>Ga0075419_10000060_pt1 | contig 52485 bp, 43 predicted proteins | sample SoiMetdeltSBSDD3_FD_76900 | JGI IMG/M metagenome (GOLD analysis project Ga0075419, IMG submission 76900) | Bulk soil microbial communities from a Populus tree surrounding site in Tennessee, USA - Soil MetaG P. deltoides SBSDD3 | ecosystem: Environmental > Terrestrial > Soil > Tree plantation... | reverse complement strand
GATGACTGCCGCGCGTACGCCGGCGTCCGCTGACATGCGCGTGAAGAAGCGCGCGAGGTTGGCGAGACCCTTCGCGTCGATCTGGAGCTTGACGGTCCAGCGCAGCATCACGAAGAGGTACGGGTCGGCGATCGATCGGTCGTCGACGAGCCAGTCCCGGCCCTGCAGACGTGCTTCCAGCATCTGGAGCTGTTCGCGTACCCGCGAGCGCGCCGTGTCGGCAATAGCTTGGGCGGCTGTGGCGTCGGGGTGATAGCGGGCCGGGTTGAAGATCGGTTTGAAAGCCGGGTGCACATCCGAGTTGAGAATGGCCAGCCAACGCATGACCTCAGCGCGTCCGCGCACACTGCCGTCACCGAGCAAACGTGCCTCCGGGTATCGCTCCGCAAGGTAGCCCAGGAGCGCAGCGTTCTGCGTGAGCTTGAAGTCGCCATCGACCAGCACGGGTACCGCGCCGCTCGGGTTGAGCGCGAGGAACTCCGGCCCCTTGAGCGCCGCACGATCGAGCTTGACCGTCTCGTAGCGGGCGCCGGTCCACTCGAGGACGATGTGAGCTGCGAGCGAGCAGGCGCCCGGAAGGTAGTAGAGCTTCATGGTGTCACTGTACACCGGTCGACTCAGCCCGCCGACCGATACCTTGGCGTTATCGCCTCACTCCGGTGCTTCTGCTGTGATGCGCCCACTCGATTCGGAGTCAGCCATGGACAACTCGACACGCTCGTTCGCGCTCACGGGTGTGGTTCCCCCCGTGTGCGATTCGGAAGCCGGCGATGCGGCGGAACATTCGCTCTCGATGTGGACGATGCACTCGGCGATCACCGAGCTGTGCTCTGCCGTGCGCTGCGCGCTCGACGACGAGCGCGGCACGGCGGAAGAAAGCCTGCGTCGTGCCGCTGAAATCCTGCAACAGGTGGGCGCAGCGCGGGCCGCGTCCAAGGAGGAGGTGCGCGGCGGGCTGTCGCCGTGGCAGGTCCGCAAAGTCGCGAGCCATGTCGACGCTCACCTCGACCGGCCGATCCGCAACGACGATCTCGCCACGATTGCGCGCCTGAACCCCTCGCATTTCGGCCGGGCCTTCCGTAACAGTTTCGGCGAGCCGCCGCACGAGTACGTAATCCGCCGACGCGTCGAGCGTGCGCAAGGGCTGATGCTGTCGACCGACGCGCCGCTCAGCGAGATCGCGCTCGACTGCGGCCTGGCCGATCAAGCGCACCTGAGCCGGTTGTTCCGCCGGATCGTCGGCGAAACCCCGAGAGCCTGGCGGCGCGCCCGCAGCGCGCCGCCCGATGCGAGCGACTGAGCGACTGCGACATTGCAGACTCCTCAACTCCAGAAATCGCGCCAACCCAGCTCCGCAATCGTCGCGGCGCCGGCAGCGACGGCGGCCGCATCGATGCCGCCGACGATCGGCTTGAGCCGCACCTCCCGGCGCGTGCGCAGTGCGAGGTCGTTCGTCCACGTGCGCTCGTTCGCCAGCCAGACCGGCATGGTGTCATCGCCGTCCGAGGTGGGCTCGAGCGTGACGAGCACCACGAGCCCGACCGGGTCGTCGATCGCCCACATGCGACGGATGGCGGCGTGCTCGGCGTACCACTGCGCCAACGCGGCGGCGATTTCAGATTTCATGATGCGATTGTTCCGCGCGGCCTTGCCCGTGCCTTGACGGATCCGCGCATCAGTTGAACGTACCCAGCCAAAGAGGAGCTCGATATGGACGCAACCCAACTGCTCGCCGGAATCGTCGTCCCGGATACGCCGCTCGTCGCTCGCGCTATCGAATACGCACGCGAGCATTGCGAGCCGTACCTCTTCAATCACGAGATGCGGTCGTGGCTCTTCGCCGCGGCGATCGCGCAGGTGAAAAAGCTGCCGCACGATCCGGAGGTGCTGGCCGTCTCGACGTTGCTGCACGACATCGGCCTGGCGAAAGCATTCAGCGGACCGCTGCGCTTCGAAGTGGAAGGCGCCAACGCTGCGCGGGAGTTCGCGCGCAGGGCCGGCATGGCGGAAGGCCGGGCGCAACTCGTCTGGGACGGCGTTGCGCTGAACTCGACACCGTCCATCGGCTTGTACAAGGAGAGCGAAGTCGCGTTGTGCACGCTAGGCATCGGTCTCGACTGGGGCGGATTCGGCTACGACCTGTTGACGGCGACGCAGGTGGCGACGATCGTCGACGCGTTTCCGCGGCTGCAGATGAAACAGCTCTTCACGCGCGATGTGTGCGGCATCGTCCAGTCGCGTCCGGCCACGACCTACGACAACTTCGCGCGCGATTTCGGCGAGCGCTTCGTGCCGGGCTACACGCGGCCGTCAACGGTGGATTTCCTGCTGAACTCGCCGTTCAAGGAGTGAGACGCTCAGAGCCTGTCCGCCAGCCACAACCCGACGTTGCGAACGTAGCGGTGCACGGAAGCCATCGGCAGCGCCGCGTCGGGCAGGGTGTAGACCGGCTTTTCGGTGACGAAATCCGGACTGCCGCGCCGCGCGTCCCAGTTGTAGTCGGCGAAGTGATGGAACGTCGACTCGGCGATTGCCGGCCCTGCAGTCGCTGAACGCTCGAAAGCGACAGCGATATTGAAGCGCTGGCCGCTCGACAGGCTTTTCCCTGTCGCGATCACTCGGGCAAGCGGCTCCGACTCCGGGGCGACCACCGCGCCTTCGTGCGGGTGCGCCGGCAGGTGCGTGACCTCGCGCATCACCGGGTGAACCGGCAGCACCGCTTCGACGGGCTGCACGTCGCCGTTCGCGCCCGAATGAAAATTCGGCCACTGAATGTACGGCGTGTCGCGATCGTCCGGGTCAGGCGCAGGACCTTCGATGTTGTGCGTATGAAAGACATGCGCCGCGCCGACGGCGCCGAGCGTACAGATCGAACAACCGAGGTCCATGTGATCGCGCGTGATCATGAGTCCGCCGCCGCGCGCGCGGAAGCGCAGGATCCCGGCGCGGTCCGCATCGTCGAGACCGTTGCCGGTATCGACCGCAAACAGCCAGAGCTGATCGTACGGCGAGCGGTCGAGCGCAGAGAGCACACTGTCCGGCGCGCCGACAGGATCCCGGTCACGAGCCGTGACATTAAAAAGCGCGCTGCCGTCGGGCGCGCGCAGTGAAGCGAGATAGTCCCGCAGCATCGAGAACCGGCCGATGTGCCAGTCGTTCGCCGTGGGCTCGATCGTGGTTTGCAGCAACACGTTGATCGGTCGGGTCATCGCTGGATCTCTCGAGGAAATCATCGGAGGTAGCGTCGCGACTTTCGTCGCGCCGCGCTTGAAAGATTACGGCAAATGTTGGACGCCCGCCCACTAAAGTCAGTGCCGGGACGGATCCTTGGCCAGCGGACCCGCAGACCCCGGCACGTCAAGGTTGCTCGCGCGATCGTCACAGCGGGAATTCGATGTCCGAAGAGCGCAGCGCCTCGCAGCTGTCCCTTGCGAAAATCACGCGCCCTCGCTACGCGCGTGTGCTGGCGCGCACGCGCCTGATTCGCTCGCTGGACGATCGCAGTTGCCCGCTCGTCTGGCTGAGCGCGCCGCCGGGAGCGGGCAAGACTGCGCTGATCAGCAGTTTCATCGAGGCGCGCAACGTCCCGCATCTGTGGTACCAGCTCGATCGCGGCGACGGCGATTTGCCGACATTCTTCCACTATCTCGGTCTCGCAGCGGCCAACACGCTGCGCTTCGATCGCAAGCTGCTGCCGCAACTTCGCGCCGAGTTCAATCCCGATGTCGCGGTGTTCGCGCGCCGCTATTTCGAAACGCTGGCGGCGCGCGTCAAGACGCCGTTCGTCCTGGTCTTCGACAACTATCACGAAGTGGCGCCGAGCGCGGCCTTGCACGCCGCGCTGCGCGACGGGATCGCCTCGCTGCCCGGCAATTTCACTACAGTCGTGTTGAGCCGGGCCGCGCCGCCGCCGGAATGGGCGCGTATGCGCGTCAACGCGCAGCTCCAGCTTCTCGACTGGGACCAGTTGCGGCTGGACGTCGATGAGGTTGCCGAGCTGGTGCGGATGAGCCGTGGAGAAGATGCAGGCGCAGTCCCGGTGCAGGAGCTATGCGAGCGGACGCAGGGCTGGGTCGGCGGACTGGTGTTCCTGCTGCAGACCCGGCTCGACGACTCGAAGCATCTGTCGCGGGGCGCGACCCACCAGGTGCTGTTCGATTACTTCGCCGGCGAGATCTTCGCGGCCCTCGACGTCGAGACGCAGCGCGTGCTCGCCGCGAGCGCGCTGCTCGGCGAGATGACCGCGCGGAATGTCTGCGAGCTGACGGGTGTTGCGGGCGCCGGCGAGCTGCTGCAGAGCCTGAACCAGCGCAACTATTTCACGCTCAGGCGCGAACACGTCGAGCCGAGCTACGAGTTTCATCCGTTGTTCCGCGAATTCTTGCTCGCGCGCGCGGCGCAGCTCTTCGACGCCGATGAGCTCCGGTCGCTCCAGCGCAAAGCGGCGGCGCTCCTCGAGGCCGCGGGACACATCGAGGAAACCGTCGAGGTGTTGCAGGCCGCAGCGGATTCGCAGGCCGTGGCGCGGCTCATCATCACGCATGCGCCCGCTTTCATTTTCGAGCAGGGCCGTTACAAGGTCATCGAAGCGTGGCTGCGCTGCCTGCCGGACGAGATGACCCGCACCAATCCGCGGCTGCTGTATTGGAGCGGTATCTGCCGCTTGCCCTACGATCCGGCGCTCGCACGCATTCGGCTGGAGCAGGCGTACGCGCAGTTCAAAGCGTGCGGCGACGTATTGGGTCAATGTCGCGCCTGGTGCGCGATCGTCGACAGCTTCGTCTTCAACTGGAGCGACTTCAAGCCGCTCGACCATTGGATCGACGAGATGGAGCAGCTCCTGCGGAGCGAGCAGCAGGTGCCCGACGCCGCGCTCGATGCGCACGTCGCCTGCGGCATGTTCCTGGCGCTGATGTACCGTCACCCGGAGCACGTCGACTTGCCGCGCTGGGAGCAACGGGTCCGTCACATCATCCTCTACGACGGGGACACGCAGCTCCGCAACAAGGTCGGCAATCACCTGCTGCTCTACTACTCGTGGTGGATGGGCGATCTCGCCAAGGCCGAGCTGTTGGTCAACACGCTGCGCTCGCAGATGGAGGAGAGCCCCGATCCGCTCAATCAGATCACCTGGCAGGTCATGGCGACGGGCTACTTCCTGACGTTTGCAGAAGCGCGGGAGTGCCTCGGCCACGTGGATCGCGGATTGCAGCTCGCGCGTGACGGCGGCATTCACATCTGGGACATGCTGCTCGCGGTGCAGGGTGTGATCGCGACCGCGGGCTTGAATGACCCCGACCTGTCGAGTCGCTACCTCGCGTGCATGGAAGCGCGGCTCAGCGCCGGCGGCCTCATGGACAAGGCGACTTACTACTACGCGTGTGGAGTGCTGCTCGCGGGGCGCGGCAGTCTCATGTCCGCGCTCGAGAACGCGAGAATCGCAGTCGCGATGGTGGAGGAGGCCGGCGCACGGTTTCTTGCGAGCCTGATGCGCCTCGAACTCGGGACCGTGCTGGTGCGAACAGGGCAACGCGCAGCAGGCAGCGAGCTCATCGACAAGTCGCGGATCGAAGCGCAGGCCATGCAGTCGCCTATGTTGCAGTACCTGGCGTGCATCGCGCAGGCATCGCTGGCGCTGGAGAGCCCGGAGGAATCGCAACGCTGCATCGAGTTCCTGCGCGAAGCGCTGGCGATTGCCGCGCGGCATCGCTGGTACAAGTTCATGTCGTGGACGCCGATCATGCCGCGCCTGTATGCGCTGGCGCTGGAGCACGAGATCGAGACCGAGTACGTGTGCTCCGTGATCAGCAAGCGCGGCCTCGCGCCGCCGGCGCAGGCGGCCTCGCTGCAAAGCTGGCCCTGGCCGCTCAGAGTCCAGACGCTCGGCGCATTCAGGATTCTGAAAGATGGCGTGCCGCTGCGCTTCACCGGGAAGTCGCCGCGCAAGCCGCTCGAGCTGCTCAAGGCAGTGATTGCATTCGGCGGTCACGACGTCAATCAATCGACGTTGATCGACGCGCTGTGGCCGGAGCTCGAAGGCGACAACGCGCAACGCGCGCTGGAAACGGCGCTGTATCGCCTGCGCAAGCTGCTCGGCGACGAAGCGGCCATCGTGCTCAAGAGCGGCAAGCTGACGGTCGATGCGACCCGCGTCTGGGTGGACGCTTTCGCAATCGAGCGCCTGCTGGAGCAGGCCGATAGCCAGACACTCGCCGCCGAGCGCGACGCGAGTGCTCTCGACGCGCTCGCGACCCGGGTGCTCGGCGCCTACCGTGGGCCGTTTCTGCCCGAGGAGTCGACTGCGTGGGCCTCGTCGCGTCGCGACCGCATGATCAACTCGATCATCGTGCTGCTGCACGAGATCGGCCGGCGTCTCGAAGCGGGCGCTGCGTGGGGCGGCGCGATCCGCTGCTACCGCCGCGCACTGGAGATCGAGCCCATGACGGAAAACGTCTGGTATCGGTTGATGCTTTGTCATCAGCAGCAGGGAGAGCCGCTGGAGGCGCTGGCGGTTTATGACCGCTGCCGCAAGATCCTGGCGGGCTCGCTCGGCATCAGGCCGTCGGCAGAGATGGAACAGCTTCGCGAAGCACTGGGTCCGCGTGCAGAGAGCGAAGCCAGGGCCATAGCCGAGCTGCCATCGAGACGCGCAACGCGCGGTCGGTGAGTTTTTGGTTGGGTCGCCGCTCCTAGAGTGGGGTCGTCCTTCAGCGGAGGCCCCTGATGAAGACTTACCTTTCCGGCATCGCATTCGCGCTGACGAGCAGCCTGTTGCTCGGAGCCTGTGGCGGGGGTGGCGGCGGCAGCCGCAGTGCCCCGACTCCTCCGACTCCCAAGCCGGGGAGTATTCAGTTCGAGACACCGACGTTGACTGCCAGCGAGGTCGCCACCGGAACGACTGTGTCCGTCAATGTGACGCGCACCGGCGGCAGCGAGGGCGCGGTGAGTGTCACGATAGACCGCGCCGGCACAGCGACTGCTGGTGCCGACTACACCCTCGCGAGCACCGCAGTAGCTTTCGCGGACGGAGACGCTGCGACCAAGACGGTGAGAGTCATCGTCAACGATGACGCCGACTTCGAACCCGATGAGACGCTCGTGCTCACGCTGACCGGCAGCGCAGCGATCGGTACGCCCGCCTCCACGACGCTCACGATCAAGGACAACGATCCGCCCGCTGCACCGACGCTCAGCGCGGTGACCGCAGGCATCAAGCAGCTTACCTTCTCGTGGTCGAGCGTTGCTGGCGCGACCAGCTATCGCCTCGTGGGCAAGCCGGATGCAGCAGCAGCGGAGTTCGAGCCGCTCGATCTCGAAGTCGCTGCACCCTTGACCAGCCTGGTCATCGACATCGCTGCCCACGGTCTCGACTGGGTGAGCCCGTTGTATGCGGTCGAAGCCTGCATTGAGGCGGCGTGTTCGGCGCCCTCGAACCCCGTCAGCCTGCTGCCGGCGATGCTGAATTCGATCGGCTATGTGAAGGCCTCGAATACTCAGGCCCGCGATAACTTCGGCATCGCCGTCGCGCTCAGTCGGGATGGCAATACGCTCGCCGTGGGCGCGCTCCTGGAAGACAGCACTGACGACGGCGTCAATGGCGACCAGGCCGCGGACACCAACGGCGCGGATTTCGACTCGGGCGCTGTCTATGTGTTCGCACGCGATACGCGAGGACAATGGTCGCAGCAGGCTTACCTGAAGGCCTCCAATCCCGACAAAGGCGACGGCTTCGGCCGCTCTCTGGCGCTGAGCGCCGACGGCAACACGCTCGCCGTGGGCGCGACCCATGAGGACAGCGATGCCGACGTCGTCAATGGCGACCAGGGCAACGCCAACCTCAACTTCAACGCAGGCGCGGTCTACGTCTTCGCGCGCAACGACCGGGCGGAGTGGTCGCAACACAGCTACGTCAAGGCATCCAACTCCGGCCAGGAGGACGTCTTCGGCACCTCGCTCGCCCTGAGTGAAGATGGTCGCACGCTCGCAGTCGGCGCGACCGGCGACGACAGCGATGCGACGACCATCAATGGCGATCAGGGTAACGGCATCAGCGTGAACTCGGGAGCGGTCTACGTGTTTACGCTGGGCAAGCAATCGACGTGGTCGCAGCAGGCCTATGTGAAACCGCCCAATACCGATCGCAGCGATCAATTCGGTTCGTCGGTCGCGCTGAGCGAAGAGGGCGACACGCTGGCGGTCGGCGCAGTCGAGGAGGACAGCGCGGCCGAGGGCATCGACGGCGAGCTGGGCAATATCAGCCCTGACTTCAACTCGGGCGCCGTCTATGTCTTCACGCGCGACGCGCTGGGCACCTGGTCGAAACAGGCCTATCTGAAAGCCTCCAACACGGGCAAGGGCGATTTGTTCGGCTCCGCGCTCACCTTGAGCTCGGATGGCAACACGCTTGCAGTGGCCGCGACCGATGAAGACAGCCTCGCGACGGTCGTCGACGGCGATGACGGCGACGACCCGGCCAACGGCATCAACACGAACGCCGGTGCCGTCTACGTGTTCGCACGTGACGCGGAGTCGGCCTGGTCACAGCAGGCCTACGTGAAAGCGTCCAACAGCGGGCCGACAGATTTCTTCGGCATTTCTCTGGCGCTGAGTGCCGATGGCAGCACGCTCGCGATCGGCGCTCACGGCGAAGACAGCGGGGCCACGGGCATCGATGGCGACCAGGGCGATATCGGCCCGGGCTTCAACGCCGGGGCCGTCTATGTCTTCGTGCGCGATGACGACGACGCGTCGTGGTCGCAGGAGACCTTTGTGAAGTCGTCCAATATCGGCCAGCTCGATGCGTTTGGCAGCGCAGTCGCGCTCAGCGGTGACGGCGAGACGCTGGTCGTCGCGTCCAACGGCGAGGATAGCAACGCGACTGGAATCAGCCACGACGCGACCGGCCGCGATCAGACGAACAACGACGCGCAGACTTCAGGTGCCGTCTACCTCTATTGACTCCTCGGTCCCCGTTTGCGGGCAGTCGTCCCACCGACTGCCCGCTTTTTTCTTGGGCGCGTTCACACTTTGCACACACGCGCGCCGCGCCGCCCGCATCGGTGAGGTTCTTGTGAGCCTGTGCTTCATAGAGTGCCCGGCAACACGACGTCTGTTTCGTCGCGAGGGTCCCTATGTTGCTCACAAAGTCCGTGCCGGCATCCACGATGCTGGCCACATCGATGGCGTTGATGGCCGGCGCCGCGTCGGCGCAGAACGCTCCGCCGAAGGAAACCGCCTCTTTCGAGATCGAAGAGATCGTGGTCACGGCGCTGAAGTACGACTCGGTCCTGCAGCGGACGCCGCTGGCTATCACCGTCGTTTCCGGCGACACGCTCGAGAAGCGCGGCGTCGACAACCTGACGGACCTGGTGCGCACGACGCCGGGGCTCGCATTGGTCGACCAGGGTACGGGTCAACGCCGCCTCATCGTCCGCGGCGTGGTCAGCGGCGGCGAAGCGCAGACCGGGCAGTACTACGATGAGACGCCGATTCCGGGCGCACCGAGCACGACCAACGATGCCGGCCAGCGCATGCCGGACGCCCGGCTGTTCGACGTGGAGCGCATCGAAGTGCTGCGCGGTCCCCAGGGTACGCTGTACGGCGCAGGTTCGATGGGCGGCACGGTTCGTGCGCTGTTCAACAAGCCGACGTCCGAATTCTCTACCCAACTGAGCGCCGGCACGCGCACCAGCGAAGAGGGCGAGCTCGGCTACGAGGCGAACGCCATGGTGAACGTGCCGCTCGTGTCGGACACGCTCGCGCTGCGCGCCGTCGGCTATCACGTGGATCGCGGCGGCTACATCGACAACGTCACGCTCAAGCAGGAAGACGTCGACGACGACGAAATCAGCGGCGGCAGGGTGCTGATGCGCTACACGCCGACCGACACTCTGACGATCGACGCCGCCGTGCACATCCAGCGCGAGGATGCGCTGGTGTCCGTATGGGAGCTCGGCGGCAACGACTATGAAACCCGCGTGCCGACGCAGCAGCTCGCCGCCGATGACTTCGAGCTGTACAACCTCACGCTCAAGTGGGACCTCGGGTTCGCGACGCTGACGGGCGTGACCTCGCAGTTCAACCGCGATCTGGACGTGACGATCGATACGACGCGCTTCCTGACGGGCCTGAATCCGCTGCTCGCAGTTTTCACTCCCGCAGCGCTGCATCAGCCGCAGGAGATCGAAGTTCGCACCCACGAGCTGCGACTCAGCTCCGGCGATCAGGGCGGCCCGTTCATCTGGACGATCGGCGCGTTCTTCGAGCAGCGCGATGCGTTCACGTTCTCGCGGCAGTTCAAGCACAGTGCGGTCACCGGCCTGCCGCTCGATCCGGCGCAGCTGCACTTCGAGCGCACGATCGACGACTCGCTCGAGCAGCGCGCCGCATTCGGCGAAATCACCTACCGCTTCACCGACAGCCTGGCGCTGACGGTCGGCGGCCGCTACTTCGACTATGAGAAGTCGGCGGTGACGGCGACGACCAAGGCCTTCCCGCAGCTCGGGATCGGCCTGTCGCCTCCGACGAAGTTCGAGTTCGACGAGGACGGCTTCGTCTCGAAGGTGAACGTCTCTTACCGCCTGTCCGAGAGCGCGATGGTCTACGCGCAGGCGAACGAAGGCTTCCGACCCGGCGGCGCGAACCAGACCCTCAGCCTGCCGGTCGTGCTGCCGCCTTACGAGTCGGATTCGCTGTGGAACTACGAGCTGGGGCTGAAGAGCAGCCTGTTCGGCGATCGCATGACGCTCAACCTGTCCGCCTTCCGCATCGACTGGGACAACATGCAGGTGACGAGCACGACCGCCAACGGCGCGGTCACCTTCATCACCAACGCCAGCTCGGCGCAGATCGACGGCGTGGAGCTGGAGACGTTCGCGCTCGTGTCCCCGGACTTCGACGTGTCGTTTGCAGCCGCCTACACCGATGCGAGGCTGTCCGAAAATGTAACGGCACTGCTGCCGGTGGTGCTCGCCCCGGGACGCGAGGGCGACCGCATTCCGAACGTGCCGAAGTTCTCGGCGTCGCTCGCCGCCGAGTATCGGCACCCGCTCGGCGCCTCGCTGCAGGGCTCGGTCCGCGCAGACGTCAGCTACGTCGGCGCAACGTTCTCGGAGCTGCGGCCGAACAACCCGTTCTACGAAGAGATCGACGCGTACACGCTCACCAACCTGCGGCTGCGCATCGCGAGCCAAGCCTCCAACTGGAACGCCGATCTGTTCGTCAACAACGTGCTCGACGAAGTGGCGATCGGCCGCGTGCTGTCGGGTCCGTTCGGCAAGGGTCTCGCCTTCAGCTCGCCGCCGCGCACTGTCGGCATAAATCTCACGAAGAAGTTCTGATTGAGAAGTGCGTCACACGCACGGGGCGGGCAGTCGCGCGACTGCCCGCTCTTGTCTGCAGATCAGTGAGCTTTTGGTTAGTGAACGCGACGTATGGTTCGTGCTGGCGTTCATGAGCAGTCAAGCGGGCAGGGACGCTGTGACCACACTGGCAGAACAACGATGCACGACAGCCGCGACCGTACGCAGTGCCTGCAGCAAGTCCTCGCTGAATCCCTGGAAGGCGATCTGACCGCCGGCGGCTTCGGCGTCCACTACCAGCCGATCGTACGACTCAGCGATGCAGCAGTCATCGCTGTCGAGGCACTCGCCCGCTGGTCCCACGTCGGCCTGGGTGAAGTCCAGCCCAAACGCTTCATCGGCCTGGCGGAGTCGACCGGACTCATCGACGTCATCGACCAGTTCGTGCTCGAGCGGGCCTGCGAAGATGCAGAGGCGCTCGCGCTGCTCTACGACCGGCCCGTCGACGTGCATGTGAACGTGTCGGCGACGCGCTTCGGCCACGGCGGCATCGAGCGCGCGCTCGATCGCGTGCTGCATCGGGGCGCCCTGCGACCCCAGCAACTCGTGCTCGAAATCACCGAGACGGCGCAGATCGATGACGTCGAGGCCGCGTGCGCCGTGGCGCAGCGCATTCGCGAGCGCGGTGTACGCATCGCGCTCGACGATTTCGGCGCCGGCTTCAGCTGGCTGCGGCGTTTGCACGAGCTGCCGGTGGATGTCCTCAAGCTGGATTCGACGGTCACCCACGTCGAGAGCGACAAGCATATGCGGTCGCTGTGCCAGGTGCTGGTGGCGCTGGGCAGGAGCCTGGGGCTGGAGATCGTCGCCGAAGGCATCGAGGACGAGCAGCAAGCCAGGGCCCTGGGGCAGCTCGGCTGCGGGACCGGCCAGGGGTTCCTTTACGGGGTGCCGGCGCCGCTGGTGCGCTTTACGCCGCTGCTGCTGCCAGCGGTGAGTTCCTGGTGAGTTCGAGGCAGTTAGGCTGTAAGCCCAAAGGCAAGCGGGAGGCCAGATGCACACGGAACGGCAACGGGATGCGTTCAGCCCCTTCGACACGCGTCTGCAGGATCTGATCTGCGAAGCGCTCGCACGCGACCCGGCCGGCGCAGGATTCGACGTGCACTATCAGCCGATCGTGCGCGTCGCCGACGGCAGCGTCGTCGCAGTCGAAGCGCTCGCGCGCTGGCATCCACCGGAAATGCGCGAAGTCGCGCCGCCGGTCTTCATCTCGGTCGCCGAGCGCTGCGGATTGATCGGCGTGCTCGACGACTTCGTCCTGAATCGCGCCTGCGCCAACGCGCAACAGCTCAGTCAGACGTTCGGCCGCGACATCTCGGTGCACGTCAACATCTCGGCGCGGCGCCTCGGGCGGATGGATCTCGAAGCAACGGTGGCGTGGGCCGTGCGGCGGCACCGATTGCAGCCGAGCCGGCTGGTGCTCGAGCTCACGGAAAACGGCGGGTCGGCCGATGTGCCGGGCGCGGCGGAAGCGGTCAGCCGCATTCGTGCCAGCGGCGTCTCGGTTGCGCTCGATGATTGCTCGGCGAGCGTCAACGTGCTGCGCCAGCTGCACACGTTGCCGATCGACGTGATCAAGCTCGACGCGATGCTCCTCGGCAGCGATGACGGCACGTGGCGCGCCGAGGCTGTGTGTCGCTCGATCATGGAGTTCAGTCGCCAGCTCTCGCTCAAGGTCATCGCCGAAGGCGTCGAGACCGTGGCGCAGGCGCGCTGGCTGCCGGACCTGGGCTGCGAATTCGCGCAAGGCTATCTCTACGCACCGCCGCTGCCCGTGGCGCAACTCGGCAAGCACCGCCAGATCAGCTGGCGGTCATAGGGCACGCGGCGCGAGCGACGTCCGCGCGCAGATCACGCGCGCCAAGGTGGAACAGTGCGCCGGCGATTACGCTCGCTGCGACTGCGAGCCCGAGCGCGGCGCGAATCGATGAGCTGCCGAGCGAGTCCGCCAGCAGATCGCTGAGTGCGCCCACCGCGACAGGGCCGAGTCCGGTGCCGATGAAGTTGAATGTCAGGATCATCAGCGCCGAAGCGGTGGCGCGCATTCGCACCTTCGCGATGTCCTGTGCCGCAGTCATCACCGGCCCGAGCATGGCCGAACAGCACACGACAGCCAGGAAGAAGAACGGCAGCGCTGCGACCGGCGGAAGCAGCAGGAACAATGCCAGGCAGGGTGCGGCCAGCACGCTGGTGAATGCGGGCAGTCGCAGCAGCCAGCGAACGTCACGGCGTGACAGGCGACTTGCCAGCCAACCGGACAACGGCGCGCCGATGAGTCCGCCGAATCCCGTCGCGATTCCCAGCGACAGTCCCGCGGTGGCGGTTGGCACGCCATGAATGCGCGTCAGCACCGACGGACTCCACACGATGATCGCCATGATCGCGAAGATGGAAGCGGCGGCACCCAGCGTCAGATAGACGAACGACTGCGATTGGGACAGGTAGCGCAGCGTCGGGCGGAAGTCGTAGCGCGTCGTGTCGGCCGGACCGCTCTCGGCACCGCCGCGTTCCGGTTCGCGAACGGTGAGCCAGACCACCAGCGCCAGGACGATGCCGGGCAGACCCGCGCAGATCAGCGTCATGCGCCAGCCCACTGCGTCGTTGAGCGCGCCGCCGGCGACGAATGCCAGCATGACGCCGAATGGCGAAGCGGTCGCGAGCATCGACATCGCGAAGGCACGCCGTTGCGGCGGATAGAGGTCAGCGATCATCGAATTGCTCGCCGGACCAGTCGCCGACTCGGCGAAGCCCACACCGGCACGCGCGAGCGCCAGTTGTGCGAACGAGCCGGCGCAGGCCGACAGTGCCGTCATTGCACTCCAGAATGCGAGCGCCGACGCGATGATGGCGCGTCGGCTCGTGGCATCGGCGAGCCGCGCGATCGGTATGCTGGCGATGGCGTACAACGCGACGAATGCGAAGCCGGTCAGCAGGCCCATCGCCGTATCGGAGAGCTGCAGGTCGCGCTTGATCGGCTCGAGCAGGATCGCGAGGATCTGCCGATCCATCAGGTTGAACGCGGTGACCAGGAACAGCACGAAGGTCGTGTAACGCACCCGCATACTGTTCGCAATTTCAGCGTGTTGCCTGAACGCGTTTTTGACAGCTTCCTATACTCACTTTCGATAGAGCCCCGGCGGCCCGGCTCAGTAGTTCACCGTCAGCACCTGCTCCAGGTACCTCTGCGCCGCGTCCGAATCCGATTGCGACAGCCAGAACACGGCTTTCTTACGTAATTCGCGCGACAGCGACCGATCCTGCGCCGCTGCGATCAACGCCCTGGTCGCACGCTCGTCCGGCAGGCGCGAGAGTGCGACGATCGCGCGATCGCGCACGTCCTCTTCGGTCTCTTTGCGGAGCGCGGCGGCGATCCCTTGCTCGGCTTCGGGCGCTCCCATGTGCGCAAGCCAGAACCACGCTTGACCGCGGACCTCGCCGGCACGGTCGGTGTTGCCGAGCCTGATCAGGTCCGCGGCCGCGCGCGGCGCTGCGGATTGCGCGAGGGCGAAGGCCGCGTGCTTGCGGATGTCTTCATCCTTGTCGTTGAACATGACGGAGGAGGTGATGTCGGCACCTTCACTGCCGCGAAGCATGGCGAGCCAGAAGACGGCCTGCTTGCGGGTCTCCTCGCGAGCGTCGGTTCGGGCGATGGCGGCCAGCGCATCGCGTGCGCGGTCGCCGCGATTCAACGCAAGCGCAGGCGGCACGTCTTTGCTTTGTTTGACCAGGTCGACGAGCCACCGGGCGCTGTCGTCCTCGGTCACGCTGCCCAGGTCGCGAATCGGCGTCGCGGTTTCCACCTTGCACGTGGCGGACAACGCCCGAAAGCGATCGAGCTTGCCGCCCGACGTCCGGGCGTAGACGCGAACGGTGTCGGTCGTCGCGTCATCGCGATTGCCGTAGCCGTTCTGCTTGTCATCGAGTCGACAGGCCGCTCGCGTTCCATTGCGGAAGTTGCGATCGTCGGTCCAGCAGCACCAGTCCGGAGCGCCGTCGACGGCCGCGACCTGCCAGCTCGTCCAGCCATCGCGGGGCAGTGCGAGCTCGGCGGCGGCTGCCTGCGGTGCGAGCGCGAAAGACGTGAAGCACAGCGCGGCTGCGCCGATCGAATTGGCGAATTTCATTTCTTGCCCTCCAGGGCTGCATCGATCGCTTCCAGCGCGGCGTCGCTGTCCATCATCGTGAGCGTGCGCAACAGCGCGCGCTTTTCCTCGGTCGTGGTCGCCGAGCGATAGAGAGTCAGCACGCCTTGCTCGTCGCCGGAGATCAACATGCCTTCCAGGGCTGCACGCTTGATCCCCGCATCGGCGGTGCGTGAATAGATGTCACGGAGCGCGCTGCGCGCCGCATCGCTGCTGATGATGCCGATCTTGCGCACCGCTTCGGCGCGGACTTCCGGCTCGGCGTTGCCCTCGGCGATCTTGCGCAGGCTCGCGAGATCGCCGCTGATCGCATAGGCGTCCACCAGCCTCTTCGAGGCATTCGCCCGTTCGCCCAGCTTGCGCAGCTCCTCGACCGCGCCCATGACGCTCAGCGTGTGGATTGCTTCGCCCGCTTCTTCATCCGACTTGGCGTTGAGCGCGGCCTGATACACCTCCTGCTTGCGCCCGGCAATCAGCCACGCGTGCAGCACTTGCTCCTTCACGTCTGCATCGCCCGCGGCGTAGATGTCCTGCAGCGCCGCCAGCGACTTCGCGCGTCCGCCGATGCCGATGCTGCGAATGGCCTCCTTGCGCAGCGAAGCGTCGCCCGAGCGGCTCGTCTGCAGCAGGATCTCGTCGGCTTCCGGCGAATCGATCTGGCTCAGCACGAACAGGGCGCGCTGCTTGACCAGCGTGGTCTGCGCCCCGGCCAGCACCTTCTTGATGATCGGCAGCGCGCGCTCGGCGGGCTGCGCCATCAACCCTTCCATGGCCGCGAGTGCGAGCTCCTCCTGCTCGGTGGGTTTCTGGGCGAACGTCGTGCTGCTCGCTATGGCGAGCAGCGTCATCAGGATCGGGTAGAAGTAGCGCATGACGTGTTCCTGGAACTAGAGCGCAATGTGCTGCGCAGGGGGTTTGGTGTCGGTCTCGGCTTTCAGCCGCGCCTGCATGACTCGCAATTCGAAACTGAGCTGCGCGATGTCGCTCGCGGATGCGTCGCGGCGCTCGTCCGTCAGGCTCTGCAGAATCGGCGTGAACGCGCGCAATACGCGCGCGAGCTGCGGTTCGTTGGCGCGATCGGCGGCCAGTGCATACATGCGGTTCTGCTCGATGATCGTCTCGATCAGTCGCACGCGCTCTTCGGGCTGTGCACTGTCGAGACTCGCGAGGCGCTGCTCGGTGCTCGCGAGATGCCATCTCAATCCGCGCTCGTACGCAGATCCGGCGGGCGGTGCGACTTCCGCCGTCTGTTCCGGCGTCGAAAGCTGTGAGGTCCGCTCACTCACCAGGACAGCGAGAATCAGGACTGCGGCGGCCGCCAGGGGCCAGCGAAGAATCGTGAGCGATCGAACGTTGGCTCTTTTGGCAAGCCCGGCGGATTTCCCGTTGGTCTGTGCAGCACGGTCCAACGCAGCTTGCCAGCGTTGCTGGACGTGGGGCGGCACGGGGACCTCCGGCATCTCCGCGGCCGTATCGAGTTGCGCGACGAGCCGGTGCAAGCGCTGCGCGAGCGCGGGCTGCTCGGCGAGCGCGGTGCCGATCCGCGCACGTTCGGCTGCATCGAGCCCGTCGCGGTAGTAATAAAGGAGCAGGTCGTCGTCGGAGATCATGATTCGCCTCGCCATACATGCAGATCGACGCGCAGCTTGCGGACCGCGCGGAACAGGGCCTGCTTGATGTTGTTGGCGTTGGTTTGCAGGCTCTCGGCTATCTCTTCCAGCCGCCAGCCTTCGACGTGCTTCAGCACGAAGGTTTGCCGCTCCATCGCGGTGAGGCGCTGCATCGCGGCGATCAGGTGCTTGCCCAGCGCCTGTTGAACGTATTCGCCGTGGGGCGAAGCGGCGGGCGCTGCCACCAGGCGATCGGGATCGAGCTCATCCTGCGCCTGCGGCCGGCGCCGGCGCATCAGGTCGATCGCTGCGTTGAGCGCGATGCGGTGGATCCAGGTATCGAGCTCGGAATCGCCGCGGAATTCCTCGCGCCGGTCCCAGGCCTTGAGCAGAGCTTCCTGCACCGCGTCCGCCGCCAGGTCCGCATCGCGAGTGATGCGCAGGCACGCGTTGTACCAGCGCACGCCGCGCCCGCTCAGCAGGGCGTGGAAATTGTCCGGTCGATTGGCGGGTTTGAGAGCAGTGAGCACCCAACTTAGACGGGCGGGCCGGAAAAAGGTTAGCGGGGTCCGGCCCCCCTGTAGCGAGCTTGGTCACTCCTTGTTGAGGTAGTGCTCCTCCAGGAATCGCGATCTGAACTTCTGCGGCGGCGTGTCGAGATCCGGCCGTCCCTCCGGCGTGAAATCCATGAGATTCCAGTAGGGCCACACGGTGTCGACGTGATTCGTCTGGACCTCGGTGCTCCAGAAATGAAAGATCGCCCCGTCGCGTTTCATGAAGGCGTGCATGACGGGAAACTGCATGTCGTCATCGTCGCCCTGGCTCTTGTAGTCGGCCTGAAAGCGCGACTGGAATCCTGAAACCAGCGCGATCTGCGACCAGCCGCGCTCCCGGGCCCAGGCGTTGATGCGCGGGGCCGGTGCCTTGGCAATGGCAACGAACGCGGCGTCCCGCGTGACCTGGTACGAGGTGCGATCGAAGCCGTCGACCAGCGACGTGCAGGAAGGGCAGGGCTTGTCCCAGTTCGGCCCGAACATGAACGAATACAGCAGCAGCGTGTTCTGCTCGCCGAACAGCTCGGAGAACTTCACGCTCTGGCCGACCTTGCCGTCGTTGGCCCACTGGAAGGTGTAGTCCTCTTTCAGGCGTCCGCCGCGCGGCAACTTGCGGCGCAGCGCCGCCACGGCGCGGGTCTTGTCGACGAGCTCCTGTTCCGCCTTCAGCAGCGCATCGCGTGCGTCGCGATATTCCCGGGTCTCGTTCGGATACTTCAGCTCGCTCATGTCGTTCTCCTCTTGCGCGTCGAACGCGTCACGCCGGGGCCGGTTCCCTCCCGTCGGCATTTCCCGCCAGGTGGGTTCAGACGGGAACTCGACTCCCGGCCGCGCGCTTCGATCGCTGTGGCCCCTCTCGATTCATCGCTGAAGATCGGTCTCGACGAATTGCGCACGCTGATGCTCGGCACGCAGGTCGCATTCGGCTTCCAGTTCCAGTCCCTGTTCCAGGATCGCCTGGACATCTCCGCTCGCGCCATTCAGACGGCTGCATTGTCAGGCCTGCTGCCAGCGTCTTCTGCCCCGCAGTGGACCGCGGCGGTCGCGATCTGTGTCTTGCTCGGTCTGTGGTACGGACTCCCCCTTGCACTGCGCTCCCAGCGGGAGTTCAAGTTGAGATCAGCAGCAACCCCATCCCGATCATCAGGCCGCCGATGATCTGCGCGACGCGCTCGCCCGAGCGTTGCGGTCGCATGTTGGGTCATCGCTCTCTCCTTCCTTCGTCACGAGAGCGGATCGCTTCGGGCGGGGAATTGTTCCCACGGTGATACGATCGTGCAATAGCTGCGCAGTGCAGCCTCTGGTGGAGTGAGCCATGAGCGTGATTCGAGCGACTTTGCTGCTGCTGGCGAGTGTTGTCCTGGCGGGCTGCGCATCCAACGATTTCGTGTCCTCGTGGAAGGCGCCGGACGCGCAACCGCTGCAGCTTCAGGGTGCCAAAGTTGCCGCAGTGGTGATGGTGAACAGCGAGGCGTCGCGACGCGTCGCTGAGGACAAACTGGCGCGCGAGATCACAGCGCGCGGCGGCGTCGGCATTCCCATGTATTCCATCTACCCTGACGCGACACCGTCCAGCGAGTCAGCCGCGCGCGCGGCGCTGGAGAATGCGGGCGTGCTCGGTGTCGTGGTCATGCGTCCGGTGCAAGTCGACAAGGAAGTGGTCTCGACTCCGTCGTACTCGGCGCCGATGTACAGCGGCTACTGGGGCGCCTACTACGGAGCGGGCTGGGGCACGCCGTGGGGCGGGCCGGTGTTCAGCGAGATCCACACCAACACCATCGTGCAGATCGAGACGCTCGTGTACTCGCTGCGACAGAACAAGCTCGTGTGGGGCGGACAGAGCCGGCTCACGAATCCTGCCAGCATCGACCGCACGATCGAGCGGCTGGCATCAGCAGCCGCCGCCGAACTGCAGAAGCTCGGGCTTATTCCTACGACCGGCGACGCGCGGAACTGATGGGGCGCGCAGACGTTGGCTGGGGACGTCAGAGGAGAACTTGCGATGAATACCCAGCAGATGCTCAGAACTCACCCCGACGTCCGCGGCCACGAAAGCGAGCAGTTGATTCGCTGCATCGACGAATGTCATGCGTGCGCGCAGGTGTGCACGAGTTGCGCCGACGCGTGTGTGGCAGAGCGGAGCGTCGAGCGGCTGAGGCAGTGCATCCGCCTCGATCTGGATTGTGCGGATTTGTGTCTTACGACGGCAGCGCTGGCGTCGCGTCGAACGGGCTCGAACGAAGAAGTCTTGCGGTTGACGCTGGAGGTCTGCGCATTGGCATGCCGGAGATGCGCGGAAGAGTGCGACAAGCACGCGTCAATGCACGAGCACTGCAGGATCTGTGCGGAGGCGTGCCGGAGCTGTCAGCGGGCCTGCGAGGAAGCGGTGACGGACGTGGGCGGGGGACAACAAGCTCACTGACCTCTTGGCAACCGGTGCGGCGAGGAGATAACGGTCGCCGAGCCACGACACCGCCTGCTGAACGGCGAGTCCGTAGTCGTGCACCGGTAACGATGGGGGAGAGTCGGTCGGGCGCTTCATCGCAGTCATCCTGGCTGTTTCGGTTGCAGCTATCTTTCTTCAGAAGCCGCCGCCGATAAATCCAGGCGCCGGACATAGACTCTTTCCTACGGAGCACTATAGTCCAGCCATGCGAGTTCCCCCCTTCTACCGCGATCCAGCGTGGCGGCTGGAGTTGCGACGTGGCATGCGTGCCTCGCTTCCCGCCACCCCCGGTGTCATTGCCTGGGGCCTGGTCACCGGCGTCGCGATGGTCAAGAGCGGCCTCGCCGTCCACTGGGCGATCGTCATCTCGCTGCTCGTCTATGCAGGCTCCGCGCAGCTCGCGACGCTGCCGTTGATCGTGGCAGGTCAGCCGTTCTGGATCATCTCGCTGGCCGCGTTCGTCACCAATCTGCGCTTCGTGATCTACAGCGCGTCACTGCGGCGCTGGTTCGAGGCGTACTCGCTGCGGCGGCGCCCCGTTCTTGGATATTTCACCGGCGACTTCACGTTCGCGATGTTCATGCAGCGCGTGACGCGCGAAGGGGAGTTCGCGTATCGCGACGCCTGGTTCCTCGGCGCGTGCGGCTGGAATTGGCTGGTGTGGCAGGTGACATCGATCGTCGGCATCCTCGCCGCGACCGCGATCCCGAGCGAGTGGGGCTTGCAGTTCGCCGGCACGTTGGCGCTGCTCGCGCTCGCTGTTCCGCTGTGCCTGGAATGGCCGGGACTCGCGGGTGCGGCCGTCGCTGCACCGATCGCCGTGCTCGCGCGCGGACTGCCGTTCGGACTCGGGTTGTTCGCCGGAATCGTCGCCGGTATCGCTGCGGCGGTGGCGGTGGATCACGCGATCACGCGACGCAAGGCGACTGTGCGGCAAGAAGGAGACGAGCTGTCATGAACATCAACATGCTGCTCGTGACCGTCGGCATGGTGCTCGCGACCTTCGTGACTCGCGCCGCGATGCTGCTCGTGGGACAACGCTTCAAGCTGTCGCCTCATCTCGAGGCGGGGCTGCGCTTCGCGCCGGTTTGCGCGCTGGCGGTCCTCATCGTGCCCGAGGTCGTCGTGCAGGAGGGTGCAGTGAACGTTTCGCTCACGAACCCGCGCCTGGCGGCGGCACTCGCTGCGACGGCATTTCTGCTCTGGAAACGCAGCATGGTCGGCTGCATCGCCGTCGGCTTGTTCGTGGTGACTGCGTTCCGCTTCTTCTGAGGTCAGTCGAGCTTCGCGGGCGCGGGTGCGCCGACGGGAATCTCCATCAGGTCCTCGCCAAAGAACAGATTGCCCGCGTAGACCGCGGACATTTCGCGGATCAGCCGCTCGCGGACGCCGGGCACGTCCATCTGCTCGGTGACATGGCTCACCACGAGATTGCGAACGCCGGCCGCGTGGCCGAGTCGCGCCAGCTCGAGGTGCCCCATGTTGTGCTTGTCCATCTCGGGGCTGAGCGCGGTGCCGCTGATGAAGTGACACATGTGCACCAGGACATCGACGTCGCGCGCCAGCAGCTCCATTGCCTTGCAGGGCCCGGCGTCACCGGAGTAGGCGAAGCTCGCGCCGTCGGCCTCCATGCGATACCCGAGACATTCGAGAATCGGCTGGGCGTGCAGGACGGAGCGCGCGTGCACGCGAAAGCCGTTGCACTCAATGACGTCGCCGCTGCGAATCTCACGCACGACAGGCTTCGGCTTGTGTCGCGGCAGAGTGCCGCCGCGAGCGACATAGACGTCCTGGCTCATGCGCAGCTCGGTGCGCGCCGCGAGGTCGGGAGCGAACAAGCCGTTCTCGCCGATGATCGCCTCGGTCATGCGCGCCGTATAGGCAGGCCCGTACACGTTCAGCTCGGGGATGCGGCCGGCGCCCTGGTCCCAACGCGTCATCAGCAGCCGCACGTAGTCGAGGCAGTGATCGTAGTGCAGGTGGGTGAAGAACACGTCCGTGATGTCGACCGCCCGGACTCCCGCCTCGAGCATGCGGTGATACGTGCCGGGGCCGAAGTCGAACAGCACCGTGCGTCGACCCGTCTCCACCAGATAGCCGGAGCTCATGCGCTTCAGCGATGGAGTGGGGGTGCCGGTGCCGAGCAGGCGGATGCGCATGAGGTCGCGGTCGTGGTTGCTTTCCTGAATTACTATATAGTATTGTTTTGAAAACTACACATATAGCTGCACTCATGCAGATAGGCGCCCTCAAGCGGCGGTTGCGCGCCCACGCAGTCAAGGCACCGGGCGGGCCGAAATACGCGCGCGTGCTCGACGCGCTCACCGATGCAATTCACAGCGGCGAGCTCGAGCCCGGTCAGCGGCTGCCAGCCGAAACTGCGCTGTGCGCACAGCTCGCGGTGAGCCTCGGCACCGTGCAGAAGGCGTTGGGCAAGCTCGCGGCAAGCGGGCTGGTCGTGCGCAATCGTCGCACCGGAACGTTCGTTGCCGATCGCCGCTCGCAAGCCTCGGAGGCATGGGTCTATCGCTTTCGCGACGCGCGCAGCGGCGAGCTGCAGATGCCATTCGTGCGCGTACTGAAGGTCACGCAGGACAATTCGCGCGGCCCTTGGCGCGACCTGCTCGGCGTGCAATCCTGCGTCAGGGTCGATCGGCTGCTGTGGATCGAGAACGATCCCCCGGCGTTCACGAGCGTGTACTTCGCATACGAGCACGGTCGCGTGCTGCTCGATGCTCCGCTCGAGGAACTGCACGGCTCGTCGGCCCACCGGCTGATGGTCGAGCAGTTCAACCTGCCCACCTTGCGAGTCGAGCACCGCATCGGCTGCCGCGAGCTCACGAACGATGCCTGCAAAGCGCTGCACGTCGCGAGCGGCTCGCTCGGCACCGTCTGGGACGTGCACGACTTCTCCATCGCGGACCGGCCGATCCTGTTCCAGCGGCTGCAGCTGCCGCCGGGGCATCGGCCGCTGGAGATCGCCGAGAGTCTGGTGTTGGCGGCGACGCGGGTTCCGCAGCGTCGTGCTTCGTGATGTGGCACGCGCTCCCGATCGCGGGGCTCGTGCTGATCTTCGTCGTTGGAACGCTGCGCTCGATCAATCTCGGCATCCTGTCGCTCGCGGCGACTTTCATCGTCGGCACGCTGCTGACTCGCGAGAGCGTCGCGGAGATGTATCGCGGCTTTCCAGTGGACCTGCTGATCCTGCTCGTCGGGGTCACTTATCTGTTTGGGATAGCGGCCAGTAACGGCACGATCGAGCGCCTGGTCGGGGCTGCCGCAGCGCGCGTGCGCGGGCGGCGCGCATTGATTCCCTGGATCGTGTTCGCAATCGCAGCGGTTCCGACGATGGCTGGAGCGCTCGGCTCCGCCGCCGCTGCACTGCTTGCGCCGATCGCGCTGCGCCTCGCAGAGCGTTGCTCGCTCGACCGACGCATGATCGGCCTGATGGTCCTGCATGGCTCGGCCTGCGGCAATTTCTCGCCGCTCAACGCGCTCGGTGCGATCGTCTTGCAGGGTGCTGCGCTCGGCGGGCTGGAAGTCTCTGCCCCCGCCGTCTTTCTGGCGAACGTCGGCTACAACGTCGTGCTCGGTGCGGCGATCTTCATCTGGTTCGGCGGCTTCCAGCTCGGCAAGCGCGACGGGCCACAGCCATCGATCGCTGTCGAGGATTCGCCGACGCCCATCGTGACGACGCGCGCGGTTCACGCTGCGACGATAGCTGCTCTCCTGCTGGTCGCAGTGCTCGCGCTCGGCTTCGGCTGGAGCATTGGATTCGTGGCGCTGCTTGCTGCTGCAGCACTGCATGTGCTTTTTCCGCAATCCAGTCAGGGTGCGGAGCGCAGGATTCCGTGGGACGTCGTGCTGCTCGTGTGCGGCATCGTGACTTATGTGTCCGCGCTGCAACGGGCAGGAACAGTCGATGCCATCGGCTCTGGTCTCGTAGCGCTCGACGCGCCGCTGCTGAGCGCGTTGCTCATTTGCGTAGTAGGGGCGATGACTTCGGCATTCGCGTCGAGTGCCGGCATCCTGGGCGCGATGATCGTGCTCGCCGCGCCATTCATGGCGCAGGGCGCGGTGAACGTGACCGGACTGGTGATCGCGCTGGCAATTTCTGCAACCGTCGTCGACTCCTCGCCCTTCTCGACCGCAGGTGCCCTGGTCGTTGCCAACACCGCAGCGGCCGAACGTACTGTCGTGTACCGGGGATTGCTCGCGTGGGCAGCAGTCATGGTGATCACTGCGCCGCTCGCGACCTGGCTGCTGTTCGTCGTCCTGCCCTGATCGCCGACCGCCGACCGCTTGACACGTTGCCTACATAGGATACTGTAGTTCGTATACGATCTATTAGATAAACGCGGCAGATCGGCTGGCAGTGGCGAACAAGGGGGATCACATGAACGAGCAATTCGCTTCCTCGCTCCGCTTTAGTCTGGCGACGCTGGCCATCGTGGCGGCGCCGCAGTACGTGATGGCGCAGGATCAGCAGCAGCAGACGCTGGCTGAAGTCGTGGTGACGGGCTCGCGCCTCGTGCGCAGCGATCTGAGCGCGCCGAGTCCGGTCACCATCATCAACGAAGATGTGGTGCAGCTCTCCGGCGATACCACGGTCGAAGCCGTGATCAACGAGCTGCCGCAACTCTCGGCCGGCAACAATTCGAGCGTGAATTCGGCCGGCGGCTCCGGCGTGCTCACTGCCAACCTGCGAGGCATGGGCGCGACGCGCACGCTGACGCTGGTCAACGGCCGGCGCTTCATCCCGGCCAACAGCCAGGGCAGCGTGGACCTGGCGACGATTCCGACGGCGCTGGTCGAGCGCGTCGAGATCATCACCGGCGGCGCGTCGGCCGTGTACGGCTCCGATGCCATCGCCGGCGCCGTGAATTTCCTGCTGCGCGACGACTACGAAGGCCTGCAGGTGTCCTCGCAGTGGGGCGAGACGGCCGAGGGCGACGGGCGGTCCTTGCAGTACGACGTGATGTTCGGCAGCAACTTCGCAGAGGGCCGCGGCAACGTCACCGTGTATGGATCGCGCTCCGAGCGCGATCCCGTGTTCATGCAGGACCGCGACTTCTCCAGGATCCCGCTCAGCGCCGCACTCGGTCCCAGCGGCTCGGGCAACATTCCGGGCGGACGCGTCAGCCTGAGCGCAGCGCAGATTGCGTCGCTGAACGTCGGCAACGGACCCGGCGTCATCCCGATCGGAGCCGAAGGCTGTACGACGCCGGTGAGCTCGATTCGCTTCGGCGAGGGCGGCCAGGTGCTGCGCCATTGCGACCCGGAGACGCTCTATAACTATGCGGCCGGCAACTACCTGCTGCGACCGTTGGAGCGCACGCAGTTTTCCGGCCTTGCGCACTATGCAATCAACGACGGCGTCGAAGGGTATGCCGAGGTGCACTACGCGCTGTCCGAGAACGAGTTCCAGCAGGCCGCCGATTCGCTGGCGATCGTCACCGGCAGCAACCCGTATTTCGAAGTCCTCAACTATGCGACGAATCCCGTGCTCACACCGGCCGTGCGCGACCTGTTCGTGAACAACCGGGCGATCTTCGATCCGACGAATAGCGGCAATGCGCGGATCTCGGGCGGCATCTCGCGGCGCGTCGACGAGCTGGGACTGCGCAATTTCGCCTTCGAGCGCAACACGGTCGGCAGCACGCTCGGCTTGCGCGGCGATTTCCCGGTGGGCGACTACAACTGGCAATGGGACGTGTTCGGTCAGTATCAGCGCTCGCGCACCGACGAGTCGATTCGCGGCACGATGTCGCCGGCACGTCTGTCGCTCGGCCTGAACTCGACGACCAACGCCCAGGGACAGATCGTGTGCGTCACGGTCGTGCTCGGCTGCGTGCCCGTGAATCCGTTCGGCATCGGCTCCATCTCGCCGGCGGCAGCGACATTCATTTCGCCGGCCCGCTCGTCGTCCGATCAATTCGAGCGCTCGGTCGCGGGTGCCTCGCTCTCGGGCGAATTCCTCAAGTTGCCGGCCGGACCGATCTCCGCCGCGGTCGGCTACGAGTATCGTTCGGACGACTACGAGTTCCTGCCGGGAGCGACGGACCTGGCCCGTGAGTACGGCTCGGCGTCGCGCGGCATCACCGCGGGCGGCTACGACGTCTCCGAGTTCTTCGGCGAAGTGCGCGTGCCATTGCTCAGCGACATGCCGTTCGTGAACGTGCTCGCGCTGGAGGGCGCGATCCGCTTTTCGGATTATTCGAACATCGGCTCGGTCGAAACCTGGCGCGCCGGACTCGAGTGGGGCCCGGTGGAGTGGTTGCGCTTCCGCGGCGCGTACAACGTCGCCATTCGCGCGCCGAATATCCAGGAGCTGTTTGCGCCGATCCAGGAAGGCTTCTCGCCGGGCAACGATCCGTGCGCTGCCGTTCGCAATCCCTCGCAGGCGCAGAAGGACTTCTGCGTACAGCAGGGCGTGCCGGCGTCGGAGATCAACAACTTCGTGCAAGCGGCGCTCGGCTTCAGCCAGGTGTCGGGCGGTAATCCCAACCTGGAGGAAGAGACGTCCGACACCATGACGGTCGGCGCCGTGCTGCGCTTCCCGCGCCTCAATGTCGCAGTCGATTACTACGAGATCGAGGTTGAGGATGCAGTCGACACGATCAACGCGCAGACGACGCTCGATGTCTGCTACCAGATCCTCGACGCCAACAGCGAGCCGTGTCGCGCGATCACGCGCCTGCCCGGCAACGGCCAGGTGTTCCAGGTCCGCGCGAGCAACAGCAACATCGCTTCACTGTCGGTCAAAGGCGTGGATCTGAGCGCCGACTACACGTTCCCGCTGCCGGACGCAGTGGCCTTCAGCGGCGGTGCCGACCTCTCGCTGCAATTACAGACCGGCTGGCTGTTCGAGCGTGTGCGTCAGCTCGTCGGCGCGCAGCCGATCGACTGCGCCGGCTTCTTCGGCTCGTGCACTGCGCAGGGCGCGGGCGGTTCGCCGGACTTCAAGGGGCTGCTCGCTGCGTCGTACACCAGCGGACCGCTGTTGGTGCGCACGCAACTTCGCTACATCGGCGGGCTCGAGCCGCTGGCGGCCATCGCAGCCTCGACGCCCGTCGTCGCCGACTCGGTGACCTACGTCGACTTCGCGACGACGGTGCAGGTGGGCGAGAAGCTGGAACTGTTCGGCGGCATCGACAACGCGTTCGACGAGCAGCCCCCGCTGCTCACTTCGAGCTGGGGCGGCGACGCGAACACCGACGTCACGATGTACGACGTGATCGGGCGTCGCTACTTCCTCGGCCTGCGCGCGCGGTTCTGAGTGTGGACGTGGAGCGCTGACTGGCTACATGCGTTCCACGTTCTTTTGCATAGACGGGCACACGGCTGGTAATCCCGTGCGGCTGGTGGCGGGCGGAGCGCCACTGCTGCGCGGGGCCAGCATGGCGCAGCGGCGGCTCGACTTCATGGAGCGGTTCGACTGGATCCGCACCGGGTTGTGCTTCGAGCCGCGCGGCCACGACATGATGAGCGGCGGTTTTCTCTATCCGCCGACGCGCGACGATGCCGACGTCGGCATTCTCTTCATCGAGACCAGCGGCTGCCTGCCGATGTGCGGCCACGGCACGATCGGCATCCTGACCTTCGGTCTCGAACACAGCCTCATCCGGCCGCGCACGCCGGGAGAGTTGCACGTCGAAGTGCCCGCCGGGTTGCTGCACGTTGCTTATGCGAGCGAGGGCAACAAGGTTACGTCGGTGCGCATTCGCAATGTGCCCAGCTATCTCGTTGCCAGCGATGTGCAGGTGGACGTGCCGAACTTCGGTTCGTTGCGGGTCGACGTTGCGTACGGCGGCAACTACTACGCGATCATCGAGCCGCAAGGACCGTACGCTGGGCTCGACGCTCTCGGCGCCAGCCGCCTGATCGAGCTGAGCGTCCAGGTGCGCCAGCTCGTGCGGGAGCGGATCCAGCCGGTGCATCCGCTTGAGTCGTCGATCCGCGGCGTCAGCCACGTGCTGTGGGCGGACCGGCCGAAGACTTCCGGCGCGGATGCGCGCAATGCGGTGTTCTACGGCGAGCGTGCGATCGATCGCAGCCCGTGCGGTACCGGGACCAGCGCACGCATGGCGCAACTCGCGGCCAGGGGCAAGCTGCGGCAGGGCGATCGCTTCGTGCACGAGAGCTACATCGGCAGCCGCTTCATCGGCAGCGTCGCAGAGGTGGTGCAGCTCGCGGGGCAGCCGGCGATCGTGCCGTCCATCGAAGGCTCGGCGTATGCCACCGGCATGAATACGCTCTGGATCGACGATGCCGATCCGTTCTGGCGCGGATTTCAAGTAATCTGAGCGCACCTGGCTACGCAAGGTGGGTTCATGAGCTCCGTCCAGTTAGATATCCGCACGTTGTCCGACCGCTTGGTGGATGTGGTCCGCGACTTCATCCTGTCAGGCGCCATCGCGCCCGACGTGCCGATTCGACAAGATGCGCTCGCCGCGGAGCTGCGGGTCAGCAAGATCCCGTTGCGGGAGGCACTGGCGAGGCTGGAGCAGGATGGCCTGGTCGTGTCGTACGCGAACCGCGGCTTCTTCGTGCGGCCGATGTCGCCGGAAGAAGCCGAGGAAATCTACGCGTTGCGCATCAAGCTGGAGCCTGACGCGGCCGCATTCGCTTGCCTGCGCGCCGACGATGCGGATCGAGAGCAGGCGCGCCAGGCGCTCGCGCTATTCGATATCGACGCCGCCGCGCAGAAGCCGACCGTCGGCGCATTGAATCGCGCTTTTCACCTCGCACTGGTCAGGCCGGGCGGCCAGCGCGTGACCACAAACATCGTGGCGCGCCTGCACGTAATGGCAGACCGCTACGTGCGCAAGCACCTGGAGCCGAAAGGCCGGTTCCTGAATGCCGAGGCCGAGCATCACGAAATGCTGGACGCGTGGATCAAGCGTCGCGACGCGCGCGTCCGCAAACTCATCACTCAGCATCTCGAGCACACGCTGGCAGATCTGCGCACTGCGCTGCGTCCGGCGCCGGTGCAGGTCAGCGCCGCGCCGGCCAAGAAACGCGCGCGGCGCTAAGGGAAGACCGGATGACTCTCGCCAAGACGCCAAGAACGCCAAGGGAAGAAATCCGGACAGAAAAATTCTGAATTCTTCCTGGCGCTCTTGGCGGCTTGGCGAGAGATTTCTCCGTTTCCTGTCTTTGTCTTATATAGTATCTCGTATACTATTTAGCCGATGACTCTCCGCATGCACCGCATCGCCTCTTGCCTGGTGTTGCTGCTCGCCGCTCCGCTTTGGGCCGCGGAGCCCGCGGTCGACGATCCGATTCTGCCGCGAACGCAAGGCGAAGGACCGTATGCGCGGGTCATTCTGCGCAACGTGACCATCGTCAACGGCACGGGCGCGCCGGCACAGGGGCCTTATGACCTCGTGCTGTCGCAGGACCGGATCGCAGAGATCCGCTCCATCGGCAATCCGGGTGCGATCGACGCGAGCAAGCGCGCGGCGCGCGGCGACTATGAGATCGATCTCACCGGTCACTACGTCCTTCCTGGCTTCGTCGACACGCACGTCCATCTGCACAGTCTCGCGGACGGACAGAAAGTCCCTTCCGACTACATCCTGAAGCTGTGGATGGCGCACGGCGTCACGTCCGTGCGCGAGCTCGGCAACGATCGTCCGATCGAATGGCTCGTGGGAATCAAGCAGCGCAGCGCGCGCAACGAGATCGTCGCGCCACGCATCGACGTGTATCCCTTCTTCCACGACATTCTCGACGCACTCCCCAACGACGTCGAAACTGCGCGGCGCGCGATCCGCGAGGCGAAGCGCCGCGGCGCCGACGGCATCAAGTTCATGATGGGCGAGGAGGATGTGCTGTTCGCGGCGCTCGACGAGGCCGAGAAGCTCGGCATGCGCACCACCATGCATCACTCGCAGGGCGCCGTTGCGTACGCCAACGTGCTGCAGACTTCCGCGCACGGTCTCGACTCGATGGAGCACTGGTACGGCCTGCCGGAGGCGATGTTCACGGATCGCACTGTCCAGGAGTGGCCGGGCTCGTACGTGAACAACGACGAGCAGGAGCGCTTCGGCGAAGCAGGGCGCCTGTGGAAGCAGGTCGCGCCGCCGGGCTCGGAGACCTGGAACAAGGTGATGAACGAGCTGCTCGCACGCCACTTCGTGCTCAGCCCGACGTTCACCGCGTATCTCACGAGCCGCGACTTCATGCGCATGAGCCGCGCGCAATGGCACGAGGAATACACGCTGCCGGCGCTGTGGGACTGGTACCGCCCGAGCCGCGTCAATCACGGCTCGTACTGGTTCGACTGGCCCACCGAGCGCGAGATGGCGTGGCGCGAGAACTATCGGCTGTGGATGCAGTTCGTCAACGAGTACAAGAACCGCGGCGGCACAGTCACGGTCGGCAGCGACAGCGGCTACATCTACAACCTCTACGGCTTCGGTTACGTCCAGGAAATGGAGCTGTTGCGCGAGGCTGGTTTCAGCCCGCTCGAAGTCATCCATGCAGCGACGCAAGCCGGCGCGCGCACGCTGGGCCACGAAGACCAGGTGGGCACCGTCCGCGTCGGTCGCAAGGCCGACCTCGTGATCGTCAAAGGCAATCCAGTCGAGAACCTCAAGCTGCTGTTCGGCACCGGCACGCTCAAGCTCAATGACGCAACCGGCCAGGTCGAACGCGTCGGCGGTGTCGCCTATACGGTGAAGGACGGCATCATCTACGACGCTCGCAAGCTGCGCGCCGAGCTGCGTGACAGGGTCGCGAAGCAGAAGGCGCAACGTAACCTCCCGCCCGGTCCGATGAAGATCGAAACCGTCGACACAAACCGGTGACTCGCATGACCCTCATGTCCATCCGCACGATCGCGTTTGCGTTACTGCTGTCGCCCGCTGCGCTCGTCGCGCAAGCGCCGGCGACGAACGATGCCGATCAGCGTCTCAAGGCGCTGTACACAGCCGAGTGGGACTGGCGGCAGAAGGAGTTCGCGCGCGAGCCCGGCCAGGTCGGGCGCGGCTCGGCCGCGGATCATTTTCCGCGTGTCGACGCTGCCAGCCAGCAGCAACGGCTGGACTACTGGCAGAAGACGCTCGCGGACCTTGACAAGATTCCGCTGGACCCGCTCTCTGCCGAAGAGAAGCTCAACGCGCAGATCTTCCGTGCCGTGCTCGAAGAGCAGATCGTCGACGTGCGCTACAAGACGTACGAAGCGCCGTTCAACGCCGACACGTTCTTCTGGACCAACAATACGCCGCGCGAAGGCTTTGCCACCGCCGACGAATATCGCCGCTATCTCGGCCGCCTGCGCGATGTGCCGCGCTACTTCGACGAGCAGATCGTCAACATGCGCGCCGGCCTCAAGCGCGGCTTCACGGTTCCCAAGAGCTCGGTCGTGGGCCGCGATAAGACGATCGAGCCGTATCTCAAGTCGGACGACACCAATCCGCTGTACCTGCCGTTCGCGATCCTGCCGCCGACGATCCCGGCCGCCGAGCAGGAAAAGATGCGAGCCGAAGCGCGCGGCCTCATCGCGCAGAACATCGTGCCGGCGTATTCGAAGCTGCTCGACTTCATTCGCAACGAGTACCTCGTCAAGGCGCGCACCACGCTCGCCGCCGAGAAGCTGCCCGACGGCAAGGCCTACTACCAGGCGATGATCCGGAAGTTCACGACGCTGGACCTGACGCCGCAGCAGATTCACGAGACCGGGCTCAGCGAAGTCGCGCGCATCAAGGGCCTGATGCAGACGACGATGGAGAAGACGGGCTTTCGCGGCACCCTGCCCGAGTTCATGACGTTCCTGCGCACCGATCCGCAGTTCTACGCGAAGACGCCGCACGAGCTGCTGGCCAACGCGACGTACGTCCTGAAGAAGATGGACGGGAAGCTCAAGGACACCATCGGTTTCCTGCCGCGCTTCCGCCACGGTGTGCTGCCGGTGCCGGCGGCGCTCGCACCGATCTACACCGGCGGTCGCGGCGGGCTCGAGAACTGCATGTTCAACACGTACAACCTGCCGGCGCGTCCGCTCTACACGCTGCCGTCGCTCGCTCTGCACGAATGCACGCCGGGTCACAGCTTCCAGGCGGCGCTCGCGCTCGAAGGCCCGGAGCGGCCGGCCTTCCGCAAGGAACAGTATTTCTCGGGGTATGGCGAAGGCTGGGGCCTCTACACCGAATGGCTCGGCGGGCAGATCGGCATCTACGAGACGCCGTACGAGGAGTTCGGCCAGCTCACGTATGAGATCTGGCGCGCGGCGCGACTCGTCGTCGACACCGGCATTCATCACGACGGCTGGAGCCGCGATCAGGCGCTCGCGTACATGAAGGACACGGTGCCGCTGTCGGAGCACGAGATCACGACGGAGGTCGATCGCTACATCGCATGGCCCGGCCAGGCCGTGGCGTACAAGCTCGGCGAGATGCAGATCCGCCGGCATCGCAAAGAAGCCGAACAGGCGCTCGGCCCGAAGTTCGACCAGCGCAAATTCCATGACGCGATCCTGCAGCTCGGCGCGGTGCCGCTGCCGGTGCTGGCGGAGCGCATGGCCAAGTTCATTGCCGACGGTGGGGAGAATCCGCCGCCGGTGTCCACTGGAGTATCCCCGTGAAGCAATCTCTATGGCAGGGCGTGTACCCCGCCGCGACGACGCAGTTTTCCCCGGACTTCTCGCTCGACCTGCCGGCCTGTCGGCGCACGTTGGCTGCGCTGGTCGACGACGGCGTCGACGGACTCGTGTTGCTCGGCACCGTCGGCGAGAACAACTCGCTGCGGCCGGAAGAGAAGCGCACGGCGCTGGTCGCTGCAGTCGAAGCTGTCGGCGGGCGCGTGCCGCTGGTGGTCGGCGTTTCCGAGCTCTCGACCGATCGTGCCGCCGAGTTCGCGCGCGACGCGGAAAAGATCGGCGTGAATGGGCTGATGGTGCTGCCCGCGATGGTCTACGTGCCGACGGCAGATGAGCTGTGCACGCATTTCAAGACCGTCGCCGCGGCGACGTCGCTGCCGATCATGCTGTACAACAATCCGCCGGCGTATCGCGTGTCGATCGAGCTGGATACGCTGGAGCAGCTCGCGAAGATTCCGAACATCGTTGCGCTCAAGGAGAGCGCACCGGATCCCCGTCGCTTCACCGACATCATCAATCGCTTCGGCGATCGCTTCGTGCTGATGGCAGGGCTCGACGACGTCGCTCTCGAAGCGCTGTTGCTGGGCGCGAGCGGCTGGGTGTCCGGACTCACGAGCGCGTTTCCGCGCGAATCCGTTGCATTGATGCGGGCTGCACAACGTGGCGATTGGGTCGAAGCGCGACGCATCTATCGCTGGTTCATGCCGCTGCTGCATCTCGATGCCGACCACGACCTGGTGCAGTCGATCAAGCTGGCGGAACAAGTCATGGGTCGCGGCTCGGAACGCGTTCGCATGCCGCGCATGGTCCTGACGGGTGCACGGCGTGCAGATGTGATCGCGAGAGTGGAGCGGTGCGCGCAGTCGCGCCCGACGCGGCAGCCGGGTGTAGCCGCGTGACGCAAGGCATCCTGGGTCCGCGCAAGCCGCTCGAGATCCGCGGCCCGCACGAACCGGGTCGCACGCTGAAGAAGACGTTGAGCTGGCCGCACCTGGTCGCGCTCGGCGTCGGCGCGATCGTCGGGACGGGCATCTATACCTTGACTGGCGTCGGCGCAGATCGCGCGGGTCCTGCCGTCATCGTCGCGTTCCTCGTCGCGGGCGTCGTCTGCGCGTGCGCCGCGCTCGCATATGCCGAGCTTGCAACGCTGATACCGACTGCAGGCAGCGCGTACACATATACCTATTCCGTTATCGGCGAAGCGCCGGCGTGGATCGTCGGCTGGAGTCTCATCCTCGAATATTCGCTCGCGTGCAGCACAGTGGCGGTGGGCTGGTCGGGCTATCTCGTCGGCTGGCTGCAAGCTGCCGGCGTCCATTTACCAGCCGCGCTGTTATCGGGCCCGCACGCGGGCGGCATCGTCAACATGCCCGCGGTCCTCGTGGCGCTCGCTGTCGCGGGACTGTTGATCTCCGGCACTCGCGAGAGCGCCACGCTCAACATCGTTCTCGTCGTGATCAAAATGATTGCGCTCGCAGCGTTCGTGTTGCTCGCGCTGCCGAACTTCAGTGCGGACAATATGACTCCCTTTGCTCCGCACGGGTTCGGCAGCGCGCCCGATTCCGGGGGCGTTACGCGCGGCGTCATGGCGGCCGCGGCGATCGTGTTCTTCGCGTTCTACGGCTTCGATGCGGTCGCTACTTCGGCGGAGGAAGCGAAGAATCCCGGGCGCGATCTCAAGATCGGCATCATCGGGTCGATGGCAGTCTGCACGACGATCTACATCCTCGTTGCGATCTCAGCAGTCGGCGCGGTCAACTACACGCAGATCGCCGCATCGGGCGAGCCGCTCGCATTCGTTCTGCGCACGCTCGATCATCCACTGGCCGCGCGTGCGGTCGCGCTTGCCGCGCTCATCGCGCTGCCATCCGTCATCCTCGTCATGATGTATGGGCAGAGTCGCATCTTCTTCGTCATGGCTCGCGACGGGCTGCTGCCTCGCAGGCTGAGCGTGGTGTCGTCGAGCAAGGGCGCACCGGTGCTGATCACGGCGATCACCGGCGTCTTTGTCGCAGCATTCGCCGGATTCCTGCGCCTCGATGAGATCGCCGAGCTCGCCAACGCCGGCACGCTCGCTGCCTTCATCGCCGTCGCAGCGTGCATGATGATTCTGCGCAAGCGGTCGCCCGATCTGCCGCGCATTTTCCGTTGTCCGTGGCCGACGGTCGTCGGCACGCTGGCCATCGTGGGGTGCATCTACCTGCTGTTCAGCCTGCCGTCGAAGACGCTGACCCGTTTCTTTATCTGGAATCTGCTGGGCATCGCCGTCTATGTGCTGTACGGCCGTGCGCGCAGCGTGCTGGTCAACGGAACCGTTCAAGATCGAACGGCGTGACATCGATGGCCGGCGGCTCGCGACGCGCGAGCGCTGCAATCAGCTCACCGGTGATTGCCGCGAGCGTCAGCCCGAGATGCTGGTGGCCGAAGGCGTAGAGCAGGTTGCCCGCAACGCGGCTGCGGCCGAGCGCCGGCAGATAGTCGGGTAGCGTCGGTCGCGCCCCGAACCATTCGGTGCAGGGCTCGTGAAAGGGCAGGCCGAGCTCGGCAACATGCCGTCGCAAGCGCGCCCACTTCCGCCGATCGGGCGGCGAGTTTGCGCGTCCGAACTCGACGAAGCTTGCCGCGCGCAGTCCGCAGCGAAAGGGCGTGACGATCATCGACCGTTCCTCGAACGCGACGGGCGGCAGGTCGGCGGGCCAGCCGGCATTGGCGCACTGAATGTGATACCCGCGCTCGGCGATGATCGGAACGCGATAACCGAGCGGTTGCAGCAGTCCGCCGGACCTCACGCCTGCAGCGACCACGATCGCGTCGGCACGCAGCACCTCGCCGTCACCAAGCGTTGCCGCAGCCGTCGAGCCGTCGACACTGAGGCCCTGCACTCGCACCGCGCGGTGTGCGCCGCCTGCGCGAACGAAGTGCTGGCGCAGGCAATCGGCCAACTCGCCCAGGTCGAGGACCTGGCCGGTGCCCAGGAAGCGAATGGCTCCTGCAATCGGTCGCGACGTTCGGGCTGACAGCACTGCAATTTCTTCGGCGGTGGCGTCGCGAAACGTCGCTGTGCCCGTGTCCGTGCTTCTCCATGCTGCACGGCCAGCCCGTGCTCCCGCCGGCGTTTCCCACACGACGAAGTGCCCTGCTTCGGCGATCAGATGTGCGGCGCCGGTCTTCCCGGCGAGCTGTTTCCAGGCCGGAATCGCCGAGTGCAGCAGCGATCGCAGCGCCGTCTTGCCCGCCTCGAAGCGAGCAGGGGCACTGCTGCGGACGAGCCGCACCGCGAACGGCAGCCACGCACCCACATCGCGGGGCGGGAGGGCCAGTGCGCCGCCAAGGGAAAAGAGCCGGCGTGGAAAGCTGCGCAGTGTCTTCGGCGATGCGAGCGGTTCCACTTGCTCGGTGGCGAGATGGCCGGCGTTGCCCCAGGACGCGCCATCCCACGGCAGCGCAGGATCGACGACGGTCGTGCGCTGGCCGTGAAGCTGAAGATTCAGCGCACAGCTCAGTCCGACGAGTCCGCCGCCGATGACGAGCGCGTCGGTCGGCATTCGGTTATTCCGGCGGGTGACGCTTGAGGTGGTTGATCAGGTCGTCGCGCACGCCGCCGATGTGAGCCGACAGCAGCTTCAGCGCCTTTACTCGATCCCCGGCTTCGCAGAGATCGATCAGCTTGATGTGCTCCTGGTGCGCCCGCTGGCGGTTCTCTTCCGCGAGCGAGAGCTGGATGCGCACGTAGCGGTCGAGGTTGTCGTGGATCTTGCGCACGAACCCCAGGGTAATCGGCCGCTCGGCAGCTTCGTAGAGGGCTTCGTGCAGGTTCCAGTTGTACGCGCCCCAGCTCTGCGGCGGGGCAGTATCCATCTTCGTCACGATTTCCCGGGCGCGCGCGATCGCTTGCGGCGTGATCCTCCCTATGGCGCGCCGGAGCAGGTCGACTTCGAGCGTGGAGCGGATGTCGAAGTACTCCTCGATCTCGCTCTCCGACAGGCGCGTCACGACCGCGCCTTTGTACGGAATGTTGGTGATCAGCCCTTCGGCTTCGAGGAGCTGAAAGGCTTCGCGCACCGGGATGTGGCTCACGCCGAGCCGCTTGGCGAGATCGTCCTGGCGCAGCTGCTGCCCCTGCCGGTAGGTGTTCGACATGATGAGCTCGCGCAGCGCGTCCGCCACCTGCGTCGCGAGCGAGCGTCGTTCGATCAGGATCGTTCTTGCCATGGAACCTCGGGGCCGTCGGGCGACGGCTATCATCATATATATATGGACGCTTCCGGATAATTGTAGATCGTATACGAAGTACCGTATATTAGCCGCGCATGGGGTACGCACGAACTTTCTGCGCAGCCGCGCTGTGCCTGTGCCCGACAGTCGCCGGACACGCGGCCGCGCCGCCGCCCGGCGCGATGTGGGTCGAGGAGATCGGCCTCGAACGTCTCTCGCAGCGGCGCGGCACGCCGCGCGTCGGCCGGACCATTCGCGACAAGCCGATCCGCCTCGGCGGGGTCGAGTATCCGCACGGCATCGGCACCCGGTCCATCAGCGAATTCGTCATCGACCTGAAGGGCAATGCGGCCCGCTTCACGTCGACCGTCGGGATCGACGACGAGATCCGCGGCACGACAGGCTCAGTCGTCTTCGAGGTGTGGGCTGACGACACGCGAGTTGCCGCCAGCGGCCTGATGCACCCGGGCGACGCGCCCAAGTTGCTGACTGCGGATCTCAACGGCGCGCGCGTCCTGACATTGCTCGTCGACGACGGTGGCGACACCAGCAACGACGACGAGGTTGCGTGGGGCGGGGCGATGATCGAATTGCTGCAGCCGGATGGTGAGCGGCCCACCGCGTATGTCCCCCCTGCGGAAGAGCTGCCGCGCATCGCTGCACCATCGACATCGCCCCGACCTGCCATCCACGGCGCGCGCGTCACCGGAGCGACACCCGGTCGGCCGTTCCTGTTTCGCGTTCCCGCGACCGGTGCCGCGCCGTTGCGATTCTCCGCCGGGGGCCTGCCTGCCGGGCTCGCCATCGATGCGTCCACCGGCGTCATCAGCGGCAAGCTCGAGAAAGCCGGCGAAAGCGTCGTGCAGCTGAACGTACGGGGTTCCGGCGGCGAGGCACGCAGCGAGTTGCGGATCGTCGGCGGCAGGAATGCACTCGCGCGCACGCCGCCGATGGGCTGGAATTCGTGGAACGTCTGGGGGCCCGCGGTGGACGCCGAGAAGGTGCTGCAGGCCGCGGAGTGGCTGGATCGCAGCGGACTCGCGGCGCACGGTTTCCAATACATCGTCATAGACGACGCGTGGTCCGCCAAGCGCGGCCCGGACGGCAGGATCACGGCCAACGAAAAATTTCCGGACATGCGCGCGCTGGCAGATGCCGTGCACGCACGTGGCCTGAAGCTGGGCATCTATTCCTCGCCGGGACCGAGGACGTGCGAGGACTTTCCGGGCAGTTACCAGCACGAAGCGCAGGACGCTGCGACGTTCGCGGCGTGGGGCATCGATTTCCTGAAGTACGACTGGTGCTCCTACGAGGAGATCGCCGGCGACCGCTCGCTCGCCGAGTTGCAGAAGCCCTATAGCGCGATGCGTGACGCTCTCGCGCGCGTCGATCGGGACATCGTCTATGCGCTGTGCCAGTACGGCTACGGCGATGTGTGGAAATGGGGTGCCCAGGTCGGCGGACAACTCTGGCGCAGCAGCGGCGATCTGCTGGACCAATGGGCGAATCTCGAAAGCGTCGGCTTCCGGCAAGCGGGGCGCGAGCGCTGGACGCGGCCCGGGGAATGGAACGACACCGACATGCTGGTCGTCGGCACCCTGGGCTGGGGACCGAATCTGCGGCCTTCGCGCCTGACGCCGAATGAACAGGTCCTGCACCTGTCGCTGTGGGCGCTGCAGGCCGCGCCGCTGTTCATCGGCGCAGATCTGTCCAAGCTCGATACCTTCACGCTCTCGCTGCTCAGCAATGACGAAGTGATCGCCGTCGATCAGGATCCGCTCGGCCGCGCCGCCGGACGCATCTGGTCCGACGCGCGCCGCGAGATCTGGGCACGGCCGCTCGCGGACGGCACGATGGCGGTCGGGCTGTTCAATCGCGGCTTGTATGCCGCCGAGGTGACCGTGCAATGGGCGCAGCTCGGCTTGCAGGGCGGGCAGCCGGTCCGCGATCTGTGGCAGCGACAGGATCTGGGCGTGACGCAGGAAAAGTTCACGGCTACTGTTCCACGCCACGGTGCGGTGTTACTGAAGGTCGGTAAGCCAAAATGATCGGACGCCGGCAGTTCCTCGCGGCCGGCGGCAGCGCAGTCGCGCTGGCCGCTGCAGGTGTGCGTGCGGCCGATAAGGGCAGCGCAGCGACACGTCCCAACATCGTCGTCATCGTCGTCGACGACATGCGTTTCGACGAGTACGGCGCCGGCGGTCATCCGTATCTGCAGACTCCGCACATCGACGCATTGGCAGCGAGCGGCGCGACCTTCAGCAACGCTTACCACACGACGCCGCTGTGCTCGCCGAATCGCGCGTGCATCCTCACCGGCCAGTACGCGTCGCGTCACGGCATCGTCGACAACACTTCGCGGTCATATGCGAGTCATCGCTTGCACACCTTCGCGCGCGAGCTGCAGCGTGCGGGTTACGAAACTGCGCACGTCGGCAAGTGGCACATGGGTAACGACCCGACGCCGCGCCCGGGCTACGACTATTGGGTGAGCTTCGCCGGTCAAGGCGATATCACGGATCCCGAGCTGTTCGAGAACGGCCGCCTGCAGCGCGTTCCGGGTTACGTCACCGATCTGTTGACGGATCGCGCCATCGAGTTCGCAACCCGCTCGCGCAGCAAGCCCTTCATGGTCTACATCGGACACAAGGCCATTCATCCGCAGATCGTGCAGCGTGACGACGGCACGGTGGATGTCTCCAGCAACCAGGGATTCATCCCGGCCGCCAGGCATCGCGGCAAGTACGCCGGCAAGGTGTTCAAGCGGCGGCCCAACTATGGCCTCTCCGCGCAGGACAAGGCCGGCAAGCCGCTGCTGGCCGAAGTGCTCGACGCCAAGCATTCCAGCGGCATCGCCAAGCAGTTCGGCGCTGAAGTCCTCGATGAGCAGGTGTCCGAGGAGACGATTCAGTCGCGGGCCGAGATGATGCTCGCGGTCGATGATGGCGTCGGGCGTCTGCGCGCGGCGCTCGAAGAGAAGGGGCTGATCGAGAACACGCTGTTCGTCTTCATGAGCGACAACGGTTCGTTCTTCGGCGAGCACGGCCTGAGCGTGGAGCGCCGCTTCCCGTACGAGGAGTCGATCAAGTCGCCGCTGATCGTTTCGCATCGCGCGTCGATCGAGCCGCGGCGCGTCGACGCATTTGCGCTTTCGATCGACATTGCGCCGACGCTGCTGGACGCGGCGCGCGCCGAACTTCCGCGCTCGGTGCAGGGGCGCTCACTGCTGCCGCACGCACGCGGCAGTCGCGAGCGCGGTCGCGAAGCTTTCCTCGTGGAGTACTACGGCCACGAGAATCCCTTCCCGTGGATCGCCAACATCGACTATCGCGCCGTGCGCCTCGGTCGATACAAATACATTCGCTGGATACGCGAGGACGAGGCGCATGAGCTCTACGACCTGGAGACCGACCCCTTCGAATTGCGCAATCTCGCCGCCGACCCTGCGCACGCGGCGACTGTCGCGCGGGCACGGGAGACGATGGCGTCGCTGGTCCTGGGTTCGCTCGGTCTGCCAGTCACTCGGCAGCTATAGCTGCGCTGTGATGTTTGCGTGCTCGTGCACGCATGCGTTAGCTGCTGAAGCACCGGACTCCCCCAAAGCATTCATCACAAAACACGAGGGCCAGGTTGCCGGCAAGAAGCTGCGCTATCGGGCCATCGCAGAAGAGCTCGACGTTGCGGATCTCGAGGGCAAACCGCAGGCACGCATCTTCTCGACGACCTACCTGCTCGACGGCGTTGCCGATGCGCGCAATCGCCCAGTCATGTTCGCGTTCAACGGCGGTCCGGGATCGGCCTCGATGTGGCTGCACATGGGCCTGCTCGGTCCGAAACGCGTGCGCGTGCCCAGCGACGCGCTCGATGACGGCGCGCCGCCGCTCGACGTCGTCGACAACGCGTACAGTCCTCTCGATGTCGCCGATGTAGTGCTCATCGATCCCATCGGCACCGGCTATTCGCGCGCCATCAACGGCCACGCCGACAAGGAGTTCTGGGGCATCGCGCAGGATGCCGACGTGCTCGCGAACTTCGTCCGTCTGTGGCTGACGCGTCACAAGCGCTGGCATGCGCCGAAGTATCTGTGCGGCGAAAGCTATGGCACGACGCGTGCGGCCGCGATGACTCGCGCGCTCGCGCAGGAGGAGTTCGGCTCGGTCGCGCTGAACGGTGTCGTGCTGATGTCCGCGGCCCTGGATTTCCAGGGCTTGCGCCCGCTCGCGCATAACGGCCGCGTGTCGCAGAGCTATCTGCCGACTTACGCCGCCACCGCCTGGTATCACCGCAAGATCCCTGATGCGCCCGATCTCGCGAAGTTGCTCGCCGAGGCGCGCGAGTTCGCACTGAGCGACTATGCAGTCGCGCTGGCGAAGGGTCAGCGCATGTCCGCCGACGAGCGTGCTCGTGTGCGCTGGCGCCTTGCGTACTTCACCGGACTTTCGGAGCAGTACCTCGACTCGACGGACCTCGACGTTCATCCGTTCCGCTTCATGAAAGAGCTGCTGCGTGATCGCGGTCTCGCCGTCGGGCGCCTCGACAGCCGCTACGTCGGTCGCGACTTCGACGCAGCCGCCGATCGCTTCGACGCCGATCCTTCGCAGTACGGCTTTGGCGCCTCGTTCGCCACAGCAGCGTTGCAATACCTGTCGGTCGATCTCGGCGTCGATATGAGCCCGCTGCGCTATGTCGTGCTCAACCGCGGCCGCATCACGCCCGATTGGGATTGGAAGGTGCCGGACACGGAGCGCTGGTCGATGGGCATGAATCCCGAGTGGCCGATCCACGTCAACGTCGCGCCGATGCTCGGCGATGAGATGCGGCGTAACAAGGATTTCCGCGTGCTGCTGCTGATGGGCTACTACGACCTCGCTACGCCGTTCTTCGCGGTCGAGAACACCATGTACCAGACCGGGATGATCCCCGAGCGCGTGACCTTCGAGTACTACGAAGCGGGGCACATGATGTACGTGCACGAGCCGTCGCTGACGAAGCTGGCAGGCGATCTGCGCAAGTTCGTCGCCCGGGATCGCTGACCATGGAGCTGATCGCGATCGACTGGCTCATTCTCGGCGTCTACTTCGTTTTCGTACTCGGCATCGGCTACACGCTGCGGCGCTACATGCGCACCAGCAGCGATTACTTCATGTCGGGGCGCTCGATGCCGGCGTGGGTCGCCGGGCTTGCGTTCCTGTCCGCGAACCTCGGCGCACAGGAAGTGGTCGGCATGGCGGCGTCCGGCGCGAAGTACGGCATGGCGACCAGTCATTTCTACTGGATCGGCGCCATTCCCGCGATGGTGTTCCTCGGCGTGTTCATGATGCCGTTCTATTACGGCTCGCGGGCGCGGTCGGTGCCGGAGTATCTGAAGCTGCGCTTCGACGAGAAGACGCGCGGCCTGAATGCGATCTCGTTCGCGGCCATGACGATCTTCTCCTCCGGCATTTCCATGTACGCGATGGCGCTGCTCGCGAACCTGCTGCTCGGCTGGAGCTTCAACTTCAGCGTCTGGGTCTGCGCCGGCGTCGTGCTGCTCTACATTCTGTTCGGCGGACTGACGTCGGCGATCTACAACGAGGTGCTGCAGTTCTTCCTGATCGTGTTCGGCTTCGCGCCGCTCGTGTTCATCGGGCTGCAGCGAGTGGGCGGTTGGCATGGGTTGCAGACCGCGCTCGCAGAGGTCGCAAGCTCGCGCGGCTTCGCCGACGGCGCGTGGACGCAGACGTGGAGCATCGCAGGCGATGCTGCTGCCAACCCGATGGGGCTCGAATGGTTCGGGATCGCGATGGGACTGGGCTTCGTGCTGTCGTTCGGCTATTGGTGCACGGACTTTCTGGTCGTGCAGCGTGCGATGGCTGCGAACTCGATGTCTGCCGCGCGGCGGACGCCGCTCATCGCGGCTGTGCCGAAGATGCTGTTTCCATTTCTCGTGATCGTGCCGGGCATGATCGCGATCGCGCTCACCCAGCACGCCGACACGAGCGGCTTCGCACTGCCGCTGAAGGCGGACGGCTCGTTCAACTACGATCTCGCGATGCCGATGCTGCTGGTGCATTACTTCCCGCACGGTCTGCTCGGGCTCGGCATCACGGCGCTGTTCGCGAGTTTCATGTCGGGCATGGCGGGCAACGTCAGCGCCTTCAACACAGTCTGGACCTACGACATCTACCAGGCCTACGTGCGCAGCGGTGCGAGCGATCGGCACTACCTGAACATGGGGCGCGTCGCGACGGTCGTCGGTGTGTGCCTGTCCGTGGCGGCCGCCTACGTGGCGAATCGCTTCAACAACATCATGGACATGCTGCAGTTGTTGTTCGCATTCGTGAATGCACCGCTGTTCGCCACGTTCCTGCTCGGCATGTTCTGGAAACGCGCGACCGGTCACGGCGCGTTCTTCGGGTTGCTCGGCGGCAGCGTTGCGGCAGCCCTGCATCACGGGCTCACGTTGCCGCACGCTGCGTCCGTCGGAGTGAAGGGTGGCTGGATTGCCGTGCTCGATTCGTATCCGAGCGAGATGGCGCAGAACTTCTGGACCGCGATCTACGCTTTCACTGCGTGCTTCGCGCTCACGATCGCGATCAGCTTGATGACCAAACCGCGCGACGAGCGCAGTCTCGTCGGCCTGGTGTATGCGCTCACTCCGCGCGAGAGCTCGCATGAAGCCGCGTGGTATGCACGGCCGGCAACGCTCGGAGTCGCGGTGCTGGTCGCGATGATCCTGCTCAATCTGCTGTTCTGGTAGGAGCCACCAATGGGACTCGACGTGCGACTGCCGATCGGACTCATGTTCGCGATCATGGGTCTCCTCCTGGCGGGTTACGGTATGCTCGCTGCCCGCACCGACGGCGCCGGCCTCAACGTGACATGGGGACTGGTGATGCTGGCGGTCGGCGCGCTCATGGTGTGGCTCAGCCGGAGGTCAAGAAAGTGAAGATGTTCGTCGCAGCTCTGCTCTGGATGCTCCTCGCGAGCGCAGCTCTCGCCGATGCTCCGCCGCCGCCCGATCCGGCAAAGGTCAAATTCCAGTGGGGCGTGAAGATTCCGCTGCGCGACGGTGTGAAATTGAACGCTACCGTGTACACGCCGCGCGAGCGGAAGGAGCCTGCTCCCTGCGTCTTCACGCTGACGCCGTACATCTCGCAGAGCTACCACGATCGCGGCATCTACTTCGCCTCGCACGGTTATCCGTTCCTGACCGTGGACGTGCGCGGCCGCGGCAACTCGGAGGGGGAGTTCCGGCCGCTGATCCAGGAAGCGCGCGACGGTCACGACGTCGTCGAGTGGCTCGCGCAGCAACCGTATTGCAACGGCAAGGTCACGATGTGGGGCGGCTCGTATGCGGGCTACGACCAGTGGGTCACCGCCAAGGAATTTCCGCCGCACCTCGCAACGATCGTCCCGGTCGCATCGCCGTACGCGGGCATCGACTTTCCGATGCGCGGAAACATCGCCTCGCCTTATCTCGTGCAATGGCTGACGTTTACCAGCGGCCACGCGTCGCAGGATCGCATCTTCGGCGACGACGGCTTCTGGCGTGCGAAGAATCGCGAGTGGTTCGAGTCCGGCGCGCCGTTCAAGCAGTTCGACGAGATCGTCGGCAATCCGTTGCCGACGTTCCAGGAGTGGCTCGCGCATCCGTCGGTCGACGCGTACTGGGACAGCTACAACCCGACGGCCGAGCAGTACGCGAAGCTGTCCATTCCGATCCTCACCATTACCGGCAGCTACGACGGCGATCAGCCGGGCGCGATGGAGCATTATCGGCAGTACATGAAGAACGCGAGCGCCGAAGGGCGCGCGCGCCACTACCTGGTCATCGGTCCCTGGGATCACGCCGGCACGCGCACGCCGCAGGCGGAATTCGGCGGTCTGAAGTTCGGTCCGGCGAGCCTGGTCGATTTGCCGAAGCTGCACCTGGACTGGTACGCGTGGACGATGCAAGGGGGCGCGAAGCCGGAGTTCCTGCAGAAGAACGTCGCGTACTACGTCATGGACGCGGACAAGTGGCGCTACGCGGACACGCTCGAAGGCGTGACTGCCGAGTCGCGCCCGTACTACCTGGACTCCGTGGCGAATGCGACGGACGTTCTTGCAGCCGGATCGCTCGGCACCGCGCAGGCGAAGGGCAAGCCTGATCAGTACGTCTACGACCCGCGCGACGTGAGCATCGCGGCGGTCGAAGCGAGCACGGACATCACCTCGTACATGGATCAGCGCCTGGTGAATGCCGGGCACGGCAAGCAGCTCGTCTATCACACCGCGCCGTTCGAGCGGGACACTGAAATCACCGGCTATTTCAAGCTGCAGGCGTGGCTGGCGATCGACCAGCCCGACACCGATTTCGGCGTCACGGTCTACGAGATCCGCGCGGACGGCAGCTCGATCATGCTGACCAATGACGTGCAGCGCGCACGCTATCGCGAGAGCCTGCGCACGCCGAAGCTGGTGACCACGCGCGAGCCGCAGCGCTACGACTTCAATGGCTTCACGTTCGTCTCGCGCATGCTGCGGCAGGGCAGTCGCCTGCGGCTCATCGTCGCCCCGGTGAGCTCGATGTACAGCCAGAAAAACTTCAACGCCGGCGGCGACGTTTCGTCGGAGTCGGTGCGCGACGCCCGGGCAGTGACCGTCAGGCTGTATCACGACCGCGCGCACCCGAGTGCGCTGTTCGTGCCGCTCGGCCAGCCCTGAAACCTCACCTGTCCAGAACGCATCCCCGGATTTCGGTCCGGGGATGATTCGTCGCGTTCGGGTTGACGATTCTCCAAATAGGATTACTATCGCCTGAAAAGGATAATAATAGCCGGCCTGAGCCTATTCAATTCCATCGATAAGGGGGAGAGTCACGATGAGCCACAAGAGCACTGTCCTGCGCCCAATCTCACTTGGCGCTGCCTCTGCCGGCGCCCTGGTCCTGCTGATCGGAACCACGAATGTTCGCGCGGCCGAGAATCAGCCGATCGAAGAAGTCATCGTGACCGCGCAGAAGCGCGCGGAAGCGCTGATCGACGTGCCGCAATCGGTGAGCGTGGTCGACGGTGGCTTGCTCGAGCGCGCGCAAGCGGCGAATTTCCAGGATTACCTGAAGCTGGTCCCCGGCCTGCAGCTCAGCCAGACCACGCCCGGCAACGGCCGCCTGGTCATGCGCGGCATCAACACCGGCGGCGTTGCTTCGACGGTCGCGGTGTACGTCGACGAAACGCCGTTCGGCTCCAGCAGCGGCCTCGTCAACGGCGCGATCCTCGCGGGCGACTTCGATACCTTCGACATGCAGCGCATCGAAGTGCTGCGCGGCCCGCAAGGCACGTTGTACGGAGCGAGCTCGCTCGGCGGCGTGCTGAAGTTCGCGCCGAATCTGCCGCAGACAGAAAGCGTCGAGGCGCGCGTACGAATGAGCGCGGAGAACGTCGCCGACGGTGAGATGGGCTATTCCGGCACCGGCGTCGTGAACGTGCCGCTGGGCGATTCGTTCGCCGTTCGCGCCACGGGCTACTACCGCGACAATGGCGGCTTCATCGATTCGATCGGCACGGCCGGCTCGGATGTCCAGGACGACATCAATGAGTCGAAGAGCTACGGCGGCCGCATCGCCGCGCTGCTCTCGCCAAGCGATAGTTTCTCGGCGCGCGTGAGCGCAGTCATCCAGAAAATCAGCAACCAGGCGGGCGGTGATGTGGAGAGCAGCGCGACTGACCTCGACACGCTCTACGGCCGGTTGTCGCAGTCGCAGTTCGTGCCGGAGTTCTCCGACTTCGACTACCGCGTGTACAACGCCACGCTGGACTTCGACCTCGGCTTCGCGACGCTGACCTCCGCGACCAGCTACAACGAGCTCGAATCGCCGTTCCGCTCGGACCTGACGTCGCAGTTCAGCGCGGCGCTCGCTCCGCTCCTGGGCCCGAACGAGCTGCTGCAGAACCAGGTGACCAAGTACGACAAGGTCACGCAGGAGCTGCGCCTGGCGTCGCCGTCGAACGACAAGTTCGAGTGGCTGGTCGGCGGCTACTACACGAAGGAGAAGGGCGACATCATTCAGCACATCGATGCGGTTGCGCCCGGCACGCTCAATGTGCTGCCAACGCCGCTGCTGGCGGACGCCACCCTGCATTCCGAATACGAGGAAACCGCCGCGTTCCTCAGCGGCACGATTCATTTCACCGAGCAGTTCGACGTGACGCTGGGCGGCCGTTACAGCGAGAACGACCAGAATGCGACTCAGCAGTCGGACGGCGCTCTCGCGGGCGGCCCGCGCGTGTTCCCGGAGGCAACTTCCTCGGAGAGCGTGTTCACGTACTCGGTGGCGCCGAAATGGAAGTTCGACGATCACACGTCGATCTACGTCCGCGTCGCCAGCGGCTTCCGGCCGGGCGGACCGAACGTACTGCCGCCGAACGCGCCGCCCGAAGTGCCGCGACTGTACGACTCGGATGAGCTGACCAGCTACGAGATCGGCCTCAAGGTCGAATCCGCCGACCGTGCGTACAGCCTCGACTTCGCCGCGTTCCACATCGCGTGGCAGGACATCCAGCTCTTCGCGCGCGTCAACAACTTCGGTGTCAACGTCAACGGCGGCGATGCCCGCAGCGACGGCTTCGAAGTCACGGCGAACGCGTTCTTCGGCAACGGCTGGACCGTGTCGTTGAACGGCGCCGTTACGGATGCCGAGCTGGAGGACGATACGCCGGCTCTCTCCGGCGGCCGCAAAGGCGACGCATTGCCGTTCACGCCGGAGTGGAGCGCGAGCCTGAACACGAACTACGAGTGGGCGGTGGGCTCGCAGGCGATGGCATACGTCGGCGGCTCGGTGCGCTATCTCTCGGATCAAACGGCGTCCTACGACGCGGCCTTCCGTGCGGCCAACGGCCGCCAGCGCGAGGTCGAGTCGTACGAGGTCCTCGATCTGCAGGCGGGCGTGGACTTCGGCCGCTATACGATCGAGCTGTACGGCAAGAACATCACGGACAGCGACGGCAAGACCTCGTCGGGCGCGATCGGCGGTGTGCCGCTCGGCGCGATCCCGACGGGTGTGATCCGGCCGCGTACGTTCGGGCTGACGGTCGGGTTCAATTTCTAGAAGGAACCCGGATGACGCTCATCCCGCCAGCGACGGACGTTGCGCGGCTCGATCTGCCGCGTCCGTATCTGTTGTTCCTCGGCGATGTCACGGAGGCCGGTTACGCCAAGACGGCGTTCGGCCTTCGTGATTGGGCACGCGAGCACTGTGTCGGCGAGCTGTCGTTCGCGAATGCGATCAGCGTCGGACTGCCGCAGCTCACCCCTGCGGAGGCGAAGGCGTGCGGCGCTCGCTCGCTGGTGATCGGCGTCGCCAACGTCGGCGGTCGAATTCTCGACAGCTGGGTGCCATCGCTGCTCGAAGCCATGGTGGCCGGGCTCGACATCGTCAGCGGCATGCATTCGCGGCTCGCGACGACGCCGGCGCTGGCGGCAGCAGCGGAACGCTATAACCGCCGCCTCATCGACGTTCGTACGCCGCCGCGGGACATTCCGATCGCGAGCGGGCGTAAGCGCAGTGGCAAGCGGTTGCTGGCGGTCGGCACCGATTGCGCGCTCGGCAAGAAGTACACCGCTCTGGCAATCGCGCGTGCATTCGAGCTGCGCGGCGTCGACACCGACTTTCGCGCGACGGGCCAGACGGGAATCATGATCGCTGGCCGCGGCATGCCGATGGATGCGGTCGTGGCCGACTTCGAAGCCGGTGCGGCGGAAATGCTCTCGCCGGATGGTCCGCCGGATCACTGGGATGTGATCGAAGGGCAGGGCTCGATCTTTCATCCCGCGTACGCCGGCGTGTCGCTCGGACTCCTGCACGGTAGTCAGCCCGACGTGATCGTCGTGTGCCATCAACCCGGTCGTACGCACATGCTCGGCCATCCGCAGTTCGAGCTGCCGAGCATCGAAGAGACGATCGATCTGAACCTCAAGCTCGGCCGCCGCACGAATCCGACGATTCGTTGCGCCGGCGTGAGCCTCAACACTTCGCACTTGTCCGAAAGCGCCGCGCGGCAGGTCATCGCCGACGAGGCCCGGCGGTTGCGATTGCCGGTCGCGGATCCGATCCGCGGCGGCGAAGCATTCGAACGACTGGTCGACGCCTGCCTGGAGATCCGATGAGAGTTTTCATAGCGCTCGTGCTCGCTGCCATGTCGTTGCCGCTGGCCGCAGCACCGCCCGCCGATTTCGACGCGCGCGTCGAGAGCCTGCGCACCAAGATCGGCACGCCGGGCATGGCCATTGCGATCGTCGAGAACGGCGAAGCCACGCTCGCGCGCGGTTATGGCGTCAGCAAGACCGGCGCGACCGAACGTGTCGATGCCGACACGATTTTCCCGACCGGCTCGACCGGCAAAGCGTTCACCGTGGCCGCGCTCGCGACGCTGGTCGACGCGGGTAAGCTCGACTGGGAGGACAAGGTCACCGATCGTCTGCCCGGCTTCCAGATGTACGACCCGTGGGTCACGCGCGAGATGACGATTCGCGATCTGCTCGTCCATCGCAGCGGCCTCGGCCTCGGCGCCGGCGACCTGCTGATGGTGCCGCGTGGCAGCTACTCGCGGGCCGAAGCGGTCAGGCGCTTGCGCTTCATCAAGCCGGCGACGAGCTTTCGCAGCGCCTACGCGTACGACAACGTGCTCTACATGGTCGCGGGCCAGCTCATCGAAGCGGTGAGCGGCCAGACCTGGGAAGACTACGTGCGCGAGCACGTGCTGCAGCCGGCGGGCATGACGAAGTCGACGAGCGACAGCGATCGTCGCTTCGCGACTGCCAATCGCGCTTACCCGCATGCGCGGCCGGGCAAGGTGCGCGGCACTGGTCCATTGCAATTACTCGACGAGCGCGACGAGCTCGGTCGTGCCGCGGCGCCGGCCGGCGGCCTCGCGATCAGCGCGAACGACATGTCGAAATGGCTCGTGTTGCAGCTCGCAAAGGGCAAGCTGCCGAATGGCCAGCGTCTGTTCAGCGAGGCAGCGCACGCGGCGATGTGGAAGCCGGAAGTGCTGCAGCCGATCGGGCCGCTGCCGGAGCCGCTCAAGCTCGCCGAGCCGATGTTCCAGGCGTACGCGCTCGGCTGGGGCGTGCGGGACTATCGCGGAACGAAGATCATCACGCACGGCGGCGCAGTGCTCGGCTTCCAGAGCGTCGTCACGCTGATCCCGTCGAAGAACATCGGCTTCGCGATCGAGATCAACAGCGAGGACGGTGAGATCGCGCTCGGCCTGATGTACGAGCTGCTCGATCACTATCTCGGCTTCAGCCGCAACGACTGGCCGGAGAAGTATTCGGATTTCAAACAGCAGCGATTGGCGGGAGCGCTCAAAGCGCTGGACGCGACGTCAGCGAAGCCGGCGAAGATCGGACCGTCGCTGCAGTTGGCGCGCTACGCCGGCACGTATCAGGATCCGTGGTACGGCAACATCGAAGTCGGTGTGCGCAACAACGCGCTGACGATCGACTTCAAGCCCACGCCGCGCATGGCGGGCACTCTGGAGCACTTTCAGTACGACACGTTCATCACGCGGCTCGACGACAAGACGATCGAGCCTGCGTACGTGACGTTCGCGCTGGATGCGGAGGGGAAGGTCGAGCGCATCACGATGAAGCCGGTCTCGCCGCTCGCCGACTTCAGCTACGACTATCAGGACCTGCTGTTCAAGCCTGTGGCGACCGCCAAGTAGGCGCTGCTACTCGCGATACTTGCTCAGCACGAGATCGTCTTTCTTGAGCTGGTTGTGACACGCGAAGCACACCTGCGGCGTCGGTGATTCCGCCAGCTCTGTCTTGCTGTCCTTCACGAACCGCTGGAAGCCCCAGCCGCCCGTCGACTGGTAGCGCTGCGAGTCCTTGACCATCACGTCGACCTGGCGCCGCGGACCTTCGAGGAACGCGCCGTCCTTCTCGCTCCACTCCAGCCATTCGAACACGATGACCGACTGCTCCGGGAACTTGCTCGTGCGGTAGCCCGTCATCGCCTCCTTGTTGGCGTAGATGTGATGCAGGCCGCCCGAGCTTGCGAAACTCTTGTGCTGTGGGCCGATCACGCCGCTCTTGACGTGCGACCAGCTCCGAAAGTTTTCCGGGTAGGGCACGGTGTCCGCACCGATGGCCGAGCCGGCGATCGTGACTGCGAGGAGAAGTGCTGCGCGTTTCATGCCGGGATCCTAACTCAACCCGGCGCGGTTGACTGGCCATATTCGGACGCGGTCCGGCACGTGCGGCTTGGTTCTCATACTTGTATGGTAAAAGCGCAATGCACGCTTCATCTGAGAGGGCCTACCCATGAGCGAGTCGCCCCTGGACCATGACGAGCTGGTTCTGCGCATCAGCCGCGACCTGGCGGACAGCTACGATGAAGAGCTGGAGATGGAGATCGAGGATCACCATCCGCTGCCCGACATGCCGGCGACGACGGATGCGGTGGAAGAAAAGGAATATCGACGCACGTATTTCAAGCAACTCTTCCGCCTGCAGGCCGAGCTGGTGAAGTTGCAGGACTGGGTGGTCGCCAGCCGCGAGAAGATCGTGATTCTGTTCGAAGGGCGCGACGCGGCGGGGAAGGGCGGCGCGATCAAGCGCATCACTCAGCGGCTCAATCCGCGTGTCTGTCGCGTCGTCGCGCTGCCGGCGCCGAACGATCGCGAGCGTACGCAGTGGTACTTCCAACGCTACGTGCCGCATCTGCCCGCAGCCGGCGAGATCGTGCTGTTCGATCGAAGCTGGTACAACCGCGCCGGCGTCGAGCACGTGATGGGCTTCTGTACGCCAGCCGAATACGAAGAGTTCTTCCGTTCCGTGCCGGAGTTCGAGCGCATGCTCGTGCGCTCCGGCATCCGGCTGCTCAAGTACTGGTTCTCGATCACGGACGAGGAGCAGCACGTCCGCTTCCTCGGACGCATTCACGATCCGCTGAAGCAATGGAAGCTGAGCCCGATGGACCTGGAGTCGCGGCGCCGCTGGGAGGCGTACACCAAGGCCAAGGAGGTGATGCTGCAGCGATCGCACATTCCCGAAGCGAAGTGGTGGGTGGTGCAGGCCGTCGACAAGAAACGCGCGCGACTCAACTGCATCGATCATCTGCTCAAACAATTTCCTTACGGCGAAGTCGAGAAGCCGCAAGTGGTTCTGCCGGACCGCGAGCGTCGTAAAGACTACTCGCGCAAACCCGTGCCGCAGGAGATGCTCGTGCCGGATGTCTACTGAGCAACCGATGCAGCTCGTTGCGGTATTTTCTCAGTCGATTCCTGACAGGTAATTCGTTCCTATTTTCCCAGTGCGACAGCGCTGTCATGCTCGTTTGCAGGACTGATACCGCGGTCTGCGTTGGGAGACATCATGAGCAAGAATTTTCGCATCGCTGCAGCGATCATCGCGGCGATCTCCACTGCGTCACTCGTTCACGCGCAACAGGCCGAGACGCTGCCGCCGCGCGACAGCGGCAGCAACCTCGAAACAGTCGTCGTGACCGGCAGTGCGATCTCGAGCGGCGTGAAGAAGCTCGAAGCGAGCTACAACATCGTCACCGCGAACGAAGACGAGATTCG
>Ga0075419_10000059_pt1 | contig 53194 bp, 57 predicted proteins | sample SoiMetdeltSBSDD3_FD_76900 | JGI IMG/M metagenome (GOLD analysis project Ga0075419, IMG submission 76900) | Bulk soil microbial communities from a Populus tree surrounding site in Tennessee, USA - Soil MetaG P. deltoides SBSDD3 | ecosystem: Environmental > Terrestrial > Soil > Tree plantation... | reverse complement strand
CGTTGATCCCGTGGCTCGCCGCGAAGACGAAAAAGGTGCGGATCGGCATGAGCATCATCGACACGCCATTCCGCGCGCCCGGCGTCCTCGCCGCGGAGATCGCCAGCGTGGACCACCTCTCCAACGGCAGGGTCAACGTGGGCGTGGGGTCAGGCTGGATGCCCGAGGAGTTCGCGGCCGCGAGTGCCTCGCACATCTTCCCGAAGCGGCACAAGCACGTGCGCGAGACGATCGAGATCATGCAGGGCGTCTGGACGAACGAACTCTTCGAGTACCACGGCGAGTTCGCCGACTTCGACAGATGCGGATTCGGCGCCTCGCCCGTACAGAAGCCGCACCCGCCAATCTTCTTCAGCGGGCTCAAGGACCCGAAGCGCTCGGCGAGCCGCATCGCCAGGTACGGCTTGGCGGGCTGGATCGGCATCCAGGACACGCCGGACGAGCTCAAGCACTGGCGCGGCGCCATCCAGCGAGAGCTCGAGGAGCTCGGAAGCTCCCGCTCGGTCGACAGCCTCGAGATCAGCAGCATGATCTGGTTCGTCATCACCGACGAGGAGACCGATCAGACGCCGCAGGGCAAGGGGACCAATCTGTTGGCCGGAACCGCTGCGCAGATCGCCGACAATCTCAAGCGCTACAAGGAAGTGGGGCTGACGATGCCGTTCCTGTGGCCGCCGTTCCAGGACGTGCCGGTTGCGAAGACGCTCGATGACCTCAAGCGTCTGAGGGAGGAGATCATGCCGCAGGTCGACGCGATGTAGCTCGGCACCGCCGCAGTCCGAGGCCGGTACCGGAGCGCCAGACACTGCGGAAAGAGCCTCTGAACTGCGGCTGTCCCAGAGCGTGCAGGAGGTTGATGGGCAACGGTGCCACCCAACGCCGGGAGCGTGACATCCTTCGGCGCTTCGGGGCAGGTCATTCGGCGCGTTAGGAGTCGGGTTACGAGGGCAGGACGTCTCCTGGGAAGCCGTGGCAAGCGTGGACCTCGCACACGATCATCCCGGCCCGCACGCATGGATCCCCGGCCATCGCTTCCCTGGCTTCTTCGGGCGGCAGACGGCCATCCTCACTCGGGATCTCGCGCAAGGTGTCGACCGAGCGACACGATCACCACGCCCAGATTCGGACCATCCCAGATCGCCGGTTGAGTGCGATGTTCAGCAGTCGAACGCGAGGCCGTAGAGTTCGGGACCAGAGGTCGACCACGCCGGGAAGCTGGCCCACGCATCCCGCGACGCCTCGCTGAACGATGCGCTCGCCGAGCTACTACCGCGCCTCGAGCAGACCGCCCGCCGAGTCCGGCGACCGCCAACAGAGCCGCCGGGTAGTGGGCTCTGCCGAGCGGCAGCTGCGAAGTGCGTCGCCAGGAACGGTAGAACTCAGCGTAGGCGGCGCTTCGCTCGGCGTGCCGCGGACATGGCGGCGGTGACGCTGGTCGTGTTCAATCCGAACGTGACCCGTGGCGGCACATCCGACGCTGACCGGCCTCGGGTTGGTCGGTGGCGCTCCGAGCGGGCGGCAGCGCGGTTCCGGATGATGGAGGACTCCCTTTGGCGCGAGGCGACTGGCCCCGCCCCCACAGCGATCGACGTCCACACCCACTTCGGCGTAACGCGCGCGTACCGGTGGCCTGGGGCCGGCACGCCGATCGTCTTTCTCCATGGCGGACGAATGACGTCAGTCAGCTGGGCGCCGTACGCCCAGACGCTGTCGAGTCGCGACGTGTACGCCGTCGACATCATGGGCGACGCCGGCCGCAGTCAACCCACCGCCCGGCTCACCTGCGCCACTGACATGGCGGCGTGGCTCGACGAGACGCTCGCGGGGCTTCGCCTCGATCGGGCTCACCTCGTCGGACACTCGCTCGGCGGCTTCGTGGCGCTCAGCACCGCTGCGTACCGGCCCAACAGGGTCTCATCGCTCGTGCTGCTCGACCCGGCCGGCATTGCGCCGCTGCAGATGCTGCGGTTCATGATGTGGGGTCTTCCGGTTCTTCTCGGCTCGCTCGCCCCGGCCCGGGTACGCCGTGTGCTCGCCCGACGACTGCGAAACCCCCTGCTCGAGAACAAGCGCGCCTCGCGCCTGCTCCTTCATGGCATGGTCCGTCACGCACCAGGCTTCCCACTGTTGAAGCCCCTGGATGATGGCGAACTCCGAGCCGTCTCGGTGCCCGTCACACTGCTCATCGCCACCGAGAGCGAACCCTTCGACCCGAACCTGCTCGCCGCTCGAGCCGAAGCGCTGCTCCCACAGGTCAGCATCGAGCACGTTCCCGACGCCGGACATGCTCTCACCGTGAGCCACTTGGACGTCTGCGCTGCGCACATCGCGCTGGCCGACGCCTGACCGGACCTTGATGCGGGCGACGCTCACGTCCCGGGACACCGTCTCGTGCGGGCCGGCGAGGCCAGGCGTGGAGTGGCTGGTCCTCGCTGGATCGCGCCATTGCTGGGGACCTTCGGAACGGTGGGTGGACTCGTCCCGCAGGGCTACGAGCGATACGTGCTGCTCGACCACCGCGCCGAGGAGCCGCTCGGGTGGGATGGCGTGTGCTGGTTGTTCGACCAGCTCGTCCCGGTTCTCGGGAGCCATCCGTCGACGCCCGACGACTGTTGGTTCGCGATCTGGGAGGGCTACGGCTTCGATACCTCCGTGACACTGCTTGCTGCCACACCGAGCGATGGCGCGGAGCGTCGGGAGCTCGACCGTGAACGTCAGCGCCTTCGTGAGGACGATGTTCAACGGAACACGTCGATCCGAACGGCTCTGAACAGGCATCCGTCCTTCGACCTGCCGAACCGTCGCTACTACCTGGTTCGTGGCGCCGTCACCGCCGCAGCGAAGATGCGACGTCCCGACGGGGAGTGCCCCCAGCCACCTGACCTGTGGTGGCCGGAGGACAGACGGTGGTTCGTCGGCGGCGACACCGACCTCGACTGGTGCTACATCGCTGGCTCTGAGCACCTCGTCTCCGCGGTTGGCGCTGAGTTTCCGGGTCGGACACGTGCTGTCGACTGGAAAGCATCGAACGCCGCAGCCGGCGAGTAGCCGCAGGGTCGACGCCCCGTGGGCCACAGCCACTCGGGTCACTCATCTTCGACAGGGTTGGCGTCTCGACGTCACCTCGTGCAGCGTCGCCCCCCAGGTGTGGCGCGGGGTCAGCCTTCGGGGAGAGCGGCGAAGGTCTTCTTGGCGGCGCGGTACCAGCCCAACCCGGCTATCGGGTGCTTCCAACGGCCCTTCATCTCGTTGTTGGCCGGCGCGTGTGCCGAGTCACCGCCGGCGACCATCTCCTTGAGATGCCGGTCTTGGGCCTTGATGACCTCGTCTGCAGTGTCACCTCGATGTTGGTGGTCACACGGCCCACCGAGCTGCTTGCACGTCATCGTCTTCATCGGCTCACTGCCTTCTTCATGGCATCTCCTGACCGGGGGATAGTGGAACTCTTGAATTGAGAGTGATACTCTCATATCGTGCCCGAGGACGTCAAACGCGATCAGCGAACTCAGGGAGGGCGTGGGCAGGCACGCACCCGGCTCGCTCGGCGAGCCGTTGTCGCCGCGGCCAGAACGCTGTTTCTCGAACGCGGCTACGCGGCAACGACCATCGAGGCGATCAGCCACCTCGCCGATGTCCCCCCGGCGACCATCTATCGGCTCTTCGCCTCGAAGCTCGGCATCCTCGACGCCCTCATCAATACGTCGATTGCGGGCGACGACCAGTTGCTCTCCATCCAAGAACGCCCGGACGTCGCGTCCTTGTTCGCGGAGCCCGACCCGAACAAGCTGCTCACGGCGTTCGCCGGCGTCACGACCGAGATCAATCAACGGACCAACGACGTCTACTCCGTTCTCGTGAGCGCTGCCGGCTCCGACCCCGCGGCAGCCGAGCTTCTCAACGAGATCCAACGACAGCGCACCCGAGGGCAGAGCCACATCGCGCACGCCCTGGCTCGCAGCAGCTCACTTCGAAAGGGCTTGCGGAAACACGACGCGGTCGACCTCATCCACGCGTTCATGTCCCCAGAGGTCTACCGACTCCTCGTCGTCGACCGGAGCTGGCCTCCCGAGAAGTACCAACACTGGCTGGCGAGCACCCTCATACAGCAACTGACCTAACACGGCCGGCCGCGCCGCGCGGAGGGGCCGGCGGATGTTGGCGGAGACCTGGTGGGCGGAGTCAGCTCGCCGGCGGGCCGCCGCGCCACGTCGGCATCGGCCGTTGGCCGGAGGCGACCGCGAAGGCGGCTCGTGCGAGCAGTCGGGTGGAGTCGAGTACCGGCAACGGCGACGTGTCGGGATCGACGAGAAGTGGGATCTCGGTGCAGACGAGCGCCACGGCGTCGCAGCCCTCATGCCGAAGGCGTTCGATCACTCGGACGTACTGCTCGCGGGATTCGTCGGAGAAGACGCCTTCGACTAGCTCCTCGAAGATGATGCGGTCGATGATCGCTCGGTCCCTCCGGGGCGGCACCTGGTGGTCGATACCTCGCGCCTCCAACGCGCGGGGGTAGATCCATCCCTCCATGGTGAAGCGCGTTCCCAAGACGCCGACCCGGCGGCGTCGCTCGCGGACCGCAACATCGCCGACCTCGTCGGCAATGTGCAAGCCGGGCAGCGGCAATGGCTTGCCGGATTGTTCGAGGGCGAGGTGGGCGGAGTTGTCCGGGCAGGCGAAGAACGTCGCCCCCGCGGCGGCGAGTCGTGACGCGCTGCGAGTGAGGATCGCCCGAATCGCCGCCAAGTCGCCCGCTGCCCAGGCGGGCATGCTCTCGGCGAGCGGAATGCAGTCGAGCGTGACGTCGGGATGGTTGTGCGGCCCCAGCTCTCGGAAGCCCTCGTGCGCAAAGGCCCGCAGGCACAGTGCCGCCCCTTCGATGCTGTGCGCCAGGATGCCGACGTGTTCCACGATCGCAGTATCGGCCTCGACGACGAACGATGCCACGACGGGCGTCGCTACCGGAAGCGCCTTCGTCCCGCCGTCTCGCCACGGGAACTGTGTCAACCCAGATGCCGGTGGGAGCGAGCGCGACAGGACGTGCGCGATCAGGGCTCGAAGGCGCACACGTCACGATCTGCGCCCGGAACCACGAGCCAAGCCATCATCTCGGCGGTGGCCCGTGGCCGAGATCGCCGAGGCTCTTCGGGCACAACGACACGACGGAGGTCGCCGATGACCGGCAATCCGGACATCACCGCACTCGTCCACAACAGCATGCCCCTGTGCGCCACGCTCGGAATCGCCGGCATCGCCGGCGACGCGTCCAAGGTGATCCTCGAACTCGACTTCGACGAACGCCTCTGCACATCCGGCCACGCCATGCACGGTGGCGCGCTGATGGCGCTGGCCGACTCCGCTGGCGGGCTCTGCGCTTTCTTCAACCTGCCCGAGGGAGCCGTCGGGACAGCAACGATCGAGTCCAAGACAAACTTCTTCGGAGCCGTCACCGCAGGGAGAGTCAGGGCCACCGCCGCGCCGCTTCACGTTGGATCGACGACGATCGTCGTGGAAACGGACCTGCGCTGCAACGACCGTCTCATCGCCAAGACGACTCAGTCACAGATCGTCAGGCGCCCCCGGGAGTCGGCGTGACGAGCGTTCAGTCGGCCGACCGTAGAGCGCTGCTCGACGCAGGACGCGCCGACGCGGTCGGAGGACGCCTCGCCGGGGAGGTGGAATCGGCGGGGACTGCTCGATTCTGCCCGGCACCCTGCTCCGCTGCGACGGCGCGGCCGCCACGGGCTGCTGTTCATCGATGGGCAAGTTCGCCCGTCGAGACGAGGCCGAGGCGGCCGAGGCCGATTCTCTAGATGTCGACGGGAATGCGGTGATCCGGTAGGCCGTCCTTGGGCAAGATCGAATGCACGGCGGCCATGGCCCGGTAGAGACGGATGGCCGACCGTCCCTCGGTCTGCACATCGGCGGTGCTCCAGGCATGGCCGCCGTGGGCCAGCGAGCGCCGGGAGAACACGTCGAGGCCTCGGTCGATCCCGTCGGGTGGCACGGCCTCGGCGACAGCGGTCATGTAGACGGCTTGACCAGTGCCGATCGTCACTCGCGAGTCGAAGATCACGATGCCCACCTCGGGGCGCCGCGCCAGGTTGTGCGAGTGGGTCGCCTCCGGCGAGGACAGCCAGAAGTATTCGTGGTAACCGGCGTTGGCGAAGTACACCGGCGACGCCCACGGTCTGCCGCTCTCGTCGGCGGTGGCGAGCACCATGTACAGGTTGGTGTCGACGATCTCCCGGGCAACGGCGGCTGTCTGCTCATCCATCGCGCTTTTTCCTCCTTTGTCGTCCCGGCAACGGTCGAACGCGGACATGTGGCGAGTCAGCTCGATGGAGCCTCGGTCGGACCCTGGCGGGGCCAGTGCGTGACCTCGAGGACTGTGTCGGCTGCCTCGTCGACGGCTAGAGCATCAACGTCGATGCGACGGCAAGCATCGTGTCGTTCGAGGGACTGAGCGTCTGCGATCGCACGGTCAGCGACCCTGAGCAGCTTCTCCATTGGCTGACCTCGCAGCGGATCACCTGGTTGCTGCCAGTTGCCGCCGTCCCCTCGCGAGAGGATTCTCCTTGTCAGCTCCTCGTCGCTCACATGGAGCCGGCACCACGTGAACGTGCTCACCGGGAGCGCGTGCTCGTACCGGAGTGCCTCCGTGGTCGTCGACACGGGCCCGACGACGACGGCGAGCCGGGCGCCGGCATCGTGGAAGTTGTCCCACAGCGCGGCGAGGTTCCGAGCCCGCAGGACGTGATCGCGAGGAGCGGTGCTGCAGCAGCCGATCTGATCTACGTCCACGTATGCCGCCGTGGCTCCGGAGCGAAGGAGGTCGAGGTAGATGCGGAAGGCCACCGTCGACTTGCCGACCCCGGTCGCTCCCGACAGCCACAACAGCTCGCCCTCTGCGCGCCCGGTCGTGCGGCTGTCCGACGAAGACGAGTCTCGCCGATCCGCTGTCGGGGGCCAGTCACCGATCTCGACCATGACACGGCGAGCCGCTTCATCGATCGACAACCCCGTCGTGTCGATGCACCAGTGGGCGAAGGTGCTCTCGTCGAGCAGGTTGGCCTCTTCCACTGCGGCATCCGGCGGGGCGACTGATCCTTTCCGCCGACCGAGCCGTGCCCGCAGCTCGCCGGGATCGACGCGCAAGCGACCGACGATGACCTGGGAGGCCCCGAGTTCGTCGATCTCGGGGCCTCGCTCGGAATCGACCACCCCTGACACGATCAAACAGCGTGCACCGGCCGCCGAGAAGTTCGCCCTGAGCGAAGCGACGTTCCGGGCCTTGAGCAGGTGTCTTTCGGGATCGCGAGACGTCGGTGGATAGCACATTCCGAGCTGATCGACATCGACGTATGCCGGAGCAGCACCGGCGCGGGTCAGCCGTGCGTAGATCTCCCAAGCCACGACCGTCTTGCCGACGCCCGGCGGCCCACACACCCACAGAACTGGGATCATGGTGCGCTACTCCCGACGCCAGGTCGTACCACGGCTTCCGGACCTCCGTCGGGCTATCGACACGTCGTGCTGGTCCACGGCGGGTTCGTGGACGGGTCGGGCTGGCGCCTGCGATAGCGGGGTAGTCGAACGGCGGGCCGCCAACGCGGGTGGTCTACTGACGCCGGCCCGTGCTGCTCGCCCGTTTCAACAGGTCGAGGAGCGCATCCACGACGCGGGGATCTCCGGCCGGACCGACCTCGGAGGCGACGATGGTGCGCATTCCCCAATCCGGGTCCCCGAGTGCGGCGCGGGCTGCGGGATCCGCGTCGGCCTCGGCCACGGGCAGAAGCGCCTCGGCCAGTCGGCGCCGTTCCTCGGCACTGAAGCCGTCATACCCGCGCCTCCAGACCCAGGCGCCCGCGTTGGCGCGACGGTCCCGGCTGGAGTCACCGAGGTCCGCGATCGCGCCGTCAACGGTCGTCCACAGCCGATTGAGCCGCACGGCCAAAGGGATACCCCGGGTCCGCAGCGAAGCAAGACGCACCACGGAGATTCGTTAGCACCTTCTAACCGTTAGTAGTAGTTTACCGACCGTGGACGCGTGGACGGCCCTCGCCGACCCGACGAGGCGCAGGATCTTCGAGCTGGTCGCGGCCCGCCCGCGGGCGGTGGGCGCGCTTGCCGAGCTGGTCCCGGTCACCCGCCCCGCGGTCTCCCAGCATCTGAAGATCTTGAAGTCGGCCGGCCTCGTGCTGGACCGCGCCGAGGGCACCAGGCGGATCTATCGCGCCGACCCCGCGGGGTTGGAAGAGCTGCGGGCCGAGCTCGATCGGTTCTGGAACCAGGCGCTCGCCAATTTCAAGCAGCTCGTCGAGCACACAGAGGAGGATCCATGACCACCCAGGCTCAGGACACGTCGGTGCGGACCGAGGTCGTCGTCGAGGCGCCGATCGAACGAGCATTCCGGGTCTTCACCCACAACTTCGACCGGATCAAGCCGCGAGAGCACAACATGCTTGCCGTCGAGATCGCCGAGTCGGTGTTCGAGCCGCGAGTGGGCGGTCGCGTGTACGACCGCGGTGTGGATGGGAGCGAGTGCCAGTGGGCGCGGGTCCTTGCCTACGACGCGCCGGAGCGCATCGTGTTCTCCTGGGACATCACCCCCGCGTGGCAGATCGAGACGGATCTCGCCAAGACGAGTGAGGTCGAGGTGCGCTTCATCGCCGAGTCACCGGGCCGTACGCGGGTCGAGCTCGTGCACCGCAACCTCGACCGCCACGGCGATGGATGGGTAGGGATGCGCGAGGGCGTCCGGGGTGACCAGGGATGGCCGCTCTACCTGCGGCGCTTCGCCGGCGCCGTCGGCGAGGCGGACTGACGGCACGACAATCGACGATGGACCAGTCGTCGTCACCGCCCGACGTCACCGGGGCAGCCACCACGACGGTCCCGGCGTCGGCGGTGGCGGTGGTTGGTTCCGTGCTCGGCCCCTGCGAAGATCGCGGAGCACGCCCACCTCCGCGATGTGGTGCACGTGCTCGGTCAGCATGGACGTCACCAGGTGCGCGACCGGAAGCATCTCGCCCCAGTGAGCCGGCCGCAGCTCGAACGCCTCGTCGTCGCCGAGGTCGTCGACGGCGGCCGTGAAGCGGTCCTGTGCGCCGTACAGCCAGCTCAGGCCGCCCGCGCAGTCACCGGGGACCTCGTAGTCACCGATGTGCGCCGTCGCGCCGCCGAACGTCCAGTCCAGGTAGACGTCCGTCCACGCCGCGAGGTGGACGACCCGCCACGCCGCGGTCGTCACCGGAACCGGCTCGGGCGGCGGCCAGCGGTCCTCGCACACCCACTCGCCCGTGCCCCAGCCGGTGACGCCGGGTCCACGCCTGCGCACCGACCAGCAGCGCGCCACAGGCTCCCAGCGGTACTCGTCCTCGTCGAGGTCCTCGAGCACCCATCGTGCGTTCAGCCACGCGTGCCTGAGCTGGACCTTCAGGAGATCTGCCGCCGACGGCGACGCCACCGGGCCGACGGTAGTCGGCACGTCGCCGCCGCCGTGTCCTCACGCGTGCTCGGCCTGCAGGGTCTCGGCGGCGGATCGCCGTGCGCCGAGGTGGGCGGGGATGCCGGCGAGCCCGGCCACGGCGAGCGCGGTGACCGGGAGGACGGCGAGCAGCTGCCAGAGCGGCGGCAGGACCGCGGCGTCGTCGAGCACGGACACGAGGGCGATGCCACCCGGGATGCCCAGGGCAGCGCCGGCGAGCGCCGGGGCCACCTGGGCCGCAGACAGCCCGGCGCTGACCTGGTGCGGTGTCGCCCCGAGGGCGCGCGTCACCGCGGAGGAGCGCCGGGTGTCGAGCGCGCTCGCCCACGTGATGAAGATCGCATTGACGGCCGCCAGCGCGACGAGCGTCATCGTGATCACCACCAGCGCCCGGTCGAGCCGGTCGCCCGCGATCGCCGAGCCCCTGTCCTCGCCGACCTGCGCCTCGGTGGCCAGCGCCGCGACGATGCCGGTGACGGTGATCGCGACGCTGAGCACGGCCAGCGCGACCCGCCGCGGTCGCCGGCCGGCCACCCGGACGCCGAGCAGCAGCGGGACCGGCAGTCGTGCGGATACCGCGATCAACCGGGCCGAGCGCCGGGGAGCGCGCGGCGAGTCGGCGAGCGCCGCTACGGTGCTGGTCCGGGCCGCGCGGACCGCCGGGACGGCTGTCGCGGCCACCGCCACCCCGATCGCGACGGCCACCACCGTGGCGACCGTGGACACGGTCAGCGACGGCGTGCCCGACCCGCCGAGGAGCCCGACACCGGGGTCGGCGAGCAGCGGAGCCGCCAGCCACCCGGCCGCCAGCCCGGTGGCGGCCGCGAGCAGGGCCACCAGCACGTACTCGGCGAGTAGCACGGCCGCCACCAGGCCGGGGGAGCCGCCGACCGCCTTGAGCAGCCCGACGCGCCGGGTCTGCTCGGCCATCCGCCCGCCCACCAGCACCGCGATGCTGGCCACGGCGAGCAGGCCCAGCAACCGGCTGCCGACCAGCAACGCCTCCTGCTCGTTGCGCAGCAGGTCCTCGACCTCGTCGCCGATCTGCTGCCACGACCGCAGGGCCGGGGCATCGACGGTCCCCGGCACGACGGCACCGTCCGGGCCTCCCGGCGGCAGGTGCCGGTCGACGAACGTGTGGGCCGCGGCAGGGTCGGCCAGCCGGAGGTGCACGACGTAGTTGAGCGACGCCGGGTCCCGGGCGAGGCTACGGGCGTCCGCCTGCGTGAGCCAGACCCGGCCCGGGTGCTCGGCGTCGACCCGGCGCAACGCCGTGTCGAGTTCCGGGCTGAAGCCGCCGCCGGCCAGCGCCTCGTCGCAGGGGGAGGGCGCGGGGAGCGGGCAGTACTGCAGCGGGTTCTCGGCCGTGCCCGCCGGTGCCATGCTCGGGTAGGGCGGTGCAGCGGCGCTGACCGCGAGGCCGACGACCGGGAACGCCCGGTTGTTCAGCGTGATCGAGTCGCCGGCACGGAGGCCCAGTGCGTCAGCGAAGGCCGCCTCGACGACCGCGCCCCCGCCGTCGAGCCAGCGGCCCTGCGTGAGCTCGGGTCGATCGACCCCGGCGCTGGCGGCATCGCGACCCTCCACCTCCGCGGTTGCCAACTGGCCGTCCGCCTCCAGCACCGCACCGGTGACCGGGTACGGCCCCGACTGGTCGACGACGCCGGGGGCCTGCGCCAGCGCCTCGAGACCCGCGGGATCGGCCGGCCGCCCCTCGAAGGAGTCCGGCGAGACCGCCCCGACGACGTCGGGCCCCGCGGTGGCCTCCCGGGTCGCCTGGTACGGGTCGCGGGCCACGCCGTTCAGCACGAGCCCGAGCGTCAGCGTGGTCGTGGACGCCATGATCGCGACGAGCAGGAGCGCGCTCTCGACCGGGCGCCGCCGCACGTCGCGTGCCGCCAGGCGGAGCGCGAGCATGCCCCGGCCCATCGGGGTCAGTCCTCCAGCCCGGCCAGGACGCCGAGCCTGCCGGTCGTGCCACCGGTGAGCCGGGTCTCGTCGACGAACGCGCCGTCGCGCATGGCGATCATCCGGTCGGCTGTGGCCGCGATCCGGGCGTCGTGCGTGACGACGACGAGCGTCTGCCCGGCCTCGTGCAGGCTGTCGAAGAGCCGCAGGACGTCGAGGGTCGCCGCGCTGTCGAGGTTGCCGGTGGGTTCGTCGGCCAGGACGACGAGGGGCTCGTTGGCCAGCGCCCTGGCGATCGCGACCCGCTGGCGCTGGCCCCCCGACAGCTGCGCGGGCAGGAAGCCCGCCCGATCTGCCAGCCCGACGCGGTCCAACAGCAAGACGGCCTGCTCTCGCGCCGCCCGGCGTGGGTGCCCGCCCAGCAACCCCGGCAGCTCCACGTTCTCGACGGCCGTGAGCTCCTCCATGAGGTGGAACGCCTGGAAGACGAAGCCGACGTCGTTCCGTCGGGTCCGGGCCAGGGCGCGCTCGCCCTGGCGGTCGAGGCGGTGGCCCGCGAGCGACACCTCCCCGCTCGACGGTCGGTCCAGCCCGCCGAGCAGGTGCAGGAGCGTGGTCTTCCCGCAGCCGCTGGGCCCCATCACCGCCACCGTCTCGCCGGGAGCCACGTCGAGATCGACACCGTCCACGGCGCGCACCAGCCCGTCTCCGTGCCCGTAGTGCCTGTGCAGCCCGCGCGCCTGCAGCACCGGGGCGTTGCCGTCATCGCTCACGATCCGCTCCCTTACGTCTAACCGTTAGGCATAACCTAACCGTTAGTCATCGAGTTGGCAAGACCGTCCCCGCCATCACCCCCTCCCGAACGTCGGGTAGGGACGCCGCACCGGCCGGGGTCCGTTCGGCGGAGGTGCCGGTGACATGAGGCGGACAGCGGCGATGGTCGGGTTGATCTGCAGCGGGCTCGTGGCCTGCGGTGGCGGGGATGACGGAGGTTCCGGCGCAGCCGCCGGGTCCAACGGGTCCGACAAGGGCGGGCCGGGTGGGAGTACGGCGGAGGTGGCGCCGGCGGGGGTCGTCGATCCCGGCGTCTGCCCGCCGCTCGACGAGGTCGCACAGCGCGCCGGCGAGGACCTGGGCCTGACCTACGCCGTCGACGTCGAGGGCGAGCTCGACTGCACGTACATGTCCGAGGACGGCCTGCGGGTGATGGTCCACTGCGAGGACTACGAGTCGGTCGAGGCCGCGGTCGAGGACATCGACATCCGGCGCACGTCGGTCCCCGGCACCGAGCCGTACGACGGCGTCGCCGGCGAGGAGGGCGTCATCCAGGACATGGAGCTGTCCGATCCCGTCCTGGAGACGATCGGCTACCGGACGATCGTGCGCCAGGGGGCGAGGATCTGCCAGAGCCTGTGGGCCAGCGACGAGGCCCCGGCGTCCGACCAGGCCGCCGGGCTGCGTGAGATGCTCGACTACCTCATGGTGACGGTCGTGGCGTGACCGTGCGGCCCCGGGCCTACGGCAACAGGGTTCCGTCGAGGAAGCGCACCACCGCCAGCACCCGCCGGTGGTGGCGGCGGGTGGCAGGCCGAGCTTGGTGAAGATGCGGCCGACCGCACCCCGGGCCGGCCGTGGGGTCGGGATCAGGCCGGGTCGCGGTCGTCCCAGGGGACCGCGGCCGACACCCAGTGGGTGATCCTCTCCTGCTGGTCGTTGCGGTGGAGGTGGCGGGGCGGCTGGGCGAACGTCGCGTAGGGCCGGCAGCGGAGCACGACCCGGTCCTCGTCGGTCGCCATGGCGGCGACGACGGGGCGGGCCGCCTCCGGCAGCGGCTCGCCCGACATCCGCTCGGCGACCGCCATCATCACGTCGACGACCAGGTCGGGGTCGCGGTCGACCGTGGCGTCGACGTACACCTGGAGGTAGGCGAAAGGCCAGCGCTCGTCGAGAACGCACAGGCTGACCTTGCCGTCCCGGGCGACCGCGCGCGCCTTGCCGCGGGGTGCCATCGTCGACACCAGGAGCTCGTCGCCGTCGGTCGGGATGTAGTACACGATCGACATCGCCGGGCCGTCGCTCCGCCGGCCGTAGCCGAAGACGCAGGTCCGGTGCGTGCGCACGAACGCTCGGCGCTCCGACGGCAGCATGTCGCGGTCGGTGGGGGCAGTGAACGGCTCGTGGGCCATGGGCAACAGCATCAGACGCACCGGTTGCGGATCGTGCCGATGCCCTCGACCCAGGACTCGAGCGTCTGCCCCGCAGCCAGGAACCGGGCCGGCCGGCGGGCGACGCCGACCCCGGCCGGGGTGCCGGTGAACACCACGTCGCCCGGCAGCAGCGGCAGCACGGCCGACAGCTCGGCGACCAGGCGGGGGACGCCGAAGATGAGGTCGCTGGTGCGGGCGTCCTGCACCTTCTCGCCGTCGACCGAGCAGCCGAGGGCGAGGTCGTCGGGGTCCGGGACCTCGTCCAGCGTGACCACCCACGGACCCATCGGCCCGTAGCCGCGGCGGGACTTGCCCAGCGAGAACTGAGCACCGGCGGCGAACTGGAGGTGGCGGTCGCTGATGTCCTGGCCGACGGTGACACCCGCGACGTGGCCCCAGGCGTCGGCCTCGGTGACCCGGTCGGCGCGCGTGCCGATCACGGCGACGAGCTCGACCTCCCAGTCGACGCTCCCGCCCACGATCTCGACGTCGTCGAACGGCCCGGCCAGCGACGCCGGGAACTTGGTGAACGTGGCCGGTACGTCGGGCACGGCCATGCCCGACTCCTCGGCGTGGCCGCGGTAGTTGAGGCCGATGGCGAACACCTGCCGGGGGCTGGGCACCGGGCAGCGCAGCTCGGCCTCGACCAGCGGCGCCGTCCCCGTGCTGACGGCACCAGCGAACTCGACGAACGCGGCCCAGTCGGCGTAGACGTCCATCGGGTCGGGCCCGAAGCGGCCGCCGGAGGCGGTGGCGACGTCGGCGACCTGGTCGCCGAGCACGAGCACGGCGCGGTCGTTGGCGTTGGCGATCTTCACGGGCGGGCTCCTTGCGGGACGTGGGCGTCGGTCGTGAGGTGGCGGCGGAGGTCGTCGAGCAGTGCCGACGCGCCCGCCGCGGTGGTGGCGGTGCCGTAGAGGTGGAAGTCGGGCCGCTGCAGTGCCGCGGCGGTGTCGTGGGCTGCGAACCAGCGGTCGTCGGGCTCGCGCGCGGCCACGATCCGCCCGCCGAGCGACCCGAACCACGCCCGGGCGGCGGGGTCGACCGCCGTGGCGTCGAGGCCGGCGGTCACGAGCCGCCACCCGTCGCCGTGGGCGAACGGCCGCCCGGCGTGCGGTGCGGCCGGATGGACGAGCCCGCGGTCGAGCCCCGGCAGGGACGGTGCGGCGACCGGTTCCGGACCGACGGCAGCCGCCATCGCCGCGTCGCGAGCGGCGGCCTCGACGGGGTCGGGGACGCAGATGACCCTCCCGAGCTCCATCGAGAGCTCGATCGCCTGCCGGGCGTGGGGGAGGCGCTCCTGCTCGTAGGTGTCCAGCAGCGCGTCGGCGGAAAGGCCGCGCAGCACCAGGTCGAGCTTCCAGGCCAGGTTGGCTGCGTCGCGGATCCCGGCGCACAGGCCCTGGCCGGCGAACGGCGGCATGAGGTGGGCGGCGTCGCCGGCCACCAGCACCCGCCCGGCACGCCACCGCTCGGCGTGGCGGGCGTTGAAGGTGTAGACCGCGTGGCGCTCGAGCCGGGCGTTGCCCGGGTGCACGCCCCACGGGGCGAGCAGCTCCCAGGCCCGGGCCTCGTCGTCGAGCGCCTCGCGGGTCTCGTGCGGGAGCCGCATGAACTCCCACCGCCGCCGCCCCGGACCGCCGGACACGGCCGTGGTCGGCCGGGCCGGGTCGCAGATCTGCACGTTGACGGGGTCGAACACCCGCGGGGCGTCGAGCACCACGTCGACGATGAGCCAGTCGTAGAAGAACCCGAGGTCGTGGGTCGGCAGCCCGGCGAGCGTGCGCACGGTGCTGTTGGCGCCGTCGCAGCCCACGACGTAGCGGGCCGGGATGCGGCGGCCGCCGGCGGTGCGCACGACGACCGCGTCGTCGTCCTGGTCGGCGGCGATGACCTCGACGCCTCGTCGGACCGTGACGCCCGGCAGGTCGCGGACCCGCTCGTCGAGCAGCCCCTCCAGCTCGGGTTGGTGGAACATCGACGACAGCGGCCAGCCCGACGGGCCGTCGCCGGTCCGGCCGAACCGCAGCAGCGTGGTGCCCGCCGCGTTGCGCCACTCGTACACGGGAGCCGGTTCGCTGATCGCCCGCAGCCGGTCGCCGATCCCGCACGACTGGAGGATGCGGCCGACCTCGTGGTCGAAGTGCACGGCCCGGGGCAGCGGGTACGGGGCGGGCCACCGCTCCAGCACCAGGACCCGGCGCCCGAGCTGGCCGAGCAGGATCGCCAGGGTGTTGCCGACCGGCCCGTAGCCGACGACCGCGACCTCGACGTCCGGGGCGGTGCCGCGCATCGGCGTCAGCCCTGCCGCAGGGGCTGGTGGCCCCACGCGCTGATGCGGTCGTAGCGGCGGTTGCCGGCCCAGCCGTCGGTGACGACCCGGCCCCCGTGGCCGACCTCGACCTGGAACCCGGCCGGACTGGTCACGTAGAAGCTGAACATCCCGTCGTTGTCGTGGCGGCCCAGCCCGTTCGGGATGGCGAGGTCGGTCGCCCACGCCCGGTCGAACGCGGCACCGACATCGTCCCGCTCGTTGGTCTCGACCATGACGTGGTGCAGCGTCTGGGGCAGGTCGAAGGGCGCCCGGGCCAGCGCCACGGTGTGGTGCCGCTGGTTGCAGTGGTAGAAGCGGACCTCGAGCTCGATGCCGGCGGCCACCTCCATCTCCAGCCAGTCGGACTGGCCGAAGCCGAGGCCGTCGACCAGGAAGGCGTGCGAGTCGTCGAACGCGGTGGTGGCGAACACCACGTGCCCGAACCCGACGCCCTCGGTGAGGAACCCGCCGGGCACCAGGGGCGACGTGAAGGGGGTGGCCGCCGACTCCAGGCCGAGGACGAGCTCGACGGGCAGGCCCCACGGGGCCTGCGCCCGGATCAGCCGCTGCACGCGGCGGGCGCGGCGATCGTCGTCGGGCCCCTCGGCGACGTCGAACCCCGCGCCTCGCAGCCGGTCGACGGCGGCGTCGAACGCGGCGGTACCCGTGGCCTCGAGGCCGACGAACGCCGCGTCCCCGGCCGGGCCCGGCCGGACGATGATCCGGTGCGCCCGGCCGTCGTTGCGCCACGTCACCGCCCCGCCGCCGGCCGGCTCGCCGGGCACGAGGCCGACCACGCCACCGAGGAACGTGCTCAAGGATGTGGGGTCGGGCACCTCGATGCCGAGGTAGGCGAGCTCGAGCTCGTGTCGCACGGGAGGGTCCTTTCGCGGTCAGCGGCCGAAGAGCAGGAGGCACACGGCGTCGGCGTGCGCCTCGACGACCTCGTCGGCGATGGGGTCGAGGCCGGCCAGGCGCCGGCATTCGGGCGCGAGCACGAACATCGTGGGACCCGCGCCGGTGAGGATGTAGTAGAGGTGCGCCGGCGGGATCGGCGGGACGTGGCCCTGCTCGGCCAGCCGGGCGATCTGCGCCGTGGCGGCCTCGTACAGCGGCCGGATGTGCCGCTCGACGAGCCAGTCCATGCGGGGGCCGTCGACCTTGCACTCCTGGGTGATGATCCGGTGCAGCTGCGGGTGGCGGGCCGAGAACGTGACGAACTCGCGCACCAGCAGCCGCGCCGCCGCCGGCTCGTCGACGCCCCGCAGCCCCGCAGCCCGGTCGGCGAGAGCCCGGGTGAGCGCACCGAACAGGCCGCCGACCGCGGCCCGCCACAGCTCGTCCTTGGCGCTGAAGTGGTAGTTGAGCAGCGGCTGGGTCACGCCGGCCCGGGCGGCGATCTCCCGGGTCGAGGCGCCGTCGAACCCCCGCTCGGAGAACAGGTCGAGGGCGGCGGCCAGGATCCGCTCGCGGGTGGCGTCCGCCGACGGCCGCGTCTGCCGCGTCACTGTGTCGGCCATCCACGAGACCTTATCAATTGATCAGGGTTCTGACAAGACGCTGATCGATCGATAAGTGTCAGACGGTGTGCAATACCCCTTCGGGTCGCGCCCGGGGGAGCGTGAGTCCCTACGGTCGCGGCACGGCGAAGGAGACTGCGATGACCAAGGAAGCGTCCTTCAAGCGACGCGTTCGCGAGCGGATGTCCAAGACCGGCGAGAGCTACGCCGCCGCGCGCAGCCAGGTGGCGCAGAAGCGCGACCGCGTCCAGGCCGCCGGCGCCCGGCTGGCCGACACCGCCGACCGCCCCGCCGAGGACAAGCTCGTCGAGGCGACCGGCGCGGGCTGGGAGGCGTGGTTCGCCCTCCTCGACCGCTGGGGGGCCCGCCAGCGCAAGCACGGCGAGATCGCTGCCCACCTCGTCGACGACCACGGCGTCCCCGGATGGTGGTCGCAGGCGATCACCGTCTGGTACGAGCGGGCCCGCGGCCTGCGGCTCAAGCACCAGCAGGCCGACGGCTTCACCGTCTACGCCTCGAAGACGGTCGCCGTCCCCCTCGACGGCGTGTTCGACGCGTTCGTCGACTCCCGGACCCGGCGGAAGTGGCTCACCGACGGGGCGATGCGGATGCGGACGTCGATGCCCGGCCGCACCGCCCGCTTCGACTGGGAGGGCGGCCCGACCCGGGTGAGCGTCACGTTCGACGAGAAGGGCCCGGCCAAGGTCACGGTCTCGGTCGCCCATGAGCGGCTCCCGGACCCCGACGAGGCCGAGACCGCCAAGGCCGCGTGGCGGGCGCGGCTGGTCGAGCTCAAGTCGTTCCTCGAGGACTGAGCGCGATGGAATCGCAGGTTCTCCTGGACGGCCTGGCCTACGTCGCGTCACCCCGCTGGGTGGTCGATCGACTGGCTACCGGACGGCCGGCTCCTCATCACCGGCGAGGGCGTGGGGTGGGGTGTCAGTCCGCCGGGGGCGGGCACTCCACCCCGACCATCCGCACGAGGCGGCATCAGGTCTCCCGGGACACCTTCCACTCGTCGTCGACCAGCACGGCGTGCCCGGTCTGCGGCATGGGGGAGCCGAGGTCGGACAGCAGCAGGGTGAACTGGACCTCGGCCTCGTCGTCGCTCACGAACCTGACGAAGTCCACGGTGACGTCCACGCTGCGGGCGGGACTCCGGTCCCGCACCTCTGCCATGGTCGCGGCGAGGTTCTCCCCCCGCTCGATCGACCGGGCCCGCTCGGCCGGGGAGCCGCCGGGGCTGATCACGGTCTCGTACGCCCGCTCGATGGCCAGCTCGGCCGCGTCCCGGTCGCCCACCTGGGCCGGCGCGGGCCGGACCCGCAGCAGCCGCTCCCCGGGCGCCGCCGACGCGATCGCCTCCTGCGCCTGGGCGACGCACCGCTCGCAGATGTACGCGGTCCGGACCCGCACGAGGTGCTCCACCACCCGCTCCCGCCGCCCGCAGAACGAGCACCGCCGAGAACCGGTGCCACCCCCACCGACCGCGAGGATCGTGGACCTGATGCTCATCGCGCCCCTCCCCGAACGCCCCGGGGAGTGAGCCTACGCGGCGGCGCGGACGAGGACCTGGTGAGCGTCGTTCAGCTGCTCGGCCGGGATGACGGCCAACCAGCGCACCGCCTCCAGCCGGCCGCGCTGGTCGTCCGACAGGCGTCCGGTGGCGTAGCCGGTGCCGAGCCGCAGCATGCTCCACGCCGAGGGCGACAGGCCGACCCGGCGGAACTCGGCCCGCAGGTTCGGCCACCAGTCGATGAGGGCGTCGAACGCGAAGTCGTCCAGGCCGGCCAGCTTGTCGAGCGCCCCGACCCGGCGGACCGCCCGGGTGGCGGCCCGCTGCGCCAGCACCGCCAGGACGAACAGCATCAGCAGGAAGACGCCGACGAAGGTCGTGACCCCATCCCGCTCGTACGGCCAGCCCACCAGGAACGTGAGCGCGCCCGCGAGGAGCACGTACTCGGTCACCAGCACGGTCTCGATCCACCCGAGGACGAACCGGCCGGCGATGTAGCGCACCAGCAGTGCGGCCTGGGGCAGCGTCGGCTGGATGTCCAGCGTCTCGACGTCGGCGACGGCAGCGTCGCCGTCCTGCGGCTCCGACCGCTCCGCCCGCTGCGCCGCACGCCGCAGGTGCCATCCGCCCTTGCCGGTGGTCCACAGGGCCTTGCCCACCCTGGTCAATGCGCTCACGTTCCGCCTTCGGTGGCCGCCGGCCGGATCGTAGGCGCGCCCGGCGCGCCGGTGGCATCGCCCCCGGGTGCCGCCTGCACGAGATCTCCACATCTCGCACAACTGCGCATGACCGGCATTTCGTAGCCTGACCGCCGGTGAGGACGGTGCTGGTGGTCGAGGACGAGCCGGCGATCGCGGATGCGGTCGTGCGGCGGCTCCGCAGCGAGGGGTTCGACGCCCGGGCGGTCGGCGACGGGCCCCGGGCCGTGGAGCTCTGCCGGGACACCAAGCCCGACCTCGTCGTCCTCGACCTCATGCTGCCCGGCCTCGACGGGCTCGAGGTCTGCCGGCGCATCCAGGCCGAGCGCCGGGTGCCGGTCGTCATGCTCACCGCCCGGGACGACGAGACCGACCTGGTGATCGGGCTGTCGGTCGGGGCCGACGACTACGTGACCAAGCCGTTCAGCCCACGCGAGCTCGTCGCCCGGATCCGGGCCGTGCTGCGGCGGGCCGACGACGCCACCGAGGCCGCCGTGCTCCGCCACGAGGGCCTGGAGCTCGATCCGGCCACCCGCCAGGTCCGCCGGGACGGCACCCGGGTCCACCTCACGCCGATCGAGTTCGACCTGCTGGCCCACCTGCTGACCCGGCCCGGCGTGGTGTTCCGCCGCGAGCAGCTGCTGGCCGACGTGTGGGGCTACGCCGTGGGGGCCGGCCCCCGCACGGTCGACTCGCACGTACGGGCCCTGCGCCGCAAGCTCGGCGAGGACGTCGTCCGCACCGTCCACGGCGTCGGCTACGGGCTGGGGGTCCCGTGAGGAGCCGACCGCTCGACAGGGTGGGCTCGATCAAGCTGAAGCTGGGCATCGCGATCGTCGTGGCGGTCGCGGTCAGTTCGGTCGTGTCGTACGTCGGCTTCCGGCTGGGCGTGCCGATCTGGGCGCGCCCGCTGATCTCCGGGGCGATCGCACTGGCGCTCGTCCAGGTCCTGGCCCGGGGCATGACCTCGCCCCTGCGGGAGATGGCGGTGGCTGCCCGCCGCATGGCCGACGGCGACGGGAACCAGCGCGTGTCGGCCACCTCGGCGGACGAGGTCGGCGAGCTGGCCCGGGCGTTCAACGCCATGGCCGCCGACCTGGCCACCGTCGACCGCATGCGGCGGGACCTCGTGGCCAACGTGTCCCACGAGCTGCGGACCCCGATCTCCGCGCTCCAGGCCCGCCTGGAGAACCTGGTCGACGGCGTCGAGGAGCCGCGGCCCGACCTGCTGCGGTCGATGCTCGACCAGACCGAGCGGCTCGGGCGTCTCGTGGCCCAGCTGCTCGACCTGTCCCGGCTGGAGTCCGGCGCCGTGCCGCTGCGCCGCGAGCCCCTCGACGCGGTGGCCGTGCTCGACGCGGTCGCCGTCGAGGCCCGGCTCCACTCCCCGGGCCGGCGCATCGACGTCGACGTCGACCCGCCGTGGTTGCGGCTCCACGCCGACCCCGACCGCCTCCATCAGGTGCTGGCCAACCTGACCGCCAACGCCCTGCAGTTCGGGCCGCCCGACCGCCCGGTGCTGCTGGCGGCCGCCATCGGCGACGCCGGCGGCCGGGGCGGCGTGACGCTGACCGTGAGCGACGAGGGCCCGGGCATCAGCGAGGCCGACGCCGACCGGATCTTCGAACGGTTCTACCGGGCCGACGCCGCCCGCCCCGGCACCGCCGGCGGTGCGGGTCTCGGCCTGTCGATCGCCCGCTGGATCGTGGACCTGCACGACGGCCAGATCCGCGCCGACCGTAACCATCCCGCCGGCTGCACGATGGTCGTGCGGCTGCCCGGACCGAACGGAGGTCACCCGTGACCGACATCGCCCTCCAACCGCCGGCCGAGGCCGATCCGCCCGGCCGGCTCGCGCTGACGGCGCCGGCCGCCCGGCGGCTCGCCGCCCTGGCGGTCCTCGCCGGGCTGCTGCTGGAGATCGGGCTGCGGGGCGGCCCGGCCAACGCCGCCGTCGCCGCGGGCCTGGTCGTGGCCGTCCTCGCTCTCGCCGCCGACGGCCGCATCCGGCGGCGGGAGGCCCAGTTCCTGGCGCTGGCCGCGCTGGTGCCGATCGTGTTCCTGGCGGTGCGGTCGAGCCCGTGGCTCATCCTGTCGAACATCGTCGTGGCCGGCGGGCTGCTGACCGCCGCCGTGCTGTTCAGCCGGTCGGGCTCGGTATTCGACACCTCGCCGACCCGGACGCTGGTGCGGAGCATCGAGTCGCTCGGGCGGGGGCTGGCGGGCATGCCCGCCCTCCGGGCGGTGGCGCCCCGCACGGTCCCCGGCGACTGGACCGGAGCGGTCCGCGTGGCGGCCGCGGCCGTGGTGACGTTGCCGGTGCTGGCGGTCCTGGTCGCCCTGCTGGCGTCGGCCGACGCCGTGTTCGCCTCGCTGCTGGTCCCGGACGTCGACCTCGGCCCGGTCGCGGGCCACGTCGTCCTCACCCTGATCCTGGCGGTGCCGGTGCTGGTGGCCGGGCTGGCCGCGGCGTCGGGGTCGGGCGACTCGCCGCCGCTGCGCGGCGCCTTCGGGATGGCGGAGGTGACCACGATGCTGGCGCTGGCGGCCGGGGTCCTCGTGCTGTTCGTGGTGGCCCAGGTCGTGGCGCTGACCGACGCCGGCGAGCGGCTGGTCGAGGAGGCCGGCCTGACCCCGGCCGAGTACGCCCGCAGCGGGTTCTTTCAGCTGTGCTGGGCGACCGGCCTGATCCTGGTCTTCCTGTGGGTGGTCCGGGCGCTGGCCGCGCCCGCGGCTCTGGAGCACGCCGTCGTGCGGGTGCTGGGTGCCGCGGTCCCCCTGCTCACGCTCGGCCTGGTCGGCGTCAGCCTGCGGCGCATGGCCCTGTACGACGATGCCTTCGGCCTGACCATGCTGCGCCTGTGGGTGGTCGGGGCCGCGGTGTGGCTGGGCGCGGTGCTGGTGATGGTGGCGGTCCGGAACCTGGCCCGCCGGCCGGGGCGCAGCTGGCTGCTGGGCGGCGCCGGGGTGGCGGCCACCGTGCTCGTGGTGGTGGCCGACCTCGCCAACCCCGAGGCGTTCGTCGCCCGCCACAACCTGGACCGGGCCCGCCACGGGGCCGAGCTCGACGTCCAGTACCTGCGGCACTTGTCCGACGACGCCGTGCCGACGCTCGCTGCCGGGCGGCCGTCGGCCGTCCAGTGCACGCCCGACCCCGTAGGGGCCGAGGCGCTCAACCTGGCCGTTTCCTCGGCGGCCGACGCCCGGGACGACGTATGCGACGAGCGGATACCGCTACCCGGCGGGTGATGGCCGCCGGCAACGGCGGCCGCCACGGTGACGGCATGGACATCGTGCAGAGCACCGTCGGCCGGCGCCGGCTCCCCCGCGTCAACGCCGGCGTGTGCGCGCTCAGCGGCCTCCTCGCCGTCGCGGCCGGCGGGTGGCTGGCCGACGTGGCCTGGGTGGCGGCGACGGTCGTGCTGATCGCGACCGGCGCGTTCAGCGCGCGGGGACGGCGCTGGCCCTGGCGTCGGGCGTGGTCATCGCCGGGTTCGCCTACCTCGAGCTGCGGCGCTGACGCGCGGGCGCCCGAGCCGCCCGGGGGGTGACGGCTCGGGCGCCGGGGGGAGCGGACCGCCGCGGCCGCTCACCCCCGATCGGGCGAGCGGGCGAACACGCCGGCCGTCATCGCCGCCAGCGCGGTCAGGACCGTGGCCGCGATCGGGGCGACCAGGGCGCCGACGGGGATGCGGGTCGGGTCCGTGCCCGTCTCGACTCTCGGCAGGGTGGCGGCCAGGACCGCGGCCACCAGCCACAGCGCCAGCGTCGCCGCCGTCAGCCCCGCCCAGATCGGCCGGCGCTCGGCCCGGCCCCGCAGGCGCTCCATGCCCCACAGGTAGGTGCCGGTGGCGATCAGGCCCCACAGCCACGTCCCGAAGGCCGCCACCGGCATGTGCTGCTGCTCGCTTCCGGTCACCATGTCGGGGGCGAGGAGGCTGATCGCCGCCACCGCCACCCAGATGCCGGCGATCCCGCCGGCGGTCCAGGCCATCCACGACCTGTCACGGGTGGTGCTGCTCATCGCCGTCACCTCCACCGATCAGGCCACCCGCCGCCGGGCGGTCCGCACCGCCAGCAGCACGGCGACAGCCGCCACGGTGAACGGCCACCACAGGACGTGGGGGTCGTCGGTGGCGCCCAGCCACGACAGCCGCAGCCCGCCGATCACGTGCGTCAGCGGCAGCACGTCCGAGATCGTCTGCATCGCCCCGGTCATCACGTCCCGCGGCGGGCCGCCGCCGCCCAGCAGGAACATCGGGATGAACACCAGGTTCCCGAACGCGTTGGCCGCCCGGCTCGACGGCATCAACACGCCGAGCGCCAGGCCGATGGCCACGAAGCACACGAGCCCCGCCACCAGCCAGCCGGCCACCAGCGCGGGGTCGTCCGGCGCGGGCACGCCGTAGACGGCGCCGCCCACCACGAGCACGACCAGCGCGCCCGCTGCGCCGAGCACCGCGCCCAACGCCGCCTGGCTGGCGACCAGCGCGCCGGCGCCGACGCCGGACGCCCGGTAGCGGCGGAGCACGCCGAGCTCGCGGTGGGTGGCGATGTGGGCGGGCAGGGTCACCAGGCCCATCTGGGCGATGACGACGCCCATGTAGCCGACGACGTAGTGCTCGCTGGGCCGGACGCCGCCGAACTCCGGGTCGGGAACCGACCCGAACACGCCGGCCAGGATCAGCACGGTCACGGCCGGGAAGGCGATCAGCCCGACGATGACGCCGGGCTCCCGCAGCAGCAGCCGCAGGTCGAGGGCGGTGAGGCGGGCCGCGGTGCGCAGCCCGCCGGTCCCCGCATGGGCGGGAACCGTGGTCGGTGTGGTCAGGGCGGTGGTCACGGTCGGTCCTCCTCGGTGAGTGCGACGAAGCGGTCTTCGAGCGTGGGGCGGTCGAGGCGGAGGTCGAGCGCCGGGCGCCCCTCCGCCACCAGGTGGGCGCCGACGTAGGCGAGGATCGGTCCGTCGCCGGCGACCTCGACCTCGGGCCCGTGGCGGCGGACGGCGGCCACGCCGGGCAGGTCACGCAGCCGGCGGGCGTCGATCTCCGCGTCGGTGAACCGCACGGTGGCGGCGCCGCCGAGCGACTCGACGATGGCGGCGGGCGTGCCGTCGGCCACGACCCGGCCCCGGTGCATGACCACGATCCGGTCGCACAGCCGCTCGGCCTCCTCCACGTCGTGTGTGACAAGGACCACGGTGGTGCCGCGCTCCCGGATCCGCCGCACCACATCCCAGGTCTGGCGGCGGGCGGTGGGGTCGAGGTTCTGGGTCAGCTCGTCGAGGAAGACGACTTCGGGCCGGCCGACCAGCGCCAGCGCCACGAACAGCCGCTGGCGCTCGCCACCCGACAGCCCGGCGAACGGCCGGCGTAGCAGGCGCCCCAGGTTCCACTCCTCGACGACCTCGTCGAGGGGCCGGGGGTCCGGGTGCAGCGACGAGAAGAGCCGCAGCGCCTCGCCGACCCGCAGGCGGGCCGGCAGGTTGGCGTCCTGGAGCTGCGAGCCGATCCGGCGGCGCAGGCGGTCGCCCGCGGCCGAGGGGTCGAGCCCGAGGACCTCGACGCGCCCGCCGCTCGACCGGCGCATGCCCTGGAGGATCTCGACCGTCGTGGTCTTGCCAGCCCCGTTGGTGCCCAGCAGGCCGAAAAGCTCGCCCCGCCGGACCTCGAACGACACGCCGGCCACGACCTCGGTGGAGCCGTAGCGCTTGACGAGGCCGTCGATGCAGACCACGCGGTCCGGATCACCCGACCCCGGCACGCACGGCCGTGCGGTGGACATGGTGTTCGTCATGCCCCACAGCGTGCGCCGGCGGGCGGATCCGCACATCGGAGCACGGGTGGGTCGGCGGCTCCCCCCGGGGGAGGAGTCAGGACCGGGTGCCGGCGATCCCGTGGTCGTAGGCGTAGACGATGGCGGCGGCCCTGTCCCGTACGGCCAGCTTGGAGAAGATCGAGCCCACGTGGGTCTTCACGGTGGCCTCGCTGACGAAGAGGGCCTCGGCGATCTCGGGGTTGGTGGCCCCGGTGGCCATGAGCCGCAGCACGTCGTGCTCCCGGGAGGTCAGCGCGGGGACCCGCCCGGTCCCGTCGGCCGGCGCGGCCGCCAGGCGGGCGCCCCGGACCCGGCCGAGCACCCGCCCGGTCACGTCCGGGTCGAGCCAGGCGCCGCCCCCCGCCACCGCCCGGGTGGCGGCGATCAGCTCTTCGGCCGATGCGTCCTTGAGGACGAATCCGGCGGCACCGGCCTCGAGCGCGCCCCACAGCACGTCGTCGTCGTCGAACGTGGTCAGGACCAGCACCGGGGGCGCGGGCTCGGTCTCCGCCAGGGCCCGGGTGGCCGCCACGCCGTCGACCCGGCGCATCCGCACGTCCATGAGCACGACGTCCGGGCGGTGCTCGGCCACCGCGTCCGGCACCTCGTCGCCGTCCTCGCACTCGGCCACGACGTCGAAGCCGTCCTCGGGACCGAGGATGCGGGCCACCCCGGCCCGTACCACCGCCTGGTCGTCGACGATGATCACCCGGATCACGGCCGCACCGCCTCCGGCCGGCGGGGCAGGGGCAGCCTGGCCTCGACCCGCCAGCCGCCGGGCGCCGGGCCCGCGTCGAGCTCGCCGCCCACGGCCCGGGCCCGCTCGGCCATCCCGACCAGCCCGAAGTGCGGCCCGTCGGGGGGCTCGGCGGGCCCGGCGGTGCCGGAGTCGACCACCCGTAGGCGCACCGCGCCGTCCTCCGCGACCAGGCTGACCTCGACGCGGTTGCCGGGCGCGTGGCGGGCCACGTTGGTCAACGCCTCCCGGGCGATGCGGTGGAGGGCGGTGCCGACCGGCCCGTCCAGCCCGGCGAGGTCGCCGTCGGCGTCGAAGCGGATGTCGAGGCCGGCGCGGCGGTAGTCGTCGACCAGGACGCCCAGGTCGGCGGCGTCCGGCAGCGCCGGGTCGGTGCCTCGCTCGTCCGCCCGCAGGGCCGCCACCGTGGCTCGGATCTGGTCGAGGCTGGACCTCCCCACCGCCTCGGCGTCCCGCAGCGCCCGCTCGGCCTCGTCCACGTCGCGGCGCAGCACGTGGCGGGCGCCGGTCACATGCAGCAGCACGGCCGCCAGCGTGTGGCCGGCCAGGTCGTGGAGGTCGCGGGCGATCCGCCGGCGCTCCTCGGCCACCGCGTGCTCGGCCAGCTCGCGGCGGGTGTCCTCCAGCTGGCGGATCAGGCCTTGCTGGTGACGCAGCGTCCGGCCCAGGACGCAGGTGAAGATGTTCGCCATGGCCCACGGCTGCCACGTGATTCCGTGCTCGGGGATGACCTTGGCCGCGACCCACCACTCGACGAGCGTGGCCACCCCTGCGATGAGGATCGCCCGCGTCCACGACCCCAGCGTCCACGACGTGTACAGAACCATCGTGGCGATGAGGAAGTAGGCGCCCTCGAGGTTGCCCTCCCTGCTCACCGCCAGCGCCGCCGAGCCGAGCACGATCGCCGCGAACAGCTCGGCCGGCAGGCGCACGTCGAAGGCCCGGAGCCAGAACGCGGCCACCGCCGGCAGCAGCAGCAGGACCTGGCCGATCGAGCCGGGCCGGGTGACCTGCGCCAGCACGACGATCACCACCGGGATGACGAGGTAGTAGGTGCGGTCCTCCCGGGGAGAGGGCGCCTCGGGTCGCCGCAGGTCGGCGAGCCAGCGGTCCCACACGTGCACCCAACGAGGTTACGGCCCCGGCGCCAGGCCTGTCCTCCGCCCAGGGGTGGAAACACGAGGTCCACCCGAGGGGGGAGACTGGGGCCGTGCTGGTGGCCCGGGAGCTGTCCGAGGCGACGTGGCCCGACTTCGAGCGCCTGTTCACCGGAGGCGGGGGCTGGGACTTCTGTGGCTGCATGGTCTTCCACCGGGGCCACCACCTGTCCCGCGTCGACTACCCGACCCGGCGCGAGGCGGGCGTCCGCAACCGGGCCGACCACCGCGACCTCGTGACCGGGGGCCGGGCCCACGGGATCCTCGTCTACGACGGTGACGTCCCCGTCGGCTGGTGCCAGTTCGGTCCCACCGCCGAGCTGCCCGGCCGCCTGCCGCCCAGCGCCGAGCTCGACCCCGCCCGCTGGCGCATCACCTGCCTCGTCGTGGCCCGCTCCCACCGCCGCCGGGGCGTGTCCCGGGTGGCGGTGCGGGCGGCGCTGGCGGCCATCGCGGCCGCCGGCGGCGGCGAGGTCGAGGCGTACCCCCGCACCGCCGGCCGCCCGTCCGCCGCCCACGGCGGCTTCGCCCCGGTGTTCGCGGCCGAGGGCTTCACCGTCGCCGGCCCCTACGGCGACGACGCGCTGGTCGTGCGGAAATCGGTTGGCCCGGCACGAAGCCCCCGGCGACGATGAGGGGCGTGCGGACCTCGTGCGGCGCCGAGCGCATCTCGACCCAGGACGACCTGGGACTCGCCGCCGCGTCCGCGTCCGGCGAGCTCCGAGGCTGACCCCTTCTCGGCGCCGAAGCCCCCGGGAGGGGGTGTTCGGCACGTCCCAGGGCTTCGATCCGCAAGAGGCTGCGCCGAGTAGCGCAGCCGTGGCCCGGGCGGCCCGCTGCGAAGCAGCAAGAGCGGGAAGCACAGACCACGGCGGCGGCGAAGGCGTGACCTGTCCGCGCACGTTCGACGACGAGACGAGGAGAGACGCGCATGGCCAAGCAGGCCTTCGTGCGGACCAAGCCGCACGTGAACATCGGGACCATGGGTCACATCGACCACGGCAAGACGACCCTGACGGCCGCCATCACCCAGGTGCTCGCCCGCCGGGCCGGCACCGGCACCGAAATGGCATTCGACGAGATCGACAAGGCCCCCGAGGAGCGGGACCGGGGCATCACGATCACCATCAGCCACGTCGAGTACGAGACGGCGACCCGCCACTACGCGCACGTCGACATGCCGGGCCACGCCGACTTCGTGAAGAACATGATCACCGGCGCGGCCCAGGTCGACGGCGCCATCCTGGTGGTGTCGGCGGCCGACGGGCCGATGCCCCAGACCCGCGAGCACGTGATCCTCGCCCGTCAGGTCGGCGTGCAGCACCTCGTGGTCGCGCTCAACAAGGCCGACATCGCCGACCCGGAGCTGCTCGCGCTCGTCGAGCTCGAGCTGCGGGAGATGCTGTCCGCCCACGGCTACGACGGCGAGGCCGTGCCCATGGTGCCGGTGTCCGCCACCGGCGCCCTGGCAGGCGACCCCCGGTGGGAGCAGGCCGTCGCCGACCTCATGGACGTGGTCGACGCGGCCATCCCGACGCCGGTGCGAGCCGTCGACCAGCCGTTCCTGCTGGCGATCGAGGGCGTCCAGTCGATCACCGGCCGGGGCACGGTCGTCACCGGGCTGGTCACGCGCGGGCGGCTGGCCGCCGGCGACGAGGTCGAGCTGGTCGGCCTGCGCGAGCCCCGGCGGGCGGTCGTGACCGGCATCGAGTCGTTCCGACGCACGCTGGCCGAGGCGCAGGCGGGCGACAACGTCGGCCTGCTGCTGCGGGGCGTCGGCAAGCACGAGGTCGAGCGGGGCATGGTCGCGGCCGCGCCCGGCTCGATCACGCCCCGGCGCCGGTTCTCCGCCACCCTCTACGCGCTCAGCGCCGAGGAGGGCGGCCGACGCCGGCCGTTCGCCACCGGCTACGCGCCGCAGTTCTTCTTCCTCACCGCCGGCGTCACCGGCACGGTCACCGTCGACGACCGCACGCTGGTCGCACCGGGGACGCACGCCGCCGTCACGGTCGAGCTGGGCCGCGAGGTCGCGCTGGACACCGGGCTCGACTTCGCGGTGCGGGAGGGCAACCGGACGATCGGCGCCGGCACGATCACCGCGGTGGGCGGCCCGTGACGGCGACCGTGGTGAACGCGGCGGCCGACGGGCGTCGCTCAGCGGATGAAGGCCTCGGCCAGGTGCTCGGACGTGGCGGTGAAGGCCTGGTCGAACCACTGGTTCGTGGCCTCGACCGTCGCGGTCCGCACCGAGACGCACTGTTCGACCGGGCCGCTCGTGAGGCAGCCGAAGGCGCTGGCGTAGATGTCGTCGGTGCCGGTCACGGTCAGGGTGGCGGTGGCGGCCCGGGCGTCGAGGCTGACGTCGGCGGGGACCGGGAGGACGGCCCAGCCCTCGGTCACCTCGCCGGCGGCCTCGGCGCGGGGGCACGCCGACAGCAGGTCGAACACGGCGGCCATCGACGTCGTGGCGGCGACGGCGCTGCGATGGACGATCGTGATCTGGATGACCTCGACAGTCTCTTCGGGCGGGGCGTCGGGCGTGTGGAACAGGCGGCGGGAGGTGAGCAGCCGCTCGTCGGGCACCGTGAGCGGCTGGCCGCACGCCGCCCATTCGCCCGGTTGCTCGCTGGTGACGAAGGGGTTCTCGGGCAACCCGACCAGGGAGCCGGTGGCGGCGGCCTGCACCTGGAGCGCCCGGGCGGCGGTCTCGTTGAGCACCACCGTGCTCGTGGTCGGCGGGAGCGTGCGTGGTGGGCCGATGGCGTCGTCGTCGCTGCCCCCGCACGCGGCGGTCAGGGCGACCACGCACACGAGCGCGACGACGCCCCCCACCTGGCGCAGCGCGCCAGACCTTCCCATCCCCCGTGGCGTAGCACACAGCCGGGTCGGCCGTCGTCATGGTGACGCGAGCCCGATCCCCTTGACCTTCGACCCGGCTCGAAGGTCTACGGTTCGGGGCGTGGCGACGTACACGATCGGCGAGGTGGCCGAGCAGAGCGGGTTCACCGCCTCGGCCCTGCGCTACTACGAGGGCATCGGGCTGGTCGTACCGTCCGGCCGGACGGACGCGGGGTACCGGCTCTACGACGACGGCACGCTGGCCCGGCTGGCGTTCATCGCGCGGGCGAAGCAGCTCGGCTGCACGCTGGAGGAGATCCTCGACCTGGCGGGGCTGTGGGACGGCGACCGCTGCGGGCCGGTCCAGCGCCGGTTCCACGAGCTGGTCACGGCCAAGATGGCGGCGGCCGAGGCCAGCATCGCCGAGCTCGCCGCGTTCAGGTCCCAGCTGCGGGTGGCGGCGACGGGCCTGGCGGGCGAGCCAGTCGACGGCCCGTGCAGCGACGGTTGTGCGTGCGTCGCGGCGCCGGCCGCGGTTCCCGTGCCCGCTCCCGTCCTCGCGTCGATCCCGGTCGCCTGCACGCTGGAACCAGGCGAGCGCCCGGGCCGGGAGGCGGCGTGGGAGGCGCTGGCAGCCCGGGCGTCGACCCGCATGCAGCTGCCGGGCGGTGGGATCCGCCTGGAGTTCCCGGGCCAGTCGGTCGTCGCAGACCTGGCCGACCTGGTCGCCGCGGAACAGTCGTGCTGCACGTTCTTCTCGTTCGCCATCACGGTGGACGCCCGGGGCACCGGCCTGGAGGTGCGCGCCCCGGAGGAGGCGACCCCGCTGGTGGAGGCCCTGTTCGCCGGGCGATGAGTGCGGGCGCCGGCGTGCGTCGTACTGGGCATGGCGACGTACGTCCTGATCCACGGCGCGGGCTCGGACTCCTGGTACTGGCACCGGGTGACCCCGCTGCTCGAGGCCCGCGGCCATGCTGTTGTGGCCCCGGACCTACCGGCCGACGACGACACGGCGGGCCTGGCCGAGTACGCGGACGCGGTGGTGGAGGCCATCGGCCCCCGCCGCGACCTGATCCTGGTGGCCCAGTCGATGGCCGGCTTCACGGCCCCGCTGGTGGCGGCGAGGCTCCCGGTGGACCTGATCGTCCTGGTGGCCGCCATGGTCCCGCTGCCGGGCGAGTCCCCGGGTGAGTGGTGGCAGAACACGGGCCACGCGGTGGCCCCGCCCGACGACGGCGACCCCGCCGCGGACCCGTGGGACCCGGTCAGGCTGTTCCTCCACGACCTGCCGCCCGACGTCCGCGCGGAGGCCATGGCCCACGGCAGTGACCAGTCGAACACGCCGTTCGAGAAGCCCTGGCCGCTCCACGCATGGCCGGACGTGCCCACGCGGTTCCTCCTGTGCCGACACGACCGGTTCTTTCCGGCGGAGTTCCAGCGCCGGGTGGTCGAGCACCGCCTGGGCATCACCCCCGACGAGATGGACGGCGGCCACCTCCCCGCCCTCGCCCATCCGGACGAGCTCGTCGACCGCCTGGAGACCTACCGCGCCGCGTTGGCCGGGAGTGGCGCCTAGGCCTCCAGTGCGTCGAGCGCTCCCCGGGCGGCGTCGAGGCGTTCGCGGGCCGCGGCCTCGTCGGCCGCGGCCTCGTCGGCCTTGCGGCGGGCGGCCGCGGCCCGGGCCTCGACCTCGCGTGCCGTCGTGGCCTCGCGCCGGGCGGTGTTGGTGGCGGTGCGCAGCGCCCGCTCGGCCGCGGCCAGCTCCCGGCGGGCGGCGGCCAGTGCGGCCTTGTCGGGCTCGGGGTGGGCCGGTTCCGGCTCGGCCTTCGCCGGCGCCTTTGCCTTCGCCTTCTTCGGGCGGGCCGGCTTCGTGACGGCCTTGGCCTTCGGCGCCGGCGCACGGCGGGGGGCCGCATCGTCGCCCGGCAGGGCCAGGGCCAGGCCAAGGCCGCCGGCGTCCGGCGTGTCGACCAGGCGGCCGGCCCGCAGGTCGGCCAGAGCGTCCGGGTCGGCGATGACCGCCCGCACCGCCCCGCCGAGCGCAGCCCGGTCGACCCGCTGGCCGTGCTGCTCGGCGGCGCCCGCCGCGGCTTCGACCACCCGGCCCTCGGCGGCCCGCAGGTCCGCCATCGCCGCGCGGATGTCGCCGTTGCCCGACTGCGCCGCCGCCACGGCGTCGGCCGCGGCCGCCAGGTCCGTGACCGCGCCCGGCGCCGCGAGGCCGGCGGCGTCGAGCGCCCAGGCGAGCGCCCGTGGCTTGCGAAGCGCCTTGACCTCGGCGGCCTGGTCCGTGTCGCCGGCCGCCCTCAGCTCGCGGGCGAGCCCGTCCCGTGCCGTGACGAACTCGTCGAGAGGTCCGCCGTAGATCTCGGCGATCCGGGTGTCGATGCCGGCCATCGCCACAAGGTTGCCACCGCCTCGACCGCCGACAGCAGGATCAGTGGCCCCAGCAGCCCGGGCCGGTCGGCGACGAGCCGGACCGTGGCCGCCGCCACCGCCGCCGGGCGTCCCGTCGCGGGGACGTAGCCGAGCCGGCGGGCGTCCCTCCGGCCGGCTGCCGCGGCCCGGCGCCGGGCGAGCAGGTCCCGCAGGCCGGTCGGAGGGTCGGCCGTGCCGACGGGCGGCCCGTCGAGGTAGCGCAGGCCCAGACCCTTGGCGCGGGCGGCGTGCTCGAGGGCGACCGTGCTGATCTCGCTGCCGGTGATCGCCCGGGTGCGCACGGCGACGAGGCCCTCGAGGCGGGGATCCTCGCGCGCGACGAGGTGGCGCAGACGCAGGCGGGCGCCGTCAAGTCGCTCCGCCAGGGTCGCCGGGGGTCCGGCGGGGATCACGAGCCCGCCGACCGCCCCGAGGTGGGGGTGGTCGCTGAGGGGGCCGACAAGACGGCTCAGCCCGCCGGCGGCCGGCAGCACGCCCGCCGCGCACAGCACCACGACGGTGCCGCGGGCGGAGGTCAGGCACTCGACGCCCCTGACGGGGATCACCTCGATCACCCGCGGATCGCCCTCGGCTGCGGTCGCGACCTCGGGCAGGGCGGCCGGATCGACGACCGCGACGGTGACCGTTGGCGACGCTCGCGCCGCGTTCCCCCGGGGGCGGGACGGAGCGAACGGGGACTGCGTGGGCATGGAGACGGGGAGATCCTCCTGGCGCGCTCGCAGGACGGAACGTATCACCCACCCTGCGTGGTGTGGCATCGCGCCTAGAGTCCGGCCGATGGCGGTGGGCTGCTACCCGGGGTCGTTCAACCCGCCGACCGTCGCCCACCTGGCCGTCGCGGACGCCGGTCGCCGCCAGGCGGGCCTGGACCGGGTCGACCTGGTCCTGTCGCGGGAGGCGTTGGGAAAGCCGGGGGGAGTGGGTCCCTCGGTGGACCAGCGCCGGAAGGTCCTGGAGGCGGTGGCCGCCACGAGGCCGTGGCTGGGCGTGGCGGTGACCGATGCCCGGCTTATCGCCGATATCGCCGCCGGCTACGACGCCGTTCTGCTGGGAGCGGACAAGTGGGTGCAGGTGCTGGACGCTGCCTGGTACGGCGGGTCGGCCGCCGCCCGGGACGAGGCACTGGCCGCCCTGCCCCGCGTGCTGGTCGCCCCACGGGCGGGCGACCGCCCGGCCGGTGTGGAGCTGCTCGACCTGCCCGACCACGTCGGCGACGTCAGTGCCAGCGCGGTCCGCGACGGTCATGGCGCCGCGGCGGCGTGGATCCTGCCGGAGGCGGAGGCGTCGGGCCTCTGGCGGTGAGGCGGTCAGGCCGGCGGGACGATGCCGACCGGCGTCCCCAACCCGGTGATGTCGAGCGCCAGGTGCAAGGACGGCCCGCCCGGGAGGGTGGTGATCTCGACGTGTGCGGGCTGGTGACGGCGGTCGAGCACCAGCACTATCGTGGCGTCAACCGCCCGCTGCCCCCGCACGGTGGGCCCGATGAGGGCGGCCGGCACCGTGGCGTGGTACAGCCGGCCACCCTGGGGATCGACCCCGGCGGCGGCCGGCCCGACCGCCCCGGCCAGCCAGCGCGGCAGGTTGGTGACGCCCTTGGTGGCGGGCTCGGCCGTCGACAGCGCGGGGATGCGCTGGAAGCCCCGGCCCGCGAGTTCGGCGACGGTGGAGGCGCTGCGGCCCCACACCGTGGACCCGTCGGCGACGGTCTCCGCGGCCTTGCCGGAGTCGGCGACGGCGACTTCGTGCAACCGCCCCGTCGGCAGCTCGACCTCGCCGTCGACGGTGGTGTCCACGGCGACCCACAGCGACGGCCGCACGGCGCTCACGTCGGTCCCGCTCACGACCCCGCGGTAGCCGAAGCTGCCCGCATCCTCGAGCCGCTCGGCCGCCAGGCTGAACGCCTCGGCGGGCGAGGGCGGCGGCACAGACGTGGTGGTCGGCGCCGCGGTGGTGGGCACGGGAGCATCCTCCCCGCGGGACGACTCGACCTCGGGCTCACCCCCGGCCCCAGCCACGACGAGCGCCCCCACCCCCAGCACGACCACGAGGACGACAGCCACCAGCACGGCCACCAACCCCCGCCGGCTGGCCGGGTGCGCCGCCCCGGCCCCGTTGGCCGACGCCCGCGTCAGCTCGCGTGCGCTTGTCGTGGGCGGGGTCGTGGTGGTGTCGGTGGGTGCTGCGGGGTGGGCGGGCGCTGCGGGGTCATCGGGCTCGCTGGTGGCGAGCGAGGAGTCGGCGATGGCGGTGGGCGGCGGTGGCTGCGGGTCGGGTGGTGCGCTGGCGGCCGTCGGGGTCGTGGTGGTCGCGAGCGGGGCGAGCGCCCGCGGGTGTCGGGGTTCGTGGGTGGTGGCGGCGGTTCTGCGGAGTGGCCGGCCCTTCCGGCGGCGGGTCGCGGCCGCGGCCGCGATCGCGGCGGCCGCTGCTGCGGCCGCTGCCAGCAGCGGGCCCGCCCGGCGCAGTCTCCCCATCGGCCGCACACGCTACGCGACCGCGAGGGGTGGGCTTGACCGCCTTCGGCGGCTACTGCGTCGGGGTCACCGGGAGGCAGGTCGGGCCCTGGCCGCCGGCGTCCCGGTGGAGGATCGCCGACGTCGGCTCGATCTCCAGCGGCGTGTCCGGACCACCACCGTCACCCCCGGCCGGCACGGCCGCCCGACCGTCGACCAGGAGGCTGTACTGGCCGTCCGGGCCGGCCGGCCACAGCAGTGTGACCGTCGGGTTGGCCGTGGCGTTGCGGCGGCTCGTCCGGCCCGCGGCCAGCTGCAGCGTGGTCCCCGCACGGGCGACCGTCACCGAAACGACGTGGGGGGCGCCGCCCTCGCCTACCGTGACGAGGTACGCGGCCGGGCCGTACTCGTCGACCCGGTCCGGGAGGCCGGCGAGGTCGACCTTCTCGGTCACGGCCGGCCCGCCACGAGGCGCACGGTGAACCGGCCGGGCTCGCGGACGAGGGTGACCTGGTCGCAGAGCTGGTTCGCGATCCACATGCCCAGGCCGCCGTGGCAGGCGTCGGGCGGGCGCCGCGGCACGAGGCCGACGTAGGGGTCCTCGGGCCCGGGACCATGGTCGGTCACCGTCACGAGCAGCCGGTCAGGCACCGCCCAGGCTCGCACCTCGACCGGCGGCACGCCGTACAGCAGGGCGTTGGCCACCGTCTCGCTCACGCCGACCACCAGGTTCTCGATCGCGACGCTGTCCAGGAACGACCGCAGCGCCAGGTCGGCCACCGCGTGGCGGGCCTCGGCCGCCGTGGGCTGGACGAGGGACACGGCCGGCGGGCGCTGCTCCAGGGCGTCGGGGGGCGGGGGGGTCCGGCTGGCCAGGAACCGCGTCGGCTCCTCGTACAGCTCGTTCACGTGGTGGCGCCCGTCCGGCGTGGCGACGTACGGGTGCGTGCGGCACGCGTCGAGCAGCACGTCGTCGGGCGCCGTGCGGGTGTCGTACGGGCACAGCCCCCACAGGGGGTGCTCGGCCAGGACGTGGTTGACCGCGGCCTCGTAGCAGCTCCACGCCTCCCACGGGACCCCGACGCCGGGATGCGGCACGTCGCCCACGATGCGGATGCGCGGGGCGCCGCCCTCCACGAGATCGGCGAGCAACTGTCGGTACCGGGCGATGGTGACCGACGGCCGGGCGTACTGCTCCCGGCCCGTCAGGAACATCAGCCCGTCGGCGTCGGGCATCGCGTGGCGGACGAGGTCGGCGTTGTCGCCGCCGAACGCGACGACGGTGGCGTCGCCGGCGGCTAGCCCTCCCTCGAGGAACGGCACCGTCACGGCCAGCAGGTCGTCGTCCGAGCCGTAGAACGCGGTTTCGTGGACGTAACCCTGCGGGGCGACCGTCGGTGCGAGCGTCACTCCTGCGAGGCTACCAACCGCCCGCCGCGCGATTTTCCGCGAGCCCGGCCCCCGGCGACCGGGCCCGCGAGATCCGTCGGGACCGCAGGGTCAGCCGGCCCGGGGCGCACGCCACATCGCCCACAGGGGCGGGCAGTCGGCGACGCGCAGCTCGGCGGTGACCTCGAACCCGTGGCGCTCGTACAGTGCCCGGTTCCGGGGCGAGGTCGCCTCCAGGTAGGCGGGCAGGTGCTCGCGGTCGGCCCGGTCGAGCACCGCGTGCAGCAGGGCCGAGCCGATCCCGACGCCCTGCCGGTCGGGGATGACGCCGAGCAGCATCAGGTCGTAGTGCGGCTCGGTCGGGTGGTTGGCCTCGGACGTCGCCATCAGCTGGTCGAAGCGGGCGATGTCCTCGCCGGCCAGGGCGACCAGGCCGGCCCCGAGGCGCTCCTCGGCCTCGGGGGTCGGGGCGGCGTCCGGCGGGAGCCAGAGGGCGACGCCGCTGCCGGACTCGTTGACGTGGTTCTCGCCGTGAGGCTGGAAGTGCTCGGCGAAGAGCTCCATGATCGCCGGCAGCGTGGCGCGCCGGCGCCCGTCGTCGGGGATCAGCCACGAGACCCTGGGGTCGTCGTGGAAGGCGGCGGCGAGGATGTAGGCGGCCGCGCAGAGGTCGGCGGTGGTGGCCCTGCGGATGTGGCGCTCGTAGGCGCCGAACTCACGGGTGACGGTCGTGATGGACACGGGCGGTTCCTCGTCTCGCGGGGATACGGAACCGATCGTCACCGTCCCGCCGCGCTGCCACATGAGGAGAAGTGCTTACCGACCCCTCATTTCGACCCCTCGTGTTCACCGTCGGCGGGCTAACTGTCGTTGGTGTCACTACGATTTGGCTCGGCGGGGGAGGGAGAGCCGAGCATGGTCGGGAGCGCAGCACGTCGCGACCCCGCACTGCGCAACGAGTCAGCCCCGCAGCTCCTGGTCACGATGTTCCTCGCCTACTGGTTCGGGAACCCGGAGTTCGTCCCGTCCGCCCTGCTCGTCGCCCTGCTGGGCGCGTTCGGGATCGGGGAGCCGGCGGCCCGGGCCGCGCTGAGCCGGCTGTCCCGGCGAGGCGACCTCGAGGCAACCCGGACCGGCCGGTACACCGCGTACCGGCTGGCGCCCGCCAGCTTCGCGGCGGCCCGGGACCAGGGGTCGCGCATGCTGCGCTTCGGCACGCCCCGGGCCTGGGATCAGCGCTGGACGTGCGTCGTGTTCTCGATCCCCGAGGCGGCCCGGGGCCGGCGGCCAGCGCTGCGCCAGCGGCTCCGGGACCTGCAACTGGGACCGCTGTTCGACGGATTCTGGATCACGCCCCGGGCGCCGCTGGACGCGATCGACCGGATGCTGCGCGACCTCGACGTGCGGGACGCGGCGGTGTTCCGGGTGCGGGAGGTGCCGCGGCCCGAGGGTGTCGACCTGCTCAGCGCCTGGGACCTGGCCGCCCTGCGGGCCGGCTACGACGGCCTGGTCGCGCACGTCGAGCCGGTGCTGCGGGAGCTGCGGGCCGGCACGCTGGCCGGCGACGAGGCACTGGTCCGCCGCGTGGCCCTGTGCAGCCGGTGGCGGGCGCTGGCCCAGGCCGACCCCGGGCTGCCCCCGGAGCTGCTGCCGGCCGACTGGCCCCAGGGGCGGGCTCGCGACCTCTTCGTCGAGGCCTTCGACACGCTGGGGCCGCCGGCGGAGCAGTTCGTCCGGCGACTCGCCGCCACGGCCGCGCGGGGCCGGTCGACCCCGGCCCCGCACAGCCGCTGTATGGCGGACTGCCAGGCCCCGGTGGCGGCGGGAGCCTGAACCCGTTGGACCGATCGCCGGCCCCGGTGACGCGCAGGATCCCTGGACCTACTGGCCGCGGCTGGCGGGGTCGACCTGGGCCAGGGTCAGCAGGTCGACGATGCGGTAGTCGCCCGAGCCGCCGGAGCGGCGGGGGAGCGTGGGGCGCCAGTTGAACCGGTTGAGGTACGAGTCCGGTTGCAGTTGGAGGATGCCGATGAACACGTCGCCCACGATCCTCGCCCCCACCGGGCCCAGGCGCAGGCCGTCGTTGACGACCTCCGCCTCCTTGAGGACGTAGTACCAGAGCGGCGTGCTCCGCTCGAGCCCCAGGCCGTAGGTCGCCAGCTCCGACAGGTCGCCCGAGCCGAGCGGGGTGGCGCCGATGGCGCGGGCGATGGCCTGGCCGGACGGCTGGGACCACGTGATGTGGCGCAGCAGGTTCCGCACCGGCAGCGACGTCGGCGGCTGGCCACTGGCGATGGCGCCGAGCGGGAGGTCGAACAGCGGCGTCGACAGGCGGGTGTCGATGGTCTTGTTCGGCCGCACCTCGCCGTCGCCGAAGTCGAAGAACGTCTGCCAGCCGATGAACCGGCGGGGGGGCCGGGCGCCGCCCCGCAGGTCGACGGGGTCGGCCTGGCCCTGACCGGCGGGGTCGAAGATCATCCCGAAGAAGGCGGCACCGCCGTCGCCGGCGAGGTTGGCCCGGTACGACGGCCGCACCATGCTGTGGCCGAACCGGTAGGCCGCGCCCTGGAACTCGACCGGCATGAAGGCGCGGTCGAACGGTGGGCGGTACCAGCGCCGGCCCCGCCGGAAGATGTCGTCGACCACCGACTGCCCGATGATCTGCGGCAGGAACTCCCGCACGACGATCCACTGGTAGTGCCACGTCACCCGGCGGCGAGCCTCGGTGAACACCAGGCTCGGCAGCGTGCGCCGCTCGTCGCGCACGATGTCGACGACTCGGTTGTGGAACTTGATCATCGCCGCTTGGAGTCCGGCGATCATCAGGTTCTCGTCGTTGCGGGGATCCGAAATGACCGCCCGCCCCGAGCTGTCGCGCGGCAGATCCTCGAACAGGCCGCCGCTCTCGATGCGCAGCTTCGTCCGGTCGGATTGGTACAGCGACGGCGAGGCCGTGGGCCCGCCGCCGTAGAGCGAATCGAGGTCGAGCGACGGCGTCCTCGTGTTCCTCGTCCGCTGCGGGTCCGTGGGCACGCCCAGCGGCGACGCGGCATCGAACGTCACGTCGTGGTCGAGGAACTGGCCGAAGAACGTCGTGCCCGCGGTGTGCGTCGGGTTGTTCGGGTTGTTCACGCTCAGTGCCGGGTCGAGGATCAGCTCGACGGGGCCGGCGGCCAGGTCGTCCTGCGCGTCGAGCAGGCCGCCCGGCCGGCCGATGTCCGTCAGGGCCGCTCGCAGCGCCGCGCTGTCGGCGGCGAACGGCGGGAGAGACGGGAACATCCGCCCGAAGTTGAGCGGGGACTGGGACCTACCGGTCTGCGCCTCGGCGATCTGGCCACCGAGCGTGGCTGCCCCGTGGGTGGCGGCATAGGCGCTCGCGCCGACCGCGGAGCCGCCCAGTCCACGGAGAAAGCTACGACGGCTCACTCCGGTGATCGTGCCGGCGTCACTTGAGCGCGCCCGGTCAGCCGATTGGCGTTCCATGGATCCCCCTTTGGCGATCTGGTCCTGCCACCCGGCCGGATGTGCGCGTCGCTCATCCCCCAGAAATGCGCCCTCCGACAGCACAAATCGTGGGGTCACAGTACAGAGTCAAGTAAGACATGTCACGCGCCTATTTGAGGTCGGTTTCATATCCCAATTCAGGGGACTCCGATCGGTGTCCCCCGATCGGAGACGCCCCGAGACGCTGGCTTTGCGAAATTGTGAAAAGCTCTTGTCGCGGCAAGGACACGGCGGGGAAATGGGCGTATGCTGCCGCTGGGGGCACAGTGTCGGAGGGGAAAACATGGCACGCTGCGAGTCACGGTCCAATCGCGTGTCTCACTCGAAGGAATCGTTCGGGTTCAGTCCCACCGTGACCACTCGGCCGCACAACGCGTTTGCAGAACGGCGCATCTCGGTCGTGGTGGTCGACGACGTCACGGAGGGTCGGGCGAGGGAGCCGATGGCACTCGCGGGCCCGCCGATCCACCTCGTGGGCCAGGCACCGCCCGGGCCCGAGGCGGTGGCGATGGTCGAGAGGGAGCGGCCCGACGTCGTCCTCGTGAAGGTCGACGCCGACCGCCCGGTCGAGCGGGCCACGATCGACGCGCTGCGGGCCAAGCACCCCACCGCCCAGGTCATCCTGGTCGAACGCAACCCGCGCGACGATGTGCGCAATCGGTTTCACCCGCCCGCCGACGACGACGGCACGGTCGTCACCGACGATGCGTTCGTGCAGGTGGTGGCCCGGATCCGCCAGGTGACGACCGGGTCGGGAACGAACGGGAGCCACGCCGCGGCCGGAGGGACCGCCACGGCCACGGTCACCGCGGGCCCGGCGCGCGCGGCGAGCACGCCTGCGCTCACTCGACGTGAGCACGAGATCCTGCGCCTGGTGGCCCTCGGCAACACCAACAACGAGATCGCTCAGCGGCTCGGCCTGGCGGCCAACACCGTCAAGACCTACTGGCAGCGCGCACTGCACAAGCTGTCGGCCCGCAACCGGGCGGAAGCCATTGCCCGGGCGCATGACATGCGCATCATCTAGCCGCGCCGACAGATGACATCGGCACCATCGATGGGCTGGTGCGGCGTCATTGATGTGAAACCGCCGGGCTCTATTCTCCTCCGGTTCGCAGGAAGCGTCCCCCGCCTGAAGACGCCACCACGGCCAGCGCGGCGGTGACGGCCTCCTGGTAGTCCGGCCGGAAGGTCGGAGCGCCGGTCCCGGGGCGGACCCGCGGCGGCAGTTCGAGCTGCGCGCCGGCGCCCCGCGGGAGGTTGACCGGGTTGCGGGGATGCTGGCCCCGCAGCGGGCGAGGGATGCGCTCCACCTCGTCCTCCACCTGGAAGCCCTGGCCCAGCCCGCCCTCCAGCGCGGCCCGCAGGGCGGCCGCCAGCGGCCGGTTCCGCCCGCCCACGAGCAGCGTCGTCCACATGTCCGGCCGCCCGTAGCCGTGGATCGCCACCGCCACGTCGACATGGTCGAGGAAGCCGGCCAGCGCCGGCGAGGCGGCCGGGTCGAACGCCACCGACGGCACGTGCCAGCGCAACCCGGGTGGCTGGCGCACGACGTACAGGGACGCCCCGGCCCGCTCGGCGGCCTCCGCCGCGATCACGTCGGTGCCGCGCTCGAGGTTGCCGCCGTGCAGGGCCATGAGGCCGAACCGGCTGCGCAGCTCCGAGACCTCCTCGACGCCGGGTTGGGCCAGGAGGTCCTCGAACACGGCGGGCGGCCCCGGAGGGCTAGCAGGCCTCGGCGACGTAGGGGTAGGGGTTGACCGGCGAGCCGCCGCCCGGGTGGACCTCGAAGTGGAGGTGCGGCGTGCCCCGGGCGTTGCCGGTGTCGCCCACGTAGCCGATGACCGTGCCGCCCTGGACCCAGCCGACGCCCTGGTTCTCGTAGCCCGACAGGTGGGTGCCGTAGTACGTGTTGCCGTTGTCGCCGTAGACGTACCAGGACAGGCCGCCCAGGCTGCTGCCGCGGTGCACGACCTCGCCGCTGACCGGCGCCACGGTGGGCGTGCCCCGCGAGGCCATCATGTCGACGCCCTTGTGCGTCCGGCCGCCGGAACGGGCCGCCCCCCAAGTGTTGGTGAAGCTGACCGGTCCGTCGACGGGGCAGAACATGGCGCCGATGGCGAGGCGCCGAGCGTTGGCGGCCTCGATGGCGGCCTGGGCCGCGGCGATCTCCCGGGCCTCCTGGGCCGACGCCATAGCGGCGGCGATCTCGTTCGTGCGGGTGGCGAGCGCCATCGCCTCCTCAGGGCTGCCCGGCGGGGCGGCCGCGGCCTCGGCGGCGAGCGCGGCCTGCACCTCGGACACGAACCGCGCCTGCTGGCTGAGGGCGGCGTCCAGGTCCGCGAGCGTGGCCTCCGCCTCGGCCCGGGCGGCTTCGGCCGCCTCCTGAGCGGTCTGCTGCTGCTCCTCCATGACCTCAAGATCTGCCAGCGCCGCCTCGTAGGCGTCGAGGTCGACGGCGGCCTGGTCGGCCTGCATGCCGAGGATCGCCTGCTTGACGGTGGCGTCCTCGGTCGTCTCCGCGGTGAGCACGTCGAGGGCGTTGGCGGCCGGCGGGTTCACGAACTGGTCGATGACCAGCGCGTCGGTCTGGTCGGTCGTCTCCGAGATCCGGAAGTGGACGTCGCTCAGGGCGGCGTCGGCGTCGGCCAGCGTCTGGTTGGCGGTGGCGACCGCGGCCTGGGCCGAGCTGAGCAGGCCGAGCTGCTGCGTGACCTCGGCGTGAAGCTCGCCCAGCGAGGAGGTGACGCCGCCGACGCTGAGGCTGTCGAGGCCCACGAGGGCGAACTCGCCCGGGACCTGGTCGTCGCTCGCCTCCTCCTGCGCGGGCGCGGCCGGAATGGCCCCTGCACTCGTCGGCACAGCGAGCAGGGCGAAGGTGACGGCCAGGATGGCCGACCGTCGAGGGTCCAGCATCGACCCGGAACCGTAACAAGCATGTCGTGGTGATGTCATGACAACCGAGCGTGCTCGTCCCGAAACCCGAAAAGAACGCCTGCTCGTCACCCGTTCGCCGATGTTGACGTCGGGTTCAGGTTGGGGTTATGTTCGCCTCACCGCGGCCACGTCGGCTGCCGTCCGGGCACCCAGGCATCCAACCCGGCCGGCGGCCGGTGGCTAGGTGATTCGTTCACCGTTCGTGGCGTGGGGGCGGGGACCCCTTCCCGCCCCGCCCCCGCCCACTACCCTTCTGACGTGGCCATAGAGGTCGACCCACTCAGCGCCGAGTCCGCCGAGCGCGGTCAACGGGCAGGACAGGCCGCCGGCGGGCGGCTCCTCACGGCGCGCGGCCTGCGCACCCGCGCTGCGCTCGTGGCCGCGGCCAAGCAGGTGTTCGAGGAGATCCCGTTCCCGGAGAGCCGCATCACCGACATCACGGCCCGCGCCGGCGTGGCGAGCGGCACCTTCTACACGTACTTCGACTCCAAGGAGGAGATCTTCCGGGAGGTGGCGGCCGGGGTCCTCGACGAGATGTCGGCGGCGCCCCGGCGCGACCCCGACAACACCGACGGCGACCTCATCCGCGACATCGAGTACGCCAGCCGCCAGTACTTCCTGGTGTGCGTCCGCAACCCGGGCATCGTGCGGTCCATCGAGCAGGTGGCGCCCGGCGACAAGGAGGTCATGGCCGCCCGCCGCTCCACCGTCATCCAGAACGTCAAGCGGGCCGAGCGCTGGATCAAGCGCCTCCAGGACGCGGGCATCTGCGACGACATCGACCCCTGGACGACGGCCATGGCGTTGCACACGATGAACGTGCGCCTCGCCTACGATCACCTGCTGCCGCACGGCGAGGAGGCGGAAGCCGACGTCGACATGCTGGCCAGGGCCGTGACCCGCATCTGGGCCCGCACGGTCGGCCTGGAGAAGGTGGACCCGTGACACACGTACCCGACGACCGCCCGTTCGAGCTCAGCGGGATCAACCACCTGGCGCTCGTGTGCCGGGACATGGCCCGCACGGTCGACTTCTACTCCGGCGTGCTCGGCATGCCGCTGATCAAGACGATCGAGCTGCCCTTCGGCATGGGCCAGCACTTCTTCTTCGACTGCGGTGGCGGCGACTGCCTGGCGTTCTTCTGGTTCCCCGACGCCCCCGAGCCCGCCCCCGGCGTCTCGGCCCCGCGCGCCCGGCCCGACCAGGGCGAGCTGACCAGCGCCATCGGGTCCATGAACCACGTGGCCTTCGACGTGCCCGCCGAGTGCATCGACGACTACCGCGAGCGGCTGCTCGCGGCGGGCATCGACTGCACCGAGGTCGCCAACCACGACGACAGCGAGTACGGGCTGTCCAAGACGATGCACCCGGGCGTGTTCGTCCGGTCGATCTACTTCCAGGACCCCGACGGCATCCTGCTCGAGTTCGCGGCGTGGACCCGCACGCTCGGCGGCCCCGAGGACGTGCGCCACGAGCCCGCCCGGGCGATCGCCCGCCCGGTGGCGCCTAGGGGCTGACCGACTCCATGTCCTCGGGGTAGGCACCGGTGGCCGCGCGCCACGCCTCGGCCGCCCCTCGCTGCGCGATCAGCCGGGCCACCCCGAGCGTGACGCCGGACGCGATGCTCCAGGTGATCGCCTCGGCCCACGTCGTGCGCATCGACGCCGGGTTGGTCGGCGGGTCGCTGTCGCGGAACGTGCGCCACCCGAGCATCAGGACCCGGCGGGCGGCCAGCCCGGCCAGCAGCCCGCTCAGCCCGGCGACGATCTTCCAACCCATCCGGTTGCTCATCTCCTGCACCCTTCCCGACCGCCTCGCGCCGGATACGTTCACCAGTGCACGCCGACCGTTCGAGCCGCTGCCCGACGACGTGGCGGCCCGCTGGGCCACCTTCGGTCCGGTGGGAACGAACCTACTTCCCGGAGCTCGTCGGCCTGGAGGTCGAGGAGCTGCGGGCGTCGTCCGCCGGCGTCTGACTCCCCGGGCCGGCGGGTACCCCAGGCGACGACACCGGAGGGCGAGCGCCGCTGGGGAAGCGGCCGATGTGCCCGTTCGCCCGCGACCCACGGAGGGATATCCATGATCCGACGAGCCGCAGCGCTGTCGCTCGCCGCCGTGCTGGCCCTGTTCGGGGCCGCTGCATGTGGCGACGACGAGGACGGTGACGGGGGCGTCACGGACGAGGAGATCCAGGAGGGCGAGGACACCGTCGACAGCCTGGAGGACGAGGCCGAAGAAGAGGTCGACGCCCAGGACCAGGGTTCCAACGACGACGGCGAATAGGTCCCCCTGGCGCCCCGCCGGCGTCCACCCGCGAGGTGGGCGCCGGCGGTTTCGCGTCCGGGTCAGCCCGGCGGGAGCCGGACGATCGAGATGAAGAACTCGTCGATCTGGCGGATGACCTCGACGAAGCGGTCGAAGTCGACCGGCTTGGTCACGTAGGCGTTGGCATGGAGGTCGTAGCTGCGCAGCACGTCCTCGTCGGCCTCGGACGTGGTCAGCACCACGACCGGGATGCGGCGCAGCTCAGGGTCGGCCTTGACCTCCTCCAGCACCTGGCGGCCGTCCCGCTTCGGCAGGTTGAGGTCGAGGAGCACCAGGTCCGGGCGCGTGACCTCGGCGTAGGGCTCCTCGCGGCGGAGGTAGGCGATGGCCTCCACCCCGTCGCCGACGACGCTGAGGCGGTTGAACACCTTGCCCTCGTCGAGCGCCTCCCGGGTCATGAGCACGTCCCCCTCATCGTCTTCGACGAGGAGCACTTCGATGGGACGGACGGCTTCAGCCAGCATCGGCGGTTTCTTTCTCTGCAGGGTGTGACCCGGGTGCGGCGGGCAGTGCGAGCTTGAACGTGGCGCCCGGGCCGGGGGTGTCCTCCAACCAGATCCGTCCCCCGTGGAACTCCACGATCTTCTTGGCGAGCGCGAGACCGATGCCGGTCCCCGCGTACTCGGTCTTGCTGTGCAGGCGCTTGAAGATGGTGAAGATCTGGTCCCCATACTCCGGATCGACGCCGATGCCGTTGTCGGCGACGGTGATGACCCACTCGTCCCCAGCGGCACCATCCGTGAGCGTAGCCTCGACCGTGACGACGGGCCCCTCCGGCCCACGGAACTTGAGGGCGTTCGCGATCAGGTTCTGGAACGTTGCGGCCAGCAGGCGGCGGTCGCCGGCCACCACCGGGAGGTCACCCACAGTGACCGTGCCCCGGGCGTCGTCGATCGCCGGGCCCAGCACCTCGACCACCCCGGCCGTGACGTCGCCGAGGTCGACCTGCTCGAACGACTCGGTGGTCCTGCCGACCCGTGAGAAGGTCAGCAGGTCGTTGATGAGGTCCTGCATGCGCTTGGCGCCGTCGACCGCGAAGTGGATGTACTCGTTGGCCCGCTCGTCCAACTGGTCTGCGTAGCGCATCTGCAGCAGCTGGCAGAAGCCGGACACCTTGCGCAGCGGCTCCTGAAGGTCGTGGGAGGCCACGTAGGCGAACTGCTCGAGGTCGTCGTTGGACCGGGCCAGTTCCTCCGCCTGCTCGGCCAGGTCGGCGGTGGCCGCGTTGAGATGGTCGACCTCCTCCAGGATGCGGCGGCGCATGGCGTCGACGTCGGCGCCCAGCCGGACCAGGTCGGGCGACCCCTCGCCCCGCACCTCGTGCGCCAGGTCTCCGTCCGCGACGATCCGCGCGTCCCGGCCGAGCCGGGACAGGGGGCCGGTGACCAGCCGGCCCAGCGCCGCGGCGATGATGAACCCGGACGCCACCAGGCCGATGACCTGGAGGAACATGGCGGCGGTGGCGGCGGTGGCCGATCGGTCGAGATCCTCGAGGGCGTCGCGGCGTATGACGGCGAACTCCTCGTCGACGGCGTCGATCGAGGCTCGGAGGTCGTCGAACAGCTGCTTGGCCTCGACGTCCGAGGCCGGTGAGGCGCCGGACGCCTCCTCGCGGACGCCCTCGACCGCCGGGGCGGCCACCTCGGTGCGCCAGTCGTCCAACCGCCGCTTGACCTCGTCGAGTGACGCCTCGACCTGCTCGTCGCCGGCGAAATCGCCCGCCAGGCGGTCGAGCGCGGCGTCGGCGGCCGCGCGCCCGCGCTCGGAGGGCTCGAGGAACTGCTGGTCGCCGGTGAGCACGTACCCTCGGACGCCGGACTCCTGGTCGATGACCGAGGCCCGCAGGTCGGCCACCGTGACCCGCGCCGGGTCGATGCGGTTCAGCAGGTCGTGGCGGATGTCGCGCTGCTTGGCCTGGAGCAGGAGCTGCGACACGAGCGTGGCCGCCAGTAGCAGGCCCGCCGCGCCGAGCAGCGACCGGAGGCGGGTGCGCAGCGGCCAGCGGGCAGGACCCCGCGCCGGCCGGTCTTCAGCCACCGACGCCCCGGCCGGGGATCGACACGAGGCTGAGAGCGACGTCGTCGGTCAGCGGGCCGCCGTTGCGACGCACCGCCTCGGCCAGGAGCCCGTCGAGCAGGCCGACGGACTGCAGTCCCCCCGCCAACAGGTCGTCGGCCAGCGCGATCAGGCCCTCGATGCCCAGGCGCTCGGCCGAGTGAGGCGCCGTCCGGCCCTCGATGAGCCCGTCGGTGTAGAGCAGCAGCGAGCACCGGGGGCCGAGCGCGACCGGCACCGGCTTCCACAGTGGTTCCGGCATGACGCCCAGCAGGTGGCCGTACTGACCATCGCCGACCGGCCGGGACGGTGGGCCGAGCACGAGCGGCGGCGGGTGGCCGGCCAGGAGCAGGTCGCCCGACTCGCGGTCGGGGGCGATGACCAGCGTGGCCACGGTGGCGAAGGTCAGCGACTCGACCTCGGTGCGCAGGAACGTGTCCAGCGTGGCCAGCGTGTGGAGCTGGTCGAGCCCGGCCAGGCTGAGCGCCCGCCACGCGCTCCGCAGGCGGGCGGCCAGGGCGGCGGCGTCGGGGCCGTGGCCGGCAACGTCGCCGATGAGCACGGTGATCTCGCCGTCCGGAGCCTCCACGGCGTCGTAGAAGTCGCCGCCCAGCTCGGCGCCCTCCCGGCCGGGGCGGTAGCGGACGGCCACCTCGACATCCGTCGAGCGCAGCTGGAGCGGCGGCGTCAGCGCTCGCTCCATGCGCGTGTTGTCGGCCCGGCGGCGCTCGGCCTCGAACAGGTCACGGGCCAGGCGGGCGGCCCGCTGGCGCTCGATGGCGTAGCGCACCGATCGGGCCAGCAACTGGTCGTCGACCCGCCCCTTCACCAGGTAGTCCTGCGCGCCTGCGGCCACCGCCGCCACGCCGAGGCGCGCGCTGGCGGCGCCGGTCAGCACCACGACCGCGGTGTCGGGCGCGTCGGCCACCAGCTGCTCGACGCCGGACGTGCCCTCGGCGTCGGGCAGTCCCATGTCGAGCAGCACGCAGTCGACGTAGCGCACGGCCCTGCGGGCCTCGGCCAGCCGGGACACGCGCTCGATGCGGGCGTTGGGCAGGCCGTCCGAGAGCATCTCCCGCACGAGGATGGCGTCCCCGTCGTCGTCCTCGACCAGCAGGATCTGCCACCCGACGCCCGGGTCGAGGTCGGCCGCGCGCTGGCCGAGTGCGGCGTCGTTCACCCCTGACCGCTCCCAGCGAGTGCGTCCCTGCGAAGTGCGGCGGGCCCCAGTGCCCGCCCTCTCGACTCGTACAGCGTGTCCTCCTGAACCGCCGCGATGCGCCACGGCATCCTTGCATGTGGAGATGAAAAGGCGAATACCCACCGAGGGGTAGGCGGACATCCCCCGGATGGCGCGTGTGTGCGGAGAGTGGTTGGGGTACGCACGGACGCATGGGCCCGGAAACCGTTCAGCAGACCCCTGTCCGCGTCGTGCTCGCCAACGATGACCACATCATCATCGAGGGCCTGCGGGCGATGCTCGCCCCCTACGACGACCGGGTCGAGGTCGTCGCCACGGCGGAGGGCGACCCCGAGATCGTGCTGGCGGCCGACACGGCGACGTACGTGGACGTCATGCTCATCGACGCGTTCACCCGGGCGGCCGGGGGCATCGACGCCGCGGTGAAGGTCCTGGCCGAGGACCCGCCGTTCGCGGTCGCGGTGTTCACCGACGCCGACGACCTGCGGCTCATGCTCCAGGCCCTGCGGGTGGGCGTGCGCGGCTACCTGCTCAAGTCCGCCAAGCCGCCCGAGCTCGTCGAGATGCTGGTCCGCATCCGGGACGGCGACACCGTCATCGACCCCGAGCTCGCCACCCAGGCCGCGCTCATGGCGGCCCGCACGATCGACCTCGGAGACTGGCCGGGCGCCCACCTCGGCCTGACCCGGCGCGAGGCCGAGCTGCTCACCCTGCTCGGCCAGGGCATCTCGCCGCGGGTCGCGGCCGAGAAGATGGGCCTGTCCGCCGAGACGGTGCGGACCCACACCCGCAACGTGTACCGCAAGCTCGGGGTCAGCGACCGGGCCACCGCGGTGGCGATCGCCTGGCGCGAAGGCCTGGTGCGCTGAGCCGCGGGCGCCCGTCGCGGTCACCGCAGCGTCACCCGGTCGATCAGCTCGACCCGAGGCGGCCGTGACGTCGGGGTGATCCAGGACGCCTCCGGGTCGTCGGACTCGGGGACCGCCGCCCAGTGCCGCCGCTTGACCGCGCGCGGGATGCCGAGGGCGTACACGGTCAGCGCTCCGTCCCGGTCGACGTGCAGGCGGAGGAAGCCCTTGTACCGGGTGATGCGCGCGGCCGCGAACGCCTCGTTGGCGTGGGCGTGGACGCCCGGAATCGCGATGGCCAGGGCCAGGTAGAGGCCGACCGCGGTGGCGCCCGCCACGCCGCCGAGGAGCCCGGTCACGACGCTGGCCACGACCGCGAACTGCCAGCCGTCGAGCCCCTCGGCCACCCGCAGCCCCACCAGCATCACCAGGACCAGCACGGTGAGTTGCAGCGCGAGGTGGATCAGGGCCGCCACGGTCTTGGCGACGTACCGGGACCCGCCCTGCGCCGCCCAGTCCGGGGTCTTGGCGAACGCCCACAGCGCGCCGAACAGCGCCAGCACCAGCACCGCGGAGATGGCACTGCGAACCAGCCCGGAGGCCAGGTCCTGGAAGCCCCAGCGGGCCCCGGCCTCGGCCCACGACGCCCCGGGCCCCTCCAGGGACCGCAGGCCGAACTGCGTGGACCAGAGCATCGCCAGGGCCACCACGGCGGGGACCGCACAGAAGCTCGGGTTGCGCGCCGCCGCGCCCACGGCGGAGGCGGAGAGCAGGCGCGACCGTCGCCGGGACGGGTAGGCCGCCTCGATCTCGTAGGCGGTCACGTCGTCCTCGTCGTCGGGGTCCACGCCGATCGTGGCGCGGTCGGGCAGCACGTGGGTGGGGTGGAGGAAGGCGCCGCCGCCGCCGCTGGTGATCTTGTGGGTCGGGCCGATCTCCTCCTCGACGCCGCGGTGGGCGTAGCGGGAGTAGTGGTGGAGGTCGCCGGCGACCGTCAGCTTCAACTCGATGCCGGCGGGGCGCAGGATGCGTCGCTCCAGGTACGCGAGGTTGCGGTAGGCCTGCGGGTCCCGGTCGAGCCGGGTCCAGGTCGGCACGGCGGTGGCCAGGATCAGCCGGTCGCCGCGGTCCGCCCGGGCGGCCACGCCGGCGAAGAACGCCAGCTGGGGTTCGTCGATCAAGGCCTCCGACTGGATGTCGATGCCCCACAGCCACCACCCGTGCGGCAGCTTCACCGCCCAGTAGCTGCGGGTCTGGCGGGTGCGCCAGCCGCCGAGCCAGCGGCCCTGGCCGAACAGCCGCAGGAACCCGGTCAGCCCGTCGAACCAGTCGTGGTTGCCGGGGATGGCGTAGAGCGACGGGTGGGGCGGTGCGGTCCATGGCAGCGCCGCCCGCCATGGGCCCTCCAGCCGGCTCTCGTAGCGGTCCGAGCTGGCCGCCGGGTAGACCTCGTCGCCCCCGAACACGAGGATGTCGCCCCGCGGCAGCGCCTGGTCGGCGCCCTCGGGCCGGACCTCCCGGCGCCCCACGATCGACGCCACCGTGGCCGTCGCCTCGAAGCCGTCCCCGGTGTCGGCCACGTAGTCGATCCACACCTCGTCGAGGGCCGAGTAGCGCAGGTCGGGTGCGCAGGGCCTGGCCGCCTGGAGCTCGCGCTTGTCGAGGAACGACCCGAACACGGAGGTCACGCCCACGTGCAGGCCCGAGGCGGTGAGCACCCCGGGGCTGAACCACCGCACCGCCGGCTGGGGCGTGAACCGCAGCTGGCCGGGCGCGAACGCGCCGGGCCGGGCCGGCGGCACGTCCTCCGGCGGCGGCTGCGGGCGCCAGAACCGGGGCTCGTCGGCGTTGAATTCGGCGTCCACGCCCCACAGTTTGCGTCGTCGGCTCGCCTAGCCGACGACCTGGCGGACCCCCCGCGCGATCGTGACCTCCTCCCGGGCCGCCACCACGAGGACCCGCACGGCCGATCCACGGCCCGTGACGTCGGCGTCGGGGTGGGCGTGGGTGTTCTCCTCCGGGTCGATCGCAACGTCCAGGAACCCGAGGCCACCGGCGGCCGCCGATCGGATCGCCGGGGCGTTCTCGCCGACGCCGCCGGTGAACACCAGGGCGTCGAGCCCGCCCAGGCTGGCGACCATGGCGGCGATCCCCGCCCGCAGCCGGTGGACGTACACCTCGAGCGCCAGCGTGGCGTCGCCGTCGCCGGCCGCCGACCGGCGGACGACCTCGGCCATGTCCGGCGTTCCGGCGAGGCCGAGCAGGCCCGACCGGTGCAACAGCGCCTCGGACACGTCGGCCGGGTCGAACCCCTGCTGCTCGATCAACCACAGCACCGCCCCGGGGTCCACCGAGCCGGAGCGTGTGGCCATGACCACGCCCTCCAGGGGCGTGAACCCCATGGTCGTGTCGATCGACCGGCCGTCGTGCACGGCGCACAGCGACGCGCCCGCGCCCAGGTGGCAGGTGACGATCCGGGCCCGCGGCGCGCCCATCTCCACCGCCCGGCGCGCGGCGTACTCGTGCGACAGGCCGTGGAAGCCGTAGCGGCGGACGCCGAGGTCCTCCCGCCAGGCCGCGGGCAGGGCGTAGACCGACGCCGCGGGCGGCAGCGTGGCGTGGAACGCGGTGTCGAAGCACGCGACCCCCGGGACCTCGGGCGCCGCCGCGGTCACGGCATCGAGCGCCGCCAGCGTGCGGGGCTGGTGCAGCGGGGCCAGGGGCGTCAGCACCTCCAGCCGGGCCCGGACGTCGGCGTCGAGCCGCACCGGCTCGCGGAACTCCTGGCCGCCGTGCACCACCCGATGGCCCACGGCTGCGAAGGGTGCCAGGCCCGCCAGCACCTCCGCCAACTCGTCCGGCGGCGGCAGCCGCTCGACCGCCGGCAGCTCGGCCCGCGCCACCACCGCGTCCGCCTCGTCGACGACCCGCAGCTTGAGCGACGACGACCCGGCGTTGGCGACGAGCACCCGCACGCCCGGCCCGTCCGACCCGGTGCTCAACCGCGCTCGCTCACGAGTACGGCCAGGCCCAGTCGCGCACGGCCGGGAGGTCCTCGCCGTGGGCGCGGGTGTGGTCGCGGGCCTCGCGGCGGCGGGCCTCCATCTCCTCCCGCACGCTCGCCACCGCCACCCCCAGCGACGGCACGCGGTCCACCACGTCCATGACCAGGTGGAAGCGGTCGAGGTCGTTGAGCATGACCATGTCGAACGGCGTGGTGGTGGTGCCCTCCTCCTTGTAGCCCCGCACGTGGATGTTGTGGTGGTTGGTGCGCCGGTAGGTCAGCTGGTGGATGAGCGACGGGTAGCCGTGGAACGCGAACACGACCGGCTTGTCCGCCGTGAACAGCCGGTGGAAGTCCGCGTCGGTGAAGCCGTGGGGGTGCTCGGACGACGGCTGGAGCCGCATGAGGTCGACCACGTTCACCACCCGGACGGCCAGGTCCGGCAGCAGCTGGCGCAGGAGGTCGACGGCCGCCAGCGTCTCCAGCGTGGGCACGTCGCCGCAGCACGCCAGCACGACGTCGGGCTCGCGGTCGCCGCCCGCCAGCGACGATGACGACGCCCACCGCCACTCGCCGGCGCCCGCCGCGCAGTGGGCGACCGCGTCGTCCATCGCCAGCCAGTTGGGCAGGTCGTTCTTGCCGGCCACGGTGACGTTCACGTAGTCGCGGCTGCGGAGGCAGTGGTCGGTGACCGACAGCAGGCAGTTGGCGTCCGGCGGAAGGTAGACCCGCACGACCGCGGCCTTCTTGTTCACCACGACGTCGAGGAACCCGGGGTCCTGGTGCGAGAAGCCGTTGTGGTCCTGGCGCCAGACGTGCGAGG
>Ga0075419_10000058_pt1 | contig 53214 bp, 51 predicted proteins | sample SoiMetdeltSBSDD3_FD_76900 | JGI IMG/M metagenome (GOLD analysis project Ga0075419, IMG submission 76900) | Bulk soil microbial communities from a Populus tree surrounding site in Tennessee, USA - Soil MetaG P. deltoides SBSDD3 | ecosystem: Environmental > Terrestrial > Soil > Tree plantation... | reverse complement strand
GGCGAGCAGAAAACTTGCCGCCATCGCGTTCGACGTCATACGACGACTAGGGTATGAGGATGGTTGACCCTGTGGTCTCGCGGCCTTCCATCTCCTTGTGTGCCTTTGCAGCATCCTTGAGCGGATACTTCTGGTTGATCGGAATTTTCACTGCGCCGGAGCCGACGACCTTGAACAGGTCAGCGGCGGTGATCATCAAATCGTCGCGCTTGGCAACGTAATTATTAAGCGTCGGCCGGGTTGCGAAAAGAGAGCCCTTGGTCTGCAGGATGTTGATGTTGAAGGCGTCAATCTGCCCCGACGCGCTGCCGAAGCTCACGAAATAGCCGAGCGGCCGCAGGCAATCGAGCGAAGCCGGGAACGTGGTCTTGCCGATGCCGTCGTAGACCACGTCACAGAGTTTGCCGCTGGTGATTTCTTTCACTCGCGCGACAAAATCTTCGTCCCGATAAAGGATTGTGTGATGGCAGCCGTTCTTTTTGGCGAGTTCGGCCTTGTCCTTGGAGCCGACGGTGCCGATAACAGTCGCGCCAAGATGATTGGCCCACTGACAGGCGATGAGGCCGACGCCGCCGGCCGCAGCATGTATCAGGCAAACGGTGCCTTTCTCGACCTTGTATGTGCGATTGAGCAGATATTGCACGGTCATGCCCTTGAGCATCATGCCGGCCGCTTGCTCGTATGAAATATTATCGGGCAACTTGACGGCGCGGTCGGCCGCCAGCACACGCTCGGCCGCGTAACCACCCAGTGGGCCAACGTACGCCACCCGATCCCCGACTTTGACGTCGGTCACGCCGGGGCCGACCGCAATCACTTCCCCGGCACTTTCGTTGCCGGCGATGAAGGGCAGACCGACAGGTGACGGATACATGCCCATCCGGAAATAGGCATCGATGAAATTGACGCCGCAGGCATGCTGCTTGATCTTGATCTGGCCTTGGCCGGGCGCGGGAATTTGTGCGTCCTCGTAGGTCAGAGCTTCGGGACCGCCGGGTTTGTGAACGCGCACTGCCGCGACCATTTTTCACTCCTTGATGACGTTTAGGCTTGTTGTAAGGATGGAATTTGGACGGCGATAATAGGCAGCCAAACGCCGAGCGCAAGGCGCATCAGCGCGCTCCTGACACGCGCAGGTTCGCCCCATTGATGTAGGAGGCCCCATCCGAGAGCAGAAACAGTACGGCTTCCGCAACTTCATCGGCCTGCCCTGCCCGGCCCATCGGCAGCATGGGCATGACGCGTTCAATACGCCCGGGCGGCTGAATATCGGTATCAATGACGCCCGGTGTGACCGCGTTGACGCGAATGCCTTCCTTGGCGACCTCGCGCGAGACCCCAATCACCATGGAATCGACGCCGGCCTTGGCTGCCGCGTACCAGACACACTCATTGGCGCCGCCGAGCGGGGCAGCCATCGACGACAACATCACAACGGCGCCGCCCTTGCCGCCGTGCCTGGTCGACATTCGGCGCACACAGGCGCGCAGGCAAAGCAGAGCACCGAATGTATCGAGATCAAGTACCTCGCGGATCGTTTTCGCGTTGACCTGGTCCAGCCGCGAACTGTCGCCGATGATGCCCGAACTGTGCACAAAATGGGTAAGCGATCCGAAGGTATCGCCGGCGGCGTCGAATACGCGTTCGATATCGTTCTCCTGCGCCATGTCACCCTGGATCGCCACCGCCTCCCCGCCCGCCCGCTTTACAGCGTCGACAACTCCGGCAGCAGCATTCGAATTGGTCTTGTAATTGACCGCCACGTTATAACCGCGCACGCCCGCGAGCTTCGCAGTAGCAGCTCCGATTCCCCGGCTGCCGCCGGCGATAAGCAGGACTGGTCGAGACATGAGTTACTCCCGGATTTCGCTTGGCAATTCAGGCTGGCGATCGCAATAAGCCAGCAACAAAGAAATACACCGCAATCAGTGATAGCGGCACAGTTACGTAAAGGCTCGGCGACAGATCCTCGACAATCGCCACAAAAGCTAGCGCCGCCCATAGTGCCAACAGAGAGACATTGATCTTCCGCCAATGCTTCACGCGCACAGGATGGAGAAACTTGATCGGCGCGAAACTCAGAGCGGCCAGAACCAGGATTGCCAAGGCGGCGGCCCACTCCGGCGGCTCGAGCAAGTACAGATAAAATGCCGCAAGATTCCAGACTGCGGGAAATCCCCGAAAATAATTGTCCCTCGTTTTCATCTCGCGGTCGGCGAAATAAAGAGCGCCGCTGATGACCACGACGATGCCGGCCGGAATCGCAAGAAATTGCGGCAGCAGTCCGCTGGCGGCGATGGCATAGGCTGGAACGAAGACGTAAGTTGTGAAGTCCACGACCAGATCGAGGGTGTCGCCCGACCAGCGCGGCAGCAGATCCTCGACATTGAACGCGCGCGCCATCGGGCCGTCGAGCCCGTCGATCAGAAGCGCCAGGCCGAGACACAAAAACATTCCCGCCCAATGGCCACCGGTGGCCAGGATCAGCGCGAGCAATGCAAGCGCCGCCCCGGTTGCAGTGAAGACATGGACCGTGAAAGCGCGGATGCGCTCGATTTCCGTCACTTAGCTATTGCCCCAGTCGAGCTTGACGATCTCAGCGGATCGCCCTGCCAGGTTCCAGTTGCGGCCGAAGCCCCGAAATCGTGACTTCTCGGCCCGCGAGACGATGATATCAGAACCAATCCAGTATTCGCTGTTTCGTATCGTTACATTCTTGCCCGCTTCCTTGCCGCGGATCGGCGTGATGGCGCCATCCACATATTTCTCGATGCGTACAATACGGGTCTCGCCTTGCGTCTCGTAGGTGATGGGCACCTGACGCACGCCCAGAAACTGCCCGACAAGGATCGACAGCAAATGCGTGGTGCCGCCGACGCGACCGGTGAAGATCCGCGTCAATCCCTTGACCGCAAGAGCGGAGGCCTTTTCATCCACAAATAGCGCCGCCGTCCAATTGCCTCGCGACATGATGCCAGGCAAATCCATCATGAGGCCTACCTTGATGCCGGAAAGATCCACTGTATCGAAATGTCCATCGTCGATACGAATGCCGGCCCAAGTTTGGCATCGACTTTCAGTCGGCGGATGCTCGCCCAACGAGAGCACACAAGGACAAAACACGGTGCAACTGCAAGACAGCGCGAGTTCGCCCTTTAAAGTCCAACTTTCCGTCAACGCAGTACTCCCTGTCTTACTTTGCCGTGCTCAGATTGTTAGTACTGGCTAATGAGCGCTATTGTCATGACAGCAATCCCGGCGCCGAGAATAATGAGAGCCGCCCCGACCGCGTGAGTAAGGGTTCGTCCGCTGAGCATCTTCTCGGTCGTCATGACAATGCCGAGCACCGCCATCCAAACAACATTCATCAAGCCGACCGCGAACATTACAAGCATCATCGCCCAACAGCACCCGAGGCAGTAGGCGCCCTGCTTCAGCCCAAGCCGAAAAACCCCTGCCGGCGTGGTCGCCCAGTTGGCAAAAAAGAACGGAAACGGCTGCTGGCACCGTGTCAGGCATGCATGCTTGATTGTTGAGAATTGGTAGGCACCGGCGGTGACCAAGAGCGCGCCGGAAAACAACCCACTCGCTGATTTCATTCCCGGCTCGATTAGTCCCGCGCGCATACAGGCCAGTTGAGCGAACGATGCGAACACCGAAAAACAGATCCAGATCGCCGCATAGCCTCCCGCGAGGACGAACGGTGAGACGATGCGTTCGCCCTTGCTCGCGGCTGTATCGGCAATTTCCGCGTAAGTCAGTATCATCGGGGCCGCGCTGGGCAGCATCATCGCCAGGGTCATCGCACACCACATCGAGGCCACAAGCGTGGCTTCGCGTACGCTCCAGTTGAGGCTGTCGAACGAACCGCACAGTGCTTGCAGAAATCCGAATGGTCCTGAATAACCCTCCATTCCGGTCAGCAAGACGCCGAGATAAAGCCAGGCCAGTCCCGCGAGCACGACCACGCAGAGGGCAGCCACTGCCTTTGGCCTGGAAAAAATGTTCCCAAGGCCTGCGGCGGCGGGCGTCAGATGTCCGAAATCGTGGTCCGCGGCGTCACTCATCGAACACCGTCCATAGCCCATATGTCGCCACCAGGGTATCGCAACTATTTGCCGTGGTTTCCGATCCTCGATGGCGCGTGCTAGGCGGTTACGACAGAACGGAGCGATTGCTCGATGCCGGAACCATATGACGGGAGCCAATCAGTCGTCGTGGTAGGCCGCGGGCCCGCCGGATTGACGGCGGCGATTGCTCTCGCACAGGGCGGCCTCACCACCGCCCTTGCTGGGAAACCGCCAGCCAAATCCGATAACCGAACAACCGCACTCCTTGCCGGCTCTGTCACGGCGCTTGAGACGCTCGGTGTCTGGAAGCTATGCGCAGCGCACGCAGCCCCTCTCAAAGTCATGCGGATCGTCGACGACACGGGCCGGCTCTGGCGCGCACCGGAGGTCATGTTTCAGGCAAGCGAGATTGGGTTGGATACGTTCGGCTACAACATCGAGAATCGCTATTTGAATGATGCACTTGAGCAGCGGGCTCGCGGTCTGCCCGGCTTGCAGATCATCGACGATGAAGTCCTATCAGTTGGGGAAGATGGACGAACAGTCGCAGTCAAGACGAGGGATGGAGCTATTCTGCGCGTGGCGCTCGTGATTGGCGCCGATGGGCGCAACTCCATCTGCCGCGCCGCCGCTGGAATCGGAACGGACGAACGTCGCTATCCGCAAGTGGCGTTGACGCTGTGTGTCCGACATTCTCGACCGCATCAGGACACTTCCACGGAATTTCACACGCGGACGGGGCCGTTTACCCTGGTGCCTTTGCCCGGCGAACGATCGAGCGTGGTTTGGGTGCTGGATCGCGCTTCCGCCGAACACAATGCAGCATTGGATGATGCTGAACTCGCAAGAGAGATCGAACGGACGTCACACTCCATAGTCGGGAAAATCGAGGTCGAGCCGGGGCGAGGCCGATTTCCCCTTCACGTCGCAACAGCACGACGTTTTGCCGACAAGCGCATCACACTGGTCGGAGAAGCCGCCCATGTCATCCCGCCGATCGGCGCACAGGGGCTCAATATGGGTCTGCGCGATGCCGCCACGATTAGTGAAGTGGCCATCGCAGCACATCGCAATGGGCTTGATATCGGCAACCCCGATGTGCTCGCGCAATATGCGACGATGCGCCAGGCCGATGTCCGCAGCCGCACCCTGGCGGTCGATCTTCTCAATCGCACGCTTCTGAGCGACTTTCTTCCGACGCAGGGGATGCGCGGACTGGGCCTTTACCTGATCGACCGCATCGGCCCGCTGCGACGGGCGGTCATGCGCGAAGGCCTGGGACCAGCATCGCGGCAACCTCGGCTGATGCGAGGCGAAGTGCTCTAGCCGAGCTTCGGCGCCTTTTTCACCCCGGGCGCTTGGCGAAAATCCGGGCTGACCGGCAGAGGCAGCGCCGGGAGCGTCTTGCCCGACGCCGTTGCGACTTTGTGCGCGAATAATCCGCGCTGAACGAAATGCGGATCCGCCATTGCTTTTTCGAGCGGAGTTACGATCGTCGTGCAGCAATCGGCTGCTGCAAAGATCGGGCGCCATTCCTCGGAAGTCCTCGCCGCAATAAGCCGTGCGACGGCATCTCGGGTCGCGACCGGGTTGCGAGTATCGTCGATAAGTTCCGGCGGCAATGAAATCGCTTTGGCGAAGGCAATCCAGAACTTCTGCTCGAGCGCCCCGCACGCAACCAGCTTGCCGTCCTTGGCCGGATAGATCTGATAACGCGGGGACCCGCCAACAAGCCACATCTCACCCGGCTTGGGAAACCTGCCGGCGGCGGCGCCTAGTGCGAGAGCTGCCCAGGTGAAGGTGAACATTGCATCCGTCATTGCAATATCGAGGCGGCATCCCTGCCCGCTTTGGTCGCGCGCCCGCAAGGCCAGCAAAATGTTGATCACCGCAGGAAAGCTGCCTCCGGCAATGTCGGCCGCGAGCATCGGCGGCACGACGGGGTGTCCCGGAGGACCAGGCTGAAGATCGAGCAAGCCCGTATTGCCGATGTAATTGATATCGTGACCGGCTTCATTTACGCGAGGACCGCTCTGGCCATAACCGGAAATCGAACAATAGATCAGTCGGGGGTTGAGGCTGCGGACATCTTCATAGTCGAGGCCAAGGCGGCTCATCACCCCGGGGCGAAATTGCTCGACCAGAATATCGGCACGTTGGATGAGCGGGATGAGTTTCGTACGGTCGGCTTCGTTCTTTAGATCGAATTCGATGCTGCTCTTGCCGCGGTTGAGCATGAGAAACGCCGCGCTGTCGCCGTCAACCAACGGAGGAAAGCGTCGAGCGTTCTCTCCGCCTGGTTGCTCGACCTTGATTACCTCTGCGCCTGCCTCCGCGAGCATCAGCGTGGCCAGCGGCCCCGGCAGGAGCGTCGTGAAATCAAGAACAACTAAACCGGATAGAGGCTGCATGGTGGGTGCAATGTCCCGTCAGCTTGCCTGATTTTTTGTGCTACACAAGCGACGATAATTAAGCACGTATTTCGGCCCGAAGAGACTACCGAATGAGACAGTTGCCCCCCCTCGGTATCGCGCTCGGCATGAATGCGCGCAACTTTCCTGACAAGGTTGCGGCCCGCGATCTCGAGAGGTCCATGAGCTTCCGGGAGTGGCATAGCCGGTCATGCCGCCTCGCCAACGCCTTCCTGGGGCTGGGTTTGTCGAAGGGAGAACGGGTTTGCGTCCTTGCGTTTAATTCTCTGGAATGGATGGAGATCTATGCTGCGACGGCAATCGCCGGCTTGATCGCAGTGCCGATCAATTTCCGGCTGGTCGGACCGGAAATTCGCTACTTGCTTGAAAACTGTGAAGCGAGCGCGCTTATCGTCCAGGAAGAACTTCTGGGGGCGATCGAGAATATCCGCGATGATCTGCCGCTCCCGGCCGGCAACTTCATCGTGTTCGGCGGCTCTCGCCGCCACCCGGGATATCGCAGCTACGAGGACCTGATTTCAGGGGCAAGCGACCGGCCTCCGGATGTCGGCGTGGCTGCCACCGATCCTTGGACGCTGATGTACACGTCCGGCACAACGGGGAAGCCAAAAGGGGCGATCCGTTCGCACGGTGGCAGCGCCATGCTTTCCCTCGTGACAGAGATGGAGCTTGGCCTCACCCGAAGCGACAGCGCGCTGCTAGTCATGCCGATGTGTCACGCCAACTCACTTTATTTTTTCGGCGCGTTCGCATATTGCGGCGCCGCGTGCACGATCTACAGCCGGAAGAGTTTCGATCCCGAGCATCTGGTTCGTACGCTAGCCGAGGGGGCTGCGACTTTCACTTCCCTCGTCCCCACCCACTTCATCATGATGCTCGATCTGCCGTCGACGGTAAGACAGCGGTACAACGTGGACGCGGTCACAAAGCTCATGATTTCATCGGCGCCGGCGCGCCGTGACACGAAGCTGGCGATCATGAACTATTTCAGGAATTCGGGGCTGTTCGAGCTCTATGGTTCAACTGAAGCAGGATGGGTCACAATGCTTCATCCCGATGAACAATTCTCCAAACTGGGATCGGTCGGTCGGGAATGCGTTGGCTCGCGTCCCATTCGATTGCTGGATTCCCAAGGCAATGACGTGCCGGACGGCGAGCCAGGCGAGCTTTTTTCCTGCAACTCGTACACTTTTGACGGCTATTGGAAGATGCCTGAAAAGACGAAGGAGGCTTTTCGTGGAGATTATTGCACAGTGGGCGACCTCGCCCGCCGCGATGAGGATGGCTACATTTTTCTCGTCGATCGCAAGAACAATATGATCATTTCCGGCGGCGAGAACGTATATCCCTCTGAGGTCGAATCCTTGGTTGGCGCTCATCCAAAGGTGAAGGATGTGGCTGTGATCGGCATAGCCGACGCGAAATGGGGCGAACGCGTGCACGCCGTTATCGTGCCTCGCGATGGCGAGATGGCCACTCCCGAGGAGATTCTAGAGTGGTGCAAAGACCGGATCGCCGGCTACAAACGACCGAGATCGGTATCGTTCATCCGCGAAGAAGACATGCCGAGAACGGCAACCGGAAAGATTCTCCACCGCGCGCTGCGCGCCCAGCATAGTTCTGCATCAAATTGAGCTGATAGGGAGTAATTATGAGTCAGGCCTCGTACAAATCGCAGGACCTCAACGCCGATCCGCAATCCTGCGCGGCCTGGGTCGCGCGTTTCCTGAAGGCGCGTGGCGTCGATCGTATTTTCGGTCTGCAGGGTGGTCATATTCAGCCGATCTGGGATCACGTCGCGCGGCTGGGCATTCGCATCATCGATGTCCGCGATGAAGGCGCGGCGGTGCACATGGCGCACGCCCACGCCGAATTGACCGGCCAGTTTGGTGTCGCGATTGTCACTGCAGGGCCAGGCGTTACCAATACCGTGACCGCCATCGCCAATGCTTCGCTTGCGCGCGCTCCCGTATTGCTGATCGGCGGCTGCACGTCCCGCCCGCAGGCGAACATGGGGCCGTTGCAGGACATACCTCACGTCGACATTCTACGACCAGTGACACGCACATCGCGCACGGCCCGCGTCCCTGAGCAGGTCGTGCGCGAACTCGATGAAGCAGTCGCTCGTGCATTGGGCGATGCGGGCGAGCCTGGCCCGGTCTATATCGAGATCCCGACCGATGTCCTAAGGACTCGGGTCCCCCCGCAGCTCGTGCTCGACGAATGGATTCAGCCCAAGACCGCACGGCGGCTGCCCCCGGATCCCATCGCCGTGGCGGAAGCGGTCGACGTTTTCTGGTCGGCCAAGCGACCTCTGGTTATCACGGGTCGCGGCGCCAAACAGGCGGGCCCTGCCCTTGTACGCCTCCTTGACGTGACAGGTGCGCTGTATTTGGACACGCAGGAAAGCCGGGGCCTTGTGCCGGCGGATCACCCATCCACTGCCGCTGCAGTCCGCGCCGCAGCCATGACGGAGACGGACGTCGTGCTGCTGATCGGTCGAAAGCTCGACTATCAGGTTGGGTATGGCTCGCCCGCGGTCTTTCCCAACGCCCGCTTCATTCGCATTGCTGACAATGCCGGCGAACTTGTCGACAACCGCCGCGGCCAGCCGGAATTGCTTGCTTCTCCGGAGCTGGCCCTCGACGCCATGATTCAAGCTGCGGGCAATCGCGAGACGAGGATCGACAAGGCGTGGGCGGATGGATTGCGGCGCCGGCATCGCGAGCGCATGGCTGCCTCCCAGTCCGCCAAAGACCGTCCAACGACCGGCACGGACGGCAAGATACATCCAGGCGCGATTTTCGACGCTCTCGCGGCGGTCGTTCCGAGCGACTACATCGCGATCGCGGACGGCGGCGATCTTTTGAGCTTTGCGCGAACCGGCATGCGGGCGAATACCTACATGGACGCAGGTGCCTTCGGCTGCCTGGGGGTCGGCGTTCCGTTTGCGATCGCAGCCGCACTTGCATTGCCCGGTCGGCCGGTCGTTTCTGTCAATGGCGATGGTGCGTTCGGTATCAATGCGATGGAAATCGACACCGCGGTCCGGCACGGCGCCAAGGTTGTCTTCGTCGTGTCCAACAATGCGGCATGGAACATCGAACGCCTCGATCAAGAAATGAACTATGGAGGGCGCGTCGTCGGCACGACCTTGCGGCACTCCGACTATGCCGGGCTCGCGCGCGCACTCGGCGCATACGGAGAACGCGTCGAGAAGCCATCGGACCTTCAGGGTGCCCTGGAGCGCGGCCTACGAAATGCGCCTGCGGTGATAGACGTCGTGACGTCACAATCGGTGCTGTCGTCGGACGCGCAGAAAGGGCTCGGGTTTGTGCCGGACTACCAGGCCTTGACGACATGGGATGAGGCAGAGAGGAAGCGGCGCGAAGCCCGCTAGTTTCCGAGTAAGCCTTTCGTCGAATTTCCTGCCCACAATTTGGCCTACTTGGCGCCGCCTTTGCATTGCTCTAAGCAGAGCCGGGTTTGGATGCTTTCATGAGACTGCCACGCCAGTTCTTTGCACCGCTCGCCATCGGCGCGCCCGCGCCCTTGCGCGAAGTGCCCGTGCGTCTCGAGCGCATGATCCATTTCATACCGCCGCATAATGAAAAAGTGCGCGCGAAGGTGCGCGAGCTTCTACAGCAGGTGGACGTCATACTCGGCAACCTGGAAGACGCCATCCCGATCGACGCAAAGGAGGCTGCGCGCAAAGGCTTTATCGAGATGGCCAGGACGATTGATTTTGGCTCGACCGGGCTATGGACGCGCATCAACGCACTCAACTCGCCATGGGCCCTCGACGACATCATCGACATCGTAGCCGCCGTCGGCAACAAGCTCGACGTGATCATGCTGCCTAAAGTGGATGGACCATGGGACATCTACTATCTCGACCAGTTGCTGGCGCAGCTCGAGGCCAAACATCAGTTGAAAAAGCCGATCCTCATCCATGCCATTCTCGAAACGGCGCAGGGCGTCAACAATGTGGAGAGCATCGCGACAGCTTCGCCTCGCATGCATGGCATGAGCCTGGGGCCCGCCGATCTTGCCGCCTCTCGAGCCATGAAGACGACGCGGGTCGGCGGCGGCCATCCGGAGTATAAGGTTCTTGCGGACGCGCAAGATGACGGGCCGCGTGCGACGTCCCAGCAGGATCTCTGGCATTATACGATTGCAAAGATGGTCGATGCCTGCGCCGCCGCCGGCATCAAGCCCTTCTATGGGCCGTTCGCGGATTTTTCGGATCCGGCCGCGTGCGAGGTCCAATTCCGTAATGCATTTCTCATGGGATGCGTCGGCGCCTGGTCGCTGCACCCGTCGCAAATCGAAATCGCCAAGAAAGTCTATTCGCCTGATCCGGCGGAAGTGGCGTTCGCGAAAAAAATTGTGACCGCCATGCCCGACGGTGCTGGCGCCGTTATGATCGATGGTAAAATGCAGGACGACGCCACCTGGAAGCAGGCCAAGGTGCTGCTCGATCTTGCGAAACTCGTCGCGGCCAAGGATCCCGATAGGGCAGCGCGCTACGCCTTGTGACCGAAGCCAAGAGAATGTCTGTAATGGAAAAAGTGCGCAACGCGAAGTTCAAGATCGGTCAGGTCGTGAAACACCGCGTCTATCCGTTCCGGGGCGTGATCTTCGATATCGATCCGGTGTTCAACAACACCGAGGAGTGGTGGCAGGCAATCCCGGCGGAAATCCGTCCGCGCAAGGACCAGCCTTTCTATCATCTGTTCGCCGAAAATTCGGAGACCGAATACGTCGCCTATGTGTCGGAACAAAATCTTCTTCTCGATACCTCGGGCGCGCCGATCCGCCATCCGGACGTGGCCGAAGTTTTCGAGCAGGACGAAGACGGAGGATACAGGCCGCGTCACAGCCAAATGCATTGAGGCTGCTGGGTTGCAAAAGTGAAAAGGCGCGGCCATAGGCCGCGCCTTTTTGTCGGGTCACTGAAGGGGCTTACTTTTTCTGCCCCGGCGCGGGCGCGGTCGGAGCCGCCGGCGCCTGACTCTGCTGGCCTTCAAGCTTCTTGCGTGCCTCTTCGGCCTTCTTCTGCAGCTCTTCCTGCAACTTACGCTGTTGTTCCTCAAACGCCTTCGGATCGGTCGGCGGGCCATCGTAGGCCTTGGCGAAATCGTTCAACGGCAGGGGGAGACTGATTGGCGTTCCCTGCATATTGATCGCCTGCACGATGATGTTCTGCCCCTTCTTCATCTTGCCGATCAAGTCATCATTGACCTGATAGTCAGCCATGCAGCCGACCGGAAAGCAGATGCTGTATGGGGATTGAGCAGGCTGACCCTGATCGATGATCAGGCGGGTCCCGTGCGATATTTGCATGCCGAGCGGAACGGTGACGCGGAGAATTTTCTGGCCGCCTTCCGGCTCGAACAGTTGGACGATGGCGACGGGCATTCCATTTTCGAGCCGGCCATCTTTGGTCACGACGCACACTTGCTTGTTGTTGGTATCCGGGCCCTTGCCGCAGACCTTCATCCAGGGCGAATACATGAGCTGCGGCTGATCGCCGCCGGCCTGTTGCTGACCTGGTGGCTGGCCACCCGGCGCCGGTGCCTGTGCGGGCTGCGCGGGCGCCTGCTTTTGGGCGGGCGCCTGCTTTTGGGCGGGCGCAGCGGGTGCTGTTTTTTGCTGCGGCGGCTGCTGTGCCACCGCCGGCCCCGCAAGCAGCGCAACCAACGCTCCAGCGACAGCCAGCGCCCGACCCAAAGGCCGGGCCGATGCGATCCGATGATCCATTGCGATTATCCCTTGTTCTTGCGTTCGCGGCCCATGGCTACCGAACGTCGCCTTGCAGCCGGCTCTCTCCGTGCGAAATACGGCGGGAGCGTGACCCTCGGGGGTGCCTGATAGCTGAATTCCGGTCTGCAATAAAGCCACGAAAGCGCTGAAAATGCCCGGCCGTGGAACCTCCATCTGTATGATAAAATCAGGCAAAACCGGAACGAATCGCATTCGAGCACCCATCGCGCCCGATTCTGCTCTTTCCGCCGTGACGCAGCTGCGAGTGTCGCGGCGCTCCGTCGTGCTTGGGACACTGGGGGCCGTTGCGGGCATCGGCTTACGCATCGCTCCCGCGCAAGCCATATCCCATGCCCTGGCGATGCATGGCGAGGCCGCCTGGGGACCGGACTTCAAATATCCGACCTACGCGAACCCGATGGCGCCCAAAGGCGGCCAGCTTGTTCAGGGTGTCGTCGGGACCTTCGATTGCCTCAATCCATTCATCGTCAAGGGACTGCCTGCAGCGCATATGCGCGGGTATATCGTCGAAAGCTTGCTCGCGCGAGGCTATGACGAGCCGTTCACGCTGTATGGGCTCCTTGCTGACGGCGTGGTGACCGACGCCGCGCGCAATTTCGTGACCTTCTCCATCAATCCGGCCGCGCGTTTTTCAGACGGCCGGCCGGTCACTCCCGCGGACGTGATTTTTTCGTGGGAATTGCTGCGTGACAAAGGCCGGCCGAATTTTCGCACATATTATGTCAAGGCTGTCAAAGCTGAGGCGACGGATGCGCGCAGCGTGCGCTTTGATCTCTCCGGCGCCGACGACCGCGAGCTTCCGCTCATCCTCGGGCTGATGCCGATCCTGGCAAAGCACGCAATCAACCCGGACACCTTCGAGGACACAAGTTTCGATCCTCTGCTCGGCAGCGGTCCTTATACGGTGACTGCCGTGAAGCCGGGGGAAAGCGTCACCTTCAAGCGCGACAAGAACTATTGGGGCCGCGATCTGCCGATCAATCGAGGGCTGTGGAATTTCGACACCATTCGTTACGACTATTACCGCGACGGGAACACGCATTTCGAAGCGTTCAAGAAGGGGCTGTATGATTTGCGCGTCGAGACCGATCCCGGCCGCTGGCAGATGGCTTACGATTTTCCCGCGATACGTGAAGGGCGGGTGACCAAAGAAGATCTGTCGTATGGACTTCCGAAGGGCATGCAAGGCTTGGTGTTCAACACGCGCCGACCGATGTTTTCCGACGTTCGCGTGCGCGAAGCCATTCTTCAACTATTCGATTTCGAATGGCTCAATCACACTTATTTTTTCGATCTGTACAAGCGAACGGCCAGCTATTTCGACGGTTGCGATTTGTCCGCGCATGGCATCCCGGCCAGTGCGCAAGAACGCGAATTACTGAATCCGTTTGCCGACGCGGTGCGCGCAGACATCATGGAAGGTACGTGGTCTCCGCCGGTGATGGACGGCTCAGGGCGCGATCGTGCCAACCTCGGCCGCGCTTTTGCACTGTTCAAAAGCGCCGGTTATGAGCTCAAGGGCACGCAGCTGGCCCATGTCAAAACCGGGCGCCCATTCTCCTTCGAGATCCTGACGACAACGCGCGACCAGGAGCGGCTTGCGCTAGCTTTTGCGCGCAATCTCAAGAGAGCCGGAATCGAGCCGCGAGTACGGACCGTCGACGCCACTCAATTCGAGCGCCGGCGGATCGCCTTCGATTTTGACATGATGGAATACCGGTGGGAGCAATCGCTGTCGCCCGGAAACGAGCAATTATTCTACTGGGGTTCGGCCGCCGCCGATCAACAAGGCAGCCGCAACTATATGGGCGTCAAATCGAAAGCGGTCGACGCAATGATCGCCGCCATGCTCGCGGCAACCAGCCGAGATGATTTCGTCGCAGCGACTCGTGCGCTCGATCGCGTTCTGCTCTCCGGATTTTATGTTGTGCCGCTCTACTTCCCGCCCGTGCAATGGGTGGCGCGCTGGACGCGAATCGAGCATCCCTCGCGAACCTCGCTGTTTGGCTATTTGCCCGAGACATGGTGGCAGAAGGATTTAAAGACTTGAGGCTTGGTCCATGATCGACGGGGAAGGCGCGCGGTGGGCCACGACCGCCGCGACGCTCGACGATCTATTTCGGCGCGCCGGGGTACGCCACCCCGATGCGCTTGCACTTGCCGATCCACCGAACCGTGACGCGTTTGCCTGGGGTGCCCCGCGCAAACTCAGCTTCGCGCAGGCCGATCGCGCGATTTCGGCATGTGCAGCAAGACTGCGTGGTCTCGGGTTGCAGACCGACAGCATCGTGGCAATGCATCTGCCGAATACGGCAGAGAGCATCATCACCTTTCTCGGCGTGCTGCGCGCGGGCATGATCGCCGCGCCGCTGCCGCTGCTCTGGCGGAAAGCCGAGATCGTATCGGCCCTTGGTCGCCTTGGGGCCAAGGCTATCGTGACCTGCTCCCGCATCGGGACTGAGGAGCAGGCCGAAATTGCTATGCAGAGCGCCGCCGAGCTCTTTTCGGTCCGGCATGTTTGTGGTTTCGGGCATGGTTTGTCCGATGGCCTTGTATCGCTCGACAATATTTTTTCTTCCGACGGGGCCGTGGCGGTCTCGCCGCGCATTGGTCGGGATACCAGCGCCGCGGCAATCACCTTCAATGTAGATGCTGCCGGATTCTTCCCTGTATCGCGCAGCCACTTCGAGTTGGTCGCTGGCGGCCTTGAGACCGTTCGCGCCACCGGGGCCGCAGCCGATGCGCCATTGCTGTCGGCCATCCCGATCACATCGTTCGCGGGTATCGCGCTCGCGATGATGCCTTGGCTGTTGTGCGGGGGCGCGCTGCACCTGCACCACGGCTTTGAAGTAGAGGCTTTCGCTGCACAGTGCAGAGAGGTCCCCGAGGGAACTCTCGTGCTGCCAGCGCCCGCTGTTCACCCGATTGCGAAGATGGGCCTTATCGACACAAAACAGACCATCGTCGCGCTCTGGCGCGCGCCCGAGCGTTTCAAGGCAGCAAAGACCTGGAACGGGCCGTTGGTTCTCATCGATGTGGCGAGCTTCGGCGAAATTGGGTTTATTGCGGCGCGACGTGGTGACAATGGATTGCCGGCACCCCTCCCTCTCGGCCCTATCGGCGGAGTACCGCCGGCACTCGAAACCGCGCGCACAAGCGCCGGCACCCTGGCGTTGCGCGGCCGCATGGTGCCGGGATTACGGGCCGATCAGCCTTTGCCTGTTGCTCCGGATGGCGACGGCTATGTCGATACCGGGTTCACCTGCCGCCCTGGGCAAGCCGATCGAACCCTGATCATCACGGGACCGCCCTCGGACATGATCGACGTCGGCGGTTACCGTTTTCGCCTAGCTCAGATCGACGCCCTGGTCTCGCGGGCCGATCCGGGCGCGACCATAGTGGCCCTACCTGATGGCGATCTCGGGCATCGTCTCGCCGGAACGGCGCCCGATCGCAGGGCTTTGCGGGCCAATCTAACCTCGGAAGGCCTCAACCCGTTGATCGTGGGGGCATTTGCACCGCGCACAACGCCTGACGCGGCGTAATTTCGGCCGGTCGTTGACGTCGCACTAACAGCTGCTTTTGCTAAGCTATTGGTTCACTTAGTTAAATTGTTTATTGCTCTAGTGGGCTAACGAACAAGGTAACACTCGGTGCCCGTCGACGGTCGCTTTATAGTGACCTGTAACGCGCATGACAGACAAAAGACCAAATCCCGAGGCTGACAAGCCGCGTTCGGAGCCAGAAATCATTCCGCCGGATGATGCGCATGTCACACGGCGAATGGGCATCGATACGGATACTGGGCGCATTTATGTCGCGAAGGTTGGGCCGCTCGGCACCATTCTGTTGGTGCTGATTGTCGGTCTCCTATCGGCACTGTTGCTGGTTCTCCTCTTGGGCGCGTTACTCGTCTGGCTGCCTCTAGTCGCGCTGTTCGTTACCGCTGCGCTCGTCGTTGGTCTATTGCGTGGTTATTTTCAGCGTGGGTCTTGAGGCCAATGCCTCACGACGGATCATCGAATCGGCTTGACGAAATTACCGCTGATGCTTGCGCACGCCGAAGCGCAGCGGTCCCATGAAAACGCAAATAGGCAGGCGACGCAGCAGCGGCATTCATGGGACCGCCAAAGCCCCCCGCCAACGCCGCTACTGCGTTTCACATCGTCCGTAAGATTGACTTGGGATCATCTTGCCACCGCCCACCACTGAGTGGCGGCTGTGAACGCTGTCGCCCGTTGATGAAATAACAGTAGTTTGAACGGCTCCCGTCTCTAATTTCTCCATGAACGAGATGGCATCGCGACCTATGTGCACATCGGCGTTCGCTTGGGTGCTGCCCAGTACCGCCCCTTTTCCCGTAACGTCATCATAAGCGAAATTAAACGTGAAGTTTTTATCCGAAACCCCATCCGGTGAAGCTGTTTTGGTATAAGTGCAACTGTACCTGTAGCCCTTGGCCGTGGCCACAGTTGTCCAGCAACCCATCATCACCGCGACGATAATCGCGCTACCGCCCAACATTTGAAACATTGACGCCCCCGACGCAGACTGACGTGCGAATAGTCTAGCGCTAATCAGACCGGGCGTGCACGGCTCAAATCAATACGCCATTTAAATACCCCATCACGGCGGCGGCAAGGCATGCAACGTGGGCAGCGACGGCGATCAGAATTATTTCGTTCATTGCGTGAAGCCCCCTGTTAGAGCGGCAGCCGCTTGCGCCCCTGCGGTCTGCCACAGTGGCATCGCCCGATCCTGTGATAGCGCCGACATACAGCCCGTGAAATTCCACGGCTCTCGCACTGTCCGCTTTGTCCCCGAAAGCGGACATGTGCGGCGCAGCTAGGGATGTCCGCTAAGGGTCAATAGGAGACATCGGATCGCTTAACCCAACCAAGGGTGTTGGTGTAGCGTCTTATGAGAGTCGCCAGCGAAGTTATTAATTGGAGCAGGCATCATGAAACTTCCCCGCCGGCACTTTCTGCATCTGACAGCGGGTGTCGCCACCTTCCCGGCCCTTTCACGCGTCGCTTGGGCGCAGACCTATCCGACTCAGCCACTTCGACTGATCCTCGGCTATCCCCCAGGCGGCTCGCCTGACATTACCGCTCGACTGACGGGCCAATGGCTTTCGGAGCGGCTCGGCCAGCCGGTTATTATCGAAAGCCGGCCGGGCGCCGCCACCAATCTCGCCACCGAGGCGGTCGTACGTGCGGCGCCTGACGGCTACACACTCCTTCTTATCGCGCCGGCAAATGCGATTAACGCCACGCTTTATGACAAACTCAATTTCAATTTCCTCCGCGACATCGAGCCTATCGCGGGCATCATCCGTTTTCCCAACGTGGTGGTGGTGAATCCATCGCTTCCGATCAAGTCAATCCCCGAATTGATCGCGTATGCCAAGGCTAATCCGGGGAAGCTCAACATGGCGTCGTCCGGCAACGGGTCCACGATCCATATGTCGGGCGAACTGTTCAAGATGCTGACGGGCATCAACATGGTCCACGTGCCCTACCGTGGCGGAGCGCCGGCGCTGACTGATTTGATCGCCGGGCAAGTACACGTCATGTTCGATAATATTCCAACCTCCGCCGAGCACATCAAGTCGGGGAAGCTGCGTGGGTTAACAGTAACCGGCGCGGCACGGTCGGCGGTGCTACCAGACCTGCCGACGGTGGCCGATTTCTTGCCCGGCTACGAGGCGAGTGCGTGGTACGGTTTAGGTGCGCCGAAAAGCACGCCCGGCGAAGTCATCGACAAGGTCAACAAGGCGATGAACGCGGTTCTCGCTGATCCCAAGTCGCAGGCACGGTTCACGGAGCTTGGCGCCTCGACGCTCCCTGGTTCGCCTGCCGATTTTGGCAGGCTCCTCGCAGACGAAACTGAGAAGTGGGGCAAGGTCGTAAAGTTTGCGGGCATCACGCCAGTTTGACCCAGAACCTCGATCGCACGCTCCACATGATCCGCTTGCGAATGTCAGCTCTGGGTCAAGAGCAGACATTTGCACTGCAATAGTCCTATGTCCGCTTTGCCTCAAAAGCGGACATCAGCGTGCGCGATTGGAATAACCCGCTAAGAGCCAATAGCGGAGATTGGATCTGACGATTGTCGGGCGCTACTCCGGTCGCTTTATTTTATCCGCTGAAGAATTTTTTCGCGTACGGCCGGATTGTTCTGCGCGATCTGCAGAATCTCAGTGTATTCCGCGACCGACAGGCCCTGATCGGTGACCGCCTTGGTAAGGGCCTGCCCGCCTTCGTTAGCGAGGCGCGATTTTTCGCTGTCAGGCGCTTGAGCGATCCGTCGTCCATAGTCCTCCTTTACCACCGACACACTCTTCATGGCCGCTGCGGCGGCGTCGAGTTTATTGTCGGGGATACTGGCTGACGGGCTCGATGGGCCAGGTGTTGTCGGCGAAGGCCTAGAAGGCTCGGATTGGTTCTGCGCGTTCACTGTCGGTGCGAGTGCAAGCCAGGAAGTTGCAAAAACAAGAATGGAAAGGCTGGTTGGTGATTGCATGTCCAATCTCCGTTACAACCCAGGAAAGTTCTGTCATCGCAATTTGAAATTGCGATGTAGCTACTCGTTCCTTCCTCTGGCTATGAACTGAAACCTTTCTGAGCTTCTGCGCGAGCGGTTACGCGTCGAGACTGCGGCAATTGTGTGGGGTGGGAACTGAAATATTTTACTTTCAATACCTAACAAAGGTCGATGTCCGCTTTGGGTCATTAGCGGACATTCATCCATCCATCGGATGGCGACAACTGCCCGCAATGAAATCATTCGCGGTTCGGTTGTTGGCGAGAATCCTGTCCGCGCAAATCCGGGTCAATGCAGATTGCGCGATAGGCGATGGTTCCCAGTGAATCTGGATTACCATCGTCGATGAACGCCTTGTTTTCCCCTACAACATATAGAAACGGTCTCTCTCCCGTTTCTTCACCCGATGCCTTTTTCCCTTTAACGTGGCCACAAATGGTGTCGATTGGTTGCCCCAAGGTATCTTTTCTGATGGTCCGCTTCATGTCCTCGAATTCGATAGACGCTGGAGCCTCCATTTTGGCTGCGACTGCGGTCGTTGCTCTGCTTAGGACAGGGTCGGACGCCCCAGACTGCTGAGCAGGTGCCGGAATGCTCATTTTCGTTGCGATAGGAGTCTTTGGCTTCTTTGCGGACTGACCAGGATCGACCTTGAAAGAGACTCGCTTCAGCTCAATTGGCGAACTGACTGACGTCCTGTCGAAACAGCTCTTTGAGGTGCACGCTTTCGGAAGCGCCTGCGGCGGGATAGGACAGCTGCAGCCAATCAATGTCGTCGACACAGCACCGATGAAAAGCAATTTTCTCATTCGGAGCTTTGCTAGCATTTCTCGGAAGGCAATGATTGAGATGGCTATAGTGCGACATTGACATCACAAATGTGAGCGCAGCGAGACGCAAATGTGAGCGTGGTGAGACGCAAATGTGAGCACTGCAAAGAGTGGTTATTCGGCAGAAAATTAGAAACGGTGGACAGAGTCAAAGGTATCGCGCTGCCACCACAGGTGCGGCGCTTTTCAATAGAACGCACACTCCAAGCCGCTGATGTTAAAAGTCCGCTTTGGGTCAAAAGACGACATGTGCGGCGCAAAGGGGCGTGTCCGCTTTGCGCGCCGCATCCATGTGCAAAAAATTCTATACCAAAAATCCTGCTCTCTGCGTTCTCGACGTGTTGCCCTGCGCTCAGCTTACCGGCGCAGCAGCAAATAAGAGCCGAGCAAAATCATGGCCCCTATGCCTCCGAATAATGAAGTTTCTAAAGAAGTAAACGTGCTGTCGACCGTGTGATTTGCCGCAAATATAAGAGCTGCTCCTAGCCCAAAACAGATAATCGCGAAAATGTTTCTCGCTACACTCATGCCGCACCTGAAAATGAAAAATCTCCGCTCCGTTGTACCGAGGTGGGGACCGGGACGACGACGCGGAGTTAAGTTGGGTTCTCGATGATGTTGGGTGATGCAATAGACCGCGCACAGCGGTCGATAAACAACACCACGACACCACTCGCGAAATAGTGTTAACGGCCTGCCTTATTTGCAATTCGGACAAGGAGGGCCGCGCCGGTAAAAACGGTCTCGGAGATTTAGTTTTCTTCCTCTTTCACAATAAAATCCCAAAATCTCCCAAAAAATTCCCAGTCTCTTTGTTCGCTTATTGCTGCTTGGGGACCAGGCGCGGGGGGACGGGGGCATGGCGGCAACTCTATTTTTGGACAACGGTCCATTCGCGCGTGGTGAGGCTTTTGGGCCTGAAGCAATAGAGACCATGGCCATCGCGTACGAGAAAGTGTGCAACGCTCTCGGACTGGTCGGCAGGCCCAGCCAACTCAATGAACTGATCGCTCGGAATATCATCGAGCTTGCGACATGCGGCGTGTATGATGCGGAGCGTCTAAGCGCGGGCGTTTTGGCTATCTACAAACAAGCGGCGGAATAACGCCGCTACCTGGCTAAGGTGCTTTCCATCAACAAATCCAAAAAATATTACAGAATAAAAATTTCTGCTTTCAGTGTTCTCAATGTGTTGCCGTGCGCCGAACCTGTAGCGAACGGCAAAAGAATTTTTTTTCGCTCGGCTGCACGACCACGTAGAGGCCATGCGCACGGGGATCAGCGATTTCGCGGCGCGGGTCGTACAATCGGCCACAGGCCCCTGGTCGCTCCCGGATTTGAACGGTGACGAGCTACTTATTCCGGCAGCAACGACACGCTGCTCTGGCAACGTCAGCTTGCGCGGCGCGCCATCGTCGCCTCCGGGGTAACGCCCCGCTGTTGACAACATCAACAGCGCTCGGGGTAACGTCCGGGTAACAAAACATGCTGTCTGCACTTGTCCGACGTTGTCTCTGACAGTGAGTCAAAAGCAGCAGCGTCGCAATGACTTTCGGGTGTTTCGGTGGAAAATTGTCGGGAACTGTCCGCGGATGTCTGGCGGGCTTACTTAACGTCGTATTAACAGCGCTCGTTTAAGCTCGAGTCGATCCTTAAACAGTGCGCGCCGGACGATGTCGCTTCAAGGCCCGTTGATCGTCGTCGCTGAGCACCCGGCAACCGACTTGGTCGAAGCGCTGGGCGCAAATGGCGCCTTTCCAATCGTCGAAACGGCATGGGCCGATGCCCCGGCGGCGTTTCTGACTGTCAAGCCGTCTGCCGTTGTAATCGCGGAGCCTGGCCCGCCGGCCAACGAAGAATCCGCGCGGATGCTTTGCCTGCAGATAGCAACCTCGAACGGGCCGATCGTGCCCGTGATCGCGCGCGTTCGCGGCGAGACAGACGCGGCGGTGCCGATCGCGCTGCCCGCCGAGGCAGCGCTGCCCGTAAGTCGGCTGATTGCCCGGCTGCAATCTACCATGCGCGTGCGCGCGTTGCACGCCACCGTGCTCCGGCGCATCGCGCTATTCGCATCGCGCGGTGGACGACTGCCGATGCTGCCGGTGGTCGATGCGCTTGATGATGCCACCGTGCTCATCGCCGGCCGTGGCCCCCTTTATCCGGCGCTGAGCGTCGCGATGGGCGAACGGGTCAAGATTGCTGGCGCGCTGAGCGTCGAGGCAGCTGCTCGGCATCTCAACCTGCGCGACATCGACGGCGTCGTTGTCGGCGACGGGTTCTCCCTGCGCATGGTTGAGGCGTTCCTCACCGTGCTCGCTCAGCAACCGAAATTCCGTGACGTTCCAGTGGCGGTGATTGGCGAAGCTCCCCCGGAATTCGCCGAGGCGCTTCCCAATTTTGATCAGGTTGCCGCCGATCCGCGGCGCCTGGCTGCGCGCATGGTCCCGCTCGTGCGGATGCGCGCTTTCGAGGCGCGACTGAAGCGAATGCTTAAGTCGCTCGACACCGAAGGCATGTTTGACCCCAAGAGCGCATTGTTGACCCGCGATTGTTTCTGGCACGACTTGAATAAAGTGATTGTGGAGGCCTGCGATCGCAGCTTGCCGCTATCGGTTGCCCGCTTTTCGTTCAACTCAGCTGACGAACGCGCAAGCTTCGATGCTGCGCGGTTGATGACCCGTCTCATTCGAAACATCGATTTCGCGACCCGCGAGGAAGACGGAGCAATCCTGGTTGCTTTCACGCAGACCGATCTGCGCAGCACCCACGTGATTGCCCGTCGTCTGGCCGGCATTCTCAAGAGTGCCATGCTGACGCAGCGGCATGCCAGCGAGGCGAATGTCACTTTGGCAACGCTCAAAGCGGGCGATACTTCCAATTCCCTGATGATGCGCCTGGCGGCCGGGCCCATGGTTGCGGCCGAATAGGCGGCGGCCTAGGCTGCTCCCAAAAGGAGCTCGCCATGGCCGGTCAGCAACCCGTTCGCATTGATGTCGTTTCCGATGTGGTCTGTCCATGGTGCTTCATAGGCAAACGGCGACTGGAAAAGGCGGTCGCACTTCACCCGGAAATACCGGTCGAAGTCCATTGGCGTCCCTACTTCCTCAATGATTGGATTCCGCGCGAGGGTATTTCACGCGAGCAATACCTGACGACCAAATTCGGCTCGCCTGAGCGCTACAAGGGGATTGCGCAACGCGTCGCCGCGGCCGCCTCGGCCGAGGGACTGACTTACGCGATGGACAAGATCAGCCGTCAGCCGAACACCCTCGACGCGCACCGCCTGATCCGCTGGGCCGAACGAGCCGGCAAGGCTGCCGAGATGAAGCAGAGGCTGATGAACCTTTACTTCACGGAGGGCGCCGATCTTACCAATCATGCCGTGCTGGTTCAGGCGGCTGTGGACGTCGGCCTTGACGCCGACAACATCGGGCAAGCGCTCGCAAGCGACCAGGACGTTGCGGAAATCGAACGCGAAGCCCTTTCCGCCAAGGAGGCCGGCATCGAGGGCGTGCCCTGTTTCATATTTGGTGGCAAGTTCGCGGTTTCCGGCGCGCAGGCGCCTGAGTATCTCGCCGAAGCTATTGTCCGATTGGCCCAGGCCGCCGACGCCGCCGAATAGTTGTCTGGCACTCAGCTATGAAAATCACCGCTGCTGTGGTGCACGAGCGCTCGGGTCCCTTTCACGTCGAACAACTTGACCTCTGCGATCCTCGAAGCGACGAGTTGCTGGTGGAAGTCGTGGCGAGCGGCATGTGTGCAACGGACCTGCACGGGCGGGACGCCTATTATCCCACGAAATTTCCGAAAGTATTTGGTCATGAGGGTGCCGGCATCGTCCGGGCGGTCGGCAACGCCGTGACGAGCTTCAGGCCTGGCGATCATATCGTAATGGCCTATCCATGGTGCGGTGAGTGCCCCAATTGCAAGTCGCACCGCCAAAGTTATTGCCTGCACGCATTCGATCTCAAAATGAACGGCACGCGGGCCGATGGCTCAACGCTGCATTCCAAAAACGGCGCGCCGGTTTACAGCGCTTTTTTTCAGCAGTCGTCGTTCGGCAATTTCACGATCGCGAACGAGCGCTTTGCAGTGAAAGTGCGTAGCGATGCGCCGATTGAACAAGTCTGTGCCCTCGCCTGCGGCGGACAGACCGGAGCCGGCGCCGTCCTCAACGTAATGAAACCGAGAGGCGGTGAAAGCTTCGTCGTTTTCGGCGTTGGCGCTGTCGGACTGTCGGGATTGATGGCGGCCAGAATTGCCGGCTGCGACCCCATTATTGCGGTCGATGTGCACGAACACCGGTTGGCGCTGGCTCGCGAACTGGGCGCAACGCACGCCATCAACCACAAAGAATGCAATGATGTAGTGCCACAAATCAGGACAATGACCGGCAATGGGGCGGGCTTCTCGCTGGAGACCTCGGCATTTCCTGAGATATTCCGCGAGGCTGTCGATTGCCTGATGCCCGGTGGGGTGTGCGTGCTGCTCGGCAGCGCACGAAAGGGCACGGAAGTGTCGTTTGAAATGCCCGTTCTCCAGAACGGTCGCACTGTCCGCGGCGTGATTCAGGGCGACAGCGTGCCCAAAGAATTCATCCCGATGCTGGTGGATCACATTATCGCCGGCCGTTTTCCGGTCGAGAAGATGATCACATTCTATCCGCTTTCCGACATCAACCGCGCAGCGGTGGAATCGGTTGCGGGCAAGACCATCAAGCCGGTCTTGCGCATGCCTCATTAGGCAGCCCAAGAGTCCGTTTCATTCCCGCGCAAGCGGGAATCCAGAACAGGCGCCCACGAAGATGGGTCCCCGCTTTCGCGGGGACAAACGGATAGGATGAACAAAGGCTAGGCAGCCTTTGCTTGTTCCGCAATCGACGCGAGCCGCCGCAATACGGCTGCGGTTCCTTCCAGACGGTCCTGTGGCCGCGGCCAATCCTCGAAGAAGACCAGCTGCTGGCCTTTGGCGGTCTTCGGATCGTTGCGCATGCGAACTGCCGACCCCTGCTCGCGGATGAACGCGATCAATCCATCCGGGTTGACGAAAACATTGTCGCGGAATGAAAGCACGAGCCCTTTGGGTCCGGCCTCGACTTTCTCGACATTTGCTCGCCGACACAAGGACTTGATCGCCACCACCTGCAGGAGATGCTCGACCTCTTCCGGGAGCTTGCCGAAGCGGTCAACCAGTTCAGCGGCAAACCCGTCAATCTCATGCTCGTCCTCGATCTCGGCGAGACGTCGATAGAGCGCGAGGCGCACCGACAGATCGGCGACATAGTCCTCCGGAATGAGCAGCGCCGTACCGATGGTGATTTGCGGCGACCAACGATCGGCAACCGGCGCGGTAATTCCCGCCTTTAGACTCATCACCGCCTCTTCGAGCATTTGCTGGTACAGTTCGAAGCCGACCTCCTTGATGTGGCCGGACTGTTCTTCGCCGAGGAGGTTTCCAGCGCCGCGGATGTCGAGATCGTGCGATGCAAGCTGGAAGCCGGCACCCAGGGTGTCGAGCGATTGCAGCACCTTGAGCCGTCGCTCGGCCTGCGGTGTGATCGGTTTTTGCGTCGGGAGCGTCAACAATGCGTAGGCGCGCAGCTTGGCGCGCCCCACCCGGCCTCGCAGCTGATAGAGCTGTGCGAGGCCGAACCGGTCGGCGCGGTGAACGATCAGGGTATTCGCGGTCGGTATGTCGAGACCGGATTCGATAATTGTCGTCGATAAAAGAACGTCGTATTTGCCGTCGTAAAAAGCGGACATGATGTCATCGAGCACCGTGCCCGGCATTTGCCCGTGCGCAACCGCCACACGCACCTCCGGTATACTTTTGTCGAGGAAATCCTTGGCGCCGGCCAAATCCTCGATGCGTGGGGACACGTAGAAGGCCTGACCGCCACGATACTTCTCGCGCAAGAGCGCCTCGCGCACCGTGATCGGATCGAATGGCGAGACAAAGGTGCGTACCGCCAGCCGATCGACCGGCGGCGACGCAATGATCGAAAGATCGCGCACGCCGGTGAGAGCGAGTTGCAGCGTACGCGGGATTGGCGTCGCGGTGAGCGTGAGCACGTGCACTTCCGAGCGTAGCGCCTTCAGCTTCTCCTTATGGGCAACGCCAAAATGCTGCTCTTCGTCGACGACGAGTAAAGCCAGGTCCTTGAATTTGATATTTTTGCCGAGCAGCGCATGGGTGCCGATCACGATATCCATGCTGCCGTCAGCCAGGCCCGACTTGACCTTGTTCAGCTCCGGGGTGGGCACCAGCCTCGAGGCCTGAGCTATGTTTACCGGAAAGCCACGAAACCGGTCGGAAAATGTCTTGAAGTGCTGGCGCGCCAGCAAAGTGGTCGGGACCACGATCGCGACCTGTTTACCGCTGATCGCCGCAATGAATGCCGCGCGTAAGGCCACTTCGGTCTTGCCGAACCCGACGTCACCGCAAATAAGCCGGTCCATCGGCCGACCGGAAGCCAGGTCCTTGATCGTGGCGTCGATTGCGGCGAGCTGGTCGTCGGTTTCCTCATATGGAAAGCCGGCGCAGAACTCGTCATACGCGCCGGGACCGACGGTCAGGCGCGGTGCCTCGCGCAGTTGCCGCTCAGCCGCGATCTTGATCAATTCGCCGGCGATTTCGCGAATGCGGCTTTTCATGCGCGCTTTGCGCGCCTGCCAATTGCCTCCGCCCAGCCGGTCGAGATCGACCGCCGTTTCCTCCGAGCCGTATCGCGACAGCAGATCGACGTTTTCGACCGGCAGATAAAGCTTGGCACCCTCGGCGTAGTGAATTTCCAGGCAATCGTGCGGCGCTCCCGCGGCCTCGATCGGTTGCAATCCTTGGAAGCGTCCGATGCCGTGGTCGACGTGCACGACCAGATCGCCGGGCGCTAGGCTGGTTGCCTCGGCAATGAAGTTCTCCGCCCGGCGAGCCGCACGGCGTGGCCGAACCAGCCGGTCGCCCAGGATGTCCTGCTCGCTGATGATCGCAGCGTCTTCGGTCTCGAATCCGGATTCGATGCCGAGCACCGCAAGGGCAACCGTCGATTTGGGCAGGGCCAGCGCCTGCGGCCAGCTGCCGACCGAGGTGAGATTGTGGAGCTTGTGGTCCGCGAGCACATGACTCATGCGATCGAGCGCGCCATCGCTCCACAATGCAACGGCCACGCGCTTGCCTGTTGCCTGCAAGGCGAGCACGTGAGCGCTTAGCGCCTCAAAGACGTTCGCCCCAGGCTCGGCACGCTCGGCAGCGAAGTTGCGCCCGGTACGTGCTCCAATATTCACGGCACCTGGGTCGGGTACGGCAAACGGCGTTAGCCGGGCAAGCGCCGACGCCTCAAGCCGTTCCTTCGATTCGCTCTCGCCGAGATACAGCCGATCAGGCGGCAGCGGCTTGTAGATGGGGCTCGCGCCCTCCTTCAGCGCATCACGGCGGGCGTCGTAGTAATCGGTAATCTGCGCAAATCGCTCATGCGCGGCATCTTCGGCGAGATGTTCAAGGGCCAACGCAGTGCCTGGAAGGTAGTCGAAGATCGTATCCAGTCGGTCTTGGAACAGCGGCAGCCAATGCTCGATGCCAGGATAGCGGCGTCCCTCGCTGACCGATTCGTAAAGCTGGTCGTCGGGACCGGCGGCGCCGAACTGCGCGACATAACCGGTGCGGAAGCGACGAATGGTTTCGGTGACGAGCTGGAATTCCGCCACCGGCACCAGATCGAGCCCGCGCAGTTGCTCTTCGCTTCGCTGGGTGTCCGCATCGAAGGCGCGGATGGTTTCGATCGCATCTCCGAAGAAATCGAGCCGCACCGGCATATCCATGCCGGGCGGGTAAAGATCAAGAATGCCTCCCCGCACTGCGTAGTCGCCCGGCTCGCGCACGGTGGAGGCTCGAACGAAGCCGTTAAGCTCCAGCCAGTCGATGATGCCCTGCATGCCGATGACGTTGCCGGGCGCAACCGACAAGGCGTGGGTTGCTACAAAGTCGCGCGTTGGCACGCGCTGCAGCGCGGCATTGACGGTGGTCAGCAGAATCGACGGTTTATCGCGCCCTTTTACGCGGGTGAGCCGTGACAGCACCGTCATCCGCTGCGCCACCACCGCGGCGTTGGGAGATACTCGGTCGTAAGGCAGGCAATCCCAGGCCGGAAATTCCATCACCTGGATGTCGGGACCAAAAAATGCCAGCGCGCGTGACAGCGCGCCCATCCGCTGGCCATCACGGCAAACGACGGCAAGCGATATCGGCGCCGCGTCCTTGCTGGCTGCGACCGCACGCGCAAGGTCAGCCAGAACCAATCCTTCGGCGCCGTCGGCTACCTGCGCTAAAGTCAGCGGCTTGCCCCGCTTGAGCAACTCGGCGGGTGATCGTCCGGTCTTGCTCACACTGCGTCCTTGTTGTGAAAGCTTCGCAGCCGATGGAACAACGCCGTGTCGAAATCCCCTGGCATCGCCTCCATTCCGGTCACCCAGGCGAAGATCTGCTGATCCGGCACGACGAGCCAGCGCTCGAGCTCGTCGAGTTCACTATCGGTCAATGAGGCCAAATGCGTGTCGGCAAAACGGCCGAGAACCAAATCCATTTCCCGGATGCCGCGGTGCCGGCACCGGAACAGGAGACGGCGCCGCCGGGCATCGAGTCCATCGCTCGATAAATTCGTTCCAGTACTCAACCCTGTCTCCAACGCCAAAAACCCGGACGGGGCCGGGCGAGGATTTATATAGAGGGCGGGCTCTGATTTGTCATGGGAGGGCGGCAAGTCCTCCCAACCGAGGATTGCCGGAACACGTGCCGCGAAGACCATGCTGCACGTTTCGTGAATCCACTACACTGCAACCCATGCGTCCGCCGGTGCTTAATCCGTTGTTTGGCTCCCTCACCAGCCTGCCTGGGGTTGGACCGAAATTGGACAGGCTCTATGCGCGGCTTCTTGATCGAGACGGGCCGCGCATCATCGATTTGCTGTTTCACCTGCCGTCGGGCGCGATCGATCGTCGCGCGCGGCCCAAATTGCGCGATGCACTGCCGGGCCAGGTGGTGACCGTCGCGGTCACGGTCGACAAGCACCGGCCGTCGCCGCCACATCGCTCGCGAGTGCCCTATCGCGTTTACACGCACGATGATACCGGCGATCTCATTCTTACCTACTTCAATGCACGCAAGGACTATCTGCAGAAGCTGCTGCCGGAGGGCGAGACCCGCTATGTCTCCGGGACCACCGAGTTCTACGACGGCATGTTGCAGATGGTGCACCCGGACCGCGTGGTGGACGAAAAAGGTTTCGCCGCATTGCCATTGGTCGAGCCGATCTATCCGCTCACCGAGGGACTGGCGCTCGGCAATGTCCGGCGCGCGATGGATGGCGCTCTTGGAAGATTGTCGCATCTGCCGGAATGGCAGGACGAAGCCTGGGTCGCGCGCGAGCGATTTCCCACATTTGCTGCCGCCTTGCGCAATCTTCACCGGCCGGCTCAGCCGCATGATATTGCCCCAGAAAATCCCGCGTGGACGCGGCTCGCCTATGACGAGCTGCTCGCAGGCCAGCTCGCGCTCGCCCTCATGCGTTCGCACATGCGACGACAGGCCGGCCGCGGTTCGGCCAGCGAAGGCCGCTTGCGTGCTCGAATTCTGAAAGCACTGCCTTACGCGCTCACGCATTCGCAGCAGAGGGCGGTCGACGACATCATCACGGATCTTGCCCGTCCTCAGCGAATGCTGCGGCTGCTGCAGGGCGATGTCGGGTCGGGCAAAACCGTCGTTGCCCTCGCCGCCGCAGCGGCCGTCATCGAGGCGGGCCGGCAGGCCGCATTCATGGCGCCTACGGAAATTCTTGCCCGTCAGCATCTCTCAACCGTCGCGCCACTGGCCGAAGCCGCCGGCATTCGCGTGGCGATACTCACCGGCCGTGAACGCGGGCCGGCGCGCAAGGAGGTCCTCGATCGCCTCGCTCTCGGCGACATCGATCTTCTGCTCGGTACCCATGCGCTTTTTCAGGAGGATGTTGTTTTCCACGATCTCGCATTGGCCATCGTCGACGAGCAACATCGCTTTGGCGTGCATCAACGCCTTGCGTTGACGCAGAAGGGCGAGGCGGTGGACGTGCTTGTCCTCACCGCTACGCCGATCCCCCGCACGCTGGTCCTTACTTTTTTCGGCGACATGGACATTTCCGAACTGCGCGAAAAGCCCCCGGGACGGCAACCGATCGATACCCGCGCCATTCCGTTGTCGCGGCTTGAGGAAGTCGAGGATGCTGTCGGGCGCGTCCTGAGCGACGGCAAGCGTGCCTATTGGGTCTGCCCCCTGGTCGATGAATCAGAAAAAACCGATCTCGCCGCCGCACAGGCCCGCTTCGAGGAGCTGCGGAAGAAGTTCGGCGGCCAGGTTGACCTTGTCCACGGCCGTATGAAAGGTGCCGAAAAGGATGCGGGCATGGCGCGATTTGCCGCCGGCGAGACGCGATTGCTTGTTGCCACCACTGTCATAGAGGTAGGCGTCGACGTGCCGGAGGCAACAATCATGGTCATCGAGCACGCGGAGCGCTTCGGACTTGCGCAATTGCACCAGCTTCGCGGGCGCATTGGCCGCGGACCCGGCGCTTCGACCTGCCTCCTGCTCTACAAGGCTCCGCTGGGCGAGACCGCAAAAGCGCGTCTTGCCATCCTGCGCCAAACGGAAGACGGCTTCCGCATAGCCGAAGAGGATTTGCGGCTGCGCGGCGGAGGAGACCTGCTCGGGACCCGCCAAAGTGGTCTGCCCGGCTTTCAGATCGCGCGGCCCGAAGTGCACGGGAAATATCTTGGGGCGGCGCGTGATGATGCGGCTCTCATTTTGTCACGCGATGAAACGTTGACGGCCCCTCGCGGCCAGGCGCTGCGTCAATTGCTTTATCTCTTCGGCAAGGATGAAGCGATAAAACTCATCCGTGCCGGATGACGATCATGCACTTGCGAGGTGTTTGGTCATGTCCTCGCCTGATCCGAAGTCAGCCGTGCGGGTCGGGCGCGCTCGGGCCTGAATCGCCGAACGTGTTCCTGACACGCTTCGATCTCCGAAAGTACGGAATCCAGATACACGCGGCCAGAATTCCGCGCACCGCACCCGTGACGACGGAGGGATCCGACGGCGTGCCTGGTATGGCCTTCTCGAGTGCGAGGCCGCCCCACATTTCAATAAGGCCGGCCACGGCCAAGATCAGATAGTGTGCCGTCGCGAAACCGACGACGGCGTGTTTCCTGGCGAAGATCAAGTACAGGCACCACGCGGCGGTGATGATCAGAAGACAACCGCTGACGAACGAGAGCGTTATCGGAATCTTGAGTCCGGTCAGCGGACCCGAACTCGCTGCGAAGATCGCTTTGAGGCCATCGAATGTCTTGAAGGATGTCCAGAAATTGTGGCCAGTCAGCAGGATCGTGGCGACGAACCCGATGATCGGCAGGATGAGCCAGCCGCCGATGCCAGACGGACCCGACGCTGCCCGACCGCTACCGAAGTCGCTCATCGGACATCCCTCGGATCAAGGCAGAATTCGGACCGCGCTGCGCGCTCTGAGAAATTGATGGAGTTGCGCAATCGGGAAACGACTGCTTCGCGGAAATTCATCTCACTGTGCTCCGTTGGTGCCGACGTAGGTAGCGGTGGCGGCAGTCCGACGGGAAGTCTGAGCACTCCTATTCCACAGCATTAGTTTTTGGCTTATTGCGCGCTGCGCTTTGCTGAAAGCGCGGCAAGACTTTTCCGCGCGGGATGACGATTATTTTGCGGCGAGCGGACTGGGGCCGAAGCGGTTGCGACCGGCTGTTCCTTTGGTGCAAAACCAAACGAGCAACAAGATGTGACCGATGATCGTGGCCCCGATCAGAACCCACCAGCCGGTTCGATCGATGTCATGCAGACGCCGGACCGAGATGGCGATTGCCGGCAGCAGCAAAGCGAAAAAAATCAAACCTGCGAGCCAACCAAATCTCTCGCGAGCTACAGGATTGGAATGCAAAAAATCAGTAATGGCACCGATGCCAATGAGAACAAGGTTGAAAAATAATGTAAAAAACCATAACTCCGATCGCGATGCCCGACCTGAGAAATTGAAATAGTTGCGCAATCCAGAAACGATTGCTTCGCCAAAATTCATCACGCTACCCTGGGTGGATTAATTGACGCGAGTTATCCGCAACGGCAGCGCGGCGGAAAGTCCGCGCAGGATGACCATTATTTTGCGGCGAGCGGGTCTGAGCCGAAGCGGTTGCGACCCGCTGTTCCTTTGGTGCACCACCAAATAATCAACCAGATGTTGCCGATAATGGTGAGCGTAATCAGAATCCACCATCCGGTTCGATCGATGTCGTGAAGACGCCGCGCCGCAACGGCGATACCAGGCACGAGCAAAGCCAGGTTGCTGACTACGGAGATCGGGCCCAGTCCTTCTTGAGCTAATGCATTGAAGAGAAAAAGATCTGCGACCGACCCGACAATGGGAACGAGGATGCAAAATAGCGTAAAAAACCAGAACTCGGAGCGTGATGCCCGTCCTGAGAAATTGAAGTAGTTGCGTAACCCAGAAGCGACTGCATCACCGAATTTCATTGCGCTACCCTCAGTTGCTTAACCGAAGCGAGCTACCAGCAACGGCAGCGCGGTGGAAAGTCCAGGCACTCCCATTCCACAACATTAGTATTTGGCTTATTGCGCGCTGCGCTTTGCTGAAAGCGCGGCGAGATTTTTCTGTCGCGGGCGCAAGCTTGGACTACGCTGGCTGAAGTCCGCTCCATTGTGGCAAGAGCGTCGCGTTGATCCGCGCAGCGTGACTATTATTTTGCGGCGAGCTGAATTACACGATCCATCGTGTTGTTCTGGATTCCCGCTTTCGCGGGAATGAACGGAAGAGAATCACCGGGCGATCCAATCTGAGCGAATCGTGCTCTGAGCGATCAAGTTGATCCGAGGAGGATACCTACTCCACCGCTTCCGGTTTGCGGTTAACCCGCGCCGCCTGCGCCGTTGCCGCCAGCGCAGCGAGCTTTTTCTGCGCATCGCCGTTCGGCTGGACCATGCCCGCCGAAATCAGGAGCGTCATCGCATTCTCGACCGAGATGTCGAGGTCGATAATGTCCGCGCGTTTCACATAGAAGAAAAATCCGGTCGTCGGGTTGGGCGTGCAGGGCATGAACACCGAGACGTGCTCCCCTTGCGGCAATTTGTTGGCGAGATCGCCGCCCGGCGCCTGTGACAGAAACACCAGTGACCACATCCCGGGTGACGGAAATTCGACCAAGCCAACCTTGCGGAAGCTCGAGCCCGACTTGGAAAACAAGGACTCGAAGATCTGCTTCATCGTCTTGTAAATCGGCCGGACAATCGGCATCCGGCTCAAAAGGCTTTCGCCAAGCTCTACAAGAGTCCGCCCGACCAGGTTGGCGGTCAAAAAGCCCAGCAGTGTCAGCACGACAAAAGCGATGATCAGCCCCGTCCCGGGAATTTTCCACGGCATATAGCTCTCTGGCCGATAGGCCGGCGGGATGAGCGGGCGCACGATGTCGTCGACCCAGGTGACGATCGACCAGATGAGCCAGACGGTGATTGCCAAAGGTCCGGCGACCACCAATCCAGTCAGAAAATAATTCCGGATGCGGCCAGCGAAGCTTGTGTGCGATGCGGCCACTTTGGCCACATCCGCCGCCATTGCGTCAGCCGGTTTCAAGTCGATGTCGTTCATGAACGGAGTTTATTCCACCGTAACGGATTTCGCGAGATTGCGGGGCTGATCGACATCGGTGCCGATCGCCGCAGCGGTATGATATGCAATCAATTGGACCGGAATGGCGTAGACGAGCGGGGTCACCGTTGAAGCCATGTCGGGCAGCGAGAGCGTCTCCAGTGACTCGACCGTTGCCTCCCTGGCGCCTTGCGGATCGGTGACCAGGATGATCTTGCCGCCGCGGGCAGCCACTTCCTGCATGTTTGAAACCGTCTTTTCGAATACGCGATCGTACGGCGCGATGACGATGATCGGCATGGTCTCGTCGATCAAGGCGATCGGCCCATGCTTTAATTCGCCCGCCGCATAGCCTTCGGCATGGATGTATGAAATCTCTTTGAGTTTGAGGGCGCCTTCCAGGGCGATCGGAAAACTCGTGCCACGGCCGAGGTACAGCACGTCGCGCGCCTTGGCTAAATTTTGCGCCAGTTTCTCGATCTGCGGCTCAAGCGCAAGAGCCGCCGCCATTAGTCGTGGCACCTCGATCAAAGCGCGTACCAGATTTTGTTCATCGGCCTCCGACAATTCACCCCGCGCGCGTCCAGCCGCAATCGCGAGGCACGCAAGTGCGCTGAGCTGACAGGTAAAAGCCTTGGTGGAAGCCACGCCGATCTCCGGCCCGGCAAGCGTCGGCATGACCACATCGCTTTCACGGGCGATCGTCGATGTTGGCACATTGACCACGGAAAGAATGTGCTGCTTCTTCTCCCGCGCGTAGCGCAAGGTGGCCAGCGTGTCGGCGGTCTCGCCCGATTGGGAGACGAACAGTGCGAGATCTCCAGGTTCGAGCGGCGCGCCGCGGTAGCGGAATTCCGACGCGATATCGATTTCAACCGGCAATTTCGCGAAACGTTCGAACCAGTATTTGGCGACCAGCCCCGCATAGAAGGCGGTCCCGCATGCCGAGATCGACAGCCGCTTGACGTTCTTCCAGTCAAAAGGAAGCTTCTCCGGCAGCGCGACCCGCTCGTTCACCATGTCAATGTAATGAGCAAGGGTGTGGCCGACGACCTCCGGCTGCTCGTGGGTTTCCTTGGCCATGAAGTGCTTATGGTTGCCCTTGTCGACCAGTTGTGCCGAGGCGGTGGATTTTATGATCGGCCGCTCCACCTTGCGGTCTTGCTCGTCGTGGATCTCAACGCCCTTCCGCGTCAGCACCGCCCAGTCGCCGTCTTCGAGGTAGCTGATGGTATCGGTGAATGGCGCAAGCGCGATGGCGTCGGAACCCAAATACATTTCGCCCTTGCCATAGCCGATGGCCAGGGGCGAACCCTTGCGTGCTCCGATCAGAAGATCGTCGTTGCCGGTAAACAGAAAGGCTAGAGCAAAAGCGCCGCGCAATTGCTTGAGCGCGGCAGCAACGGCGTCGGCCGGCGATTTTCCGCTTTTCATTTCCTCAGAGACGAGATGCGCGACCGCTTCGGTATCGGTGTCGCTGACGAATTTCCGACCGCGTTTGGTCAGTTGCTCGCGCAGTTCGCGAAAATTTTCGATGATGCCATTGTGAACAACCGCCACGGCTTCGGTCGCATGCGGGTGGGCATTATCCTCAGTCGGCCGGCCATGCGTCGCCCAGCGTGTGTGACCGATGCCGATAGTCCCGCCCAGCGGTTCGCGCTCCAGACGCGTTTCAAGCGCGCGCAATTTGCCTTCGGCGCGGCGGCGCCCGAGGACACCTTGCTCGAGCGTCGCGACCCCGGCGGAATCATAGCCGCGGTATTCAAGCCGCTTGAGCGCATCAACCAGCTGCTCGGCAACCGGCTTGGCTCCCAGAATTCCAACTATTCCGCACATCCGTGGGGATCGCCCTTTGCCCGTCAGTTACCGTTTAGCTCTCCGCAGCAAGTGCATGGAAATCAAAACGCATTTCGGCGTGTGACAGCGGCTCCCTTTGCGCACCTGCGACCGGCCAATTTACTTCTTGGGCTTCTTTCCGGACAAGTTCTTGCCCAACGCTTTCACCTGCCGCAAGCGCTTTGCCCAACCTTCCTTAATCGCCTGTTTGGCGCGAGCAATCGCAAGGGCCCCAGCGGGAACATCTTTGGTCACCACCGTTCCGGTGCCGACATATGCGCCGTCGCCGACCTTGATCGGTGCCACCAGCGCGGAATTCGATCCAATGAACGCGCCTTTGCCAATATCGGTGCGATGCTTGGCAACGCCGTCATAATTGCAGGTTATGGTGCCGGCGCCGATATTGGCGCCCTCCCCGACCCGCGCATCGCCGATATAGGAAAGGTGATTGGCTTTTGCTCCGGCCTCTATCTTGGCCTCCTTCACCTCGACGAAATTTCCAATATGGACGTCCGCTCCAAGATCCGCGCCGGGGCGCAGCCGGGCGAACGGACCCACCCGCGCACCCTTGCCTACATGCGCGCCTTCGAGGTGCGAAAATGAGCGGATCGTTGCGCCGTCATCGACAGTAACGCCCGGACCGAAGACCACGTTCGGTTCGATCGTCACATCTTTCCCAAATTTGGTGTCAGCCGACAAATACACGGTCTCTGGTGCAATCATCGTGACGCCCGCTTCGAGCGCGGCCATGCGCAGCCTCTGCTGCAGGACAGCCTCGGCTTCGGCGAGTTGCACTTTGGTGTTGATGCCGCGCACGTCATCCTCCGAGGTTTCGATTGCCACTGCCTTCAGACCCATATCGCGGGCAACGGCAACGGCATCGGTCAGATAGTATTCCCGTTTGGCATTTGCGTTGCCGATGCTTGATAGAATGGCGAGTGCGTGTTTGCCGGCAATCGCCATAAGCCCTCCGTTGCACAGCGCTATCGTTCGCTCTTCGGCCGTCGCGTCGCGCTCCTCGCGGATACCAACCAGTTCTCGCCCCTGCATTACAAGCCGTCCGTAGCCTCGCGGATCCGCCGGCTTGAATCCAAGCACGGCGACGTCGGCGCCGTCTGCGAGAGCCGCTCGCAGGTTCAACAGCGTTTCAGCGCGCACGAGTGGCGTGTCGCCGAACATCACCAGAATATCATCGACTCCCACCTCGATGGCCTTGCGCGCCATGAGCACGGCATGCGCGGTTCCAGACCGTTCGCGCTGTTCGAAGAACTGCGCATTGGGCACGTACCGGCGCGCCTCTGCCGATACCGCATCATGATCGGGTCCCACCACAACCGCTAGCTGATCGCTTCCGCCGGCGCGCGCTGCAATCAGTACGTGACCAAGCAACGAGCGACCGCCCAACTCATGCAGCACCTTTGGCACATGCGATCGCATGCGTGTGCCTTCGCCGGCCGCGAGCACGATCACGAGACATTTTCGAGCGGGCATCGGTTCAGGTTCGGTTCTTCCGGAATGTGCGAAACATCCCATAGCCCAGCCGGACCATGGGCAAAAGGCCACCCCGCCTGGCTGCTTGCGCCAGGGGTAGAAAGCGGGAATCGGCGGATTCTGCTAACGTTTTCAATGATTCGTCCATCGAGGAGGCCATGGCGCTCGAGTTAACGCCGCCGGAACCAGCTTCGCGCGAACCCCGCAGGCGGGTTCGCGAACTAAGCTCGCTCCTCTGGTTGTGCGGCTGGGGATGTGTCACCGCGATTGCCCTGGCTGCCCTCGCCATTACCAGCCAGACCGAAACCGCCAACCAACGGCTCCGTCAGATCTTCGCCACCAATGAATCGTCTGCGATCGCGCGAATGCCTTCTAGAATTACCCAATTGGAATCCGAAACGCAGATCCTGGCGGCCCAAATTCGGACCCTGAGCACCGAGCGCGATCGGCTGGCCGGTCGCATTGCGCTGCTCGAAAGCACTATTGACGATATGACGGGCACAATCAAAAAGCAGGCTGCGGCGACCGCGGCAGCGCTTGCGGCCAATGCCCCTTCGGCTCCAAGCCGACCAGGCAGCGCGCCGCCTGTGCCATCGGATTCCGCGGAAAAAAATGCGGTGTCACCGCCACGCCGGTGACAACAATTGCAATTACGCGGCCGGCAAACGCAGACACGCCCCCGCCGCAGCCGACCCCGCTGCCACCGACGCGCGTCGCGAGCACGGCCACAAATGATCCCGCGGCACAACCTGCGAACCAGAACGAATTTGGGTTGGAGCTTGGCACCGGCGCCAGCGTGGAGGCGGTGCGACAACGCTGGACGTTGGTTAAGGCCAATTTCGGGCCGCTGCTGAGCGGCATGCATCCGCTCGCCGCGCGCGACCAACGCCCGGGCGCAACCGGCTATCGGCTGGTCGTCGGCCCGCTGCCAAACAGCGCCGCGGCATCTGGCTTGTGCGCTAATTTTACGGCGGCTCGTACGACGTGCCGCGCGGTCAAATTCGACGGCGATCCGATCCTGCCGCAATGATTGTCGTCGGATAGACGCCGCGGCATACTGAAACGCATGAAATTATTTTTGCCCAGTGCGCGGGAAACCAACTGGTTGCTGATCGTCGGCTTTTGCTCGATCGGGTACGCGCTCTACATGCGCTATCTTGCGGTTGAACAGTCGAGCGTCGGTTTAGCCTGTCAGGCGGGATTGAATACATGGCTGTGCCTTACGCGCCAGGTCACAATCGTGCTGTTCACTTATTCGGTCTTTGGCTGGTTCGCGCTGATCGTCGCCACGATAAACCTTTTGCGACCGACGCTCGTACTGTTTGCCGCCGCGCTCGCGGCCGCGTGTTGTGGCGTTGTATTGTATAATGTCGGGCTATCTTCGCTCGCCGTCGGTTTGTTGATCCTCAGCCTTGCACGTCGCGCGCCCGAGCCAGATTGAACGAGAGCACCGCCAGCGTCGTGCAAAGCCACAGCGATTGCCAGTTGGCGAAGCCCTCATTGAACAAAATGTAGCTCACGGACAGGGCGAGAACGGCAGCTCCAGCGGTTTCAGCGGCTGGGCGTGTCCCCTTTGGCCGACCGACTATGACGTGATGCATGAGGAAGGGCACGACCGCCGCTGTCAACGGAGCAAATGGGAAGTCGCGGTATCGTGGATCGAACACAAGCGCGAGAGCGACCACCAAAGCGAGGAGCATCGTCACGGCAAGAATGACGCTGGCCGATAAGGCAAGCGGGTTCTGCATGCGACATTCCTTGGGCCCCAACATTCGGAAGAAAGCCGGCACAGGGGTGCTGCACATGGTGGCCACGCTCAACACAATGGGAGCCGCGATCGCCACTGCCGCGAGGGCGAGCGAGCGGGACCAGCCGCCAATGCCGAGACTTTCGAGCGGGACATTTTCAATTGTCCATCCGACCAGCGCGCCGCCGACGAAGGCATTCGCACCGACCGCAAGCCAGAACAATTGCGGAGTATCTTTGGTGCGAACGCTGATCGCCGCGGCAAAAACAATGCAGGCGAATACGATTCCTCCGATGCCCTGCCAGAGCCAGAGCGGATGGTTGGACACGGCCTGTGCGCCGGCGAACTTCGGCGCGCGTGTAGCGGCATCGAACAGTCCCCAATGGCCTCCCACCGTTCCTTCAAGAGCACGCTTCCAGGGTTGCTCGAATGCCTCGATGATGTTGACGTTGAAGTTCTCGCGCTTGCTCAATGCAAGGACGTCGCGAATGACTCTTGCCTGGTTGGCCGGAGACGGAAGCGCCCCTTCGCGCATGCGGCCGGCGCTCGGCCAGCCGACTTCGCCAATCAGGATCTCCCGACCGGGAAAAGCAGTCGCGACCTGGCGGCGAATCGCCTCGACATGCGGCACCGCATCCCGCGCGGCGATCGGGAAGTCCTCCCAATAAGGCAAGATATGGATCGTGATGAATTCGACAGCATTTGCCACATCGCGGTTACGCAGCCAGAATTCCCATACGTCCGCATAAGTTACCGGCACGCGCACGCGTGCCTTGACGGCGCGGATGGTGTTAGCGAGCTCCGTCGCGGTCATTTCGCCCCGCAGCAGCACCTCGTTGCCGACTACGACGGACCGGATGGTGTCAGGATATTTATTGGCGAGGGCGACGGCCGTTTCAATCTGATACCGGCTTTTGGCCGGATTGCTCGACAGCCACAAGCCTTGCATCACCTTGAGCCTGTGCTTGGCGGCAATCCCGGCAATCTGGTCGAGCCCGAAATCCACCGAGTAAGTGCGTATGCAGTCAGTGACCTGAGCGAGGCGAGCGAGATCGTCCTCGATTTGGCCGGCCGGGATCATCGTGGCAGGGTCCAGCGGCGTCTGTGCAGCGCGAAACGGGGTGTAAGACACGCAGTAGAGCTTTTCCCCGCGGCCGAGCTGGGATGGCATCAGAAGGGCCGGGCTGCCAAGCCAGGTCCAGAAACCGGCTATGGCAGCCGCCGTCAGCGCCAGGCAGGCGAAGGCGAAACGCATTCAAAATCCAATCGGGACGCCGGTCCTTGCGCAACCGCTTATCGTGCAAGCCCGCTCCTGCCAAGCGCGCCTGTCTTAAGGACGAAATGCAGTTAAGCTAGACAAAGTACGCAGGTTGAGGCCAAGTCTGACGTTACAATTACAGTTAAGGGCCGCCCGATCGAGGTCGCCGATTTACAAGGTAAATCACCGCCGTATTAGCGTCCCAATCGGGTCGCACAAAAAGCAGCCTAGGGAAGAGGGTTAAGCTAAAAACGAACAGTCGACGGGGACAATGCCGGTTTCTCTCAAGTTGCGTCAGTTGGTCGCCGTGTTGTGTTGCGTAGCCGGCGCTTGTCTTGTCGTTCCTCCTGCCTTCGCCCAAAGCGGCAATGGCAAGCCTCCGGAGCCACAAAAACCGGCCGCCGACGCGGCCAAGGAAACCCAGAAAAAGATAGACGAGATCGCCGAGGCGACCCGCGTCCTGACTGGCCCGGCCGGCAATCCCGAATGCGTCTGGCTGGGCCGCCGGGTGGTTAACCTGCTCTGGCGTGACGACCTCGATACCGCCTTCCGCCATCTCGATCTTTACGACCGCTTCGGCTGTCCGAGCGCCCATATCCAGGCCACTTTTCGCTGTCTGGTCAGGCAGGGAAACATCGATCCCAAGGCCCAGGAAACCCTTAGCGGACGGGTACATGCCTGCTGGCTTAACCCTGGTCTGGAGCCAGCCGCAACAGAAGCCGCTGCCCCTCCCTCCACTTCGGGCGGAACAACCCAGCGCTAGCCGGCGTTGCGTTAAGGAAAATTAGTTTGGCGCCATGCGGGTGCCTAGGAATTGCCATGTCGTCTGATTACTTAAATGTCTACCTTACGCCGCGCTCCGTTGCGCCCTTGCAGACGGAGCGTCGGCTGAGCCCAGGGGACGGGCTCGAGGGTCTGCCATCCTGCCCCACTTGGTTTTGACGAGTATGCGCACCGTCGCTGCCGTGGTCGCCCTTGTGGCGTGCGTGCATGCCGGATTGTGGCTTTTAGCGCGCGACAACATTCGCGCGCCCAACTTCGGTGGCCAGCTGGCAAGTATTTCTTACGCTCCTTTTGAAGGATCGGCGCATCCCGATTCCGGCGCCAAGGCCCGCGCCGCGCAAATTCGCGCGGATCTCAAGCTGCTTGCGCCCCTTACCCGATCAGTCCGGACGTATTCCTCAACGGGTGGCGTAGAACTTGTCCCCGGGATCGCAACCGAGTTCGGGTTGCGGGTTACGGCTGGCGCCTGGGTCGACAAGAATCAGGATCGCAATGATCGGGAAATCCGCTCGGTGATCGACCTCACCAAGCGTCACAGCAACATCAACGGCATCATCGTCGGCAACGAAACCATCTTTCGCGGCGAGCAGAAGGTTTCCGATCTCATCCAGATGATCCAGCGCGTCAAGCGCGCGACCAACGTCCCGGTCACGACGGGTGAAATCTGGCACGTGTGGATCGAACATCCTGAACTGGTTTCGGCCGTCGACTACATTGCGGCCCACATCCTGCCCTACTGGGAGGGATTCTCGGAGACGCAAGCCGTCGATCAGGCCGTGCTGATCTATGACAAGCTTCGCAAGGCGTATCCCGGCAAGCGTATCGTCATTGCCGAGTTCGGCTGGCCGAGCGCCGGCTATAATCTCAAGAACGCAAACCCGGGACGCATCGACCAGGCGGTGGTGTTGCGAGACTTCGTAACGCGCGCCGAGGCCTACGGTATCGATTACAACATCGTTGAAGCGATCGATCAGCCCTGGAAAATCTTCGAAGGTGGTGTTGGTCCCTACTGGGGAGTATTCGATGCCGCGCGCAATCCAAAATTCGATTGGTCTGGCCTGATTACGGATCCAAATCACTGGCGACTTGCAGCGATTGCTCTGTTGGTGGGTGTGCTGCTGTCTCTGCCCTTGCTCGCGATGAGCACCATCACCGTCTGGCAGGCAGCCATGTTGGCCGGCGCCGCAAATGTGGTGGGTGCCTGGTTCGCGGCAGTGTTCGGCTATTGGAACGGACACTACTTCGTGCCGGGCGCCGTTTTCGCGCTTGCACTCGGCGTGGTGCTGTTGATCCCGTTGATCGTTATCGCGCTCGCGCGCATCGAGGAAATTGCGTCCATTGCGTTCGGACGAAAACCGCTTCGGCTGATTGCGAGCCCGGCCCTCGCGCCGGAAGCGGCCGCGCCAAAGGTCTCCATTCATATTCCTGCACACAATGAGCCGCCAGAAATGCTCATGCAGACGCTCGACGCTGTCGCGCGCCTCGACTACCCGAATTATGAATGCATCGTTGTGATCAACAACACGCCGGATCCGGCGCTCTGGCTACCGATCGAGGAACACTGCCGCACGCTCGGCGAACGCTTCAAATTCGTGCGGGCAGACAATCTCGCCGGCTTCAAGGCAGGCGCGCTGCGTCTTGCCCTCGTCCATACCGCGGCAGACGCGGAGGTGCTGGGCATTCTGGATGCCGATTACGTCGTGCATCAGGACTGGCTCAAGGACCTCATGCCGCTGTTCGGCGATCCGACGGTTGGGCTGGTGCAAGCGCCGCAGGACCACCGCGATGGTGCGCGCAGTGTCATGCATCATGCGATGAATGGCGAATATGCCGGCTTCTTCGATATCGGCATGGTCCAGCGCAACGAGTTTAATGCAATCATCGTGCACGGCACGATGTGCCTCATCCGGCGCTCGGCAATCGAAGCCGCCGGCGGCTGGTCGAGCGACACGATCTGCGAGGATACCGACCTTGGACTGACGTTGCTCGAACTCGGCTGGCAGGCTCATTATACCAACCAACGTTATGGCCGCGGCCTGCTGCCTGACAGCTTTGAGGCCTACAAGAAACAGAGGCACCGGTGGGCCTACGGCGGCTTCCAGATTTTGAAAAAGCATTGGCGCCGTTTCCTTCCAGGCGGCAGCCGCCTTACCCGCGAGCAGAAGCGCGAGTTTGCGCTCGGCTGGCTAAACTGGCTCGGCGCCGAAAGCATCGGCGTCGCCGTTGCTATCCTCAATATCGTCTGGGTGCCCGTGGTGGCATTCCTCGACATTGCCGTGCCGGACCGCATCCTGACCGTCCCGATCATCGCAAGCTTCATCGTGTCGGTGGCCCATTTCGTCACACTTTATCGTCTGCGCGTTCGCCCGCGCACAGGACAATTGCTTGGATCGGTGCTGGCGGCGATGTCGGTGCAGTGGACAGTCGCGCGGGCGGTCGGGTTTGGCATCATCAAAGATCGTCTGCCCTTCGTACGGACCTCGAAAGGCGGGATCAGGCGCTCGACCGACTTCCATGCATTCTGGGAGGCAATCCTCGCCGGCCTGCTTATCATCGGCGCTGTCGTGCTGGTTTCGACCAACATCAAGGAAATCCGCGAAATCAATATCTTTGCGATCGTGCTATTGATCCAAAGCCTGCCGTTCGTTGCAGCCGTTGGGTTGGCCGTGATCGAACGGACGCGGGTCAACGATTTCGCTTACTGGCACAGCCTTGAGGCTCGCGTTGCCGAACTTCTGCCGATCACGCGGCGAAGCGCAACGATCGCGGAGGCAACGAGTACTGCGCCGACGCCCAAGCCTGGCGAGCTGGTGCAGTAGAACGATGGATCAGGCGGCCAGTGCCGTCTCGACCAGCTTCACCCAATATGAAGTCCCGAACGGGATCGTGTCGTCGTTAAAGTTGTACGACGGATGGTGCAGTCCTGCGCTGTCGCCATTGCCGACCCAGATGAAAGCGCCTGGCCGAGCGTTCAACATGTAAGAGAAGTCTTCCGCGCCCATCATCGGCGGCAAAGAGGTATCAATCTTGTCCGGGCCGGCGATCTGGCTTGCGACCGCGGCAGCAAACTCAGTCTGTCGTTCATGATTTACAAGCACTGGATACCCGCGGCGATAGGTCAGCTTCGCCTTCGCACCATACGCTGCTGCCGTGCTTTCCACGACTATATGAAGCCGCTTCTCGAGCAGGTCTCGCACTTCGGGCGCAAGGCTGCGGGCAGTCCCGCGCAATTGTACGGTCTGCGGAATGACATTGTCGGTATTGCCGGCGCGGAACATGCAAATCGAGACAACCGCCGATTTGAGCGGATCGACATTGCGCGAGACGACCGATTGAATCGCGTTGATGATCTGCGCCCCGACCAGAACCGTATCGACGCCGAAATGAGGGCGCGCGGCGTGAGCGCCCACGCCTTCTATATCGACGGTGAGCGCATCCGCCGCCGCCATCATCGGCCCGGCCCGTATGCCGAACGACCCGACGGGCATGCCGGGATAGTTGTGCATGCCAAAGACCTCGCCGATGCCGAAGCGGTCCATCAGCCCATCCTCGACCATTTCCCTCCCGCCGCCACCGCCCTCTTCCGCGGGCTGGAAAATCACGACCGCAGTGCCCGCAAAGTTGCGAGTTTCCGTGAGATAGCGCGCGGCTCCCAGCAGCATGGCGGTATGTCCGTCGTGGCCGCATGCGTGCATCTTTCCCGGTACCGTCGATTTGTATGCAAGATCGCTGGCCTCCTCGATGGGAAGCGCATCCATGTCTGCCCGAAGCCCAATTGTCTTTCCCTTGGAGCCTTTGCGTCCGTGGATGAGCCCTACGACGCCCGTTCGGCCGATACCCGTCACAACCTCGTCGCAGCCAAAAGCTTTCAATTTCTCAGCGACCGTGCCTGCGGTGCGCTGGACATCGAACATCAGCTCGGGGTGTGCGTGCAGATCGCGTCGCCAAGCGGTGATCTCGGCGTGCAAATCAGCGACGCGGTTAACTACGGGCATATCATTCTCCGGACACGCATATTGGTCGGGCCGGTACTGTAGCAAATCCTGGGCCGCGCGGCATTTTTAAGAACACGCAGCGGCCTATTGACCAGGCAGAGAACCGCCCCTACACCGGCCCTTGCGCACGACCGGTGAAAACCCCATCCCCAAGGCCTTAAGGGATGGACACTGCATCGATCGGCAGTATTTTGCGCACGGTGACGAGCGCGTAGCTCAGGCGGTAGAGCAACTGACTTTTAATCAGTAGGTCCCGGGTTCGAGTCCCGGCGCGCTCACCAAAAGCCCCTGCAACACAGGATTTTTTAATGCGTCCGATTTGGACCTTTTCGGGACACCGTTCTGTGTCCGCACTGTGTCCGCAAAAACCCGCCAGCATAAGCACACATTTTGCAGTGTAATCGGCATGTCCGCTTTATCCCCAAAAGCGGACATGTGCGGTGCACTAGCCAATGTTCGCTATGGGCCAATAGCAGACATCGTATATTCAAGACCGCCAGATGATGGCAGAACAGCGCACCACAATTGATTGCCAGCGAGCGCATGCCATTGGCACGCATTTTCCCAAGGTCATCATCTTCGCTAATGCGCTCGCCGCTTTGGCATTTCAGCGCCTGAGCACAGATCTTCGCACCATGTTATGAATTCTGCTGCTCTGACCTTGATCGCAAGTCCCTCAATCGAGAATGCTGACATTCCGCCGATCTGCTTGGCAAGCTTGATTAGTCGACATAGCGCCCTGTCGACGTCGCGCCATAGGTCAGGCGGCAGATCGGCTTCATGTTGTGCCTCTTTCTGCTCTACCAGAAAACGGCTCACTTCTTCCGTCGTCGGCTCGTCACCGAACGACGCCCGTTGGTTCGCAATCGCATCAGCCTGGTCGCAGAGTGAGCAATACCGACCGTCAATCTCCACGAAACACGCCATGCACCTGTCGAACTTTGTACCGAGTGTGATGAGGTCATCGTCGATCCGTGCTTCGGACGTCATTGCGGTGCCGCTTCAGCGCCCGAGCAAAGCGTAACGGCACTGACTAAGATTGCTGTTGCAATGAAGTTCTGAGATTTCAACCCTGACAAAAACATTTTTGCCCCCTTAAGCAACCCCTACGACAGATTGTAAGCGCACCCGCATCCGCTGCGCGAGATCTAGGGAAAAGGGCCTGCCATGCACTGGGCGCTGGCCTGTGGCCGATTTTCGTCTGCCGCCCTGTATGTCGAAACGAAGGTTTTCGCTGAGAATTGCCAAAAGTCGTGTGAAAACAAGAATCGACGCTGCGCCCCCGAAAGCGGTGTGCGTTGCACTAGCGCATGTCTGCTTTGGGCCAATAGCGGACTCATGCAGTGCAGCAAAAAGGATCGTTATTCGATCACCTCGGCGTTAGTCGGCAACCGGAACTGGAACACGGCACCTTTAGGTACGCTAGGCAAAGACCGGAGCTGCCCGCCGTGCGACTCAATGATGGTTCGGCTAACGGCTAGCCCGATTCCCATGCCATCAGGCTTGGTCGTGTAGAAGGCGTCGAAAAGGCGGTCAATCGCAAGTCCCTCCAGCCCCGGACCCGAATCTTGCACTTCGACGAGCGCACCTTTGAACCCATCTTTTCTCGAGACTACGAACACCTCGCGCTGCGTTTGATCGATCCCTCTCATGGCTTCGATAGCGTTCATGATTAGATTGAGGATAACCTGCTGCAACTGGATCCGATCTCCCCGAACGAGCGGCAAATCATTCGACAGTTCAGTCCGCAATATTACCCGATTTCGTTGAGCCTCGGCGCTGACCAGTGCGATGACCGCCAAAATTGCGTCATTGATGTTTAGTAATTCTCTTTGTGCGGGGGATTTCTTCATCATGGCCCGTAACCGGCTGATAACCTCTCCGGCTCGTATGCCGCTATCGATGATGTCCTCGACTGAACTCCGCGTCTCTTCAAGATTAGGTGGTTCATGGGCCAGCCAGCGCAAACTGGCACGGCCGCCGGTCACCACTGCGGCGAGCGGCTGGTTGATTTCATGGGCTATCGCGGCGGTAAGTTCTCCGAGCGTCGTCACGCGCGCGACGTGCGCGAGTTCCGCCCGAGCCTGATGCATCTGTTCTTCAACTCGTCTTGCCTCAGTGACATCCATGACCGCACCAATGAATTCTAACTCGTCCGCGTGGTCTCTAACTGCATGGGCGACAACATGGACGTGTTTGATTGAACCATCAGGCATCAGCAATCTATATTCATCATCGAAATCCTTCCCCTCCTTGGATGCGCGCTCAAGAGTCCTTTGTACGAGAGCACGATCTTCCGGATGAACGCGTTGAATAACCATGTCTAACGTGACGGCAAGCGAATTGTCGTATCCAAAAATTCTGAAGCTTTCCTTGGACCAGACGATCTCGCCAGTGGAAACCCTCCAGCCGAAGCTCCCTGTGTGACTGAGCCTCTGAGCTTCCTCCAGATAGGCCTCGCTTCGCGTAAGTTCTCCGCTCAGTCTTGCCAGCGCCCTCAGGTCCGCCTCCAGCACGTCGCGGCACTGCAACACGAATTTGCGGTACAGTTCGCTGTAGGAGTTTTCTTTTCTGTCGAGCACACAAATCGTGCCGAATATCTGGCCATCTGGCCAGCTTACTGGGAAACCCAGATACGAGATCATCCCCAATTTGATGTCGGGATTCGATTTCCACTCCTTATCGCGCAGAGCATCCGGGACCAGCAGAGATTGACGCGTTTTCATCACCGTCTCGCAATAGAGACCCGTGTTGAGAGGAGCGAGTTCGTTACTTTCATAGGGATTGCTATGCGACTCACTCGATACGAAAACCTTGATGTTTGGTGGCTCGACTTTCATAACCAAAGCTGAGGGAACGTGGATGATTTCAGCAATGATGTTGACGATCTCTTGCCATTTATGAACGATTTCAAACGGTACTTCGGCGGTTGGCATACTCATCACTGTCCCTTCTTTTGCAACACGCCGATCAGTACGGCGATGGGATCAACTCGAAAAGGAACGTCACCACGAAAAACGAGCTGCACAGTCTAGTCGAGAAGTTTAGCAATCGCGATTTCGATTTCGCTGACCGCCGCGGATAGCGTTAGCACCTGGGTGCCGAGTGCGCGCCTGGCGATCGTCAGCAATTCATGACGGATTTCCGGGCTGCTCCCCAAAATTTGATAATGTTTTATCGCGCGGTGGATCAAATAGAGCGCTTTCACATCGTTCATGGGTGACCTAAAGCAACTTGGTCGGTGATTGTTGCACCGCTGGGCTCGGCCAAGCTTGTGAATCCATGCCAATGATTTGTTGCTAAAGGACTGGGCTATGCGCCTTGGGACGCATCGAGATATTGGTGCGCGGCAGGCTTGACCTGACAAATATTTGGCCCCGCCAAGCAAGAATTTACGGCCGTCAGCGGATATTTTTGCCAGTGGGCCGCCTCTGGGCCTGCGAAACAATTGCGAAGCAATGCCCAAGATCAACCAAATGTGCAACCTGATTGCGTCGGTCGAAATGGAAGCGCATGACGCCGAACTTTTGCGCAAGATGATGTGTGATTTTCGCACGAGATATCTGGCGGCGTACCGCGACCTCATGAAAATTCCCGGGATTGCCCGGGTATGGACGACGACCGAAGCCCTAGCCGCGCTGTCGTGCCTAAAGCGCGAGGGGCCAGACCACTTGCGCAAGTGAGCACACATGGGCACCAACCGTAAAGTCACTCTGCAAAAGCAAAAGGAGAGGCGTGAGCAACCGCACTTCACGCCCAACGACATCGTCCTTGCCATCAAGAGTGTGGAAGCAGCGGGCTTAAAAGTCTATGGCGTGGAGATTACTTTGACTGGTGCAGTTCACATCAGCACACAGCCTCCGCCTCATCAGGCCCTAACTGATACACAAACCGGCACCAATCCTTCGGCGGACCAGACAAGACCGGTCAAAAAGCAAGCTTAAGCAATAGCAGCATCAGTGGCGATTTTTGGAAGCGCCAACTATTTGTTTAATCGCGTCCATTGGCAGCCGGGAATGTTTACCCCGGTGTTTACCCCAGCGCGTTTTTCCCGGTCCAATCGGGGCGCAACATTTTCAACAAATCGCTGTGCCGCAGGCGCTAACGCGATTTGCCGCCGCCGTTTGTCCGCTCTACCCCCGAAAGCGGACATGTGCACTGCACGCGGCCATGTCCGCTAAGGGCCAATAGCGGACATACCCCTGCATGCCAACTTATCGTACTGGATCGCAATCAGGCCTCCCGTCGGGCCGGCGCTGCATCAATGCAAGCACGGCTGTTCTTTCTGCTTAAACAATGCCTCGAGCGTGTAGGCGTTGGGACAGAACTCACGAAAATTCTCGGCTGGGGTACCTTCAGCCAGTTCGTGCTGACAACGGCTTTTCTGGCTACAAAAGATGCAAATGCGTTGAAGGTCTCGCATGACGGCGGGATCGGTCTTGGCCAGGGCCTGCGGATCGACAGAAAGCGCGAGCAGCATTTTCTGCAAAGCGTCCGCTGCACCAGGCCCTTTTGCAGCCAGGCCGCGAAGATCGCTGACTGCTACACCCAGATCCTTTGCAATCCGCATTACATCTTCCTGACTGCATTCCCCCAACTCATCTCGCACTCCATGCACGTGACGATAATGTTGATCCATCCGGCAATGGCGTCCAGTACAAATTCAACCATTGGATAATGCTGCTCGCGGATATCATGGCCGGCCATGGCAAACTCGATTGGGACGATTGAAAAAGAGTCACGCGCCTTTTCGCATGCACCATAGGCGGACAGGGTTGGCGCTCTTTGCGCTGGGACAAAGAAAAAGAATATTAGGTCGGCGATGAAGCAAACATGTCGATGCCCGCCGCCTTGCAAAGTCGCCGCAACTACGCAGGTCCAGCCCTTTTCGCCTATGGCTTTCGACCGTTTTTTCTGGTGGCCGCATTGTGGGCGGCCTTCAACGTTTTGCTCTGGATACCGCAATATTTTGGCAGGCTTACGTTGCCGACTAGATTCGGCGCCCTCGATTGGCACATCCACGAGATGCTATACGGCTATGTGGCCGCAGCGATTGCAGGCTTCTTGCTCACGGCAATTCCGAACTGGACAACCCGTTTGCCGGTGAACGGTTGGCCACTTGCCGGCCTTCTTTCGCTGTGGCTCGTCGGTCGCGTCGCCATTCTGCTTTCCGAGGCAATCGGCGGTTTGACTGCAGCTCTCGTCGACGCGAGCTTCCTTGTTGCGCTTGCGATTGTTGCCGCACGCGAGATCATCGCCGGAAAGAACTGGCGCAACCTGCGCGTTTTTATCATTCTTGTTGTGCTCATACTCGGCAACATTGTCTTTCACGCAGAAGTATTGCTCAAAGGTTCGGCCGACTATGGCATCCGTGTTGCCGTTGCTGCTGTCTTGCTGCTGATTTCAGTTATCGGCGGCCGAATTGTGCCGAGCTTCACAAACAACTGGCTGGCTCATAACAATCCCGGACGATTACCGCTGCCGTTTTCGCGTTTTGACCTAGCTACGATCGGGGCTGGCGCACTCGCGCTCGCCGCGTGGATTACTGCGCCGGCGCGCCCGGTCACCGGAGCGCTGCTGCTGATTGCCGGTTGCATGCACGCGACGAGGCTCATGCGTTGGGCCGGAGATCGCACGCTCGCTGAGCCACTCGTGCTCGTGTTGCATATGGGCTACTCGTTCATTCCAATCGGGTTCTTGCTGCTTGGCTCTTCGGCCTGGAGCACCTTCGTGCCGACCGGGGCCGGCATGCACGCCTGGACTACTGGCGCCATCGGCTTGATGACCCTCGCCGTCATGACGCGCGCATCGCTCGGTCACACAGGCCAACCTTTGCGAGCGGGACCTGCGACACAAATCATCTATGCGGCAATCTTGGCAGCTGCCGTAACAAGAATTGCTGCCGCCTTCAGTGGGTCCATCGCACTTATGGAATTCGCAGGTCTGGCCTGGATCTCGGCCTTTGGCGGTTTCGCGCTTGTGTATGGCCCGCTGTTAATTGCGCAAAAGCCGAATTTGTAAAGACGAGCCTAATGCTGTTCGCAAGGGTCCATTTTGCAGCGTTAGCGGACATTGGGGAGCACGGTCAACTTTGGACTATAAGTTCATCAGCATCGGCTATGCCGCTTTAATGTCAGCGGCTGTCGAACCAGAAAGGGACGCCGTATCCTGCGGCAAAGCGGCCAATCGCCAACGCCGCAATTGCTATTTGCTGCCGCCCGATCTTCATATGCTGATCACAGTATTCCGTACTTTCCCTAAATAAATTGATCCAACGCAATGACTAAATTGATCACTCTGCCAAGCTTTCTTTCGAACTTGAGAAAAAGCTGGAAGAGCGTCGCTGTGGTCGAGCACGAAACCGGACTTCCGAGCGATCGGCTGGTCAGGACGGCCTTTAGAGCTATCGCTGATTGGGTGAGCAACTATCGCAGGGTGATTGGACTTACCAAGGAATTTGACATGTGTAGGCCGGACGAAGTGATGCGGATGGCAAAAGAGATTGGAATGACCCCAAGTCAACTCCACGAACTCAGCAAAGGACAAGCCAACGCAGACCTATTAACGAGAATCTTAGTCGCGCTTCACGTTGATCCAAAGGTTCTTGCTGATATGGACCCGCTAATTGTTCGCGAGCTGAAATGGCTGTGCATCACCTGCAGCAGCAAGAAACGATGCTCACATGAGCTTGCCAAGGGAACAGCTGCCGAGAATTTCCATGAGTTTTGCCCCAATGCCGTGTCGCTCAATGAGCTACTCGGTCAGAAAGGTCAACTGTCCTCGCAGTAATGACGCGCGCCGCAAATGTGCGGTGCAACTAGGGATGTCTGCTATGGGCCAAAAGCGGACATTGCAGTATTCAATAGAATTTTTGAATATGTTCGTCGAACCTTTGGACCAGACCCGTGAGCACCAAAATTCTCTATAAAGTCCAGATCGCCCAATATTTGGTGGCACTCACTCTTACCACTCTGACTTTTAGCACAAGCGCATACGCGCAAATGGATCCAAAACAACAAAGGGGCTTGACCTTCGCGAGAGCAAATTGCGCCAGATGCCACTCAATCGACAAGGTCACGGCAAGTCCACTCGAGGCGGCCCCTCCATTTCGAGAACTTCACAAACGTTACCCGGTTGAGACCCTTGAAGAAGCACTCGGCGAGGGCATTGTCACCGGCCATCCAAACATGTCGGAATTCCGGTTGGACCCCGATCAAATCGGCGATTTGATAAGCTATCTCAAGTGGCTCGAACGCTAGTCCACAGGTGTCTGCCTTTGCCTCCAAGACCGACATTCGCTAACTGCGAGCGTTATATCCGGTTTGGGCCAAAAGCGGACATCACACCTGATCGCGGGCGAATTTCGAAAGAAATGGATCACGAATTGCAGGGACCGGCCCATGAGCGAGCCGCGCAACCGGGTTGTTCAAGTCAGACGCTTCGGCGATCCCGACGTGATCGAAGTAGTTGACGCGCCCCTGCCGACGGCCGGCGCAGGCGAGGTACGAGTCCGCGTGCTCGCCTCGAGTGTGGAGTACACCGACGTGACGATCCGCCGCCATGTCTACGCACAAACTGCAACCCTCCGACCGCCGTTCGTCCTTGGCTATGTTGTCGTCGGGGAAATTGATCAGCTCGGCGTAGGCGTCAGCGGCTTTCAGCTTGGGGACCGGGTGGCCGATATGACGGTGGTCGGGTCGAACGCGGCCTACCGGACACTCCGGGCCAGCGATCTGACCCGTGTGCCGGGGGGCGTTGATGCAGCGGAAGCGGCCGCGCTGATCTTGAGCTGGACGACCGCCTACCAGCTCCTTCATCGCACGGCCCGCGTGCAGCGAGGACAGCGGGCGCTTGTGCAGGGCGCCGCTGGCGCCCTTGGTCAGGCGCTGCTCGTGCTTGGCCGGATGGCCGGCCTCAAACGGTGGGGCACCGGGCGCAGCGCGCACGCGGCGCTGATCCGCGAGCTCGGCGCCACGCCGATTGACTATCAACGCGAAGACTTCACGCGCATCTGCCGGGCGGGTTCGATTTCGTCTTTGACGGTGTCGGCGAGGGCAACTATCGGCGCTCATTTGCTGCGCTCAAGCCCGGTGGCCTGCTCTGCGCCTACGGTTACTCGGCTGGTGTACAGGCGCAGCGCCGCCTGCTCGCCACGCTGACGTGGATTGCGCGCGTGTACCTGTGGAGGCGCTTGCTGAGTTGGCTGCCTGGTGGCAAGCGCGTCAGCATTTTCTCGATCAATTTGATGCGGGCGCGACATCCCGCCTGGTTCCAGCAAGACCTTGAGCAGCTCTTCGACCTGTTGGCGGCCGGCACCATCCGCCCGCGCGTCGCCAAGCGGATCTCATTCGATGAGGTCGCCGACGCGCACCGCCGTCTCGAGGCAGGGGGTCTGGATGGCAGGCTCGTCCTGTGCCCGGACCTCCCGTCGCGCCCGACCGGGTGACACCACGACGTAACATGGTGTCACTGTGGTCCGTACCTCGTTCACATGTCCGCTTTGGGTCATTGGCGGACATTTGCACCGCACAAGTTCATGTCTGCTTTACTCCCAAAAGAGACCGCAAATGCGGCAAATGGAAACCGGATTTTTGAAAACGTGGCCGGGCGTGAAGACATTCCTAGACGGGCCGGGTTTGCGTCCTCAAGCACTAGTATGCCAGCAACGAAAGAAACCTGAGTGACCGATGCTGTCACCCACACTAATCGTGAGCAACATATGAAGACAAAT
>Ga0075419_10000057_pt1 | contig 53238 bp, 52 predicted proteins | sample SoiMetdeltSBSDD3_FD_76900 | JGI IMG/M metagenome (GOLD analysis project Ga0075419, IMG submission 76900) | Bulk soil microbial communities from a Populus tree surrounding site in Tennessee, USA - Soil MetaG P. deltoides SBSDD3 | ecosystem: Environmental > Terrestrial > Soil > Tree plantation... | reverse complement strand
TCGATCGGCAGGCCCAGCTTGAGGTTGGCGTCGACCGTGTCGTGCCCCTGCTCCTGGAGCCGGTAGGCCTGGAGCTTGTGGCCGATGCCGATGCCGCGGCCCTCGTGGCCCCGGTAGTAGAGGACGACGCCCAGGCCCTCCTCGGCCACCTGTCGCATGGCCGCCTGGAGCTGGGGGCCGCAGTCGCAGCGCAGGGAGCCGAACACGTCGCCGGTCAGGCACTCGCTGTGCACCCGGACCAGCACGTTGTCCTGGCCCTGGACCGCGCCCTTCACGAACGCCAGGTGCTCGGTGCCGTCCAGCGTCGACTCGTAGGCGTAGCAGGTGAAGTCGCCCCACTGGGTCGGGATGCGCGCCTCTCCGACCCGCCGGACCAGCTTCTCGGTCTGGCGCCGATAGCGGACGAGGTCGGCGATCGAGATGAGCAGCAGCCCGTGCTCCTCGGCGAAGAGCTCCAGCTCCGGGCGGCGCGCCATGTCGTCCTTGGTCTCGTTGACCAGCTCGCACAGCACGCCGGCCGGGTAGAGGCCGGCCATGCGGGCGAGGTCCATGGCGGCCTCGGTGTGGCCGGCCCGCTTGAGCACGCCGCCGTCGCGGGCCTCCAGCGGGAAGATGTGGCCGGGCCGCAGCAGGTCGTTGGCGCGGGTCGCGGGGTCGACGAGCGCCTGGATGGTGGCGGCCCGGTCGTGCGCGGAGATGCCGGTGGTGGTGCCGTGCCGGTAGTCGACGCTCACCGTGAAGGCGGTGCGCATGCTCTCGGTGTTGTTGGCCACCATCAGCGGGAGGTCGAGCTCGCGGGCCCGCTCGCGGGACACGGGGGCGCAGATCACGCCCGACGTGTGGTGGAGGAAGAAGGCGATGGCCTCGGGCGTGGCGAACTCGGCCGCCATGATGAGGTCGCCCTCGTTCTCCCGGTCCTCGTCGTCGATGACGATGACGATCTCGCCCCGCCCGATGGCGGCGATGGCGTCGTCGATCTTGGCGAGCGGCATCAGCTCTCCTCCCGGGACGGGCCGGCCGGTTGGTCATGCTTCCATGTCAGCAGCCGCTCGACGTACTTCACGGTGACGTCGACCTCGAGGTTGACCAGGTCGCCCCTGCCCTTGCCGCCGAGGGTGGTGACCGCCGAGGTGTGGGGGATCACCGCCACGGTGAACCCGTCGTCGAGCACGTCCACCACCGTGAGGCTGACGCCGTCCACGGTGATCGAGCCCTTCTCCACCACGTAGCGGAGCAGCTCGCCGGGCATTGCGACCCGCAGATCGGGGGCGGGGTCGACGATCTCGCCCACCCCGTCGACGTGGCCCTGCACGATGTGGCCGCCCAGGCGGTCCTGCGCCCGCACCGGGCGCTCGAGGTTGACCGGGTCGCCGGCGCCGCGCTCGCCGAGCGTGGTGCGCTTGCGGGTCTCCTCCGACACGTCGGCCTCCCACCAGCCGTCGCCTCGGGCGACCACGGTGAGGCAGCAGCCGTCGACGGCGATGGAGTCGCCGATGCCGGCGTCTTCCAGCACGCGGTTGGCGGCGATGCGGACGCGGTCGCCGGTGACCGAGTCGACGGCCCCCAGCTCTTCGACGATGCCGGTGAACATCAGATGCTCCTCGCGGGATGCAGGTCGACGCGGATGTCGTCGCCCAAAGGGGTGACACGGGCGATCCGCCCGCGCCACACGCTGGCCATCGTGGCGGCTCCGGGGCCGGCAAACAACCCGCGGGCGTCGTCGCCGCCGAAGAGGGCGGGCGCCAGGTACAGGACGTAGGCGTCCACGAGGCCCGCTCGGTGGAAGGCGCCGGCCACGGTCGCGCCCCCCTCGACCAGCACCTGGAGCGCGCCCCGGGCGCCCAGGTCGTCGAGGATGTCGCCCAGGTCGCCCGTCACTTCCAGGCAGGGGTGGACCCGGGCGCCGGGCGGCGCGGTGCCGAGCACGACCCGCAGCGGGTCGGGCCCCTCGACGTGACGGACGGTCAGCGAGGGGTCGTCGGCCCGGACGGTGCCGGCGCCGACCAGGACGGCGTCGCTCTCGGCCCGCAGCCTGTGGGCGTCGGCCCGGGCCGCCTCGCCGGTGATCCACCGGCTCGTGCCGTCGGGGGCGGCCGTGCGCCCGTCGAGGCTGGCGGCCAACTTCAGCACGACGTGGGGCCGGCCGGTGGTGCGGTGGGTGACGAACGGGGCCAGCTGGTCGGCCACGACGTCGGCGGCCACGCCCTCGGCGACGTCGACGCCGCCCTCCCGCAACCGGGCGAGGCCCCGCCCGTCGACCTGGGGGTCGGGGTCGCGCACGCCGACGACCACCCGGGTCACGCCTGCGTCCACCAGGGAGTCGGCGCACGGCGGCGTGCGGCCGTGATGGCTGCAGGGCTCGAGCGTCACGTAGGCGGTGGCGCCCCGGGTGTCGGCTCCGGCGGCGGCCGCCTCCGCCAGGGCCACGACTTCGGCGTGGGCACCGCCGGGCGGCCGGGTGGCGCCCTCGAACACCTTCCCGGTCTCGGTCACCAGCACGCACCCCACCCACGGGTTGGGCGAGGTCGTCGTCCGCACCCCTGCGGCGAGCTCGACTGCTCGGAGCATGTGCCGGTGGTCGTCGTCGACCGTCATCGGGAGTCCAAATTAGAACACGTTCTAATTCTGGTCCAGGATCTCAGTGGGGCCGGCCTCCGCTCAGCAGGTCGAGTGCGTGCGGCACCACGTCGATCACCGCGTCGAGGGTCTCGACGGCGCCCTTCGACGACCCGGGCGTGTTGAGCACCAGAGCCGAGCCCATCGTGCCGGCCGCCGCCCGGGACAGCCGGCCCAGCGGGCTGACCAGCCGCATCGCCTCGGCGAGGCCCGGCGCGTCCCGGTCGAGCACGGCCCTCGTCCCCTCGGGCGTCAGGTCCCGGGGGCCGAACCCGGTCCCCCCGGTGGTCACCACCAGGCCGGCGAACCCATCGGTCAGGTCCCGGAGCGCGGCGGACACGGGCTCGACACCGTCGGCCGTCACCCGCCGCTCGACCACCGCGAAGCCGGCCTCGATCAGCCGGGCGGTGAGCGCCTCGCCCGAACGGTCCTCGCGGGTGCCGGCCACCACGCCGTCGGACACCGTGAGCACCTTGGCCGTCCACGCCTTCACCGGCCACCGCCCCGCACCCGCTCGACGGTGCCGGCCACCCGCCGGGCCCGGGTCTCGGGCTTGCGCGCCTCGGTGATCCAGTTCACGTACTCGCGGCGGTGGGTGAAGGAAAGCCGGTCGAAGGCCGAGGCCGCCTCGGCATCGGCGGCCAGCGCCTCGGCCAGGTCGCTCGGCACCTCGACCGTGCGGGGCGCCTCGTCGACGGCGATGACGACGTCGAAGCGGTCGCCGACCTCGACCCCGGCCGCCGCCCGGTTGGCCTTGGACACCCCCACCATCGGCTGCCCGCCGTACACCGCGAGGCGGGTGCGGAACTCGTGGTCGCCGATCGTGACGACCACCGGCGGACGCTTGGCGTCGCTGAGCGCCGCAGCCACCTCGTGGGGCACGTCGAACCCGGCGCCGCCGGAGTCGCCGGCGGCGCGCAGCTCGGCGGCGAAGGATCGAGGCTCTGTCACGACCGAACTCTACGGTCGTAGCGGAATAGGCACATGCCGTCGGTGCCCGCCGCCTGGGGCAGCAGGATGGCGCCCCGCCCCCACGGGCGCCACGGCTCGGCCGGCGGGTCCAGCGGCGCCAGGTCGGGCCGCTCCCCCGCCAGCCAGTCGTCGACGTCGGTCGACTCGTCGGCGGTGAGCGTGCACACCGAGTACACCAGCGTCCCGCCGGGGCGGACGAGGTCGGCCGCGACCGCCAGCAGCCGGCGCTGCAGGGCCGCCAGGCGGTCGACCGCCTCCGGCTCGATCCGCCAACGCAGGTCGGCCCGCCGGCGCATGGTCCCGAGGCCCGAGCACGGGGCGTCCACCAGCACCCGGTCGAACGACTCGGGCCGCCAGGGCGGGGCCGTCCCGTCGGCGGCGACGACGTCCACCCGGTCGGCGAGGCCGAGGCGGGCGGCGTTGCCGGCCACCAGCCGGGCCCGCCCGGGGCGGACGTCCGCGGCCACGACCAACCCGCCGGCATCGGCCAGCGCGGTGGCCTTGCCGCCGGGCGCGGCGCACAGGTCGAGCACCCGCTCCCCCGGCACCACGCCGACCGACGCCGCCACCTGCTGGGACGCCAGGTCCTGGACGTAGCCGTCGGGCCGCTCGGCCAGCGTTGCCGGCTCGTTCATGGCCACGAGGGCGCCGGCCGCGTCCTCGGGGCCGAGATCCGCCTCCAGCTGCCCGGCCACCCAGACGGGGACGCTGAGCCGGACGGCGTCGTCGGGCCACACCACCGGCGTCTCGGCCACCCGCCGAAGCACGGCGTTGACGAGGCCCCGCGCCCGCCGGGGCGCGACCTCGACCGTCTCGCCCACCGCGGCGTGGGGCGGGACGTGGGCGAACACCAGCTGGTAGGCGCCGAGCCGCAGCGCGTTGCGCACCCGGGGCTCGACATCCCCGGCCAGGAAGCGGTCGACCAGGAAGTCGCAGGCCCGCCGCATGCGGGTCGTGCCGTAGACCAGGTCGGTGGCGAAGCCGCGATCGGGGCCGGCCAGCCCGGACCGGTCCAGGGCCGCGGACAGGGCCAGGTTGGCGTAGGCGCCCTCGCTGTCGATGCGGTCGAGGACGTCGAGGGCCACCGCCCTGGCGCCTCGCTCACTCACCGTCCCAGGCCGGCGGTGACGTCGCCGGCGACACCCCGGGCCCAGGCGCCGGCCGGCATGCGCCGGCGGCCCTCGGGCTGCACTTCGGCCAGCCACAGCGGGCCCGACCCGGTGGCGACCTCGACGTCGTCACGGCCGGTCCGCTCCCTGCCCGTGCGCCAGACCTTGAGCCGGTGGCCGTCGTGGGTCGTCCACGCCCCGCCCACCCGCACCAGGCGGTGGATGGCGATGGCGGGCGCCGACCAGTCGATGGCCAGCTCGGCCGGGTCGATCTTGTGGGCGTAGGTCGGCTCGCCCACCTGGGGCCGCGGCTCGTCCAACCCCTTGGCGAGGTTGTCGAGGACGAGGTCGCGGCCGAGCTCGGACAGCCGGGCCCGCAGCTCGTCCGCCGACTCATCGGGGCCGATGACGACCTCGGCCCGGTCGTAGATGCCGCCGGTGTCGAGGCCCTCCTCCACCACCATGAGGTCGACGCCGGTGCGCTCGTCGCCAGCCAGGATGGCCCGCTCCACCGGGGCGGCGCCCCGCCACCGCGGCAGCAGCGAGAAGTGGACGTTGGCCATCGGCAGCTGGAGCAGCACGTGGGGCTTGATCAGCCGCCCGAACGCCACCACCACCCCGAGGTCGGCGCCTACGGCCAGGGCATCGTCGACCCGGTCGCTGACCGCCAGCCCGAGGTCGAGGGCCGCGGCCTTCACCGGCGAGGGCGACAGCGCGCCGCCCCGTCCCCGGCGCCGGTCGGGCTGGGACACGACGAGCGCCACGTCCCAGCCGGCCTCGACGAGGCCCCGCAACGGGACGACCGATGCCTCCGGCGTCCCCAGGAACACGAGGCGCTGCGGGTGGGCGGGCGCTGGTGGCAGCTCCACCGGGCTACTTGAAGGTGAGGCCGCCGGGCCGGGGCTCGGCGTCGGCGAGCACGGACGGGCCGATGCCGAGGTCGCGGATGGTCCGCAGCGCGGCCCGGCGGGTGTCGGCGTCGAGCCGCTCGAGCAACAGGACGCCGTCGAGGTGGTCGATCTCGTGCTGGAAGCAGCGGGCCAGCAGCTCGTCGGCCTCGATGCCGACCTCGTTGCCGTCGAGGTCGAGGCCGGTCAGCAGCACCTGCTTGGGGCGGACGATCTGCCACGACAGGCCGGGCACCGACAGGCACCCCTCCTCGTAGGCCCACTCGCCGTCGGACTCGCTGAGGACGGGGTTGATGAGCGTGCGGGGTCCCTCGCCGACGTCGTAGACGAACATGCGCTTCTCGACGCCGACCTGGGGGGCGGCCAGGCCGACGCCGGGCGCCTCGTACATGGTCACGATCATGTCCTCGGCCAGCTTGGCCAGGCGCCCGTCGATGGTGGTGACCTCGGCGGCGCGCTGGCGGAGCACCGGGTCGCCGACCACACGGATGCTGTAGGGAGCCATGGCCCGCCAGGCTACCGTCGCTCGACGTGGGGTCATCGCCGCCACCGGAGCACTACTTCTCCACAGCGCCGGCCGCGCCGTCCCGCCCGTCCGAGGTGCGCCTCGACCTGCCCGACAGGTCGTTCGTGCTGCGCACCGACCGGGGCGTGTTCTCGGCGGGTCGGGTCGATCCCGGCACCAAGGTGCTCCTGCTCACCGCACCGGACCCGCCGCCGGCCGGCGACCTCGTCGACCTCGGCACCGGCTACGGGCCGATCGCCCTGACCATGGCGGCCCGGTCGCCGGGCGCGACGGTCTGGGCCGTGGACCCGAACGAGCGGGCGCTGGCGCTCACCCGGGCCAACGCCGATGCCGCCGGGCTGGCCAACGTGCGCGCGGTCCGGCCCGACGAGTTCCCTCCCGATCTGCCGCTGGCCGGGCTGTGGTCCAACCCGCCGGTGCGGGTGGGCAAGGCCGCGCTCCACGACCTGCTGCGGACCTGGCTGCCCCGGCTGGCCGGCGGCGCCCACGCCGTGCTGGTCGTCCAGAAGCACCTCGGCGCCGACTCCCTCCAGCGCTGGCTGCGCCACGAGGGCTGGGCGGCCGAGCGGCGGGCGAGCCGGATGGCGTACCGCGTGCTCGACGTCTCCCGGCCCGGGGACGAGGTCCCGTCGTGAGCCGGCAGCTCGACTCGACCGGCCTCAAGCGCCTGCACCGGGCCTGGCGCCGGCGGCCGGCGGAGCCGCTGGGGCTCGTGCTCGACCACGTGCAGTCGCCGTACAACGTGGGCGCCATCCTGCGGACCGCGGCGGCCTTCAACGTCGACCACCTGTGGCTGGTGGGCGACACCGCCTCGCCGACCGACGCCAAGGCGTCCAAGCTCGCGCTCGGCACGCAGCGCTACGCCGACTGGACCTGGCACGACACCGCGCCCGAGGCGGTCGCCGCCGCCCGGGAGGACGGCTACCGGATCGTGGGCGTCGAGCTGACCGACGACGCCGTCCCGCTGGACGAGGTGGGTGTCGACGGACCGATCGCGCTCGTCCTCGGCCACGAGGACCGGGGCCTGTCGCCCGCGGCGCTGGCCGCCTGCGACGCGGTCGGGTTCATCCCGCAGCTCGGCAAGGTCGGCTCGCTGAACGTCGCCACCGCGGCCGCCATCGCCGTCTACGAGGTGCGCCGCCGCGGGTGGGCGGCAAATGCGGTCGGTGACGGGAACGGCCCCGGCCTACCCTCGGTCGGGTGACGGACCCGAACGTACGCGTCATCACCGACGACGAGCTGGCGACATCGCTGAACGTGGTGCGGTCCGCGTTCCTGGGCCCGCCCGTCACCGACGAGCAGGTGGCCGCCCGCCGGCCGTACACGGAGATCGACCGCTGCCACGGCGCGTTCGACGAGGACGGCCGCATGGGCGGGTTCGCCCGCGCCTTCGCCACCTCGCTCACGGTCCAGGGCGGCGAGCTGGCCTGCGGCGCGGTCAGCGCCGTCGGCGTGCTGCCCACCCACCGCCGGCGCGGCTACCTGAGCCGGCTGATGGAGGTCCAGCTGACCGACATCGCAGCACGGGGCGAGCCGGTGGCCGCCCTCATCGCCGCCGAGTACCCGATCTACGGCCGCTTCGGCTACGGCCCGGCCACCGAGGCCGTGACCTTGCGGGTCGACGCCGGGTCGGTGCGGTGGCTGGACGAGGCCACCGGCCGGGTCGAGCTGGTCGACAACGACACCTTCGCCAAGGAGGTCGACGCCCTCTACGACCGGGTCCGGCGGACCACCCCGGGCCACATCGTCTGGGAGACCGACCGGTGGCGGGTCTACGCCGGGGTCCAGCACTGGCCCGACGGCGAGGAGGAGGCGCGGCGCAACGCCGCCAAGGTCGTATGGCGCGACGAGGCCGGCGAGGTCCAGGCGGCCGCGGCCTACCGGGTCGAGGGGAAGTGGGAGCAGAACCGGCCGGCCGGCCACCTCACCGCCGAGATCCTGGTGGCGGCGTCGGGGCGGGCGGAGGTCGAGCTGGTGCGGTTCCTGGGCGCGGTCGACTGGGTCCGGGACGTCACCGTGCACCTGCGCCCGATCGACGACCCGGTGCCCCTCGCCCTGGTCGACGCCCGCATGGCCCGCCTCCAGGACCGCTCGGACCACCTGTGGGTGCGCATCCTCGACGTCCCGGCGACGCTGGGCGGCCGCTGCTACGCCACCGACGGGTCGGTCGTCATCGAGGTGGTCGACCCGATGGGCTTCGCCGGCGGCCGCTTCCGGCTCGACGGCGGGCCCGACGGCGCCGAATGCGTCACCACCAGAGACGAGCCCCACCTGGTGGTGCCCGCCCGGGCTCTGGGTGCCGCCTGCCTGGGCGGCCACTCGTGGGGCCGGCTGGCGGCCGCCGGCTGGGTCGACGAGGCCCAGCCCGGGGCCATCGAGCGGGCCTCGGCCCTGTTCACCACGGCCAGGGTGCCGTGGTGTGCGATGACGTTCTGAGCCCGGTCAGATCACTCGGTCGTTGCCGCCGTCCACCGCGACCTGGGCCCCGGTCGTGCGGGCGAAGGCGTCCCCGCACAGTGCCAGGATGGCGGCGGCCACGTGGCGGGCCCCGACCTCGGACCGCAGCACGTTGCGCCGGCGGTACTCCTCGGGCGTCAGTCCGTAGGCGGCCGCCCGCTGAGCCACCAGGTCGTCGTCCCACAGCCCGGTGTCGAACACGGCATCGGGGTGGACGACGTTGACGCGGATGCCGTCGGCCCCCCACTCCAGCGCGGCCACGCGAGCCAGCTGGGTGAGCGCCGCCTTGGACGCCGAGTAGGCGGCGGCCCCGGCGCCGGGAGCCGGCACGTTCTTCGACGCCACGACCGCCACGCTGCCGCCGGCCGGGGACACGCGCAGGTACGGGTGCGCCGCCCGCAGCGCCAGGGCAGCGGCCCCGGCGTTCACGGCCAGCACCCGCTCCCACTCGGCCGGGTCCAGGTCGGACACCGGCCGAGTGGGGGGAAACACGCCGGCGCACACCACTAACACGTCGAGCCCGCCGAAGCCGTCGACGGCGGCGTCGATTGCCGCGGCCACCGTGTTGGCCTCGGCGGCATCACCGGCGACGGCCGCGAACGCCGGCCCGGGCGCCACCTCCCGCACCTCGGGGTCGATGTCGAGGCCGACCACGGCCGCACCCGCGTCCAGCAGCGCGAGGGCGCTTGCCCGGCCGATCCCCGAGGCCGCCCCGGTGACCAGCGCCACCCTGCCGGTGAACGGGGCGGGAGCCGGCCGGCGGGCCAGCTTGGCCTGCTCCAGCTCCCAGTACTCGACGGCGAAGGCCTCGGCCTCGGTCACCGGGGCGTAGCCGCCGAGCGCCTCGGCCCGCTCGACGACCCAGGCGGTGTGTGCGTAGATCTCCGCGGCGGCCCGAGCGTCCGCGACCCGCTCGCCGGCCGCCACCACGCCGAGCTCGGGGTCGATCACCACGCGGGGTGCCGGGTCCATCTCCACCACCGCCCGGCTACCCAGAAGCCGACGGTGACGCTCGACGTGGTCGCGGTAGGCGGCCGCGTAGCTGTCGACGTCCCGGCCGAGCAGGGGAACACGCTTGGTCCGCAGCACGTGGTCTGGCGTGGCCGGGCCCGCCTGACTGACGCGTTGCAGATCGGTCCGGGCCGCGAAGCGGGCCGCGTCACCGCCCCGCCAGCGATGGAGCACCTGGGGCCGCCCGGCGGCCGCCGAGAGGTCCCGGCGCAACCTGGCGAGGGCCCTCAGCTCGCCGGCCGGCGCGGGGAGCGGCGACCGATCGCCGGTGCCGAAGGCGCTGTCGTCCTCCGGACCGCCGCCACCGCCGGCCGGCGGCGGCCCGGCAAGCGGCGCCGGCGTGCCGGCCCACGCCGCCTCGACCCGCTCTCTGGCCTGCTCCACCAGCGCGATGTGCTGCTCGTATGCGGTCCGGGCGTCGTCGCCGAAGGTGAAAAGGCCGTGGCGGGCCAGCACCAGCCCTGCGATCGCCGGGCGGTTGGCCAGGCCGGCCAGGCACTCGGCGCACCGCTTGGCCAGCACGAACCCGGGCATGACGTAGGGGACGACCAGGACGTCCGGCCCGAACGTCTCTGCGGCCAGTGCCTCGCCTTCGGGCGTGTCGGTCAATGCCAGCACGGCGTCGGCGTGGCTGTGGAGCACGAACCGCTGCGGTAGCAGGGCGTGGAGGATCGACTCGACCGATGGGTCCGGCGCCCGGGGATCGAGCGACGCGGCCCGCAGCTCGGCGGCCATGCGGCCGTCGTCGAGCTCGTCCAGCGTGGCCAGGAGCGCTACCCGGTCGAGCCGCAGGGGGGCGAAGCCGCCCCGCTCGATGGTGGCCATGTCCCACCCGCTGCCCTTGACGTGCAGCACGGCCACCTGTTCGCCGAACAGGTCGTGCTCGGTGGTCTTGACCGAGCTGTTCCCGCCGCCCGCCAGCACCAGGCTCGGGTCGGCGCCGAGCAGGCGGGAGGCGTAGACCAGCTGCCCCAGATCGTCGCGGCCCCACTCGCCGGCAGCGTTGTCGTCCCAGGTCGGGCTCACCGGTGCACCATCCTCGTGTCGGTCGCGGTCAGGCGGGCGGAACTCGGGCTCACGGCCGCTCTCCCGCCTCCGGGCGGACCACGCGGCGCTCGGTGACGATCGCGGTGACGAGGTCGGCCGGCGTGACGTCGAACGCGGGGTTGACCGCGCGGGCGCCGGCCGGGGCCACCGCCCGGCCGCCCCATGCCAGCACCTCGTCCTCGCTCCGGTCCTCGATCGCGATGGCGGCGCCGTCGGGCGTGACCGCGTCGACGGTCGAGGTCGGCGCCACCACCACGAACGGCACGCCGGCCCGGGCCGCGGCCAGCGCCAGCGGGTAGGTCCCCACCTTGTTGGCCACGTCGCCGTTGGCGGCGATGCGGTCCGCCCCCACCACCACCGCGTCCGCGAAGCCGCGCGCGATCAGCGACGGGCCCGCCCCGTCCACCACCAGCCGGTAGTCCGCCCCCATGCCCTCCAGCTCCCATGCGGTCAGCCGGCTGCCCTGCAGCAGCGGCCGTGTCTCGTCCGCGTAGACCCGGCCGAGGCGGCCCCGGGCCTGCAGTGCCCGGGCCACCCCGAGCGCGGTCCCCACCTCGACGCAGGCCAGCGCCCCCGTGTTGCAGTGGGTGTGGAGGCGCAGCGGGCCGGACGACCGGCACAACTCCTCCAGCAGGTCGGCGCCGCGCTCGCCCATGGCCCGGTTCGTCGCCACGTCCTCCTCGACGACCGCCCGGGCCTCGGCCTCGACCGCGTCGTCGCCCTCCGGCAGTCGCGCGGCCACCCGGTCCACGCCCCAGGCGAGGTTGGCGGCCGTGGGCCGGGCCTGGCGGACCTCGGCGATCGCGGCGGTCAGCGTGGGTCCGTCCCACCCCTCGGCCCGGGCCTGGCGGGTCGCCAGCAGGACGCCGAGCGCCCCCGCCGCGCCGAGCGCAGGGGCGCCGCGCACCGCCAGCCGGCGGATGGCGGCGGCGAGCCCGTCCACGTCGGTGATCCGCAGCGCCCGCACCTCGTGCGGCAGGGCGGTCTGGTCAACCAGCACCACCGCGCCGTCCACCCAGTCGATCGTCCGCACGTCGCCACTGTACGGGCGCTCAGATGCGGGGCGGGTCCACCGCCACCCGCAGCCGCCCGGGCGGTCGCTCGGTGGCGGCGAGGGCGCCGCACAGGGCCGCGTGGTCGGGCGCCCGGACGAGCCAGCGACCGTCCGCCGGGCCGAGCACCTCGACGCCGAACGGGGTCCCCAGCGCGGCCACGAACGCCTCCGCCGCCGGGCCGGACACCTCGGCCAACGCGGCGGACGGCGGGAAGCGCAGCAGCTCGCGGCGGCGGGACTCGGCGTCGGCGACGCGGGCAGGGTCGCCGTGCAGCGCGGCCTGCACCACCTCGTGTTGCGGCAGGAAGGTCTGGACGACGAGGCGTCCGCCCCGCTCCTTGCCGCCCACCAACCGGGCCGCCCGGGCCACCAGCCCCAGCGCCTGCTCGGCCGCCCGGTAGCGGGGCGCAAGCAGCTCCTGGTCGACGTCGAGGAATGCCACCACGTCGGCCCGCCGGACCTGATGGAGGCCGGCCTCCGTGCCGACGACCACCCGGGTCCCCGGGTCGCCGGCGCCGGGACCCGGCGCACCGCTGATCTCGGCCACCGGCTCGCCCACCAGCGCCTCGAGCTCGTCGCGGACGCGGGTGACGCCCTGGCGCAGCGCCTTGAGCCGCACGCCACCGCAGGCCGAGCACACGACAGGCCGCTCCGCCCCGCACCGCAGGCACACCAGCCGGTGCTCGTCCGGCTGGGTGACGTTGGCGTCGCAGCGCTCGCACCGCGCCAGTTCGCCGCAGGCCGCGCAGGCCAGCACCCGAGCCCGGCCGGTGCGGTTGAGGATGCACACGACCCGGCGATCGCTGCGCAGCACCGCAACCAGCCGCGGCGGGAGCAGGCCCGTGCGGGGATCCTCCCGCCGCATGTCGACCACGTCGACCACGGGCCAGCCGGCCCGCTCGGCCGTTCGGGGCAGGGTGAGCAGCTCGCCCCACGCCAGCGCCTCCAGCGACGGGACCGGCGAGGTCAGCGTGCACGGCACGCCGGCCCGCCGGGCCCGCTCGGCCGCCACGTCCCGGGCGTGCCAGGTCGGCGCCTGCTCCTGCTGGTGGGCCTCGTCGTGCTCGTCGATCACCACGACCGCGGCCAGGTGCCCCACCGGGGCCCAGGCCGCGGCCCGGGTGCCGACGACGGTGGCGCCCGCCGCGCCCAGGGCCCAGTCGTGCGGATGGCGGGCGACGGCGACCCCGACCCGGTCCAGGCGATCGGCGACGTGGCGGGCCAGCGCCGCGGTCGGGCACAGCACCAGCGTGTGGCCGCGCCGGGCGGCGGCCAGGGCCACGTCCGTCGGGTCGGTCGCGGGCGGCAGCCGCACCACCGACCGGGGACGGGCCAGCGCCTCGGCGGCCAGGCGGCCGACCGGGCCCGGTTCGCCGCCGCCGGAGGGGCCGGCCCACGGCGCGGCCGGCGACGGCAGCCCGGTCACCACCCGCTCCGGCGATGCCGTGCGCAGGAACGACGCCGGCCGGCCGGCCCACCGCCACGCGGCCCAGCCGGCCAGCTCCAGCAGATCGGGCGTCGGCCCGCGGCCCGACCACCGGGCCAGGGGCCGCAGCTCCACCCCCGGTGGCGGGTCGACGTCGAGGTCCATCACCCAGCCCCCGACCCGCCGGCCGGCCAGGGCGATGCGGACCCGGTCGCCGACGCGCACCTGGTCCCCGACGGACTCGGGGACCAGGTAGTCGAATCGCTTGTCGATGGCCGGTTCGTCGACCAGCACGCGGGCGACGCGCCCGCCGTCCATCAGAGGCCGAGCGCGCTCTTGACGTCGTCGACCCGGGTCGTTAGCTCCCAGGTCAGCTCCTTGTCGTTCCGCCCGAAGTGGCCGTACGCGGCCGTCTTCTTGTAGATCGGCCGGCGAAGATCGAGATCGCGCACGATGGCGGCGGGCCGGAGGTCGAACACCTCGCTGACCGCGGCACCGAGCTTCGCCGGGTCGACGTTCTCGGTGCCGAACGTCTCGACCAGCAGCGACACCGGGCGGGCCACGCCGATGGCGTAGGCCACCTGGACCTCGACCTTGCGGGCGGCGCCTGCGGCCACGAGGTTCTTCGCCACCCACCGGGCGGCGTAGGCGGCCGAGCGGTCGACCTTGGACGGGTCCTTGCCGGAGAACGCACCGCCGCCGTGGCGGGCGGCGCCGCCGTAGGTGTCGACGATGATCTTGCGGCCGGTCAGGCCGCAGTCGGCGTGGGGCCCGCCCAGTTCGAAGCTGCCGGTCGGGTTGACCAGCACGCGGAAGTCGTCGTCCTGGAACTGCGGCGGGACCAGCGGCCGGATCACGTGCTCGATCAGGTCGGGCTTGATCAGCGTCTCCGCGTCGAGTCCGGGCTGGTGCTGGGTCGAGATCAGCACGGTCTTGAGGGCGACGGGCAAGCCGTCGTCGTAGTCGAACGTGACCTGGGTCTTCCCGTCAGGGCGCAGGTACGGCAGGATGCCGGCCTTGCGGACCTCAGCCAGGCGGTGCGCCAGGCGGTGCGCCAGCCAGATCGGCAGCGGCATGAGGTCCTCGGTCTCGTCGACCGCGTACCCGAACATCATCCCCTGGTCGCCGGCACCCTGGCTGTCGAGGTCCTCGTCGGCGCCGGTTGTGCGCATCTCGTAGGCGGTGTCGACGCCCTGGGCGATGTCGGGCGACTGCGGGTCGATCGAGGTGACGACGCCGCAGGTGTTCCCGTCGAAGCCGACCGACTCGCGGTCGTAGCCGATGCCGCGGATCGTGTCGCGCACGATCGACGGGATCTCGACATAGGCCGAGGTGGTGATCTCGCCGGCGACGATGGCCAGGCCGGTCGTCACCATCGTCTCGCAGGCCACGCGGGCCTGGGGATCCTGGGCCAGGATCGCGTCGAGGATCGAGTCACTGATCTGGTCGGCCATCTTGTCGGGATGGCCCTCGGTGACTGACTCGGACGTGAAGGTCCAACGGCTCACGATTGGTCTCTCCTGTCTAGGACGGCTGTGAACACGGCACGGGCGACGGCCCGCTTGTCGGCCAATGGCACCTCGCGCTCAGTGCCGTCGGCATCGAGGATCACGACCTGGTTGGTGTCGTGCTCGAACCCAGCGCCCGGGGCCGTCACATCGTTGGCGACGATGAGGTCCGCACCTTTGGCCACGAGCTTGGACGTAGCATTCTGCCTCACCCGATCGGTCTCTGCAGCAAACCCGACCAGGGTCTGCCCCGGGGGCTTGCGTGAGGCCAGCCCGGCGAGGATGTCGACGGTCGGCTCTAGCACGATCTGGGGCACGCCGTCGCGCTTCTTCAGCTTGGATCCGGCGACGGTCGCGGGCCGGAAGTCGGCCACCGCCGCGGCCATCACCACGACGTCGGCGCCGGCGGCGGCCTCCCGCACAGCCTCGTCCATCTGGGCCGCGGTCTCGACCCGGACCACCGTGGCGGACACAGGCGTGGGGAGGTCGACGGTGGTGACGAGCGTCACCTTGGCGCCCCTGTCCGCGGCCTCGGCCGCCAGGGCGTGGCCCTGCTTGCCGGACGAGCGGTTGCCGACGAAGCGCACCGGGTCGATCGGCTCGCGGGTGCCGCCGGCCGTGACGACCACGTGGAGGCCGACCATGTCACGGCTGGCGGCCAGCGCGGCCTCGCAGGCGGCGACGATGGTCTCGGGGGCGGCCAGCCGCCCCTTGCCGACGTCGCCGCCGGCCAGGCGCCCCTCCTCGGGCGCCACGATCTGCACGCCCCGGCGGGCCAGGGTGGCCAGGTTGTCCTGCACCGCGGGGTGTTCCCACATCTCGGTGTGCATGGCGGGGCACACGACGACCGGCGCCTCGGTGGCAAGCAGCGTGGCGGTCAGCAGGTCGTTGGAGATGCCGGCCGCGTAGGCGCCGATGACGCGGGCGGTGGCCGGCGCCACCACGATCAGGTCGGCCGTCTGGCCGAGCCGCGTGTGCGGGATCGGGTCGGGGTCGGCGAACAGCGACGTGTGGGCGCGCTCGGACGCGAGCGCCGAGAACGTCGCCTCCCCCACGAACCGGGTGGCACCGCGCGTCAGAACCGGCACCACGTGTGCGCCCCGGTCGACCAGGCGCCGGCACACCTCGATGGCCTTGTAGGCGGCGATGCCCCCGGAGACGGCGAGGACGATGCGCCTGCCATCGAGCACGTGGAGGTCCTACTCGGGCTCGGCGTCCTCGGCCGGGGCCTCGCCCTCGGCGTGCTCGCTCGGCTGGACCATCACGATCTTGTCGCTCGCGATCTCCTCGAAGGCGATCGACAGGGGCTTCCGGGCGATCGAGGTGACCTGCGGGGGCACGATCGAGCCCAGGCCCTCACCGAGCTGGTTGAAGTACGCGTTGATCTGCCGGGCGCGCATGGCGCTGAGCGTGACCAGGGAGAACTTGGACCCGGCGCGATCGAACAGCTCTTCGATGGACGGGTTCATCATCGTGTCTTGCCGGGATGCCATAAGGGCTCAAGGCTACCGCCTGCGCGCCACGGACTGTGAAATCCTCCGCACGTCGTTCACCGCCCTCCCAGGTACCCGTCCCCGTCCAGGGTCGACAGCGTCTCCCACGGCGCCAGCCGCCACCGGTCCTCGAGCTCCTCGCCCTGCTCGCGGGCGGCGCGCACGGCGCGATCCCAGGTGAGCGTCCGGGCGATCTTGGCCACCCGGCACGCCAGCTCGAGCATGGGCACCAGCTCATCGGCCCCGTCGCCGCCGAACACCGCGAGGTAGGCGTCGCGGGCCGCCAGGACCCGGGGGTCCTCGACGCCGGTGCCGAGCAGCGTGGCCACGAACCCGAGCGGCACCAGCGTCGCCGCGAACGAGTGCGCCACCACCGCGTCGCCCCAGTCGTAGAACCGGGGCGCGTCGGGCTCGCCGAGCACGTTCCAGGGGTGGAGGTCGTTGTGGTCGAGGCTGGCCGGAACCGGCGACGCTCCCAGCCGCTCGCACCACTCGGCGACCCGGGGACGCAGCGCCGCCACCTCCCGGTGCCGGTCGGGGTCCGCGGTGGCGGCGGTCGCGTCGAGCGCCTCCTCGAAGCGGGCCGGCAGCGCGGCGGGCCGCATGTCGGCCACCCCGGCGGCCAGCACGTCGTCGACGTGGGTGGCCAGGTCGAGCTGCATCCGCCCGTAGGCGGCGAGCGAGGCCGCCAGGGCCTCGGCCAGCGCCGCGCCCTCCAGCCGCTCGCCGAGCACCGGTCCGCCGTCGGGCAGCAGCAGCCACCTCCGGGCCCTGTCGGTGGCCAGCGGCACCAGTATCCGGTCGGGCACCGTCCCGGCCAGCACCTCGTACAGGCCGACCTCCGCGGCGGTGCCCGGCGAGCAGGCCTTGAGCCACACCGGCCCGCCGGCGGTGGGGATCCGCAGGACCGTCGCCCACGGCCGCCGGTGCGGCTGGGTGACCTGGCCGTCGCGGGCCAGGCCGGCCGCGGCCAGGTGGTCGTCGGCCCAGGCGAGGGCGCGGTCCCGCCACGCCGCCGTCGACCACACGGCCTCACCGTGGCCCTCCCCCGCCGCCATCTCAGGCGAGCAGCTTGTGGGCGGCCTCGACGATGCGGTCGGCCAGCTCGGCCGGCCCGAGCACCACCGAGTCGAGGACCAGGTCGTAGATCGACAGGTCCTCCAGGTCCAGGCCGTACAGCGCCCGGTAGCGGGCCCGCTCGATCGTCTGGCGCTCGTCGTTCTCCGCCCGGGCCTGCGCGGCGGTCACGCCCTCGCGGGCGGCGACCCGTTGGGCCCGCACCGCGGGGTCGCAGTCGATCCACGCGCTCACGGCCAGGAGGCCCTCGTTGTGGGCGATCCAGCCCGCCAGCCGGGACTCGACCACGACGCCGCCGGCCCGGGCCCGCTCGGCCAGCCGGCGGTCGAGCTCGGCGTCGACCTCGGGATGGTCGGCGGCGTAGCGGCCGAAGTCGGGCAACGTCAGGCCGGCCTCGGCAGCCATGGTCCGGAACACCTTGCCGCCCGGGACGAGACCGATCTCGAGCCGGGCGGCGACGTGTTCTGCTGCGGTTGTGGTGCCCGACCCCGGAGGGCCGGAGACCGTGATCAACAAGCGGACGTGAGCCCGCTCAGCCCGAGAAGGCGTCGAGCAGAGCCTTGCGCTGCTGCTCGCCCAGGCCCCGGACGCGCCGGCTGTCGGCGATGCCGATCTCCTCCATCGCCCGGCGGGCGCGGACCTTGCCCACACCCGGGAGCGACTCGAGGACGGCCAGCACCTTCATCTTGCCGACCATGTCGCTGGACTGGGCCTGGTCGAGGAGGTCGCTCAGGGTCAGCGAACCCATCTTGAGCTTCTCCTTCAGTTCGGCCCGGGCGCGGCGTGCCTCGGCGGCCTTGGCCAGTGCTGCTTCGCGCTGCTCAGGAGTCAATTGCGGTGGCTGCGGCATGGCGCGCACCCTAGCGCGCGGTCACACTCGACTCGCGACACTCCCGTCATGATGTGACGGATGCGACGACGGCCCGGGCGGCGGCCGCGGGATCGGGCGCCCGCGTGACGGCCCGCCCGAGGATCACCAGGTCGGACCCCGCGGCGAACGCGGCGGCCGGTGTCGCGACCCGTCCCTGGTCGTCGACCGGCGAGCCCTCGGGGCGGATGCCCGGCGTCGCCAGCACCGCGGCGGGCGCCAGCTGGCGCACCGTCGGCAGATCCGCCACCGCGCACACGAACCCGAGGCAGCCGGCGTCGAGGCCGATCGTGACCCGCTGGCGCAGCAGGTGGGTCGACGCGTCCGGCTCGCTCGTCAGCACGGTCACCCCCAGCGGGACGGGTTCGGGCGCGTCCGCGCCGGCCGCGCCCTCGCGGAAGCCCTCGACCCCGGCCCGGACCATGGCGGTCCCGCCCGCGATGTGGAAGTTGAGGTAGCGGGCGCCGAGCGCGCCGATGACCCGGGCCGCCCGGCCCACGGTGGTGGGGATGTCGTGCAGCTTGAGGTCGGCGAACACGTCGACGCCCAGGTCGGCCAGCGTCGTGATCGCCTCGGGCCCGGCCGCGCTGTACATCTCGAGACCCACCTTCATCGTCCCGAACCAGGGCGACAGCTCCCGCGCCATGCGCAGCGCCGGGATCAGGTCGTCGATGTCCAGCGCCAGTGCCAGCCGGTCCCGTACCTCGGGGGGTGCTCCCTCGTCAGCCATCCACGTCTCCTATCAGCTCGCGGAGGTGCGCCGCGCCCTGGCGCCGCACCCACGCCTCCAGCTCGTCCCGTACCCGCGCGGGCGCCCGGGGATCGGCGAACGTCGCCGTCCCCACCTGCACGGCGGTCGCCCCCGCCAGGATCATCTCCGCCGCGTCCGCCCCCCGGGCGATGCCGCCGACGCCCACGATGGGCAGGCCGGGCAGCGCCCGGTGGACATCGAACACCGCTCGCACCGCCAGCGGATGGATCGCGGGGCCCGACACCCCGCCGCCGTTGGGCCCCGAGCCGAGGCGGAACCGTCGGGTCTCGGGGTCGATGGCCAGTCCCATGGCGGTGTTGACCAGCGTCACCGCCTCGGCGCCCGCCTCGCCCACCGCAGCCGCGACCTCGACGAGGTTGGACACATTGGGGCTCAGCTTGGCCCAGCGGGGTCGCCCGCAGCCGGCGGTCGCCGCGATGGCCGCGGCGGCCGTCCCGGCGTCATGGGCGAACAGGTCGCGCCCCGCTTCGGTGTTGGGGCACGACAGGTTGACCTCGACCGCCACGACTTCCGGCGGCGCCACCTCCAGGAGGTCGGCGGCCCGCCCGTACTCATCCACGCTGCGCCCCCAGATCGAGGCCACGACCCGGGCCCCGGTCGCCAGCAGGGGCGGCATGTCCTGGACCAGCCAGGCGGCGACGCCCGGCCCCTGGAGGCCCACCGAGTTGATCATCCCGGCCGTGGTCTCGTGGACCCGCAGGGCGGGATTGCCGGGCCATGGCCCCGCGTGCAGCGACTTCACCACCACCGCGCCGAGGGTGGCCAGGTCGAGGTAGGGCGCCAGTTCCGCGCCGTGGCCGGCGGTGCCGGACGCGGTCATGACCGGGTTGGGCAGCGCAACCGAGCCGACCGTCACGGCCATGTCGACCGGCGCGGCCGCGGCCCGGAGCCTCATCGCCGGTGGTACTCCTGCAACGTCCGCACCCGCAGGTCGTGGCGCGAGCGGTCGACGCTGGACTCGGCGGCCGCCAGCGCTGCCGCCGCGGTGGTCAGGCACGGGATGCGATGCACGTTGGCCGCCCGGCGGATGTAGGCGCCGTCGGCGCGGGCGCCGCGGCCCCGGGGGCTGTTGACCACCAGCGCAACTTGGTTCGTCGAGATCAGGTCGACCGCGGTCGGCCGGCCGTCGGGCGACGGTGGCGGGGTCTGCTCGTCCTCGGACATGACCTTGGCCACCCGCTGCACGACCGGGATGCCGTGGCGCTCCAGGTGGTCGGCGGTGCCGTCGGTGGCGGCGATGGCGAAGCCCAGCTCGACGAACCGGGCCGCGGCGGACACGCCAGCCGGCTTGTCCCGGTCGGCCAGCGACACGAACACCGTGCCCCCCTCGGGCAGCCGGTCGCCCGCCGAGTTCTGGGCCTTGCCGAACGCCAGCCCGAAGGTGCGGTCGACCCCCATGACTTCGCCGGTGGAGCGCATCTCGGGCCCGAGGACCGTGTCGGCATCCGGGAAGCGGTTGAACGGCAGCACCGCCTCCTTGACGGCGATGTGGCCGCTTACGGCGTCCCGCAACAGGCCCTCGGCCCGCAGCTCGGCGAGCGTGGCGCCGACCATGACCCGGGCCGCCACCTTCACGAGCGGGACCCCGGTGGCCTTGGCCACGAACGGCACCGTGCGGCTGGCCCGGGGGTTGGCCTCGATCACGAACACCTGAGCGTTGGCTCCACTCCCCCGGTCGCTCGGGCCGCGTTTCACCGCGTACTGGACGTTGAGCAGGCCCCGGACGTCGAGGGCGTCGGCGAGGCGCCGGGTGTAGTCCTCGATGACGGCCACGGTCTCGTCCGACAGCGAGTGGGGCGGGATGGAGCAGGCCGAGTCCCCGGAGTGGACCCCGGCCTCCTCCACGTGCTCCATGACCGCGCCGATGACCACCTCGCCGGTGTGGTCCCGCAGGGCGTCGACGTCGACCTCGGTGGCGTCCTCCAGGAACCGGTCGACCAGCACCGGCCGGGACGCGGACAGCCCGCCCTCGCGGCCCAGCGACCCGAACGCCGCCAGCTCGTCCATGGCCCGGCGCAGCCCCTCGGCGTCGTAGACGATCTCCATCGCCCGGCCCCCCAGCACGTAGCTGGGGCGCAGCAGCGCCGGGTAGCCGATGCGGTCGACGATGGCGAGGGCCTCGTCGAGAGTGGTGGCCGTGCCGCCGGCCGGCTGGGGGATCTCCAGGCGGGCGCACAGGGCGTTCCACTGCTCGCGGTCCTCCGCTGCGTCGATGGAGGCGGCCGAGGTGCCGAGCACGAGGCCCTCGGGCAGCACCCCGGCCAGCTTGAGCGGGGTCTGCCCGCCGAGCGCCACCACCACGCCCACCAGCTCGCCGGCCGCCCGCTCGGCCTCGATGACGTTGAGGGCGTCCTCCAGCGTGAGCGGCTCGAAGTACAGCCGGTCGGACGTGTCGTAGTCGGTCGACACGGTCTCCGGGTTGCAGTTGAGCATCACGGTCTCGTAGCCGGCCTCGGCCAGGGCGAAGCTGGCGTGCACGCAGCAGTAGTCGAACTCGATGCCCTGCCCGATACGGTTGGGCCCCGATCCGAGGATCAGCACCTTGCGCCGCCCGCTGGGGGCGACCTCGTCCTCGTCCTCGTAGGTCGAGTAGTGGTACGGCGTCGTGGCCTCGAACTCGGCGCCGCAGGTGTCGACCGTCTTGAACGTGGGCCGCACACCCGCCGCCTCGCGGGCCGCCCGCACCTCGGCCTCGGGGACGCCCCACAGCCAGGCGAGCTGGGCGTCGGAGAAGCCGAGCTGCTTGGCCCGTTTCCAGTCCCGCCGCCCCAGGCCGGCCATCCCGGACTCGGCCAGGTGCGCCCTCTCCTCCACGACCCGCAGCATCTGGTCGAGGAACCATGGGTCGACCCTCGTCGAGGCGGCCAGGTCGTCGACCGTGATGCCCCGCCGCAGCGCGGCTTCCAGCTGGAACGGCCGGTCGGGCGTGGCGATCGCGGCTCGGGACACGAGCTCGGCGTCGTCGAGGGCGTCGAGGCCGGCCTCGGGCGGGTCGCAGTTGAGCCCGGCCCGGCCGTGCTCAAGGCTGCGCAGCGCCTTCTGCAGCGACTCGGGGAACGTGCGGCCGATGGCCATCGCCTCGCCGACCGACTGCATCGACGTGCCCAGCACGCCGGCGCTGCCCGGGAACTTCTCGAACGCCCACCGCGGCACCTTGGTGACCACGTAGTCAATCGTGGGCTCGAAGCTGGCCGGCGTCTTGGCCGTGATGTCGTTGGGGATCTCGTCGAGCGTGTAGCCGACGGCGAGCTTGGCGGCGATCTTGGCGATCGGGAACCCGGTGGCCTTGGAGGCGAGCGCCGAGGAGCGGCTCACCCGGGGGTTCATCTCGATGATGACCATGTCGCCGGTGGCGGGGTCGAGGGCGAACTGGACGTTGGACCCGCCGGTCTCCACCCCCACCCGGCGGATGCAGGCGAACGCCGCGTCCCGCATGGCCTGGTACTCGACGTCGGTGAGCGTCTGGGCCGGCGCCACCGTGATCGAGTCGCCGGTGTGCACGCCCATCGGGTCGAGGTTCTCGATGGAGCAGATGACCACGCAGTTGTCGGCGCGGTCGCGCATGACCTCGAGCTCGTACTCCTTCCAGCCCGCGATCGAGCGCTCGATGAGGATCTCGTGGATCGGGCTGGCGGCCAGCCCGGTGGCGGCCAGGCGGGCGAAGTCGTCGCCGGTGCCGGCGATGCCGGTGCCCTTGCCGCCGAGGATGAACGCCGGCCGGATCACCACCGGCAGCCCGATCCGCTCCACCACGGCCATGGCCTCGTCCAGGCTGTGGGCGGTGGCCGACGGCGGCACCTGGAGGCCGATGCCCTGCATGGCGTCCTTGAACCGCTCGCGGTCCTCGGCGGTGGCGATGGCATCGGCGTTGGCCCCGATCAGCTCGGGGGTGCCGGTCACGCCGACGGCCTTGGCCTCGACCAGCTCCATGGCCAGGTTGAGCGCCGTCTGGCCGCCGAGGGTGGGCAGCACGGCGTCCGGGCGCTCCCGGTCGATGATGGCGGCCAGGTGGTCGGCGTCCAGCGGCTCGACGTAGGTGGCGTCGGCGAAGTCGGGATCGGTCATGATCGTGGCCGGGTTGGAGTTGGCCAGGATCACCCGGTAGCCCTCGGCCCGCAGCACCTTGCAGGCCTGGGTGCCCGAATAGTCGAACTCGCAGGCCTGGCCGATGACGATGGGCCCGGCCCCGATGAGCAGGATCGACTCGATGTCGTCGCGGCGGGGCATCAGCGACCCCCGCGCTCGTCGATCAGCGCCGCGAACTCGCCGAACAGGTAGGCCGCGTCGTGGGGCCCGGGGCCGGCCTCGGGGTGGTACTGGACCGAGAAGGCCCGCAGGCCGGGCGCCCGCAGCCCCTCCACCACGCCGTCGTTGAGGTTCACGTGGGTGACCTCGACCCCCGCGCCGAGCGAGCCCTCCGCCACCGCGTAGTTGTGGTTCTGGCTGGTGATCTCGACCCGCCCGGTGGCGAGGCGGCGCACGGGATGGTTGCCACCGTGGTGCCCGAACGGGAGCTTGTGGGTGGTGGCGCCGAGCGCGGTGGCCAGCAGCTGGTGACCGAGGCAGATGCCGAACACCGGCACCCGGCCGAGCAGCTCGCGAATCGCGCCGGCCGCGTAGGTCACCGCCGCGGGGTCGCCGGGGCCGTTGGACAGGAACACGCCGTCGGGCCCGCGGGCCAGCACCTCCGTCGCGGGCGTCGACGCCGGCACGACCGTGACCTCGCCGAGGGCCGCGAGGTGGCGCAGGATCGTGCGCTTGATCCCGTAGTCGTAGGCGACGATCCGCCGGTGGCCTCCGGCGGCGGCCACCGGGTAGGGCGCGGTGCAGGTCACCGTGGCCACCAGGTCGATGCCGTCGGTGCCCGGCTCGGCCGCGGCTGCGGCCTTGAGCGTGACCTCGTCGGCCGACCCGAAGGCGCCGGGCAGCGCCCCCGCCTCGCGGATGTGACGTGTGAGGCGGCGGGTGTCGAGGCCCGCGATGCCGGGGACGCCGTGGTGGCGCAGGTAGCCATCGAGGTCGCCGGTCGACCGCCAGTTGGAGCGGCGCCGGGCGAGGTCCCGGACCACGACGCCCCGGGCGAAAGGCCGGCGGCTCTCGTCGTCGTCCGGGTTGACCCCGTAGTTGCCGATGTGGGGGTAGGTGAACGTGATGATCTGGCCGGCATAGCTGGGGTCCGACAGGACCTCCTGGTAACCGGACAGCACGGTGTTGAACACCACCTCGCCGGTGGCGACGCCCCCGGGCGCCTCGGCCCCGATGAGCTCGCCCTCGAACGTCGTGCCGTCGACCAGGACCAGCAGGCCGTCTCGCAGGGTCATCGGCGACCTCTGTGCCCGGAACTCTGCATGAGCATGCAGTCTAGTGCATAGACCCTCACCGCTGCGCCTCGGCGTCCATCACCACCGCCTCCCCCGCGTAGACCGTGTGGCGGACCCGGCCGGTCAGCGTCATCCCCGCGTAGGGCGTGTTGCGGCTGCGGGACGCCAGCCGCTCGGGCTCGACGGTCCAGCTCGCCGTGGGGTCGACGACACACAGGTGGGCGGGGCGCCCCTGGGCAACCACGCCGTGGGCGTCGGCCGCGCCGATCACCGCCGCCGGCCGCCACGACAGCAGGGCCAGCACCCCGGCGATCGGCAGTTCCAGGTGGGTCAACGCCACCGCCAGCGCGGTCTCCAGGCCCAGCATCCCCGGGGGCGCCTCGTCGAAGGGCTGCTCCTTCGTCTCGGGCGCGTGCGGGGCGTGGTCGGTGGCGATGCAGTCGATCGTCCCGTCGGCCAGCCCGGCCCGGACCGCGGCCACGTCGTCCGCCGTCCGCAGCGGCGGGTTGACCTTGAACACCGGGTCATAGGAGGCGCAACGTTCGTCGGTCAGGGCCAGGTGGTGGGGCGTGGCCTCGCAGGTCACCGGCAGGCCCTCGGCCTTGGCCGCCGCCACCATCGCCACCGACCGCCGCGTCGAGAGGTGCTGGAAGTGGACCCGGCCGCCGGTGAGCCGGGCCAGCGCGACGTCGCGCAGGACCATGACCTCCTCGGCCTCGGCCGGCTGGCCGGGGATGCCGAGGCGGGCGGAGGTGGCGCCCTCGTTCATCGCGCCGCCCGCGGACAGGACCGTGTCCTCGCAGTGCTGGGCCAGCGTCACCCCGAGGCCCCGGGCGTACTCCAGCGCCCGGCGCATCAGCCGGCCGTCCTGGACCCCGTCACCATCGTCGGTGAAGAACCGCACGCCCAGGTCCGCCAGCTCGGCCATCGGCGCCAGCTGGGTCCCGGCCCGCCCGACGGTGATGGCGCCCGCCGCCCGGACCTCGCAGCAGGCCCGACGGCCCAGCTCCAGCACCTCGCGGGCCACGCCGGCCGAGTCGATGGCCGGGGTCGTGTTGGGCATGGCCAGCACGCAGGTGAACCCGCCGAGCGCCGCGGCCCGGGCCCCGGTCTCGACCGTCTCGGCCTCCTCCTTGCCCGGCTGGCGCAGGTGGGCGTGCAGGTCGACCAGCCCGGGGGCGACCACGCAGCCGCCGGCGTCGAGCTCCACGTCGGCGGCCAGCGACGAGCCGTCGTCCGCGACCGCGGCGATGCGGCCGTCCTCGACCAGCACGTCGGCCCGGCGGGATCCGGAGGCGTCGACCACCTCGCCACCTCGGATGACGATCGACTTCATCGGTCCCCTTCCCTCCGGCCGGAGCCCAGCAGCTCGAACAGCACGGCCATCCGCACCGCCACCCCGTTGCGGACCTGGTCGATCACGACGGAGCGGGGCAGGTCGGCGACGTCGGCCGCGATCTCCACCCCCCGGTTCATCGGCCCGGGGTGCATGACGATGGCCTTCTCACCCAGCTGGTCGACCCGGCGGCGGGTCAGGCCGTAGCAGGCCGTGTACTCGCGGAGCGACGGGATCAGCGCCTCGGTCATGCGCTCCTGCTGCATGCGCAGCAGGTACACCACGTCCACTTCGCCGAGCGTGGCGTCGATGTCGTGGCTGACCCGCACCGGCCAGCCCTCGGTCGAGGGCGGCAGCAGCGTGGGCGGCGCCACGAGCGTGACCTCGGCGCCCATGGTGGTGAACGCCCAGGCGTCGCTGCGGGCCACCCGACTGTGCTTGACGTCGCCCACGATGGCGATGCGCAGGCCGTCGAGGCCGCCCAGGTGCTCGCGGATCGTGTAGCAGTCGAGCAGCGCCTGGGTCGGGTGCTCGTGCCAGCCGTCTCCGGCGTTGACGACCGACGCCGACACCCAGCGCGCGATCTGGTGCGGCACACCGGCCGAGCGGTGGCGCACCACGATGCAGTCGACGCCCATGGCCTCGATGGTCTCGACGGTGTCCCGCAGCGACTCGCCCTTGCGCACCGACGAGGTCGAGACCGAGAAGCTGAGCGTGTCGGCCGACAGGCGCTTGGCCGCCTGCTCGAAGCTGAGCCGGGTGCGGGTCGAGTCCTCGTAGAACAGCCAGGTCACCGTGCGGCCCTGGAGGGCCGGGACCTTGGGCATCCGGCGCCGCCCGACCTCCGCGAAGCTGTCGGCCAGCACGAGCAGGTGGTCGATGTCGTCCGCCGACAGGTCGGCGATCCCCAGCAGGTGCCTCACCGCGCCTCCTTGTAGAGCTCTCCCAGCTCGACCCCCTCGAGCGTCGCGTTCACCACCTCGTCGCTGCGAGTCGGCAGGTTCTTGCCCACGAAGTCGGCCCGGATCGGCAGCTCGCGGTGGCCGCGGTCCACCATGACCGCCAACTGCACCGCTCGGGGCCGCCCGTAGCTGTGGACCGCGTCGAGCGCGGCCCGGATCGTCCGCCCGGTGAACAGCACGTCGTCCACCAGCACCACGACCCGGCCGGTGAGGTCGGCGGGGATGTCGGTGACGGCGCTCGGCAGCACCGGCCGCAGCCCGATGTCGTCGCGGTGGAAGGCGACGTCCAGGGTGCCCTGGGGCGGGGCTGTGCCGTCGATCTTCTCCAGGGCCTCGGCTAGCGCGACGGCGAAGGTGACGCCGCCGGTCTGGAGGCCGATCAGGATCACGTCGTCGAGGCCGTGGTTGCGCTCGACCACCTCGTGGGCCATCCGCCACACGGCCCGACGGACGTCGTCCGCGTCGAGGACCTGTGTGCGGGCAACGAAAACGCCCCCGAACGGGGGCGTGCTCCGGCGTTCGCGTTCTGCCAATCGGGGACCTCCCCATCGCTCTGTCCGTGCGGAACTCACAGGTCCCGCTTCACGGTCAGCGCCGCAGCGTAGCAGCGCCCGGTCGGGGTTCCGGGGACCGGGCCCAGATCTCGGTCCCGGCCGCCACGCCGAGCCGGCGGAACCCGGCCCGGCGGGCCACCGCGGCCGACGCCGGGTTGGCGGGATCGATGCGGGCCCACACCTGGCGCAGCCACAGCGGCGGCCCCTGGGCCCAGGCTGCCACCATCGCCACCGCCGGGGCGGAGCGGCCGTGGCCGCGGTGGGCGGCGCCGATCCACCAGCCGATCTCGGCCCGGCGCCGGACCCGGTCGATGTTGCGCAGCCCGACCTCGCCCAGCACCACGTCCTCGTCGCCGCGGTCGACGACCACCAGGTCGAGCGCCAGGCCGGCGTCCAGCCGCGCCGCAGCGCCGGCGATCCAGGCCTCGGCCGCGGCCGGCGAGCGGTCCGCGGGCGGGCGGCCGCCCGCGGCCACCGCCGGATCGGCCCACGCAGCCACGAGGGCGGCCACATCGCCGGGGGTCGCTCGCCACGGGCGCAGCGCCACGCCGGCGGTCGAGTCGGTGAGTGGTGGTTCGGGCGGGTCGAGCCCGGGAGGCACCCCTATTCGATACCCGGTCGGACCTCGGCTGCCACCGCCGACAGCACGCCGTTGACGAACCGGGGCGAGTCGTCGGTCCCGAACCGGCGGGCCAGCACGACCGCCTCGTTGATGATCAGCGCCGGCGACCGGTCGCCGGCCGCCAGCAGCTCGTAGCTGCCGATGCGCAGCACGGCCCGGTCGACGGCGGCCAGGCGCTCCAGCGACCAGCGGGGCGCCACCAGCCGCCCGAGGCGCTCGTCGATCTCGGACTGGTGCGCCTCGACGCCCTCCACCAGCTCGACGGCCAGGTCCGCGGGCGTGACCGGGAGCGCGGCCAGCACCTCGGACACGCCGATGCCCTTGGCCTCGGCCTCGTAGAGCAGCTCGAGTGCCCGCTCCCGGGCACCGCGCCGGCTCTCGACCGCGCTCGGTTCGAGGTCACCCACGGGCAGGATCACGCCCGGGTGAGGTACGCGGCGCTGCGGGTGTCGACCTTGATGCGGTCGCCGGCGTTCACGAACAGGGGCACCTGGACCACGAGCCCGGTCTCCACGGTGGCGGGCTTGCGGGCGCCGGACACGCGGTCGCCCTGGATGCCGGGCTCGGTGTCGGTGACGGCCAGCTCGACGGCGGCCGGCAGGTCGGTGCCGATGATCTCGTCCTTGTAGAACTGCAGGACCATGGTCGAACCGTCGACGATGTAGTTCGTGGCGTCGCCCAGCGCCGCCGGCCCGACGTGGATCTGCTCGTAGGTGCCGTTGTCCATGAACACATAGTCCGAGCCGTCGCGGTAGAGGAACTGCATGTCCTTCTTCTCGACGACGGCCTGCTCGACCCGCTCGTCCGACCGGAACGTCTTGTCGAGCACGCCGCCCGAGCGGACGTTCCGCAGGGTGGTCCGCACGAAGGCCGGGCCCTTGCCGGGCTTGACGTGCTGGAAGTCGACGACCTGGAAGAGGCCCTCGGACAGATCGAGGGTCATGCCCCGCTTGAGGTCGTTGGTGGTGGTGGCTGCCATCGGGAAAGCTCGCTCCTGGCGCGTAGAGAAGGGGATCTAGAGGGCTGGTTCCTTGGGCGCCCGCGTCAGCGGGCGGCAACCCTCGGAGGTGACCACGACCGTGTCCTCGATGCGGACGCCTCCGTGGGCGGGGAGGTAGACGCCGGGCTCGACCGTGACGACGTGGCCGTCTGCCAGCGTACCAGTCGGGGTGGTCGACAACCTCGGCGGCTCGTGGATGTCGAGCCCCACGCCGTGGCCGGTGCCATGGACGAACGCGTCCTCCCAGCCGGCGCCGGCGATGACCCCCTTGCACACCTCGTGGACCTCCTGGGCCTCGACCCCCGCCCGCACCGCCGCCACGCCGGCGGCCTGGGACGCGATCACGACGTCGAGCATTCGCTGCTGGGTGGCGTCGATCTCGCCCACGGCCACGGTCCGGGTCATGTCGGAGTGGTAGCCGTCGATCAGGGCGCCGAAGTCGATGACCACCAGGTCCCCGGGCTCGATGCGCCGGGCGCCGGCCCGGTGGTGGGGCTTGGCCCCGTTCGGCCCGCTGCCCACGATCGTCTCGAACGACGGGCCCTCGGCGCCGCGCCGGCGCATCTCGTTCTCCAGCTCGAGGGCGAACTCGGCCTCGGTCGGCCCCTCACCCAGCCGGGGGCGCACGGCAGCCAGCGCGGCGTCGGCGACCGCGCAGGCGGCCTCGATGCGCGCGACCTCACCGGTGTCCTTGCGCTGGCGCAGCGCCTCGACCAGGCCGGTCGTGGCGACCAGGCCGGCGGCCGGGAACCAGTCGTCGTCGTAGCGCTGCTGCTGGGCCCAGCTGACGTGCTCGGCCTCGAGCCCCAGGCGGGCGATGCCGTCGGCCGCCTTGGCCAGCAGGTCGCGCTGCTCCTCGCTGGTGCGGCCGATCTCGGTCACGGCCGTGACGCCGGCCCCGGCCAGCTCGTCGGCCGACTGGTCGCGGTAGCGGCCGTCGGTGACGAACACCAGGTCGTCGCCCCGCACCAGCAGCAGGGCGGCCGAGCCGGTGAAGCCCGTCAGGTAGCGGATGTTCGTGAGGTTCGTGACGAGGAGGGCGTCGCAGCCCGCCTCGTCGAACGCCTCCCGCAGCCGCCCGGCGCGGGCGGCCACGTCCATCGGGGGCAGCGCGGCGATGTCGAGTGTCACCCGGGCAAGCCTAGGAGCGAGGCCGCCGCGTCCACCGCCAGGCCGTAGCCCGCCCCACCCAGCCCCGCGATCGTGGCGGTAGCCACCGGGGCGACGACCGAGGTGTGACGCCAGGACTCCCGAGCCTGGGGGTTCGACAGGTGCAGCTCGACCACCGGGCCGTCGAACGCGGCGAGCGCGTCGTGGATCGCCCAGGCGTAGTGCGTGAAGGCGCCGGGGTTGATCACGATGGCCGCGCACCGGCCCCTGGCCCCGTGGATGGCCTCGACCAGGTCGCCCTCGTGGTTGGACTGGACGTGCTCCAGGGCCAATCCGTGTCCCTCGGCGGTGGCCCGGGCGGTGGCGACGTGGTCGTCGAGGGTGGTGGTGCCGTAGACCTCCGGCTCCCGCTGGCCGAGCAGGTTGAGGTTGGGCCCGCTGAGCAGCAGGAGCACCGGTGCGTCGGTCACTCGGCGCCCCGGGGGCGGCGCACCGCGTCGTGCAGCACCCACGACAGCGGCGCGGCCGCATCGTCGGGGTCGACGGCGCGCACGACCTCCACGCCGCCGGGGCCGTCGAGAACGAACGTGAGGCCGCCGACCGCCTTCTTGTCCCGGCCCATGAGCGTCAGCAGCCGGTCGCCGTCGAGCCCCGCTGGCAGTGTGGTCGAAAGGCCGTACGCGGCCAGGACCCGGTAGTGGTCGGCCACCCGGGCGTCGCCGATGCGCTCCAGGTACCACGCCAGCTCGGCGGCGTAGGCCAGCCCGATGGCGACGGCCTCGCCGTGCCGCAGCCCGTAACCCCCCGCGCTCTCCAGTGCGTGGGCCAGCGTGTGGCCGTAGTTGAGGATCGCCCGGCCCCGGGTCTCGGCCGGGTCCTCCCGCTCGTCGGCGGCCACCACCGCGGCCTTGATGCGGACGCAGGCGGCGATGCGCTCGTCGAGCGGCAGCGAGAGGAGGTCGTCGCCGGTCAGGAAGTGGTACTTGGCCATCTCGCCCAGGCCGCTGCGGCGTTCCCGCTCGGGCAGGGTGGCGAGGGCGTCGGTGTCGCAGACCACGGCGGACGGCTGCCAGAACGCCCCCACCAGGTTCTTGCCCTCGGGCAGGTTGACGCCGGTCTTGCCCCCGATGGCGGCATCGACCATGCCGAGCAACGTCGTCGGCACGTGCACCACTCCCACACCCCGGTGGTAGACCGCGGCCGCGAAGCCGGCCGTGTCGGTGACAACGCCGCCGCCCACCGCCACCACCTGGTCGCCCCGGGTCAGGCCCCACTGCGACCAGACCCGGCACAGCTGCTCGACCGTGGCCATCGTCTTGGCCTGCTCGCCCTCCCCGATCGGGAACACCCGGTGCTCGCGGGCGGGGTCGACGGTGAAGCCGACCCCGGGCTGGGTCACGACCGCGACGCGGCGGGCTCCGGGGTCGAGCAGGTCGGGCAGCCGGTCGGCGGCCCCGGCCCCGACCACGACCGGGTAGGTGCCGCCGGGGACGGCGACGTCGACCGTGATCACGCCGTCACCTCCAGGTGCGCGGCCACGAGGTCGGCGATGTGGCGGGCCAGGGCCCGCTTGGGCTTGTCGTCGCCGGTGTGGAACGGCTCGACGTCGACGGTCACGTCGGCGACCTCGCCGTAGAGCGGCTCGCGCTCGGCCGCCAGCCGGGCCAGCTTGTCGCGGGCGTCGCCCCCCGCCAGCAGGGGGCGGTGGGTCGGGTCGGTCCGCCCGGCCAGGAACGAGGGCGTGGCCCGCAGCCACACCACGACGGCCTCCGTGAGCAGCCGGCGATTCGCCTCGCCGGTCACGACGCCGCCGCCGGCCGCGATCACGAGCGGCGCCGGCCGCGCCATCAGGTCCGCCAGCCGGGCGGCCTCCGCGATCCGGAACCCGGGCTCGCCCGCCTGCCGGAACAGCGTGCGCACGGTGCACCCCTCGGCCAACTCCACCTGCTCGTCGAGGTCGGCGAAGGGGCGGTCCATCTCCTTCGCCAGGCGCCGGCCGACGGTGGACTTGCCCACGCCCATGAGCCCGACGAGGACGACGTGGCGGCCGTCAGGCATCGCGCAGGGTGGCCGCGTAGGCGTCGGCGTTGCGCACCACCTCGGCGAGCGAGTCGCCCCCGAACTTGCGCAGGGCCTCGGACGCCAGCACCAGCGCCACCATCGTCTCGGCGACCACGCCCATGGCGGGCACGGCGGTCACGTCGGTGCGCTCCTTGAAGCTGACCGTCTCTTCCTTGGTCTCGACGTCGACGGTCGTGAGCACCGGCCGGTTGAGCGTGGCCAGGGGCTTCATGGCCACCTTGCACACCACCACCTCGCCGGTCGACATGCCGCCCTCGACACCGCCGGCCCGGGTGGTGTGGCGCCGGTACGTGCGGGCCTCGGCGTCCCAGGAGATGGGGTCGTGCGCCTCGCTGCCCGGCAGCCCGGCGACGTCGAAGCCGTCGCCGACCTCGACGCCCTTCACCGCCTGGATGCTCATCAGCGCCTGGGCCAGCAGGCCGTCCAGCCGCCGGTCCCAGTGGACGTGGCTGCCGAGACCGACCGGCACGCCGTAGGCCAGGACCTCGACCACGCCGCCGAGGCTGTCGCCGGCCTTGGCCACCGCCTTGATCTCCTCGACCATCGCCTCCTCGACCACCGGGTCGAAGCACCGCAGCGGCGACTCGTCGACCCGCCCGAGGTCGCCGGCGCCGGGCCGCTCGGCCGCCTTGGACCGCACCGAGCCCATCTGCACCACGTGGGACACCACCGAGACGCCGAGGTGGCCCAGAAGGTTCTTGGCCAGTGCGCCGGCCGCCACCCGGGCCGCGGTCTCGCGGGCGGAGGCCCGCTCCAGCACGTCGCGGGCGTCGCTGAAGCCGTACTTCTGCATGCCGGCGAGGTCGGCGTGGCCGGGGCGGGGCTGGGTGAGCGGCGCCTGGGTCTCGCCCGGCTCGACCGCCATCTCCTCGTGCCAGCGGTCGGAGCGGGACCACTCGGTGTTGGCGATCTCGATCGCCACCGGCGAGCCGAGGGTGCGGCCGTGGCGGACGCCGCCGACGATCGTGACCTCGTCCTGCTCGAAGCGCATCCGCGGGCCGCGGCCGTAGCCGAGGCGGCGGCGCGCCAGCTCGTGACGGATGTCGTCGAGCGTCACCGGCAGGCCGGCGGGCAGCCCCTCGACGATGACGACGAGGGCGCGGCCGTGGGATTCGCCGGCGGTGAGGTACCGGAGCACGGCCACGACGATACCGGCCGGCCGTTCGCGGGCCGGTATGCGATCGGCTGGTCAGAGCGCGGCCAGCAGCACCACGAGGCCGGCCGCGGCCACCGCCGGCCCGAACGGGAACGGCTTGTCGCGCCCCCGCACGACAAGCAGGACCATGCCCACGACGGCCCCGCCGACCGCGGCGAGCAGCGCGGCGCTCAGTACCGCCTGGACGGGGGCCAGCAGGGGATGGGCAGCCTCCCAGCCGGCCCAGCCGACCGCCATGCCCACCAGCGTGGCCAGCCGGACGTCGCCGAAGCCGAGCATGCGGGGCGAGACGAGGTGCAGGACCAGCAGCATCCCGCCATAGACGGCGGCGCCCAGCACCGCGCCCCACAGCCGCCGGGGGGTGTCGTCGACCAGCGACACCACCACGAGCCCGGCCCCCACCGCGGCCGCGGTCAGGTAGACGAAGCGCGACGGGATGCGCATGACCGCCAGGTCGACGGCCGACATGGCGACCAACCCGGCGACGAGGACGAGCACCGGCACGAGGACCAGCTCGGGCCCGACGACCGCGGCGGCGACCCCGTACAGGGCGGCGGTGATCAGCTCGACGGCCGGCAGCCAGGACGGCAGCGGCGCCCGGCACCCTGGGCACCGCAACGCCAGGGCGAGGCCCGGCCGCACCGGCAGGCCCGCGGGCGCCTGGGGTGCGCCGCAGCGCGCGCACGCCGCCCGGGGCCGGCCCAGCTCGTCCCGGTCGGGGACTCGGCCGAGCAGCGGCGGCACCACCGCCCGCCAGCCGATCCACCACGACACGGCGTGGGCCACGAGCGGGCCGACGACGGCGACGCCGAGCAGCGCCGCGCCCACCGCCAGGAGGGCGTCCGTCACCGCTGCGTCGCCAGGACGTCGCTGACGGCTCGCAGGCGCGCCCCCAGCGCGCCCCGGGCGAGCGTCGAGTCGAGCCGGCAGTCGAGCGACCGGCCCGGCGGGGCCGGCACACCCCGGACCGGGCGGCCCGCCACCAGGGCGGCGAACTCGGCGCGGGACACCGCGCGGGGCCCGGCCACGTGCAGCGGGCCGGCGACGTCGGCGCCGCACAGCTCCAGCAGCGCCGCAGCCAGGTCGTCGACCTGGGCGGGACACCGCAGCTCGTCCGTGTAGAACGTGGCGTCGGGGTCGAGGGCCGCCTGCTCATGCGCGCTGGGCGGGCATCCCGGACCGCCGTAGATCAGCGACGTGCGCACGATCACCGCACCCGGGTCGGCCGCGGCCACGAGGCGCTCGGCCTCGGCTTTGGCCCGGCCGTAGTCGGACAGCGGCGACACGGGGTCGAGCTCCCGGTACGGCCGGCCGGCCCTGCCGTCGAAAACCACGTCGGTGGACAGGTGGACGAGGCGGGCGCCGACGGCCGCCGCCGCCTCGGCGACGACGCCGCTCGCCGTCGCCGTCACGTCCCACGCCCCGGGCCCCTGCTGCACGTAGGCAGTGTGCACCACCGCCGCGGGTCGCAGGGTGTCGAGCAGGGCCCGCACCTGCGCCCGATCGCGCACGTCGAGCCGGGCCGGGCCCGGTGTGGAATGGCTGGTGGCGGTCACCGCCCAGCCGGCGGCCGCCGCGATCTGGGTCAGGGCGCGACCGAGGTATCCCGAGCCGCCGGTGACCACCAGCCGCCGGCGCTCGGGAGTCCCGGTCAGCGAACCGTCGAGAGGAAGCTGATCAGCCGCCCGCGCTGGGCGGCGTCGTCACCAGGGGCCAGCCGCGAGCCGCCGGTCGAGCCGCCGCTGTTGCCCACGGTGGACTGGACGGCAGCGCGCGCCTCGGGGCTCATCGCCGCGACGTGCGGGGCGATCTCGGTGCTGTTGTCGGGCATCGCCGGCATGGCGGGCATGGGCGGCATCCCGGCACCACCCCGGGGCGGGCCCAGGCTCGACAGGCCGGAGAACGGCGACGAGACGGGCCCGGTGATCGGGCCGACCGGGCCGGTGTTGCCCAGGTCGTCGGCCGCCCAGTGAAGGTCCGGCGGCAGCGACGAAGGGCCGACGGGCCGGATCTGGCCGGTGTCCGCGCCGAGCGGGGACGGACCGAGCCGCCCGTTGTCGAACGGCGATCCGTTGGCGGGGGACGCCGACCCCAGATCCCGTCGGGGGCCGTGGCCGGCGCCGTTGCGGTCGCCGCCGAGCGGCGAGGGGGGTGCGGGAGGCGGCACCCGGCCGGCGTCACCGGCGGAGCGGCCGGGGCGCCGGGGCGCCTCGGACGGCGGGCGGGCCGGGCCGCGGCTCTCGGCAGGGCCCTGGCCCCGCCGGTCGGCCTCGGGGCGGGCCTTCGGGGGCCGCCGCTCGGCGTCGGGCTGCACAGCCGGTGACGTGCCGGTGTCGCCCGGCCGCATCACCGGCATGCGGCCGGTCTCGTCCGCGGGTCGGCTCGACGCGGGCGGGCGGCCGGCGTCGTTGGTCCGGGCAGGCGGGCGGCCGCCGTCCTTGGCGCGGGCGGTCGGCGGCGGGGGCACGTCGCCCCTGGAGGGGGCGGAGCCCGGCGGCGGGCCGGCCGGACGCGGACGCCGGGGCGTGCCGAGGCGGGCCGGGAGCTCGGGGCCCGCGGGGGCGCCGGGCGCCGGGCGGCCCGGGACGTCGTCGCGCCGGGTCTGGCCGTTGGTGGCACCGGCCGGAGCCCGGGGCGCCACGATCGGGTTCTCGGCGGTGCGCTCCTTCAGCCAGCCCGCCCGCTGGCCCTCCATCGCCTCGGCCACCACGACCTCGCCGGTCTGCGGCTCGGGGGCGCGGCGGGGCGGCGGAGGCGGAGGCACGGGGTGGCGGCGCTCGGCCGTCCCCGGAGACTCCACGTCGGCCACGCCCAGCTCGACCAGGTCGCGCACGGCCCGGGACACGCCGAGCTCGGTGAGGCCGAGCTCGCCGGCCAGCTCGCCCACCGTGCGGCCGGAGGCGACCGCCACGACTGACCGCCAGCGGTCGGCGTCGATCGTCACCTCGTCGGCCGACAGGTCGGCGGCCAGGGTCACCTGGTGGGCGAGCGATGGCACGACGGCCTCGAGCTCGGACCACTCGCTCAAGAGATTGGTCGCTCGGCGGAGGATGTCCTCGACATCCTCCGCCCGGTGACTGCCGGTGGCCCGGTCGTCGGCGTCGAACGCGAACGACCCGGAGTCGAACCGCAGGAGCTCGAAGACCACCTCGTCGGTGGGCGTGCCCTCCACGGCCCGGTCGGCGACCGCATCCACGACGCCGCCCGCATCCAGCCACACGCTGCCCTGTCCCCGGTCGCCCTCGATCCGCAGGCGACCCGTCTTCGACGTGGTCGCCAGCAGCCGCAGGACATCCGGTAGGGAGAACGTGTCGAGTGTCCCTTGCAGCGCCAACGCCGTACCTCCGATGTATCCGATCGGCCCGCCAACTTCCCCAGCGCTCGCGTGCACCTTAGGCCGTAACAGGTCCGCGCGCCCAGCGTCACATTTCCGATCGGTTAGCAGTACCCGTTCGCGGACCGTTCAAAGCCACTTCATGCGGTCGGGCGCCGACGGGTCAATGCGTGCCTCGCGGACGTGGTCATGGCGTCGATCGGGGGGTCGCTCCCGGTCCAGCGCCGGTAGGCGCGGGCGGCCTGATGGACCAGCATGCCGACACCACCGAGCGCGGTCGCCCCCCGGGCCTGCGCCTCCCTCATCAGGGGGGTCACTGACGGGTGGTAGACGATGTCCACCACCACCTGCCCGGACCGCAGGAACGCCGGGTCCACGGGCAGCGGGTCCGGCTCCGGGCCGGCCGAGCCCATGCCGAGGGAGGTGGCGTTCACGACCAGGTCGGCGCCGGCGACGTCGCCCGCGTCCCCCACCCGGCCGGCCGGGCCGGCCAGCGCAGCGGCCCGGGCCGCGGGCTCCGGCGAGCGGTTGACCACGACCACGTCGGCCGCCCCCGCGGACCCGAGCGCCCGGGCCAGGGCGCGCCCTGCGCCCCCCGCGCCTACCACCACGCAGCGCATACCCGCCGGCTCGATCCCACGATCGGCCCGGAGGCTGTCGAGGAAGCCGTCGCCGTCGGTGTTGTCCCCGACCAGCCGGTCGCCGTCCCAGAACACGCAGTTCACGGCGCCCAGGTCGGCGGCGACCGCGGTCCTGGCGTCCACCGCGTCGTGGACCGCCGTCTTGTGGGGCATCGTCACCGACAAGCCGCCGATGCCCAGCGTGCGGGCGGCCTCGACCGCGGCCCCGCCCTGCCCCTCGGGCACCTCCAGGGCGACAAAGGCCCAGTCGGCGTCGCCCGCCGCGAACGCGGCGTTGAGGATCGTGGGCGACAACGAGTGGCGGATCGGCCAGCCGATGACGGCGGCCAGCCTGGTCTCGCTCGTGATCACCGGGCGGCCCCGTGCCTCACCCGCACCCCAGCCCCTTCTGCCGGCACTCCTCCTTCAGCCGGAGGAACTCGTCGTAGTCGTCGGTGAAGGCGTGGCGACCGTCGGCATCGGCGAGCACGTAGTACATCCACGGCCCCTCGGCGGGCGCCAGCGCCGCCTCGATGCTGGCTCGCCCGGGTGAAGCGATCGGCGTGGGCGGCAGGCCGGGGCGGTGGCGGGTGTTGTACGGCGTCTCGGCCACCGTGTCCGACTCGGTGAGCGTGCAGGGGATCTCGCCCTTCTCGTAGCACGAGGTGGCGTCGATGCCGAGCGGCTCCCCGGCGGCCAGCCGGTTGTAGATGACGCGAGCGATCTTGGCCCGGTCCTCCTCGACCCCCGACTCCTCCTCGATGAGGGAGGCGATGATCATCACCTCGTACGGCGTGCGCCCGACCTGGGCGGCCCGGTTGGTGATGTCCAGCTCGGTCAGGGTGGCGTCGAGTTCGCTCACCATCCGCTTCACGAACACCAGCTCGGTGTCGCCCTCCTCGACGCTGTAGGTCTCGGGGAAGAACGTGCCCTCGAGCGAGGCCTGGTCGGGGGGCAGGACGGTCGAGCGCACGGTGGGGTCGGCCAGTGCTGCCTGGAAGCCCTCGGCCGTGAACCCCGGGACGCCCTCGGCCGGGTCGACGAGCCGGGCGATGACCTGGTTGAGCGTCATGCCCTCCGGCACCGTCACGAGCCGGGAATTGGGCGGGAGGGGTTCCTCCTTCAGGTCGGCGATGGCCTCGGTGAACGACGAGTTGAGGTGCATGCGGTAGGTGCCGGCCTGGAACGAGCCGACGTCGCGGAGCTTCGTGTACCAGTCCCACACCGAGGCGTTGGTGATCACGTCGGCGTCGGCCATGGCGTCGCCGATGGCAGAGGTGGTCGTGCCCTCCGCGATCTCGACGAGGACCTCCTCGCCCTGGCTGCCCGGCGGGTCGATCTGGTCCTGGACCCAGGACCATGCGAACCAGCCGGCCACCGCGGCCGCCAGCACCAGGACCGCCAGCACGCCGAGGGCGACGGCACAGCCCCGGCGCCGGGGTTGCTCCTCGTCGGCGTAGTCGTCATCGTGCTCGTCGTAGTAGCCCTCGTCGCCGTAGCTGTCGCCGGCGACCATGTCGCGGCCGGCAGGACCACGGCCCCGGGCCCGGGCGCCCGCGTAGTCGGCGGCCCCGAACGCGGCCGTGCGCTCCCCCGCTGCGCCCGGCTGGCGGCCGCCCTCCGGCCCCGCCTGGGCCCAGGGGGCGTTGCGGCTGGCCTGGGTCGGCGGGCCCTCGCCCGCACCGCGCGCCAGGCCCGGTCCCCGTGCGGCCCAGTAGGGGCCCGCGGTGTCCTGGTACCGGATCTCCTGGGTCGGCTCGGCCACGCGGCCGGGCACGTCGTAGGTGCCGCGGCCCCGCGGCCCGCCGGCGCCCGGCGGCTGGCCGCCCCAGGGATCGTCGTAGCCGGTCGGGGCGGGCGCCGGGGCCCCGTAGCCGCCGGCGGCCGCCTGCCGGCGGGACGGGCCCCCGCGGCCGGCCGGCGTGGCGGCCCGCTCCCGGGCCGACGGGTCGGGACCGCCCGGGCGGCGCAGGGGTGACGGCGCGCCGGACGGCGGGCCCAGGCTGGCGGCGGTCGCGCCACGCGGCGGGCGGCCACGGGCCTCGCCTCGCTGGGGCAGCGGCGGGGCGCCGGCGCTGCGGTCCGCCACCCCCCGGGGCCCGCTCGGGCCGCGGCGGGGTGCCAGGTCCGACAGGTCCGACAGGTCTTCGGGCGTGTCCTCCCCGTCCCCCCGGCGGCGGGCGCGCCCGCGGGGTCCCACACTCTCCCGGCCCCAGAAGTCGTCGAAACCAACCTCTCTCGGGGCGCGCTTGCCCCGCCGGCGCTTGGGCGTGGAAGGTTCGTCTTGGTCAGAGAACGGCATGCGCAGAGTTCGCAGGAGCGGCGGGCACGGACACGACCACGTTGGCCACGGCGGTATCTACCCCTCTGGCTGGCCAGCATCCAGCCATGACTGCAGGATCACCGTAGCAGCGACCTGGTCGACTACTTGGCGACGCTTCCCCTTCCGGACTCCTGTCAACCGCAGGCTGCGCTCGGCCTCGACCGTCGACAGGCGCTCGTCCCAGGTCACGACGGGTACGGGCAGGGCCGCCCGGAGCTCGTCCACCTCGGCCAGGATCGCCCGGGCCGCCGGGCCCGCGGTCCCGTCGAGCGACAGCGGCAGCCCGACGACCACGACCTCGGCCCCGGCCTCGTCGACCAGCGCGGCGATCCGCCGGTGATCGAGGGCCGGGTCGCCGCTGCGGGTCACGACCTCGTACGGCGTCGCCACCACGCCGCCGCTGTCGGACAGGGCGACGCCGATCCGCCGGGTCCCGATGTCGAGGGCGACCGCCCGGGCCACCGGTCAGCCCAGGCCGGCCGCCGCCCGGACCTGGTCGAGGGCCTCGTCGAGCCGGGACACGTCGCGGCCCCCGGCCTGCGCCAGCTCGGGGCCCTTGCCCCCGCCGCCCTGGACCGTGCGGGCCGCGTCGGCGATGAGCTCGCCGGCGTGGAGGCCGGCGTCCTTGTCGACCGCCGCCACCAGGGTGACGCCGCCGTCGGGCTTCTCGCCGCCGACGATCGCGCCCCGGACGCCGGGCTGCTGGCGCACCGCCACGGCCAGGTCGCGCACCTCGTCGGGCGCCAGGCCGTCGACCCGCGCCACGACCACGCCGTCGACGGCGCCCGCGGCAAGCTCGCCGGCCCGGTTGCCGGCCGCCTGGCGGCGCAGGTCGCGGATCTCGTCCCGCAGCGCCTTGAACTCGGTCCGCATCCGCTCGGCGGCCAGCGGCAGCTCGTCGGAGGTGGTGCCGAGCGCGTCGGCGGCGCGGGCCACCAGGTCCTCCTCCTGGCGGAGGCGGTCGATGGGCCCGAGGCCGGTGACAGCCTCGATGCGGCGCAGGTTGGAGCCGATCGACGACTCGGACGTGACCTTGAGCGGGCCGATGTCGCCGAGCCGGCGGACGTGCGTGCCGCCGCACAGCTCGATCGAGTGCTCGCCGGCCTCGAGCACCCGCACGATGTCGCCGTACTTGTCGCCGAAGAAGGCGATGGCGCCGAGGTCGCGGGCCTCGTTCATGGTGGTCTCGAAGTGGCGCACCGAGGCGTTGCCGAGGATCTCGCGGTTGGCCAGGTCCTCGATCTCGCGCATCTGGTCGCGAGTCACCGGCTCGAAATGGCTGAAGTCGAAGCGCAGCCGGTCCGGCGCTACCAGCGAGCCCTGCTGGCGGACGTGCTGGCCCAACACCTCCCGTAGCGCCCAGTGGAGGATGTGCGTGCCCGTGTGGTTGCGGCGGATGGCGTCGCGGCGCTCGCCGTCGATGCTCGCGGTCGCGGTCTGACCGGGCTCGACGCGGCCCTCCCGCACCGTGACCCTGTGGCGGTGCAGGCCGGGCAGGCCGTAGGTGGTGTCGACCACGTCGAGGACGCCGGTGTCGGTGGTGATCGTGCCGGTGTCGCCGATCTGGCCGCCGGACTCGGCGTAGAACGGCGTGCGGTCGAGGTAGACGCCGTCGCCCATGACAGCCAGCACGGTGGCGGTCGACTCGTACTCGTCGCGGCCGGTGAACTCGGTGGGACCGTGCTCGGCCAGGAGCTGCTGCTGGACCGCGACCTCGTCGCCCGTGGCAACGCCGCCGCCCTTGGTCGCGGCCCGGGCGCGGGCTCGCTGGTCGGCCATCGCCGCCTCGAACCCGGCCACGTCGACGCCGAAGCCCCGCAGGTCGGCGGTCTCCTGCGTGACCTCGAACGGGAAGCCGTAGGTGTCGTGCAACTGGAACGCCACGTCGCCGGGCAGCGTCCCGCCGGGCTCGAGCCGGTCGAGCTGGGTGTCGAGGATCTGGGACCCGGTGACCAGCGTCCGCCGGAACGACGCCTCCTCCCGACCGATGATCGGCAGGACGAGGTCGCGCCCCTCCACGATGACGGGGTAGGCGTCGCCCATCAGGTCGATCGTGCGCTCGACCAGCGCGGGCAGCACCGGCCGCTCGACGCCCAGCAGGTAGGCGAAGCGGATGGCCCGGCGGATGATGCGGCGCAGCACGTAGCCGCGGTCCTCGTTGGACGGGATGACCCCGTCGGCCACGAGGAACGTCATGGTGCGGGCGTGGTCGGCCATGAGCCGCAGGGCGATGTCGCCCAGCTCGGAGCGGCCCAGCGTGTGCCCGGTGACCGACTGCGCCTCCTCCACCAGCGCGGTCAGCGTGTCGGACGCGTACAGGCTGGGGCTGCCGGCGAGGACCGCCAGGATGCGCTCCAGGCCCGCGCCGGTGTCGATGTTCCTGGACGGCAGGTCGGACAGGGAGCCGTCAGCGCCCCGCAGGTACTGGGGGAACACCAGGTTCCAGATCTCGACGTAGCGGTCCTCGGCCTTCGGGTTGGCGGGCCCGCCCTCCGGCCCGACGTCGGGGCCGTAGTCCCAGAAGATCTCGGACGAGGGCCCGCACGGGCCCGTGTCGCCCATCTCCCAGAAGTTCTCCCTGCCGAGGCGTTGGATGCGCCCGGCCGGGAAGCCGACTGCGTCGGTCCACAGCGCCGCGGCCTCGTCGTCGTCAGTGTGGACCGTGACCCACAGCCGGTCGGGGTCGAGCCCGAGCACCTCGGTGACGAACTCGTACGCCCAGGCGATGGCCTCGGCCTTGAAGTAGTCGCCGAAGCTGAAGTTGCCCAGCATCTCGAAGAAGCTGAGGTGGCGGGGCGAGCGGCCGATGGCGTCGAGGTCGTTGTGCTTGCCGCCGGCCCGGACGCAGCGTTGCACGGACACCGCCCGCGGGGGCCGGAACGGGACCGCTTCCTCCCCCAGGAAGTAGGGGACGAACGGCATCATGCCCGAGTTGGTGAACATGGGCGCGCTGGGGTGCGTCGGGATGAGGCTGCCCGACGGCGCGGGGGTGTGCTGCCTGGCGACGAAGAAGTCGGTCCAGGCGCGGCGCAGCTCGTCTGAGGTACGCGGTGCCATAGGTGGATCCAGCCTAGTGCTGGCCCGCGCGTTCGCCCTGCAGGGTTAGCCGGCGCCGGGGCGCAGCTCGTCGCGCAGCTGCGCCTCGCGGCGCGCCATCGCCCGCCGGCCCTCGACGACGGCGTCGCGCAGGTTGCCGCCGGCCCGTCGGACCGAGGTGGTCACGTCGTCGCGCACCTGGTCGGGCGTGTAGCGTCGGACGGTGCGCAGCACCTGGCGACGGATCCACATCGCCCCGCCGAAGCCGGCCGTCGCCCCCGTCCCGAACCAGAACGCCCGGCGGAGCACGCGTCAGCCTCCGTGCCCGTTGCCGGTGCCGTTCCGGTCGCCCCCGTGTCCGTTGCCGTCGGACTTGCGGCCCCGCAGCCGGCGGGCCGCCTTGGCGGTGCCGCTGGCGAAGGCGACGCCCTTGATCACCGGGTTGGCCATCGCGATGTAGGCCAGCCGGGACGCGGAGTCGACGGTGCCGGTCACCGACTCCGCGGTCGTCACCACGTTATCGAGGCGCACGATCTCGTGGTTGGCGGCGTCGACGGTGTCCCGCAGATCCTCGAGGACCGGGACCGCCTCGGTGCGGAGGAGGGCGGCCACGTCCCGCAGCGCCCTCAGCGTGCGGAGGATGGCGGCGGTGGCGACGGCCAGCAGGACGACGGCCGCCACGCTGCACGTGGCGACGATGACGGCAGCGAGGTCGGCGGCACTCACGCCTCCTTCTCCTCCCCCGTGCTGTCGTCGGCCAGCCGTTCCATACGCTCGGCGATCTCCTGCTCGTAGCCGTGGCGTGAGGGCTCGTAGTACACGGCGTCCCGCGCCCCGTCCGGGAGGTACTGCTGGCGGACCCAGCCCCCGGGGTCGTCATGAGGATAGTCGTAGCCCGCCCCGTGCCCGAGCGAGTGGGCCGAGCGGTAGTGCGCGTCCCGGAGGTGGGTGGGGACCTCGCCGCCGACGCCCTTGCGGACGTCCTCCTGGGCGCGCCACAGGCCGAGGGCGGTCCGGTTGGACTTGGGGGCGGTGGCCAGGTGGACGACGGCCTGGGCCAGGTTGAGCTGGGCCTCGGGGAGGCCGACGAACTCGATGGCCTGGGCGGCGGCGGTGGCCACCACGAGCGCGGTGGGGTCGGCCTCGCCGACGTCCTCGCTGGCCAGGATGACCAGGCGGCGGGCGATGAACCGGGCGTCCTCGCCGGCCTCCAGCATGCGGGCCAGCCAGTGGAGCGCGGCCTGCGGGTCCGAGCCCCGGAGGCTCTTGATGAACGCCGAGATCACGTCGTAGTGCTCGTCCCGGCCGTAGCGGTGCAGCTTGGTCCCGAGGGCGGCCTCGGCGTCGGCCACGGTGACGTGGGGCGTGGCCTGCGTGTCCCGGCCGTGGGCCAGGGCGACGGCCACCTCCAGGCTGGTCAGTGCGTGGCGCCCGTCGCCCCCGGCCCGGTCGGCCAGGTGGGCGAGCGCCTCGTCGTCGGCCGTGGCGCCCTCGGCGTCGAGGCCCTTGCGCAGCAGCCGGGCGATGGCGTCGGGCCCGAGCGGCCGGAGCCGGAACAGCGTCGAGCGGGACAGCAGCGGGGGGTTGACCTCGAAGTACGGGTTCTCGGTGGTGGCGCCCACGAGCACGAGGAGGCCGGACTCGACCGACGGCAGCAGTGCGTCCTGCTGGGCCTTGTTGAACCGGTGGACCTCGTCGAGGAACAGGATCGTGCCCTGCTCGCGCTCCCCCAGCCGCTGGGTCGCCCGGGCCACGGTCTCCCGCACGTCCTTGACGCTGGCGCTGACGGCCGACAGCTGCTCGTAGGCCTTGGCCGTGTGGCGGGCGATGACCTGCGCCAGCGTCGTCTTGCCGGTGCCGGGTGGCCCCCAGAGGATGGCCGACGACAGGCGGTCGGACTCGACCAGCACCCGCAGCGGCCGCCCCGGCCCGACCAGCTCGTCCTGGCCCACGATGTCGTCCAGCCGCAACGGCCGCAGCCGCGCCGCCAGCGGCGCCTGCCGTGCCAGGCGATCCTCGGCGGCCGCGGCGAACAGATCCACGCCGGCCGACGCTACCGGCCCGGCGATTTGGCGGCGCATACGCCGAGATCTCGGCCTATGCGCCGCCAAATCACACCACCAGCACGAGCTTGCCGGTGGTGCGGCCCTGCTCGCCGCGGGTGTGGGCGTCGGCGGCCTGCTCCAGGGGGAACGTCGCTTCGACGTCGACCCGGAGCTCGCCGTCCTCGACCAGCTGGGACAGGGCGAACAGGCCCTCGTGGTCGGGCTCGACCAGGAACCCGGTGTAGCGGGCGCCGCGGTTGCGGACCTCGGTGGCCAGGTCGCCAGGGGCGGCGGAGGGGACGTTCACGAAAAGGCCTCCGGGGCCGAGGCACTGGACGAGGTCGGCGCTGCCGCCCACCAGGTCCACGACGATGTCGACCCGGCCGGCGGCGCCGGCAACGTCCTCCGAGTGGTAGTCGATCGGCTCGTCCACGCCGTGGGACCGCAGGCGGGCGTGCTTGGCGGCGCTGGCCGTGCCGACGACCGTCGCGCCCCGGCTCTTGGCCACCTGGGTGGCCAGGTGGCCGACCCCTCCGGCCGCCGCGGTGATCAGGACGCGCTGGCCCGGCTGGACGTTGGCCGTGTCCACCAGGATCTGCCAGGCCGTGAGCCCGGCGAGTGGCAGGCCGCCGGCCTCCTCGAACGACATCCCGGCCGGCTTGAGGCAGAACTGGCGGGACGGGGCGGTGACGTACTCGGCGTAGGCGGCCGCCTGCCGCGGGAACCAGGGCATGCCGAACACGGCGTCGCCCGGCCGCAGCGTCGTGACCCCCCGCCCGACGTCCTCGACCACCCCGGCCACGTCCCAGCCGACCGTGATCGGCGGGTCGCCCAGCACCGGGGCCATGCCCTTGCCGGCCCGGGTCTTCCAGTCGACAGGGTTCACGCCCGCCGCCCGCACCCGCACCAGCACCTCGGTCGGCAGCGGCTCGGGCGCGGGCGCCTCGGCGGGCTCGAGGACGTCGGGCCCGCCGAACTGCTTCTGGGTGATGATCCGCATCTCCCCTAGCGTGCCTCATCCGCGGGGCCCGAGCGGACAGGACCACGGCCGTTCGGCGACACTTGGGGGCGATGCCCGACTCCGGTCACACGCCGCGGTTGACCAGCGACCAGGTCGCCCGGGTCCTGCGGCGGGCCGCGGAGCTGGACGCCCTCATCGCCACGCCCGGAGACGACGACGGCTACGACGCCTGGGCGGTGGAAGAGGCGGCCCGCGAGGTCGGCCTGTCGCCCGCGGCCGTCCGCCAGGCGGTGGCCGAGCTGCGGGTCGGCGCGCTTCCGGCCCCCGGCGCCGACCGGCGGGCGGCCCGGCCGGTGCCGTCCCGCATGGTCGCCCAGCAGCGCCTGGTCGGGGTGCCGCCGGCGTCGGTCCACGCCAGCGTCGACCGGTTCATGCGCACGCAGATGTTCGAGCTGCGGCGGCGAGCCGGCGACCGGTCGCTCTACCGGCCCCGCAGCGACCTGATGGCCAGCCTGCGGCGCGGCCTCGACTTCGCCGGCGCCATCCGGCTCGACGGCCTGCGCACGGTGTCGGTGACGGCCGTCGAGGCCGACGAGCTCACCCTGGTCCGGGTCGAGGCCGAGCTCACCACCAGCCGGGCCAACGCGGTGGCGGGCGGGGCGGCCGCCGGCACCTCGGTCGCCCTGCTCACCGGCATGCTCGGTGCGATCCTTGGCGAGGTCGCGCTGGTGATCGGCGCGCTGCCGGCCGGCGCAGCCATCGGTGGGGGCAGCATCCGGGTGGCGGAGGCCCGGTGGCGCAAGCGCCGCGACGACGTGGCCGAGGCTCTCGGCTCGCTGCTCGACCGGCTCTGAGCCCCGGGTGCGGCTCAGTCATCGTCGGCTGCGTCCTCGACCCGGATGCCGAGCGACGGGAACACGGCGAGGGCGACGTCCATCACCTGCTCCGGGCCGATGACCAGCTTGCGCAGCGCGCCCGAGCCCCGGATGCCGTCGACGGACGTGCCGTGGAGCGCCACCCCGTCGAGCTTGGCCTGCGACAGCTCGGCCCCGTCGAGCCGGGAGTCGCGGATGCGGCCGCTCGTCACCCGGGCGCCGTACCAGTCGCTGCCGGTCAGGTCGCAAGCGGACAGGTCGACGCGCTCCAGCCGGGAGGCCCTCAGCCAGGCCTCCTCCATCCGGCACTCGAGGAACGCCACGTCGGAGCCCACGAGCTCGGCGGCCACCAGCGCGCTCAGCCGGCAGCGGCGGAACGCCACCCGCCGCAGCACCGTCGACGCCAGGGTGAGGCCCGCCAGGTCGCAGTCCTCCCACACGACGTCGACCAGCTCGGCCTCGTCCAGGGTCGCGCCCGGGAGCCGGACCCCGGACAGCCGGGCGTGGGTCAGCTCCAGGCCGTGCACCCGGACCTCGACGCCGAACCCGCCGGCCACCCCGATGCCGTCGAGCCGGGCCTCGTCGGCCAGGTCGTCGAGCGTGGCCTCGTCGTAGCCGTCGGGAAGCCGCGGCGCCTCCGCGGGCGAGGGCACGGGTCAGTCCCGGGGCGGCAGCGTGCGCAGGCCGAGCTCGGCCAGGTAGGCGGGGTCGATCGGCGTCGGTGCGTGGGTCAGCGGGTCGGCGCCCGACTGGGTCTTGGGGTAGGCGATGACCTCGCGGATGTTCTCCTCGCCGACCAGGAGCGCCACCAGCCGGTCGACGCCGAAGGCGAACCCGGCGTGCGGCGGCGCGCCGAACCGGAAGGCGTCGAGCAGGAACCCGAACCGCTCCTGGGCCTCCTCCGCCGAGATGCCGAGGAGGCCGAAGATCTGCTGCTGCACGTCGGCCCGGTGGATCCGGACGGAGCCGGAGCCAAGCTCCCAGCCGTTGAGGACCAGGTCGTAGGCCTGGGACCGGACCCGCAGCAGGTCGGCCGGGTCGTCCGAGGTCAACAGTGTGACGTCCTCGGGGTGCGGCATGGTGAACGGATGGTGGGCGGGGATGGGCCGGCCGTCCTCGCCGACGCCCTCGAACAGCGGGAAGTCGACCACCCACAGGAAGTGCAGCCCGCCCTCGGTGACCGGCGGGCGGCCCAGCTCGAGGCGCAGCAGGCCCAGCACGTGGCGGACCACCGACCGCTCGTCGGCGACCAGCAGCAGGAGGTCGCCGGTCTCCGCCCCCAGGGCGGTGCGGATGCCGGCCAGCTCGTCGCCGGACAGGAACTTGGCCACCGGGCTGTCGAGCCCCTCGTCGGTGACCCGCATCCACACCAGGCCCTTCGCTCCCCAGCGCTTCGCCGCGTCGGTCAGGTCGTCGAGCCGCTTGCGGGACGTCTCGGTGCCGGCGCCCGGCACCCGGATGCCCTTCACGGTCTGGCCCGCGAACGCCTTGAACCCGGTGGCGGCGAACACGTCGGTCAACTCGACCAGTTCCATACCGAAGCGGATGTCGGGCTTGTCGGAGCCGTAGCGCTCCATGGCCTCGTGCCAGGTCATCGACGGGATGTCGCCCACGTCCACCCCGGCCACCGCCCGGGTGGCGGACGCCACGGCGTCCGACACGAAGGCCAGCACCTCGTCCTGGCCCACGAAGCTGGCCTCGACGTCGAGCTGCATGAACTCGAACTGGCGGTCGGCACGGAGGTCCTCGTCCCGCAGGCAGCGGGCGATCTGGTAGTAGCGGTCGAGCCCGCCGACCATCGTGAGCTGCTTGAACAGCTGGGGGCTCTGCGGCAGGGCGTAGAAGCTGCCGGGGTGCAGCCGCGACGGCACCACGAAGTCGCGGGCGCCCTCGGGGGTGGAGGCGATGAGCATGGGCGTCTCGACCTCGACGAAGCCCTGGCGCTCCATCGAGGACCGGATGGCGCTGTTGGCCTCGGCCCGGGCCCGCAGGTTGCGCTGCAGCCGCTCGCGCCGCAGGTCGACGTAGCGGTGGCGCAGCCGCACCACCTCGTCGGTGTCGACCCGGTCGTCCACCGGGAACGGCGGCGGCTCGGCCCGGTTGAGGACTTCGACCGTGCACTCCCCCACCTCGACCTGTCCCGTCGGTAGGGCGGGGTTCTCGGTGCCCTCGGGCCGGATCCTCACGGTGCCGGTCACCCGCACGACCCACTCGTTGCGGACGTCGACCGAGCCGTCGATCACGCACTGGACGACGCCTTCGCGGTCCCGCAGGTCGAGGAAGGCCAGGTGCTCGCCGTGCTCGCGGCGCCGCGCCACCCAGCCGCACAATGACACGGTCTGGCCCGCGTGCTCGGGCCGGAGCTCGCCGGCCCAGTGGGTGCGCATCCCCCACGCCGGGGCGTACTTCGTCACTGCGCCTCCAGGATCTTGCGGACCCGGTCGGCGACCTGGTCGCGGGGGACGATCTCCTGCTCGGCCCGCCCGAGGTCGCGCACGGTGGCCGTGCCGTCCGCCACCTCCTGCTCGCCGACGATGACGGCCGCCCGGGCGCCGGAGCGACCCGCGGCCTTCATCTGGGATTTCATCGACCGGCCGCCGTAGGCCCGGTCGGTGCGCAGGCCGGCGGACCTCAGCTCGTGGGCCAGGTCGCGGGCGACGCTGCCGTCGGTGGCGTCGACGACGAACACGTCGAGCGCGGCCGGAGGGCCGCCGAACGTGCCCTCGGCGTCGCACGCCAGCAGCATGCGCTCGATGCCGGAGCCGAACCCGATGCCGGGGGTGGGCGGGCCGCCCAGCTGCTCGACGAGGCCGTCGTAGCGGCCGCCGCCGATGATCGTGGACTCGGCGATGTCGAGCGCCTCGCTGCGGAACTCGAACAGCGTGTGCGTGTAGTAGTCGAGGCCCCGGACCAGGCCGGGGTCGAGCTCGTAGGGGATGCCGAGGGCCCGCAGACCCTCCTGGACCCGGTCGAAGTGGGCCCGGGACGCGGGGTCGAGCACATCGGCGATGCGGGGCACGCCGGCCAGCGCCGCCTGCGTGTCGGGGCTCTTGGAGTCGAGCACGCGCAGCGGGTGGGTCTCGACCTTGTCGCGGTCCTCCGGGGCCAGGGAGGCGGCCCGGCCCCGCAGCCAGGCGGTCAGAGTCTCGGCGTAGGCGACCCGATCGGCGGGCGTGCCCATCGTGTTGACCCGCAGGTGCCAGCGGCGCAGGCCCAGCGCGTTCAGGTACGCGGCCCCGAGGCCGACGATCTCGACGTCCACGTCGGGGTCGGCGGCGCCGATGACCTCGACGTCGAGCTGATGGTGCTGGCGCAGCCGCCCGGCCTGGGGCCGCTCGTAGCGGAAGGCGGGGGTGACGCACCACACCTTCCAGGGCGTGACCGGCCGGTGCTGGACATAGGCCCGCACGATCGAGGCCGTGGCCTCGGGCCGGAGCGCCAGGTGGCGATCGCCCTTGTCGAAGAAGTCGTACATCTCCTTGCGGACGACGTCGGTGCCGACGCCCAGCCGCTGGAACACGCCGATGTCCTCGAACAGCGGACCGTGGACCAGCCCGTGCCCGAACCGCTCGGCCACGCCCGCGAAGGTGGCGACGAGCGCCTGCCACCGGGCGGACTCCGGCGGCAGCACGTCCTGGGTGCCGATCGGGGCGCGGAAGGTCTCTGACATGGCCAGTCGAGGCTAGCTGCGCGCGCTCACGCAGCGGGCACGGGTTCGGCCGCGAGCCGGCCGGCGGCGGGCGCCTCCTCGTGGCGCAGCCGGCGGACGAGCGCGTCGACCGCCACCGCCGCCAGCAGCACGAACGCGGGCTCGGCCGGGGCCCGGAACCGGGTCGAGCCGTAGAACACGACGACCGTGATGGCCACGTTGAGGACCGCGCTCCACAGCGGGAACGAGGGGATGCCCCGGCGCCGGAGCACGACCGTGCCGCCGACGGCGGCGATCCCGATCACCCAGAACGACCCGACCGCGGCCCGGGACGACTCGATCGGCCGGGCCTCCGCGAACCAGTCGAAGTTCACCTGGTTGGACACGTGGGACAGGTTGAACGTCCGCAGCAGCCGGGCGGCGAGCACCGCCGGCAGCCGGTCGCGGTGCTCGTCCACGTAGTCGAGCGCGTTCTCCCGGGCCTGGCGGTCCAGCACCGACCGGTCCCGGTCGCCGAACTCGCTGGAGCAGTCCAGCGACCACGACCCGATGCGCGGCCCGAAGAACGTCTCGTCGCAGTTGGCGGCCTCGAGCGTCGGGCCCATCTGGGTGGAGAGGGTGGAGGGCTCCTCGAAGCGGAGCAGGTTGGCCACCACCCACGGCGCCATCACCACCAGCGCGGCTCCCGCCGCCAGGGCGAACCGTCCCAGGCGGGCCCGGGCCCCGGCCAACCCGGGGGCCCACAGCGCGAGCGGCAGGGCCAGCAGGCCGATCAGCATGAACGCCTCCGCCCGGGCCAGCGTGGCGGCCCCGATGGCCACGCCGACGACGGCGAACCAGCGACCGGAGGGTCTGTCCCAGGCGTTGTAGGCGGCCAGGATGACGAGCGCCCCGCACAGCAGCGCCAGGCTCTCGGACATCAGCGAGGCGTCGTTCAGCCACAGCGCCGGGTACAGCGCCCCGACGCCGGCGGCGATCAGCCCGGCCCGGTCGCCGGCGAGGCGCCGCCCGGCCAGCCCGAGCACCAGCACGGTCCCGGTCCCGAGCAGCGAGCCGACCAGCTGGTGGGACAGGATCGTGTCCAGGCCCACGAGCGAGGGCACGGAGAGCACCAGGATGTAGCCCGGCGGGTGGTCGGCGCCCGGGATGCTGATGCCCTTGTCCCAGGCGTAGGGGTGGACGAACCCGTGGCCCTCGGCCAGCAGGTTGGCGCCGCGGTGGTAGTAGTAGGCGTCGCCGGCGATGGTGTCGACCTGCTTCCACCCGAGCGTGTAGCCGACCCGTACGCCGAGGGCGACGACGCAGATGGCGAGCAGCGCCAGCCACCACCGTCGGCGGGGGCGGGGCAGCTGCGGCAGGCGGGACCCGGATGACTGCGCGGCCGCGGGCGCGGGCTCGCCGGACCCCTCGGGCTCCACGGCGTCGCCGGTCGCCGGCTCGTCGCTCACCGCGACGTCGGATGCTCCCCCACCTGGCACGCGGGCGAGGTTACCCGGGCTCCGGGACCAGGCTCACCACCCCGGCGTCGAGGTCGTACACGGCCCCCCATACGACGGTCCCGGGCGCCAGGTACCCCGAGTCGACCAGTCGGGCCACGTCCTCGGCGACACCCGCCTCCAGGCCTGCGAACGGCAGGAAGTCGACGCCCGCCAGCCCGGCCTGCCGGTTGAGGTCGGCGTTGTCGACGCCGTGGAGCCCGCAGCCGGTGTGGTGGATCACCCCGACCTCCCCCACGCCCAGCCCGTGGGTCGACAGCGCCAGGCTGCGCAGCACGTCGTCGGTGACCCGGCCACCGGCGTTGCGCAGCACGTGAGCGTCCCCCAGCGCGAGCCCGAGCGCGGACAGCGGGTCGATGCGGGCGTCCATGCACGTCAGGACCGCCAGCCGGCGGGCCGGCTCCCGGGGCCGGTCCCCCACCGGCGCCGGCGGGCGCTCGTCCAGGGACGCGAGCAGCGAACGGATGACGGGCGGCATGGCGGCCGACGCTAGCGAAGCAGGTGCTACGAGCCCTTGCCCGGGACGATCCGAGGTGGGGGAACCGTCTCTGGGCCACCTGTGTATGCTCGGCCGATGGGCTCGTCGGGCATGAAGCGCAAGGGTCGACGACACCTTCCCAAGGTCGGCACGCGCCCGTCGATCGAATATGACGTGAAGGAACATCGTGAGCGGGCACTCCACCCGTTCGCCGCGGATCCCTCACGACGCCACCGGACTCCGGGCGTGACACTCCTCGCGCTCGCCGTTGCCGTCATCGTCGCGATCGGCGTCATCGCACTCGTCGTCGTCACCATCTAGTCCTGGACCTGCGGCCTACCGCCGGGTGTCTCGGCTACGAGCCCTTGCCCGGGACGATCCGATAGGCGTCGTAGACGCTGTCGATGCCCCGGATCGTGGAGAGCAGCGAGTCCAGGTGGGAGGGGTCGCCCAGCTCCATGTCGAAGCGCATCTTCGACACCCGGTCGGACCCGGTCTGGGTCGTGCAGGTGAGGATGTTGACGTGGTGGTCGGCGAAGGCGGCCGTCACGTCCCGCAGCAGGCGGGCCCTGTCGAGGGCCTTGACCTCGATGGAGGCGATGAACACGCCGCCGGGCTCCAGGTCCCACTCGACGTCGATGAGCCGGTCGGCCTGGCCCTCGGCCAGCGACACCGCGTTGGCGCAATCGGCCCGGTGGACCGACACGCCCCGGCCCCGGGTGACGAAGCCGATGATCTCGTCGCCCGGCACGGGCGTGCAGCACCGCGACAGCCGCACGAACACGTCGTCCAGGCCCTCGACGTGGACGCCGGCCGGGCCGCGGTTGGGGCGGGACCGCCGGGGCTCGCGGATGGTCGTGGGCAGCGACTCCTCGCCGTCGCCGGTGGTCTCCCGCAGCGCCTTGCTGATCCGGGATGCGGCCGCCTTGGCCGAGACGTGGCTCTCGCCGATGGCGGCGTAGAGCGCGTCCAGGTCCGCGTAGTTCATGGCCCGGGCGGTCTCGGACAGCAGGTTGCCGGCCTGCAGCTTCTGGACCGGCAGCCCCTCCCGCCGCAGCGCCTTGATCAGGTCGTCGCGGCCGGACTCGATGGCGTCCTCCCGCCGCTCGCGGGAGAACCACTGGCGGATCTTGGACGCGGCCCGGGGCGTGGCCACGATCTGGAGCCAGTCCCGCGACGGGCCGGCCCCCTCGACCTTGGACGTGAAGATCTCGATCGTGTCGCCCGAGGACAGCTTGGAGTCGAGCGGCACCAACCGCCCGTTGACCCGGGCGCCGATGCAGGCGTGGCCGACCTCGGTGTGGATGGCATACGCGAAGTCGATCGGCGTGGCGTCCACCGGCAGGGTCACGACCTTGCCCTTGGGGGTGAACACGAACACCTCGTCCTGCTCGAGGTCGACCTTGAGCCGCTGCATGAACTCGTCGGGGTCGC
>Ga0075419_10000054_pt1 | contig 53531 bp, 54 predicted proteins | sample SoiMetdeltSBSDD3_FD_76900 | JGI IMG/M metagenome (GOLD analysis project Ga0075419, IMG submission 76900) | Bulk soil microbial communities from a Populus tree surrounding site in Tennessee, USA - Soil MetaG P. deltoides SBSDD3 | ecosystem: Environmental > Terrestrial > Soil > Tree plantation... | reverse complement strand
TTGTACAGGTTGATGCCCTGGTCCATGGACGTAAAGAAGCGATCGACGATTTGCTCGCTGTGACAGGCGGAACAGATTTGCTTCATGGATTTCCGCCGGTCCTCATAGTTTTCAAGACGCGTCGAAATGACCGGTCGCAACGTCCAACTGATGCGGTCTCCCACATCATGCGTCACCTCCTGAGTCCCGGTCGCGCTCATGTGACAGGTTGCACAGGTCGGATAAAGATAGTCTTTGCCGGGATGCCACTTCTCAGCTGGATCCGCGAGCTTCATCTTCTCTTTGTTGGCCTCATACATGACGCCATGCTTGCTCTCATAATAGGCTTCGATCTGCGGATGATCCGGCCCCATGTGACAGCGGCCACAGCTTTCGGGTTGCCGCGCTTGAGCGATGGAGAAGCTGTGTCGCGCGTGACAAGCCGAGCAGGTGCCCTTCGAGCCGTCGGGGTTGACCCGCCCGATTCCGGAGTTGGGCCACGTCGCCGGATGGAGCTTGCCCTTTTCCATCACCTTCACCACGCTGCCATGGCAGCCGGCGCAACCGGTCGTCACGACCTCAGGCCCTTCGACGACGTTGCCGAGAAAATTGTCGAGTGACCCGGTGAATTGGGCCGCCTTGGCGTGATGCGACTTGGCGAACTCTTTCGCTTCCCGATCGTGGCACCGCATGCAATCCTTCGGCGTGACCAGCGTGGAGATGAGAAACCCCTCGTGATCGTACCCGTCCGCTTCGCCTTTTTCGGCCCGATGACATTCCACACAGCCGATGCCTTTCGGTGCATGGCGGCTGACTTTCCAATCATTGATGCCGCCGACGGCCACGTCCTTGGCCATGTGGCAATCGATGCATTTCTTGTTTTCCGCCGACACGAAGGGACGGAGGCCTCCACCCCGTCGCTCTTCGACCTGGACGTACCCCACCCCCGTCAGGGCGAGAAACAGAATCAGGCAGAGTCCGCCGATCATGTAGCGCGCAAAGTTCTGCTTGCCGTTGCTCGCAACCGTATGCTGATCGTCATGGCCGCTTTGTTCCAACTCGTCCATCGGCTCCTCCTGGTTCACATCTGCGTATCGAGGTACATCAAGAAGACCATGGCGCCGACAACGGCGGCCGCTGTGAGGGCGTTGACGACGTCCATCGGCCATCCACGCTCAGCCAGCATGCGGTCAAGGAACGGATAAATGACAAAGAGTCCGGCAAATCCCACTAAGCTCCACAGGGCCACCGGGCCTGGCAGCAACGTGATCCACATGAACGGCGCCGAAAAATACCAGGGCGGCGAAACATCGGACGCGACTTCCTGGGGATTCGCCGGCGGCCCAAGCAGCGGCGGGAAAATCATCGCAATGTTCACGATCAGGAGGAGCAGTCCAACGGCCACGACTCCCATCTTGAGCGTGTGCTCCGGATAGAAGGGGTGGAAGCCGCGGCTTCCGTGCACGTCGGCGAATCCCAGCAGGCGCACGATGAGCACATGGCCGAGGACCAGCCCCCCAAGCAGCACCGGCAGTAACTTCGTATGGAGGTCATACAACCTCAGCAGGGTCACACCCGACACCTCCTCACCCCCGCGCAGCAAGTGCAGCAGTGGTGTGCCGATGACGGGAAGCGTACCGACCATATTCGTCACGACCGTCATGCCCCAATACGAGACGTTGTCGAAGACGAGCGAGTAGCCGGTAAAACCCATGGCCAAGGTGACGAATAGGACGATCGATCCGCTTACCCATTTCAACTCCCCGGGTGCTCGATACGCGCGGGTGATGAACACTCGGATCACGTGGAATAGAAGAAACAAGATCATGAGATCCACGGACGTTTTGTGCAGACCCCGGACAAACCAGCCCAGATAGATCTCGTTGGTAATTTGATCGACACTCTCATAGGCCTTTTCCGGAGACGGCACGTAATAGAACGTCAGCAGCAGGCCCGTGGCGACCAAGATGCCGAACAGCGTTAGCGGGATAGCGCCGAGTGTGTACGGCCACCAGTCTAGATGCTGCGGCAGATCCTTCTGGATGTAATCAATCCACGAGGTCTTGCCGGCGCTCTTCGGGTCCATGCTTTGTGTGGTCGTTGAGTCCATTTCGCTTATGCGCTTGCGATATTGACGTACAACTGCTCTCCCCGTTTGATGATCTGAAACCGGTCAAGTGGCCGGGGGGGTGGACCGGCAACGTTGACGCCGTTCTTGTCGAAGGTGCCTTGATGGCATGGACAGACGAATTGTTCACGTTCTTTGTTCCACGACACCAGGCATCCCAGATCCGTGCAGCGCCGGGAAAACGCCGCCACGCCATCCTGCGTCTTGAGCACGAGTATCTTGTGGCCCCCGAGGTCCATTGGCACCGCATCGCCAAGCGGAATGCGTTCCTCAGCCCCGATCAACACCGTCTCGGGCTGCTTGTCGGTCCTGGCGGGCAGCAGAAACTGCATAAAACGGAACCCGAGCGTGCCGATGCCGAACAGCATCCCGAACCCCATAACGGCCTGACTGAGAAAGCGTCGGCGGCCCACATCGTCATGTATGATGGCCATATCTATCCCGTGTAACCTTTCTCGCCATGCTGATCGAGGTCCAGCCCCATCGACTCCGCTTCCTCGTCGACACGCGGTGCTATCAGTAACGTGAGAAGATGATAGAGCAGCCACGTCACTCCCCCGGCAACGGCCCATCCGGCCAGCGCAGCCACCACTTGGACAAAGAACTGATATGGGTATCCATAGAACAACCCGTCGCTGCCGCTCGCATTGATCTCGGTGGACGCAAACAGTCCCGTGGCGATCATTCCCCAGGTGCCTCCGACCCCATGCATCCCGAAGACGTCCAGCGAATCGTCGTAACCTAGGATGACCTTGACGTAATTGACCACCATGTAGCAGAGGCCTCCAGCTCCGACGCCGATGACGATCCCCGACAAAGGACTCACATAACCCGCTCCCGGAGCGATTGCGACCAACCCGGCGACGGCCCCGCTCATGGCCCCCAATGCGGTCGGCTTGTCGCGTTGCAGCCATTCCGCCGTCATCCATGCGAGCGTCGCCGCCACCGCCGACAATTGAATGGTCACGAAGGCATTCGTCACGGCCGCCATCGAACGATCTGCAAAGGCGCCGGTGAATCCGAACCAGCCCACCCACATGAACGCCGCCCCGCAAAAGGAAAACGGCAGATGGTTCGGCATCATGTCGGATCGTCCGTACCCTTTCCGCGGGCCGATCAGGATTGCCAGCACCAGCGCGGTGACACCGGCGCTGATGTGAATCACGGCGCCGCCGGCGAAATCCAGGCTGCCGAGCCTGGTCAACCACCCGCCTCCCCACAACCATTGCGCCAACGGCACGTACACCGCCACGACCCAGCACAATCCGAAAAGTAGAAAGAATGAAAAGCGAATACGTTCAACGACCCCTCCTGCCACCAGGGCCAGCGCCACCGATGCCATCATCCCCCGATGAAGCGAGAGCAGAGCATCTACACGTCCTGATGATCCCCCGGTCGTCCCTGACGTCACCAGACCATTTCCGATGAAGCCCCAAGCCAGCGACACCACCGCCAGTGCGAGGAACGGCAGGGCCATCGTGTTGAGGACGTTTTTCCTTCTCACCATGCCGCCGTAAAAGAGCGCGACTCCCGGCACGACCAGCGTCAACAGCGTCGTCGAGATCAATAACCAGAGGATCTGATCGGCTGGTTGCGTCATTTGCGGTCTGCCAACGAGACCTGATATTCACGCGGCCCGATGAGCTCAAGGGAGATGTCACGGGACCGGCTCAAATGATCGACGGCCATCAGGACCTGCGCCCAGGTGAATTCCGGTAACTCGCACAAGGCATCGAGCGTCTGCGGTCCATCCCGCCGCAGCACCTCCAGCAGCCGCCGCTTGCAGGCCGACGTGTCAGGTCGCATCTCTTGAGTCATGATCATGCCTTCCTCCTTTATGAATACGCCCGCTCGTTGTGTTGACTGATATCCAATCCCATTCGCTCTTCTTCCGCCGGGACACGCAATCCGACCGCCCGATCCACGATTTTCAGAATGGCCCAGGTGCCGACCGCTGAGAACATCCCGACAACAATGACGGTCAGTCCCTGCACCGCAAAAAAGCCGGCGTTGCCGTGCAACAGGCCATCGGCACCACCTGCGTTGACCGCCTTCGTCGCAAGAAGGCCCGTCAGTAGAATGCCGCCTATCCCGGCCACCCCATGGATGCCGACCACGTCCAACGAATCGTCATAGCCGAACCGTGCCTTCTTCATGATTGCAAGATAGGACAAGGTTCCGGCGACCATCCCCATAAAGAGCGCGGAGGACGGCTCCACATACCCTGCTCCAGGAGTAACCATGGCCAAACCGGCAACAGCGCCGCTTGCGAGACCCAGTACCGTCGGAGTTTTCCGGTGCCACCATTCGACTGCCATCCAGCTCAGCGCAGCCGTGACCGCCGCCGTATGCGTCGCCACAAACGCCACAACCGCGGTCTCATTTGCCCCCAGGGCGCTGCCGGCGTTGAACCCGAACCACCCGACCCACAACAGGCCCGTGCCCAAGAGGACCATGGGCAGATTGTGCGGCGCCATATAGTCTGTGCCGTATCCCTGGCGGGCGCCCAAGACGATTGCACAGACCAATGCGCTGATCCCGGAGCTGATGTGCACGACCGCGCCACCGGCAAAATCCAACGCACCCAGCGCTGCCAGCCATCCTCCGCCCCACACCCAATGCGCAATGGGACAATACACGGCAAGAGACCACAGGACGGAGAAACACAGTAGCGCACTGAACTTCATCCGCTCCGCAAAGGCACCGGTGATGAGCGCCGGTGTAATGGCCGCAAACATCAACTGAAACACCATGAAGGCTTGATGGGGGATGGTGGGGCCATACACGGCATGCGGTGTTAATCCGACGCCGTTGAGTCCGGCCCAGGCGAGACTGCCAATCACCCCGTTCACATCCGGCCCAAATGCGAGACTGTAGCCAATAAGCACCCACAGCAGACTCACGAGACAAAGAATGACAAAGCTGTGCATGATCGTAGCCAGGACGTTCTTACTGCGTACGAGTCCGCCGTAGAACAGCGCCAGGCCTGGGACGATCATGGCCAGGACGAGGGCAGCCGAAAGCAGGACCCACGCCGTGTCCGCTCCGCTGATCACCGCCTTCGCTGCTGTTTCCGCCGAACATTCATTTGGAATGATGATGCCGGCGCAGGCGGCAAGACCGCTCATCCATTCGCGACTCCCGATGCGTGTCTTCATACGTCGCTCGCCTCTCCTTATGTCTCGCTGCCCACTGCAAACACAAAGGCGTCCGCCATTCTTCGGGAATGACGGACGCCTTTGTCCGTAGACGTTTGCACCGGACGGACTCAAGACGACATTGTCTCACTCCGTCCGCAACGCAGAAAATTGTCGGCCCGGTGTCTTCAGCTCCTCCTGTCCGCCCTCTTCATCCTAAAACGTCTTGTACTCGAGCCACTTGCCGTTCAGCGTGATCTTGCAGCGCGCTTCCCCTTGGCTTCCCGTGACTTTTTCCATATCGAGCGTGAAATCGATCGCGCTCATGATTCCGTCGCCGAACATTTCATTCGCCTGTTCGCGCATCGAGTCCCCGTACACACCAATAATCTCCATCAACCGGTATTTGAACGGATCGGTTGTGTTCGGGAAATCCGTCCGAATCGGAAACTTGCTCAACGATGCGGTCAATTCCCCATCCAATCCCAAGAGATCGCCGACCTTTTTGGCTTCGTCGGGCGGCAGCTTATGCGTCCCTTGAAGCACCGCTCCCACGAAGGTTGGATTCCGACCGACAGCCTTGGCCACCTCTGCGATCGTCACTTTTTTGGCAAGTCGTTTGGCTTTAATCGCCTTCCGAATCTCATCCTTCTCCATGCGCCCCTCCTGTGTGTGCAATCGAGCGTCGAGCCCTTCAGTGAGTTACGACTGAATCTTGTTCGAAATTGACCATTACCGGGGAGCCATTGGTGCCAGGCATGCCCTCGCCGACACCATGTTTGGCATGGCGGACAAGGAAGTGGATGATGTGGTTTCTGATTTTGTAATAATGCGGGTGTTCAATGATCGTTTCCCTCGATCGCGGACGCGGAATCGATACGTGTACTTCCTCAGCAATCCGCGCCTCAGGTCCGTTGGTCATGAGCAGGATTCGATCGGACAGGAGAATCGCCTCGTCCACGTCGTGGGTGACCATGAACACGGTATTTCTCGAGTTGTTCCACATTTGAATCAATTCTTCCTGAATGACTCCCCGCGTCAAGGCGTCGATCTGTGCGAACGGCTCGTCCAGTAGCAGCACCTTAGGCTCGATGGAAAACGCCCTGGCAAGACCCACGCGCTGCTTCATCCCACCGGATAACGCCACGGGTCGCTTGTTCTCCGCTCCCTTGAGGCCCACCAACTGAATGTACTTCGTCACATGGGCGCTCACTTGCTCACGGCTCCAGTCGGGATAGGCGGAGCGGACGGCCAAGGCAATGTTCTCGAAGACCGTCATCCAGGGCATGAGAGCAAAATTTTGGAACACCACCATGCGATCGAGGCCGGGTCCGCTCGCCTCCCGGCCATTGAGGATAATTCCGCCTTCAGTCGGCGTCTCCAAACCGGCAATGATATTGAGCAAGGTGCTTTTGCCACACCCAGAATGCCCGATACAGGTCACGAACTCCCCCTTTTCAATCTTGATCGTGGCATCTTTAAAGATGCATACCTGCCCTGCGCCGGAGGGGTTCGAAAAATATTTGGTCACGTGGTCGATGAGTAAAAATGACATGGATTACTCCTGATAGGTGACATATCCGGCCAGTTTATTGAAACCGGAATCGAGGATAACGCCCACGACTCCGACGACCAGGATAGCGAAAATTACGCCTGCAATGTCGAGATTGTTCCATTCTATCCAACTCAAATATCCGACACCGAGTTCGCCAAGCAGCATTTCTGCAGGCACCACGGCCACCAGGGCACTGCCGAAGGAGATGCGCAGCCCGTTCACGATGGTTGGAGCCGCTCCCGGCAGAATGACTTTAAACAGCCGCTCGACCCACGACAGCTGCACAATCGCCGCAACGTGGAGATACTCTTTTCTCAAGGAACTGACTCCGAACGCCGTCGTTGCCAGCGTGGGCCATACCGCCGCCATAAAGACGACTAGCACGGCGGTCCACTTGGGATCCTTGACCGTGTAGAGCAGGAGCGGCATCCAAGCCAATGGAGAAATCGGCTTCATGATCTGGATGAATGGATTCGCGGCACGGAAGAGCACCTTGTTGAGGCCCAGGATGACACCGAGCATGATGGCGATGACGGACGCCGCCAGAAATCCCCCGGCAAACCGCGACACGGTGTAAAACACCAAATACGCGATCCCATGATCGTTCGTGCCTTTTTTAACAAATGCCTCGGACAGTTCCTCGCGCGCCTTGGCAAGCACGGCCAAAGGCCCTGGAATCCCGCTAACCTTCTCCTTCTCCGGATTCCAGGCATAGCTCCCATCGGGAACTCGCACGATGTCGCCATTGAATTCCATCATCTGGAGTTGCTCTTCGGTCAGCCCCCTCTGATCAAAAGATGACCGCAAGGTGAAGAAATGCCAGCTGAGCAGGAACAGCACGAGCACGAATCCTGCCATATACCACGGGTTTCCTTGCGACTGAGCAGCCATCCCCCCTCCTCGCTGATTCTGAACGTGTGAGGCGCTTCTCCACCGCGTCAGCCATCGCTTGGTCGAAGCGACCCCCGCTTGGAACCAGTGGATCGGGAGCTTCAGCGACGCTTCGGCCCGTGTGGTCCGTGTCAATTCAGGCAATATCGTGCGATTGGTCGATTCCATTGTCTCTCCTCAGGCCATACTATGAATTTTGAAACTCTTGACGTAGGCGTCCGCACTGTTGGGATCAAATTCTTTGCCCATAATCACATGCCTGGTCGTCGTCGATTGATGGGTCGCGTAGCCGAGTTCTTTGGCAATGCGGTCGCAATCCGCTGCCCGATAGACCTGCTCGGCCACCGACTTATAGTTCACGTCCCCTTTCAAGTGTCCCCACCGTTTCATTTGAGTGAGGATCCAAATCGCCATCGAATGCCAGGGATACGGATCGAAGTCGATGCGGTTTGGTTCTTTTTTAATGTTGCCAAGCCCATCCGCATAGGTACCCGTCAACACCTGCTCCAGCACGGTGACCGGTTGATTCAGGTAGTTCGTCGGCGCGATCGCCTTCGCAATTTCCTTCCGGTGCGCCGGATCGGACGCATAATGCGTGGCGTCGACAATCGCCCGCCACATGGCGAGAAACGTGTTGGGATACGTCGTCGCGAATTCTTTGGTCACCGTAAAGGCGCAGCAAGGATGGCGGTCCCAGATCTCGCGCGATAATTTGTAAATGAAGCCCACATTTTCATAGACCGCTCGTTGGTTGAATGGATCGGGTCCCAGATACCCGTCGACGTTGCCGGCCTTGAGATTGGCAACCATCTCGGGCGGCGGAACGACTCGAATCTGCACGTCCTTATCAGGATGGACGCCGCCTTCCGCGAGAAAATACCGTAGGAGGTAGTTGTGCATGGAAAAATCGAAGGGGACGCAAAACCGAAATCCCTTCATCTCGGACGCCGTTTTCACGTTCTTGTGTTTGACGTGCAAGGTGATGGCTTGGCCGTTGATATTCTCGACAGCGGGCATGTAGATCGGCGTGGGGACGGATCCTGCACCCAAGGTGATGGCGAGTGGCATAGGCGTCAGCATGTGCGCGGCATCGACTTCCTTGTTCACGGTCCAATCGCGGATCATCGCCCAACCGGCCGCACGTTTGACTGAAGCGTTCAGCCCGTGCTTGTTGTAAAAACCCAAGGGCTCGGCCATGATGATCGGCGTACCGCAGGTGATGGGAATGAAACCGATGCTCACATCCTTCTTTTCCGGCTTGCCGACAGGATCCGCCGCAAACGCTTTCAAGGTCCTCAGAGGGAATATGTCGGCGACCAGCGCGCTCAGCGTCGCCGCGCCCAGGCCGAGGAGGACTTGCCGGCGGGTCGGTCCGATGGCTTCGAGCACCGCAGCAGTCACCGCCTGATCCACTGTCCGCTCAAAATACTGTTCGGATGACGGCGGCCCGTTTGTCTTGTCCTCGCTCAACGTTTCGTCCCTCAAGGCTCGCTCCTTTCGTCCCGACCCTTCCCGCCATCAAACCCAAACACAAAAGGCGTCCCTCTCTCGCTCGAGAGAAAGGACGCCTTTGTCCGTCGTCAGCAGGTCTACAGCGACCCGCCCATCGTCTATTTCAACACTAAAAAGGCGTCCGCCATTCTTGGGAGAATGACGGACGCCTTTGTCCGTTGCCTATCTCTAGAAGCTGTAGCAGGCGCCGTTGCCTTGCTTAGCTTGTGAGAACTTGTAGCATGCTTGTTCCCTTGCCGTCAATCCTCCTGTGAGGTGCGAGAAATCCTTCCTGTCACATCACCCTACACGTCGTAGTACAGAAAGAACTCGAACGGATGCGGCCGTAACCGCATGGCATCGACCTCTTTACTCCGTTTGTAGCCGATCCAGGCCTCGATCAAATCCTCCGTAAATACACCGCCTTTCAGCAGAAACTTGTGGTCCTTTTCCAGGTTGTTCAACGCCTCGTCCAGACTGCCCGGCATCGTCCGAATCTTGGCGGCTTACTTGGCTTCGAGATCGTACAAGTCCTTCTCTGCCGGTTCACCGGGGTTGATCTTGTTCTCAATGCCATCCAGGCCGGCCATCAACATGGCCGAAAACGCGAGGTAAGGATTGGCGCCCGGATCCGGAAAGCGGACCTCGATGCGCTTGGCCTTGGGACTCGGTGAATACATCGGAATGCGGATGCCCGCGGAACGGTTGCGGCTCGAGTAGGCCAGCAGGACGGGCGCTTCAAATCCCGGCGTGAGCCGCTTGTACGAGTTCGTCGTGGGATTGGTGATCGCCGCCAATGCCGGCGCATGCTTAAGAATGCCGCCGATGTAGTGCAGGCACATCTGCGAGACGCCCGCGTATTCTTTCCCGGCAAAGAGCGGTTTCCCCTCTTTCCAGATGCTCTGGTGCGTATGCATACCGCTGCCGTTGTCTCCGAAAATCGGCTTTGGCATGAAGGTGACCGTTTTACCGTGCCGGCGTGCCACGTTTTTCACGATGTACTTGTACATCATCATTTTGTCGGCCGTGCGCAGCAATGAGTCGAACCGGATATCAATTTCCGCCTGGCCGGCGGTGGCCACTTCGTGGTGGTGCTTCTCGACAGCGATGCCGACCTTTTCCATTTCCAGGATCATTTCGCTGCGAATGTCCTGTTGCGTGTCGGTCGGCGGCACAGGGAAATAGCCTTCTTTGTGGCGGATCTTCCCGCCCAAGTTGACCCCTTCCTGTCCCATGTTCCAGACGCCTTCGTCGGAATCGATGTGGTAATACCCGCTGTGGCTGGTCTGGTCATAGCGCGCCTGGTCGAAAATGAAAAATTCGGCCTCAGGGCCCCAGTAGGACGTGTCGCCGATCTTCGTGCTCTGGAGATACTTCTCCGCCTTCTGCGCAATGTAGCGCGGATCCCGCTCGTAGGTCTCGCGTGAGATCGGATCAACCACATTGCCGATGAGGCTCAGCGTCGGGACCGCCGTGAACGGATCCAAACAGGCCGTCGCCGGATCCGGCACGACGAGCATGTCGCTATTGTTGATCGCCTTCCACCCGCGGATGGATGAGCCATCCAGGCCGGACCCGTCCTTGAACAGGTCTTCCGTCAATTCGCTGGCCGGGACCGTAAAATGCTGCCAGGTCCCGATCAGATCCACGAATTTCAGGTCCACAACCTGCACCCTGTTCTTTTTTGCAAACTCTAATGCCTCACGAACGTTCATTCCCTCCTCCTTTCAGAGATCCTGAGAGCCCCTTGCTTCAACCTATGCCGCTTTGATGACAAGAAATTGTTCGACAGCCTGCTCGACGCCGGCCCGCACGCGTTCCAACTGCGCATGATCGCTGAGTTTCTTCCCTGCTTGATCGGTCACGTAGAAGACGTCGGCAACCTGATCCAAGCGTGTGGAAATCCGCGCGGCATGGATCGAAAGTCCCAGCTGAAAGATGGCATTGGTAATGACGTGCAGTAAGCCCTGCCGGTCGTCGGCAAATACATCCACGATGGTAAAGCTGTCGGACGTCTCATTGTCGATCCGCACTTCGGTCGCCTCGGGAGCCTTGGGCAATGGCCTCGTCAATCGTAATCGCGCGCCACGGCGGATCACCTCGTCGACATGCTCCCAGCCTTTCAGAACGGCGGCGATGCGATCGCCGACGGTCTCTCTGCGTTCGGCGGGTGGCTCGCCCAGGTAATCAGGATCGGTCACCTGGAAGGTATCGACCACAATGCCGTCGGCCCTCGTCAATATCTGTGCGTCGAGAATTTGCAATCCGTTACCGGCCATGACGCCGGTTATTTTCGAAAATATGCCCGGGGTCAACTCGTTGTGGGTGATCACGGAGTATTCACACGTGCCCAAGGGACGGTTGAAATCCGTCTCGACGACCACATCTCCCTGGTGTAACCGGCTCACCGCCGCCAGGTGAGCGGCGATGCGGGCGGGAACGGTGCCATAGACGTATCGTTCAGGGAACTGCTTCAGCTGCGCTTCAATCCAGGCACGATCGGCAACAGGGTCGCCGGTCGATTTCATGTGGCGACGGACCTCTTCGACGACCTGCGACCAGCGCTCAGGCGCTCCCTGCACCTCGCGATCACCGGATACTTCCGGCATCGTTCTCGTATACAACTCGATCAGCAACGACTCTTTCCATTTTGTCAGCACGCCTGGACCGACAGCGGCGATATCGGCGGCTGTCAAAGCCAGGAGTTTCTTGAGCACCTCCGGAGTTCCGACTTCGCGTGCAAAGGGCAGCACAACTTTGTCATCGCTGGGATCACGGCGAAAGGCGGTGTGCGCCATCAGCAAATGACGGTGCACGAGAAAAGCCAACGTCCTCGTTTCCTGCTCATCGAGTCCAAGACGAAGCGCGACCTCCTCGGACAGCCGTTTACCCACGTCGCTGTGGTCCTCCTCACGGCCCTTGCCCAGGTCGTGCATCAAGACCGCCAGGTGGAGGATGTCTTTGCGTTTAATCGCTCGATACACCTCTCCCAATACGCCGGTATCCTGCCTCAACGCTTCAGCCCGGCCGACAGCCAGCAGACTGTGCTCATCTACGGTGTACTTGTGGTACTGATTGAACTGCATGAGGCCCCGTACCGTCGCCATCGCCGGCACCAACTTTTCGAGCAGGTGGGCCCTATGCATGGCTTCCAACGTTCCGGTCGTGCGCGGCCCGGACAGGATCCGGAGGAACGCGCGGCTGACTTCGGGCGTCCGGTAGGCGTCCGCAGAGACCTGCTCAACGTGGCGGTGAATGTCCTCAATTAACGGAGCCACGATGGTCAGATTCCTGTCACGGGCGAGATCGAACAGGTGGAGCAGAAGCGCCGGGCTGTCCAACACCCTGTCGCGGTGTTCGTCCGCAACCGAGAGCAGGTTTCCCCGGACGACAAAGTAGCCGTCCACGCGTGGGGTCGGAAGGAAGCGGGCCACCCGCCGCCAGAATGGGACGCTTCGGCAGCGCTCGACGAATCGCATGCAGCGTTCGTGCAATCCCATGGTGTGCTGGTAATACTGTTGCATGAACTGCTCGACCGCGAGCAGATGCGGTTGATCGTGATAACCGAAGTGCTGGGCAAGCCAGACCTGCTCGTCAAACGTGAGGATTTCCTGCGCCGTTCCGGCATGAACGTGAAGCAGCGACCGACCCCGCCACAAGAATTCCCGAGCCTCCGTCAGCGCGAGCAAATCCGCTCGGGAAAGGATGCCGCGATCCGAGAGTTCACGGATGGTCGGGGCCTGATAGCGTGCCATGCCGGCCCATTGCAGTAGGTGCAGATCCCGAAGACCGCCTTTGCTTTTCTTGACGTTTGGCTCGAGCAGATACACGGTTTCACCGAACTTCTCGTATTCCCGGCGCCGTTCCTCGAGTTTCTGATCCAGATAGGCATCGGTATTCTTGAACACGACTTTGCGGAGATACTTACGATAAAAGTCCTGGAACAGGTCTGCGTTCCCGGCGAGAAACCGCGCCTCCATCATGGAGGTCTTGACGGTGGCATCCTTTTCAGCCAACTCGATGCTGTCGCCGATGGTCCTCACGCTGTGACCGACCTGAAATCCGCAATCCCACAATGGGTGCAGGACAGCGCGAACGAGGGATTCAACCGCCTTATCCGCGCTCGGCTGGAACAGGAACATCAGATCGATATCGGATTGCGGAGCCAATTCCCTTCTGCCGTAGCCGCCCAATGCCATGAGACAGCATTGACGCATGCCGATCGTCGCCCTCTCTTCGCCGCCCTGCCGCAAGGCTTCGCGATAGCGTCCAATGATCAAGCCGTCGACGAATTCCGTCATCGACGCCAGCGTTTCTGCACCCGAGACTCCTGCCATGACGCGTTGTGCGACGAGGGACCGGTGCTCTTCAAGCACCTGGACAAGGGTGGGGACTTCGGAAAGGGAGGACGAAGAAGCGTCGCGTTCCATGATGGGTGTTACAGGGCCGTCTCCCCTGTTTCTCCGGTGCGGATGCGGACGGCGGCGCTCAGATCACGCACAAAAATCTTCCCGTCTCCGATGCTCCCCGTCTTGGCCGCCCGTGAAATCGTTTCCAAGACGCGTGGCACCTGTCCATCCTGCACGGCCACCTCGATCTTCACCTTGGGGACGAACTCGATCGTATACTCCTGGCCGCGGTAGGTTTCTTTATGCCCTTTTTGGCGGCCAAATCCTTTGACCTCCGTCACTGTCATCCCCTGCACTCCGATCTCTAACAGCGCGTCCTTCACTTCATCAAGCTTGAACGGCTTGATGATGGCTTCAACGAGTTTCATATGCGATCTCCATGCTCAGCCTTCCGTCACGAGTAGGCACGTTCGTTATGTTGTGTGAGATCAAGTCCCGTCGATTCCTCTTCCTGGGTCACGCGCAACCCGATCGATCCGTCGACAAGTTTTAAGATGGCGTAACTGCCTAGAAAAGAAAATGTGCCGGTAGCCACGACGGCAAGAATCTGCATCGCGGGATGGCCGTGTGCCGCGAAGAATCCGACGCCCAGCATGCCGAGCATGCCGCCAACACCATGCGTTCCCATGACGTCGAGCGTGTCATCATAGCCGATCTTCCCCTTCCAAACAATTGCCATATAAGAGCAAAAACCCGCGGCAATGCCGAGCACAACAGCGGCCAGCGGGCCGAGCATTCCGGCACCGGCGGTCGAAGTCGCCAAGCCGGCAACCGCTCCACTGGCGACTCCCAACACGGTCGGCTTTCCTCGATGTTTCCATTCCGCCAGCATCCACGCGAGGGCGGCCGAGACGGCGGTGAAATGCGTCACGGTCACGGCCCCGACCGCCGTGGCATTCGCCCCTCGTGCACTGCCGCCGTTGAAACCGAACCAGCCGAGCCACAATAACCCGGCCCCCAACAAGATAAAGGGTAGATTATGGGGGGCCATGTAATCGGTGCGCCAGCCACGCCGCTTGCCAACCACCATCGCACAAGCGACCGCGCTGAACCCCGCGCTAATATGGACAACAGCGCCGCCGGCAAAATCGAGCGCGCCGATTCTCGCCAGCCACCCGTTTCCCCAAAGCCAATGGGCGATAGGCGTATAGACGAGGACGGACCAGAGAGCAGCGAATAACAACATCGCACCGAACTTGATCCGTTCGGCAAACGCCCCGGCGATCAAGGCGGGGGTGAAGGCGGCAAAAAGCAGCTGAAAGAGCATGAACGCCTCCAGCGGAACGGCCGGCGCATACACAGGGTGGGGCGCAGCTCCGACGTCCATGAGCAATGCCCAGTCCAAGCCGCCAATTACGCCTCCCCGGTCCGGACCAAACACCAGCGTGAAGCCGCAGACCAGCCAGATGACGCTGACGATGCAGAGAATCGCAAACGCCTGCACCATCGTGCTGATGACGTTCTTACTGCGAACCAGACCGCCATAATAAAAGGCCAGGCCCGGAACGATCATGCCCACGACCAGCGCCGATGCAGCCAGTATCCAGGCGACATCGCCGCTGTCCACGCTGCCTTCACGTTGGCCGGCCCAGGCCTGCGTGGCCCAAAGGGTTACCCACACGCCTGTGATCGCGCCCCGTGAAACCCAGTGATGCCGTTCACTCATGCCGCCTCCTCTCTAAACCATGATCGAAACAAGTTGTCTGCCGTACCCGCCCCTCACGAACTACGTGCCTCGGTATCCGTTCGTGATCGGCATGCGTCGATCTTTTCCCAGTCCCCTATGCGTAATCTTGATGCCCACAGGTGCCTGGCGCCGCTTGTATTCACTCCGATCCACCAGACTCACGACCCGCAGCACGGTCTTTCGTGCGAATCCCATCCCCACCATCTCATCCACGGACCGGTCATCCTCGACGTAGGCCTTCAAAATCGGGTCGAGTACTGGATACGGCGGCAAACTGTCTTCGTCTTTTTGGTCCGCTCGTAACTCGGCAGTCGGCGGCCTATCCAGAGTTCGCTTCGGAATGACCGGGCTCTGCCGGTTGCGGCGGTCGGCCAATGCATACACCATAGTCTTGGGGACGTCTTTGATCACTGCAAACCCGCCGGCCATATCGCCGTACAGAGTGGCGTAGCCGACGCTCATTTCGCTTTTGTTGCCCGTCGTCAACACGAGATGCCCGAACTTGTTCGATAGGGCCATCAACAAATTGCCCCGGATCCGCGCCTGCAAATTCTCTTCGGTGGTATCGACCTTGGTCCCAGCGAATACAGGTTTCAGCGTCTGCAGATACGACTTGAAGATCGGAGTAATCGGCAACGTCTTGACTTGAATCCTGAGGCGGCGCGCCAACTCGTGAGTATCCTCGCCGCTCTCACGGGAGGTATATGGTGACGGCATGAACACGCCCAGCACATTCCGGGGACCGAGGGCGTCCACCGCCAGTACGGCGGTCAACGCCGAATCGATTCCCCCGCTCAGGCCGATGACGACCCGCTTGAACCCGTTCTTTGCCACATAATCCCGCACTCCCAACGTCAAGGCTCGATAGACTTCGTCCAACGGATCGGCCAACGGTTCGATCGATGGGATCAGCCGTGTCCGCCTCCCGGGCAGCTTTCCCTTTAGCTCTATCCGATCAATGGCTGTGGGGGTCCTTCCGCTTACGTCCGGCCGTCTCCCCTCCGCCGCTCGTGCCCTCGCAACCGAATCGATGTTCAGATCGACGACCAGGAGATCCTCTTCAAAAGCCTTCGCTCTGGCGATGGGCTCGCCGGTATGATCCATGACGACGCTGTTGCCGTCGAAAATCAACTCGTCCTGTCCGCCGACCGTGTTCGTATACGTGACGATTACCCGATTGTCCCGAGCACGCGTCGCCAGCATTTCTTCACGCGACCGGCTCTTGCCCCCGTGAAATGGCGAGGCATTGATGTTGACGATCACTTCTGCTCCGGCATTAGCCTGCAGTCTCGTCGGCCCTTCTGAAAGCCAGATGTCTTCGCAGACGTTCACGCCAGCGACCGTGCCGTTTACCATGATGAGAGGAAGACGGCGTCCTGGATTAAAGTACCGACTTTCGTCAAAGACGCCGTAATTCGGCAAATACCATTTCGCGTAGGTCAAGGCCAGACGGCAGTCGGTGATGATGGCTGCGGCGTTGTACAGGTCATGTCGCCCGGCAGGAAGCACCGCCGCGGCTCCTTCTCTCAGCCCTGTGGCCTGCCCCTGTCCCACATAGCCGATGACCACATTGCAATTTTGGCACGCACGAACAATTTCGTTCAGCGCACGGCGATTGTCCGCAACGAACTGCGGCTTCAACAGGAGGTCTTCAGGTGGGTACCCGGTGATGGCCAATTCGGGAAACGCGATCAGGTCCGGTTTGGCCTTTCTTGCTTCACCTATCCACTTGATGATCCGGCGCACATTGCCGTCAAGATCCCCCACGGTGGGATTCATTTGGACCATGGCAATGCGAAGGGTGCGCATCAATTTCTACCTCGAACGTTTCGCTCAAACGGGGGATTCCGAAAGGCCGCAGTGAAGCTCGGCCACCGGGCGTACGGTACTGGGTACGCCTCTGTGGAGGAGCGATCTGGACGATGCGAGTCTCTGTTTCAGCATCACACACCCAAAAAAAAACGCCCTCAGATCCTAAGGAGGATCGAGGACGTCATTGTCCGCCATGCTGTCGATTTGATGTGGAGACTCCATTGTCTCCGAAGGTCGGGCGGAGGATAGCACCCGGCTCGATGGAGTGTCAAACCGTGCACGACGAATACAATCAAGAGACAACGGGCCCCGCTGCTCAATATTTCCTCAAGGCCAGGGGCGGCAGTTGCCACAGTAGACCCCGAACGGCACCCCACAACTCAGCCAGTGCCAGAGCCATCGCCGGCGCCGATCGTGACACGAGTTTGACCACGAGGCCTGACGCGGCGGACTGAGACACCCCGCCGAGTAGGGCTGGGTCCGGTTGCTTCTCCACTATGTCGGCAAGAGCCGCTTCCAGTGATGCCTTCAGGGTTCCGGTGATGGCATCCCCGACAATAAACAGCGATCCCACGTAGTCCCAACGTGCAGCCAGGCCGACTCCGCTCCATGTGCTGCCGGGAACGATACGGTAATGCTCCGCCAGTGATGAGCCTGATGCTGGTTCAATGTGAATCCGGTTGCTGAACGTCGTGAACTTCCAACGTTCTCCGTGGGCGATCCGCCCGGAAGCCATCGCATCCCACAACACGATGGTGGCTCCGGCAGCCAGTTTCACATCGATCGTTTGCCGGAACCGGGAACCGGCAAAAGGAATCGTATGCTCCGGTATCCACTCGATAATTCCTCCTTCCCCCACTTTGAGAGCGATCTTTTGAACTGACTCCTCTGACAGGGATCGATACACACGATTGGCCGAAGGGGTGGAGATCAGCGCATGCCCCATTGGACCAACTGAGACATCAATTGAAAGCCGGTCGCCACCGACGAGGCCTCCGGAAGGATTGACCAGCAGTGTGTAGGCACTGCCTGAATCATCGAGATAGATAGGCGGAAAGAGATGCCAGGGCGTCTGGCAGCTTGTGCGTCCGAATATCGTGCGATCGCCTCGCCGGACGTATTCCAGTGCCAATGTGCCGACCCGACCGATCGCTGCCGTCCGGCATGCGGAATCCGAGCCAGGCGATGCCGCAGGGGAGGCGGGGGCGCTTTTAGCGTTGGTGGTCATGCGGATGGATGTGCGACTCGACCCAGCCCACGACCCGATCAAGACCGTCTCCGGACATGAGGTTTGTGAACACAAACGGCCGGTCACCGCGCATGCGGCGGCTGTCACGGTCCATCACGCCGAGATCGGCGCCGACGTAGGGTGCGAGATCGATCTTGTTGATCACCAGCAGGTCGGACCTGGTGATTCCCGGCCCTCCCTTGCGGGGGATCTTGTCGCCCTCTGCGACGTCGATCACATAGATCGTATGATCCACCAGCTCCGGGCTGAACGTAGCGGCGAGATTGTCACCGCCGCTTTCGACGAACATGAGCTCGACCTCGGGATGTCTGCGCAATAGTTCGTCGAGCGCCTCTTGATTGTGGGAGGCATCTTCGCGAATCGCCGTATGGGGGCATCCGCCGGTCTCGACTCCCAGGATGCGGTCTTGCGGCAATACGCCCCTTCTCGTGAGAAATTCGGCGTCTTCTTTCGTGAAAATATCGTTCGTGACGACCGCCAGACTGTACCGATCCCGCAGTGTTCGGCAGAGCGCTTCCACCAGGGCAGTTTTGCCGGATCCGACCGGCCCGCCGATTCCGATCACGGGAACCTGCTTTGATCGGGCTGCGGTGACTCGGCCGCTTCCACAATACTGATCATCGGCTCGATGCATTGAGACCTCAAAAGGGTCCGGCCTACCTGTTTGGCAACTGCAAGGGATACGACCCGACGAGCTAGCTGATTGTTTGACGTTTAGGACCGAAACAACCGAGATTCCAACCGTGCGTGCCGCATCGCATAAATGTCGTGCACAGGAGACCACGAGACTAAGCTGGTCTGCGGTTTCGCCCGACGACTGAGTTCGGTGATCAACAGCCCCCAATCATGGAGGAGCTGTTGGCCTTCCTGCTGACCTATCGGCAACAGCTTCATCGCCGCGGACACAAATCCCTGTACTGTCTGGTAGAGAAATGCCGCAACCGTATCTTGCCTCGACCAGCCACAGACCGCCAGCGTCATACCGATCGCCACGGGCACATGGCCGGGTGTCCGCCCTTCCTCGAGGGCACGACGAAACTCTCTGACCACCCCATTGTCATCCGTCTGCCCGGCAACCCCTTTCATGACTTGGCGCCCAATTTGTCGACTGGCCAATCGGGAGTCACGACCCAGCTTCAGTGCGTCCAACTGACGATCGACCGCCAATGCCAGATCAAGCCTGTCTGTCGTGGCAGCAAGATGGGCGACCGCCACAGCAGCCGCCTCACGTTTTGCGATACCGTGCACCAGCAGATCCTCGACATACCCTGCGAGTTCCCTTCCATTATGGATGGCCCCGCATTTGACCGCCGCTTCCAGGCCGGCTGAAAAGGCATATCCTCCAGACGGGAAAAAACTATCAACGAAGCGCAAGCCTTGGATGAGAGACAACGTGTCCATAGCGTCTCGTTCAACTAAGCTGAATGGCGACGGTTCATCAGCTAGAACAGGAAATACCGTTGCGCCATCGGTTGCACAATGATGGGCTCACAGGTTAGTCGCTCCCCGTCAGCCGTCACGATATACGTTTCGGGATCGACCTCGATCCGGGGCAAGGCATCGTTCATTTTGAGGTCGCGCTTTTTCACGGTGCGGCACCCTTTGACCGCCACGGTCCGTCGCTGCAAGCCGAGCTGACGGGGAACATCTCGCTCTAATGCGGCGGTGGATACGAACGTGAGGCAGGTACTCGCAACCGCGCGTCCGAATGCAGCGAACATCGGTCTGCTGATGATCGGTTCAGGAGTGGGAATTGAGGCATTGGGATCGCCCATTTGCGCCTGCGCGATGAAACCGCTCTTTAAGACCATTTCCGGCTTGATGCCGAAGAACGCCGGCTTCCATATGACCAGATCCGCGACCTTGCCGGCTTCAACCGAACCCACCTCATGCGCCACGCCGTGGGCCAGAGCCGGATTGATGGTGTACTTCGCGATATACCGCTTTGCACGGAAATTGTCGTTCTGCCCCTTGCCGGGCTGTGCGCCGCGCTCGGTCAACTGGCCACGCTGCAATTTCATCTTATGGGCCGTTTGCCACGTCCGGATGATCAATTCGCCGATCCGTCCCATCGCCTGGGTGTCGGACGACATCATGCTGATGGCGCCCATGTCATGGAGGACGTCTTCCGCGGCAATCGTTTCACGGCGAATGCGTGATTCGGCAAACGCCACGTCTTCCGGCACGCGTTTATTGAGATGATGGCAGACGATGAGCATGTCGAGATGCTCATCCAACGTGTTGACCGTGAACGGCATGGTCGGATTGGTTGAGGACGGGAGCACGTTCGGTTCGCCGCATAACTTGATGACGTCGGGCGCGTGGCCGCCGCCGGCCCCTTCGGTGTGGTAGGAGTGGATCGTCCGGCCTTTGAATGCCTTGATCGTGTCTTCGACGAAGCCGGCTTCATTCAACGTGTCCGTATGCAAGGCGACTTGGACGTCATAGCGTTCCGCCACGCTCAGTGCACAGTCGATCGCTGCCGGAGTTGAACCCCAGTCTTCGTGTACTTTCAATCCGATGGCTCCAGCCTCGATCTGTTCGTTCAAGGGGCCTGGCCGCGAACAATTGCCCTTGCCGGTGAAGCCCAGGTTGATCGGGATTCCTTCGGCTGCTTCCAACATGCGATGGATGTTCCATGGGCCCGGTGTAGACGTTACTGCGTTCGTGCCCGTGGCCGGGCCGGTCCCTCCTCCGATCATGGTTGTGATGCCGGCCGAGAGCGCCTCCCAACATTGTTGTGGACAGATGAAGTGCACGTGTGTTTCGAGTGCACCTGCCGTGACAATGCAGCCTTCCGCCGAGATGGCCTCGGTGCCGGCCCCGCAGGCCATGCCGGGCGATACGTTGGGCATCGTATCGGGATTTCCTGCCTTGCCGATCCCCACGATCCGGCCGTTCTTGATGCCGATATCCGCCTTGACGATCCCCCAATAATCGAGGATGAGTGCATTGGTGATCACGGTATCGAGGGCGCCGTCGGCACTGGTCACGCGGGCCGACTGCCCCATGCCGTCGCGAAGAACTTTCCCTCCTCCGAACACCGCTTCGTCCCCGTAGGAAGTGTAGTCTTTTTCGATTTCGATCAGCAGCTCAGTATCGGCCAGGCGGACGCGGTCACCGACGGTGGGACCGAAGAGATCTGCATACTGCTTGCGGGGAATCTTCACCGGCCGCCCCCCTTCCTGATGAATCCATGTTCGGCGGCTCTGGCCAAGGCTCGAGCCTTGGCCTGCGCATCATCAACAGCACCATCGGTCAACCCATTGATCCCCTGCACCGTGCGCGCCCCGCCCAGCGCCACAAGCGTCACCCGTTTCTCTTCGCCCGGCTCGAAACGAGCCGCCGTCCCCGCCGGGATGCAAAGCCTGTAGCCGAACGCCTGCTCACGATCAAAGAGAAGGCCCCGGTTCACTTCAAAAAAATGGCAATGCGATCCAACCTGAATCGGGCGGTCGGCCGTGTTCTTGACCGTGACGTCTTTGGTCGCGCGGCCTTTGAAGGCTTCGATCTCACCGGCAGCGAACAGGATCTCGCCCGGAACCACCGGCTTCGCCAGTCCGGCTTTGATCGCTCCTGCTAGTGAACTTGCAGATTTTTTTGCAGCCTTGCCTGAGAGGCGGTTTTTCGTTTTTGACATTCCATGTCCTCCCGGGGAGAAGGAACCTCAGCGGATGGGATTGTGCACGGTAACGAGCTTAGTGCCGTCCGGAAATGTTCCCTCGACCATGATTTCGTGGATCATCTCCGGCACACCCGGCATGACATCGTCGTATGACAGGAGGGTAGTCCCATAGGTCATCAGCTCAGACACCGTCTTGCCGTCGCGAATCCCTTCGAGAACCGCTGCGGTCAGGTAGGCAACGGCCTCGGGATGGTTCAACTTAAGACCCCGCTTCATGCGATCCGCCGCGAGTTGTCCCGCCGTATAGATCAGCAGTTTTTCCTGTTCTCGTGGAGTCAAATGCATTGAGGCCCCCATTTTTACCTAGGTGCGCCGACAGAATTTAGTTGCGGGGAATCGGATGCTAGTCTACGATTCGCTGCCTGTCAAGCACGCTTGGACTTCATACCAAAGGAGAGCTCCTGGCGCGAGTGGCACTGCACGATCGGTTTCGTGAACATCCGGTGTGGGGATTCGGCGACTGGGTGCTGCGGGGAATCGCCCAGGTGGTCTTTCAGAACAATCCGATCACCGGCGTGTTGATTCTCGCCGGCATCTTCTATAATTCCTGGATCTACGGTCTCGCCTGTCTGTTTGGCACCATCATCAGCACAGCCACCGCCTTCCTGTTCAAAGCGGACAAGGGTCTGATTAAGGACGGTCTCTTCGGCTTTAATGGCGCTTTAGTCGCCATCGCCCTCGTGGCTTATACGAGCCCAAATTTCACCACCGGGAATATGCCAAACCTGCATCTCTGGCTGTACATTGTGCTCTGCGCTGTCTTCACGTCGGTGATCCTTCCGGCGTTTGGCGCGTTGCTGGGACCGCACAGAGTCCCCGCTTTGACCATGCCTTTTGTCTTGGCGACATGGTTCTTCCTCGGCGCCTTGCTACAATTCACCACGATCGATGTTTCAAACGCGATCAAACCCACTTCACCAGCCGACTTTACAGGCCCTCGACCGGAGTACAGCTGGCTCACCTGGTTTCACGGAATGACCATGGGCATTTCAGAGATCTTCTTCCAGGACAATTGGGTGACAGGAATCATCATCCTCCTCGCCATCGCCGTCAACACGCGCCTCGGCGCCCTCATGGCCTTGATGGGAACGACCCTCGCGGTAGCAAGCGCGATCTTTTATGGAGCCCATGAGGAAGCGATTCGCGACGGGTTGTTCGGCTATAACGCTGCGCTCACCGCCATGGCGCTTGGAGGACTCTTCTACGTGCTGAATCTGCCGTGCCTGGTATATACAGTCATCGGCATCCTCGTTACCACGCGTGTGTGGGCATCGCTGGGTATATTCCTTGAGCCCACCGGCATGCCTGTGCTGACGTCGGCCTTTGTGTTCGTCACCTGGTTGATGCTGTTGGCCAAACCGGGTTTCAGCAGATCCTTGATTCCGGTGGCACCGGGAGATGCGACCACGCCAGAAGAGAACCTCGCCCGCCATAGAGCCGGTCAGAAGAGATAGATCACATCCAGAGACAACGTCGGCTGATAGCTGGTCGCCCGGCCTCCAACCTGAAAGACATTCTGATTCGATTTGTCATAGCGATATTCAAGACGCGTGATGAGTGAGGCAAACGGTTTGTATTGAACGGTGCCGGTGAACTCCCAGAGGGTCTGGGCCACAGCCGGCGGTGACGTGCCAGACGTCGCGCCGAAACAGACGTTGGCTCTTGGCTGATAGTCTGTCGTTCCCTGGCAGGCGACGAAACCTCCTGCATCCTCGAAGATTTCACCCCGGAGACGAAGCCCCCACTGATCGGTGAAGTCATGAATCAAATAGACCGCGGCTCCATCCCAGCGCGCGTTCCTGCTTGTACTGATCGTACTGCTGTTGGATTGGTTGGCGTAATAGGACTCGATGACCGACGATGTGTGGTCGGTCACTTGCACGCTGAGATACCCTCCAGCCAGAAACACGGTACCTCCAGGCGTGGCGGAGGGACCGTCCCTCGGCCCGGCCAATCCATAGACAGTCAGCCTCACCTTCTCGGTCGGCGTCACGGCCAATGCATATTCAACAAGCGGATCGAAATTCGTGTCTGCGCGCGCAGAATTAATGTAGGCGATCGCCCCGACGGACAGGGAGACCTGCTTGTTGAACTCATAGGTAGCACGGACGCCACGGGTCGTGAATGGCTGCCCTAACCCGAAGAGCCACGACCGCGAATAATGAGCGTTATGTGGACTCTCAACCACTTCATAGCCGACAACGCTGTTGAACTGGCCGGCCTGGAGATTAAGTCCGCGCCCGACAGGTGCCAGATATTGACCGTAGAACTCCTGGAAGTCCGCCCAGGTACTAAGATTCGTCCCGCCTATGAAATCTGAATCGCGCCCGGCATTGAACTTCACACGAAAGCCGGCTCGATCCCAACCCGTCGCCTCTGCCTTTACTTCCCGTTCCAATACGAACTGACCGAGGTTCGGGCGGAATTGGTTGGCGTTTACATCGAAGATGCGGAGCTGATTGATGCGATTGGACGGATTGTTGAAGTTTTGGGTGTACGAACCTTCGAGATAGCCGTAGAAATGTAGCCGGAGGCTTTCCGACAATAGCCGCTTCTCGACTGCCTTTTCAGCTTCTTTGAGTCTGAGCGCGATGTGTTCCAGCCTTTGAGCAACCGGGCCGGGTATGTCTTCGGCCCATGCGTCGGCAAGGAGTGACCCGAGGGCGAGAATGCAAGTGACGAATAGCGTGGAGTAACAAATTGCGGTGCAGATAGTCGAGCGGCCGTACGACACAGTTGCTTCTTACCCTATTACTGCTGGAACGGGCAAGAATTGCAACACCGCTTGGGACATGCGTGAACACCCGAGCCCACGCCCAACCATGCAAGCCTATTTCTTATGCTGTTTTGTGAATTTCGTCCCTTCCAGCGACAGGTTGTACATGAGCCCCTTCTGGCCTAAGACGAAGGCGACGATCGGGTCTTTCAGATTATTCGTATCGATAGTACCGCCTGCTCCCAAAGTGACGAGGGAAACCGAGCCGTCGACCCCCGCTTTCCATCCTTCGCTGTCCCGGAATCGTTTCAGAGCTCCTTCATCCAGAAACACGAGGTAGACAGTCTTGATTTCCCCTCCAAGCTGAAATCCAAATGACCCCTGCAACATGCTGTAGTAATCCGCCGTCTTGCCGCCGATCCGGAGTGCCCCCTCTCCATACTCTCCTCCGAAACCGGCCCCTCCTTTGAGCACTGTTGGGAACACCAGCATCCCTTTGCTGCCCTCCATGAAACTTTTGCCACCTTTGACTTCTTGTTCGAACTTCGCGATGGCGTCATCCACACCTGCCTCAACTTGTCTGGCGGATGCTGCCGATGCAGGGCCGGTGAACCATCCAGTCAGCACCATGGTCATACCCGCGAGCGTGGCGATGAGTCGCAGCTTACGAGAAGCGCGTCTTTTCATGTTCATCCGTCTCCTTCCGACTAAGGGTCGGTGGCGATCCATCGACTCGATGATTTGTTCTAGTCAAGAGCTGTATGGCGAGGAGACTCTACTTGTAATGACGACGCGTGGATACTGTCAAAACTAACAGGAGGTGAGTGAGGAAGGGCGGGAAAGCCAGTCATCCACGTTGCTTTCGGGCACATGATCCATGCTGAGAAATCAGATCATGCGCTTTTAGAATTCAGGCAGCGCAACTTAGCGGAGCGCGTCATTGAGGAGGTTTGCCAGGCGAAACCCCGCGAGAGCGATGCGCTGAGCCGCGACTTGTTGTGCCGCCGCCTTGTAGCTGTCGGTCAACTCAAAGGGACCAACCCCGGTCTCGACGGGTGACACGTAAACGTGCGTTCGAGCGGCCTCGAAGCTTTCCTGGATCCAGATACGTTCATCACTGATGGCGGCAAGCTGCGGATCGGCGACGGGCAATTGTCTAGATGCTTCGATGGCGGTCGTCGTATCCATACTCACCCCGAGGACAGTATCCCAAAATGCGTGCAGTCTTTCTTTTGTTGCACAGGGAGGGCTACACACCACGACACCATTGCCTCCGTCGTCCCCGTTCATGTGGGCTTTGTCAAAGCGAGAGATGGCGTGTAAGGGCTGATGAACATCGGCGACGAGATGGATGAGCCATACGAGGTCGTATGATCTCAGAGAGTCGGAACTGGCACTGGATGTCAGCGTGCTGCGGAACAGCGCGATCTGCGTTTGTGCGTTAGGAGTCGGCGGATCGGTGAACGCGACATTGTCCGGTGAGAATGGCAGGTCAACAAAGTGCCAATATTTGTGCATGTCTGTATCGGCATAGCCGATGTTCCGGGCAGCGTTGGGGCCTGCGGGACGGTTCCCTCCTTCGCTCCCGTCCTGCTCGTACGCAGGATCCCGTTTGATGTCATCGGCCCATCGGGTGGCTCGAAGAAACGCCACTCGCGCCTTCTCATCTTCAGGGACGTCAGCCACCCACCGGGCATAGTGCGGATTAAGCTTGAGCAGGGTGATGACCTTCTGCCGAACGTCCGGCGTCAGCCTGTCATAGGCGATCGCCCCCACCATCATGTGCCCAAGATCGTCCCACGCCGCCGCATGGGCAACGAAACCTAGAAGGGCCAGGATGAGGTGCAAAAGCGTTTTCATCTACCGTTCTGAACCTCCCACCTCCCCTCTTTCTTTCCTCTACTGAGAGGCAGGCACGTACCGTATTCAGAATCGCAATTTGGCGGCACTCCTTGCATTTCCTCATTGGATCGGCGCGAGCACCGGCGAGCTGATGACTGACAGGACCTTCCGCTTAATCATACTGTGAGGTGCTGCCGCACCATTTCGGCGCTCAATTCATCGCTCTTGGCCGCCGCCACCACTGCGCCTTTGGCCATAACGACATATTTCTCAGCCAATCTGGCCGCGAAATGGAGGCCCTGTTCAACCAATAAGATGGCGAACCGACGGGACTTCTTGAAGCCGAGAATGACGTCTTCGATCTGATCGACAATAGACGGCTGGATGCCTTCGGTTGGTTCGTCCAGCAAGAGAAGTTTTGGATTGGATAGCAAGGCTCGGCCGATCGCCAATTGCTGCTGCTCCCCACCGCTCAGTACTCCGCCGGGACGATGAAGAATCTGCGTCAGTTTCGGAAACAAGTGGTACACCTCATCGAACGCGGCCTTTTCCACGGCGGCGGCAGGCGAATCGGATCGGGCCCAGAATCCAAGTTGCAAGTTTTCGCGTACCGTGAGATGAGGGATGACCTCACGACCTTGTGGCACGATTGCCAGGCCGCGGCGGGCCCTGCGGTCTGTGGACAGCTTCGTGACATTTTCTCCATCGAACACCATGTCTCCCGAACGGGCTGGGAGCAATCCGGTAATGACTTTGAGCGTCGTCGTTTTTCCCACGCCGTTCCGACCCATCAAACAGACCACCTCGCCGTCCGAAACCGTGAAAGTGACATCGCGGAGAATGTGGCTTTCGCCGTAATAGGCGTTGATCTGCTTCAGTTCCAGCATGGGCCGTTCGTGCTTGCGGAATCCTTAAAGAACATGCTCATCCCGAAAACGCAGTTGACTTGTCAGCACCCCGCTCACCCATGCGTAACCTTCTGCCGGCCCAGATAGATCTCTCTCACTCGGGCGTCGGACTGTACCTTCTCGACCGTCCCCTCACAAATGACGGTCCCTTCGTGGAGGACCGTGACAATACGGGCGATCTGCCGGACGAATTCCATGTCGTGTTCGATCACGACGATCGCATGCTTTTCGGCCAACGATTGCAGCAGCCGGCCGGTCTGTTCCGTTTCTTTGTCCGTCATGCCCGCCACCGGTTCATCCACCAACAAGAGAGAGGGATCCTGCAGGATGACCATGCCGATTTCCAGCCATTGTTTTTGACCGTGAGACAAGGATCCGGCCCTCATACCGGCGTAGTCGCCTAAGCCGATCGTCACCAACGTCTCGGTGATTTTCTTCCGTTCCTCAGCCGTTGACGTGCCGAGCAAGGTCGAGAAGACCCCCTTGCTGGGCCGTTTGAGCGAGAGATCGAGATTGTCCCACACGGTCAAATTTGCATAAATCGAAGGCGCCTGAAATTTTCTGCCGATCCCAAGTTTGACTATCTCATCTTCCCGCTTCCCGATCAGCTCCTGATCTTTGCCGAAAATGACCCGGCCCGCAACCGGTCTGGTTTTTCCGCAAATCACGTCGAGCAACGTCGTTTTTCCCGCTCCGTTCGGTCCGATCACGACACGTAGTTCGTTATAGTTGACGATGAAATTGAGGTTGTTGAGCGCCTTGAAGCCGTCGTAGTCCACGACGACGCCTTCCAAATAAATAATGGAGCCGTGGTCGCTCATCGCAGCCCTTCTTCGGCGGACAGGGCGGTCACTCTCATGTTTTGGATTCGTTCTTTCAGATGGCGCATGATGCCAACCAGCCCGTCGGGGAACAAGAGGACGACCACGACGAAGAGCCCACCCAGGATAAACGGCCACAGCTCCGGAAAGTAATTGGTCAGAAGGCTGCGGCCAAGATTGACGCTGACCGCCCCCAGCACCGCTCCCGCCAGTGTTCCGCGCCCGCCCACCGCGACCCAAATGACCATTTCCAACGAGGGCAGGACACCGATCTGAGCCGGAGTGATAATCCCCACTTGCGGGACATACAGCATTCCGGCGAGGCCAGCCAAGGCCGCGGCGACGACAAAAACAAATAACTTATAATTTGCCGGCGTGTAACCGGAGAACACCACGCGCGGCTCGCTGTCTCGCACGGCGATCAACACCCGTCCTGCCCGCGAACGGGTAATCCACAAGCACAGCAGGTAGGCGCCACCGAGACACAGCACGGTCAGGACATATAAGGCCCGCTGTGTGCCGGGATCGGAAAGTCGAAAGCCGAGCAATTGCTTGAAATCGGTCAAGCCGTTCGTTCCGCCGAGGTTCGTCTCATTACGATTGAACACGAGCCAGGCCACAAGTGCCAACGCTTGTGTGATAATCGCAAAATACACGCCCCTGATGCGGCTCCTGAAGGCCAGAAATCCGAAGACCAGCGCAAAGGCGGTCGGCACCAGGATTGCTCCCAGAATCGCCACGGGAAAACTGTAGAACGGCTTCCAGAAAAGCGGCAGTGCTTTGACCTGGTTCCATACCATAAAATCCGGCAACTCACTGCCGTAGACGCTTTCATTGCCGATCGTCAGCATGAGGTGCATACCCATACAGTAGGCACCTAGCCCGAAAAACACACCCTGTCCGAGACTCAGGACACCGGTATAGCCCCATATCAAGTCAAGTCCGAGCGCGAGGATGGCAAAGGCGAGGAATTTCCCGAACCGATTGAGTGAAAAATCCGAGAGGTGAATCCAGGAGTCTTCGGCGGGCATCACATTCAATAACGGCATGAGAATGAGCAAAACGAAGCCGGCGATCCAGAAGGCGAGGCCGACATCCGCGCGGGATGCTGATGGGATGTGATTGTGGCTGAGCATGTTCAACGAGCGAATCATCCGCTATACATCGGCATGACGCCCTTTAATGGCGAAAAGTCCCGATGGTCGCCACTGTAGGAAGAGAATGACCAGCATGAGAATGCACACCTTGCCATACACGGCTCCGAGGCTCGGTTCGAGGAGTTTGTTCAGGCCGCCGATCCCCAATGATGCGACTATGGTGCCCGCCAGTTTTCCGACTCCGCCGGTTACGACCACCATGAAGGAATCAACGATATAGTTTTGTCCCAGTCCTGGCTCGACATTTCCAATAAGCGTCAACGCCCACCCGGCAACGCCCGCTAGACCCGACCCAAACGCAAAAGTATAGGCATCGACCTTTCTGGTGGGAATGCCCAGGCAGGCACTCATGTTTCGGTTTTGCATCACCGCCCGGACGCGCAACCCGATGCCGGACCGAAACAAAATGGCATAGATCGCCAGCACACAGACGAATGAAAGCGCGATAATGAACAGCCGGTTGTTGGGCAGATACACCCCCACCATCACTTGCACACCGCCGCTCAGCCAGCTCGGTGCCACGACGGCTGTCAGGTCGCCGAAGTAGACCCGGGCGGCTTGCATGAGCACGAGACTGATGCCCCACGTGGCCAGCATCGTTTCTAACGGCCTGCCGTACAAAAAGCGGATCACGGTCACTTCGAGTACCATACCGCAAGCGGCGGCAACCACGAATGCCATCGGCATTGCAGCCGCGAAATAATAATCGAACATCGCAGTTGGGAGAAATGCCTTGAAGAGCTCTTGTGTGATGAACGTTGCATACGCCCCGACCATCATCAACTCACCATGGGCCATGTTGATGACGCCCATGAGGCCGAACACGATGGCCAGCCCCACGGACATGATCAAGAGGATAGAGCTGAGGCTGACGCCACGGAAGATCGTTTCAATGGCGCTTGACCAGGCAGCCCAGGTCTCGATGCGCTCAATTGAGACGCTGGCCACCTTCGCCAAAGCTTGCTGCGCTTCCGTTGCTTCCGCTGCAGTACCCAAAGTGACGAACTCTTGCAAGGCCGGCACGGCGTTCTGGCTTGCCAGATCTCCGAGAGTGCGAACAGCCGAGATTTTGGCGGAGTGGTCATCTCCGGCCAGATGGAGCAGAGCGGCAGACTCTCGCATCGTGTACCGCACCCACTTGTTTGACTCGGTAGCGGCCGCCTGATCGAGCCATGGAATCGCCACTGTCTTCCCAGAGGTCCCGAGATCAGTCGCCGCCGAGCGACGACTATCCGGATCCGGACTTTCCAGTTTAGCTCGATTTCTGAGCAGATCCATCACAGGTTTAATGGCCAGCCGTACCGGGCGATCGGCATTCGCACGGATGTCATCAAGTCGCGAAATCAATGTGCTATCGCCCAGTTCGACCACGACCCGAAGCGCCGCATCTCGGACGGCCTCGTCTCCGCTGGTGATCTGGCTCAGGGCCTGTTCGAGTGGCGAGGCGGGAGGCGGCGGAACGGTTCCATGCGCATCTGCAGCACCGATAGACAGACCGAGCGCCAACAGGATCGGCAAGCCAATTCGCTTGAGCATCACGACATCTCCGAACAAGACAAACGGGTGACGTGCTGTTGCCACATCACCCGCCTAGTTCAACACTTTGGCCGCTAGAGAGTAAGGGGTGGCATTGACCTGGGGCTATTTTCACCCGCCACCCCGCCGCGCCGAGACGCGGCTTGCATTTGTTTCACCCGCCCACCCTGCCGCGCCGAGACGCGGCTTGCATTTGTTTCACCCGCCCACCCTGCCGCGCCGAGACGCGGCTTGCACCAAGCAGCGGCAGGTGGGGTCGATACCGAACGAGGGGCGAGGATGCCCGCCTGATCAATGAACAGGATCCGGTTTGCTCGACCCCCTACTTTTTCTGGTACGTGCCCTGGTGGTTAGTCCAGTCGCAACCTTTTTCTGGATTCGTGAACTCGCTCCAAGGCTCCGGCTTGACTAATCCCTTTGAGCGGGAGACCACCTTGAACTGGCCATCTTTCAAGATCTCGCCGATGAGCACGGGCTTGTGCGTGTGATGGTTTCCGGTATCCATCATGATCTCTCCGCCCGGCGCAAGGAACTTTTGTCCATAGACGGCCTTTCGCACAGCGTCGACATCCGTCTTACCGGCCTTTTCAACCGCCTGCTTCCAGACATGGACGCCAAAGTACGCCGCCTCGATCGGATCGTCGGTCACACGCTTCTCTCCGTCCGGCAGGTTGTTCTTCTTGCAATAGGCCTTGAAATCGGTCACGAACTTTTTGTTCTGCGGCGTATCCACGCTCTGGAAGTAATTCCAGGCAGCCAGATGCCCGACCAGGGCGGTGGTATCCATCCCGCGCAGCTCGTCTTCGGCCACACTGAACGCCATGATCGGCGCATCTTCCGCGCGCAGGCCCTGATTCGCAAATTCCTTGTAGAACGGCACATTGCTGTCCCCGTTGATGGTGCTAATGACTGCCGCCCCGCCGCCGGCCGCAAATTTCTTAATTTTCCCGACGATCGTCTGATAATCCTGATGGTGAAATGGGGTGTATTCTTCCATGATGTTGGCCTCCGGAACTTTTTTGGCCAGCAGCATCGCCCGCAGGATCTTGTTCGTCGTCCGCGGGTACACATAGTCAGTACCGAGAAGATAAAACTTTTTGTTCCCTCCGCCTTCCTTGCTCATCAAATACTCGACGGCGGGCACCGCCTGCTGATTGACCGCCGCCCCGGTATAGAAGACGTTGTGAGAGCACTCTTCGCCTTCGTACTGCACCGGATAGAAGAGCAGGCCGTTGTTCTTCTCGAACACCGGCAGAACAGACTTCCGGCTGACCGATGTCCAACAGCCAAAGACGACCGCGACCTTGTCCTGCAGCAAGAGCTGCTTCGCCTTCTCGGCGAACAAGTCCCAGTTGGACGCCGGATCGACGACCACCGGCTTCACCTGCCGGCCCAAAATCCCGCCTTTGGCGTTGATTTCATCGACCGCCATGAGGACCACATCGCGCAGCGACACTTCACTGATCGCCATGGTCCCGCTCAAGGAATGCAGGACACCGATCTTGATCGGCTCCTTGTCCGCTGCATAGGACAGCGCCCAGTGACCGAGATTGCCCAGAAGCGCGGCGATGCCCGCTCCTGCCGTCACTCTGGCGCTGTGGACGAGAAAGTCGCGCCGTGACGAACCGGTTTCAATGTCGCCTGCCTGTTCCTGTATCCCATCTGATTTCATTGTCTTATCTGCCATTGCCGAACTCCTTTCGGTACGAAACACCGCTGCTAGAAGTTGTACCAGGTTGAGATCATGAAGTTGTCGCCGGAGAAACTCTCGCCGGTCGACCATTTCGTCATGAGGTGATTCCATTCAAACGAGAGGAACAGATCCCCCCAGATGTGGCGGACGGCCGTCAGGTAGGACCGGTGATTGAGCAGATACTGGGTGTCGGCGCCGGCGGCCGTCCCGACGAGGTCCGAATTCATCGGATTGTCAAATCCGTATCCTGCAATAAAAGTCGTGTCGCGATCATGGGCATAATCCAATTCGCCCCACCCGACCACCGTTCTGATTTCCTTGCCGGTGCCGAGATTACGGTCCTGGCCAAAGCGGAAAAATTCAACTCCCAACGCTTGGCCATAGGCAATTTCGCCGGAGAAATTCAACCGTTTGGTGATGGGAACCACGAGCTCAGTGCCGACCAGGAAAGAATTGATGTTCTGACCGGAAGGGATACCGCCAATATTGGCCGTTGGGGCCGATCGGTAGTATCGGTACGCCCCGTTCAACGCGATCATGAAGCCTTGCATGTTGCCGGTGCCGTTGTACCCAAAACGAGTTCCGAAGTACGGCATCTGCACCGGGTCGTTGAAGGCGTTTTCGGAACAGGCAAATCCGTTGGCACAGCCCGCCGGAGGAATACCGCCGACAGCACTGCCATCGAACGGTCGCCGCTGGGTTTGTGGCTGGATCGCAGACAAACCACGCTCGAACCGGAAGGCCGTGATCAAACCGTCGAAGTGCTCGGTGAATTGGTGACGTACCGTCACTTGAGGTAGACGCTGCCACAGATTGCCGTTATATCCCATGATCGAAAAGTCAATGAGGTTGGGGTGAAGACCCATGACCGGCGTCCAATCCATACCGGCCGTAATGCTCGTCTTATTGTTGTTCGGCGAGTATCTGGCATAGGCGAGACGGAGGCGCGGCGAAATATTTCCCGCATTATCGGTTTGCGAATAGAAATCTGTTTCCACCACACCCGTCAGCACATGCTTTCCGTCTGTCCGGTCAGCGCGAAGGCCGAATACGCTATAGCGAGGGTTGAAGGTTGCCGACGTATTGCTGCTCTTGCCAGCCGCCGTGGCATACCCGTTGAATTGTCCAGGGTCCAGAGGATTGGTGTTTCTGGTGCTATAAATCGCATCCAACTCGATGCGGCCGTAGGGGGTAATACTGCCCTTGCCTTGTGACGTATAGGTAGGGCTGACACAGCCTCCGCAGATCACCGCAGGCGGAGTTTCCGTCTCGCGTGATAGCCGACCGGCTCCGGCCGCTTCACCGGCCCCCTGTTCTTCCGCAGCCATTGCCGTCTGTCCACCCATACCGAACGCCACAAGGCAGAGTGCGATGCTTCCGACCTGAACCACAAATCTTCTCATCTCATGCATGGCTGTCTCCCTCTTCGTTAACTGCTCCACAACAGATACACTCCGGAGGGCAGCGTTCAAAAAAAAACGCCCTTCCGGTCCGCATCATGGGACCAAAAGGACGCCATTGTCCTTTCAATATGCCGACTGGAAACGGACTTCCTTGTCCGTATTTCAGCCCGATTTTATGGGCGGTACTTATAAGTGTTCCCGCTCGCGCTGTCAAGCTTGTTTAATCCTGTGCTAGACTGAGGCGCGCTCCAGTAAATGACGGAGGAGAATGCGGCTCTTTCTGCTTGCCTTACACCTGTTTGGCTGCTGTGTTCTGGTCCTTTCCGGATGTGCGACCGGACCCGACGTGGACGAAACGATCAAGGACTCTCCACGCGGCTCGGTGTATCTCGAACGGATTGCCGACCGATCGTTCCGGGCTGCCCATCCGATAAGCCTCGATGTTGTGACGAACGCCCGGATCTTGAGAGGTGTCTACGTTCGAAACGATCAAAGCACCGTGCAAACCTTTTTCGCAGGAAAACCCGATGCGCTGCGGGCGTTTTCCGATGATGAGGCAACCTTCCTCTCGCCGCTCATCGCAGAAGGCTTGAGGCGCGCGGCCCCCGATCAGCAGGTTGGGTTCCGAATCGCCCAAATCGGCCTTCCCGGCCATGCGCATACCACGGGAGGTGGCGTTGGCTCATCGGAACCGCCCCTGACCCTTCATCCCCGTGAATCGACAACCGGTGTCATTCACGCGTACGGACGATCCCTGTACTTCACCCTCAGGGAATACCGGCTTCGCGCTGAACCGGCCAACACCATTAACATGGCTAACCGTAGACTTCCGGACAACACGGGTCTGAACAGCCACACCGTTTTGTTCGTGCCGGAAGCCGCCAAACGGCCGGACAGCTATCTGGATGCCCGTTCCACGGACAAGACGCTCGTCATCGATTACGAACTATTGTCCGCTTTGCCTGCCTCAGCCGGATCGCCGCCTTCGGAGCCGTCACCGCCGCCGATGGCCGCACCGCCGTCTGCCACGAAGGAAAAAGGAGAACCGGCGAAGAACGAGAGCGAGATCGAAGCCCTCCGGAAGGAATTGCAGGAGATTAAGCGGCAATTGGCGGAGCAAGAAGCCGAGCGCGCTCGCTCGCAGAATAGATCCGTCACACCGAAGTGACTACCCTTTGTGTTTTTCAGCCCGCTCTTCGAGTTCCCCGGCCAACAGCACGGCCTCGGCAATTTCCCGCATGGATTTTCGCAAGTCCATGCTTTGCCGCTGGATCAACCTGAACGCTTCTTCTTCCGTCAGCTTCTTGGCGCGCATCAGATAACCTTTGGCCCGTTCGAGCAGCTTCCGGACGGCCAGCGCCTCCTGCATCTCGAACGACTTTTCCAAGAGGGTCGTGTGCTCGATGGCAATTGCCGCTTGGTTGGCAATCGCCTGCAAGAGCTTTACCTCCTCGCTCGTAAAAGTATGCGGCACCGACGTGTAGCTGTTGATCACGCCGACCGCTTTTTCGCGAACCAGCATTGGCACGGACAGGAGCGAGCAGAGTCCTTCCTTTTTTGCCATATCCGGATACATGTAGTCCTGCTCTTTCGTGACGTCGCTGACCATGATCGGCCGGCGTTCCAGCACGGCCCGGCCGCTCACGCCTTGCCCCACTTTCAGGTTCGGCTTCCGGCGGTAATGTTCGCTGAGGCTTTGTGTTGCCTCAATCCGCAGATCGCCGGTCGTCTCGTCCAGCAACATGATCGAGCAGATTTTCGAGTTCATCATTTGTGCCGTCATCGTCACAAGCAACTGCATCACGTCCTCGATCAGGCGACTCGATGCCACCGTTTCCGACACCTGGGACAGTGTTTCGACTTGCAAGGCTTTGCGCCTCATCTGTTCGTACAATCGTGCGTTTTCGATCGCGCCTCCCACCTGATTGGCGATGGTCGACAGCAAGGCCAATTCGTCCGGCCGATACCGCTTCGGGCGTTTGTGCTGTACATTGATCACGCCGACAACTTCCTTCTTGGCCATGATTGGAACGGACACGAACGCTTGGTGCCGGTCTTCAGGTAAATTGTGAAAAAATTTAAACCGCGGATCGTCACTGGCATTGCTCGGGATCACGACTCGCGTCCGCTCTCGCGCCACCCAACCCGTGATACCCTCACCCATGCCGATGGTGATCCGCCCGATGAGTTTGGGGTGTGGGTTTTTTGAGGCGCGCAAAATCAGCTCGTCCTCACCGTCCGAAAGGAGATAGAGCAAACAGGCGTCGGCCTTAGTGACCTCGACGACCATCTCGACAATGTGCTTCAAGACCGCTTCGAGATCGAGGGTGTTGCTGATGGAATCGGTGATCCGATGCAACACGTCCACCTCGCGGGTCTTTTCCCGGAGGGCTTGCTCGAGTTGCGTGATCGAGGGCGGTCGTTTGGCCACAGCTAAGCCCTTCGTATCCCGCGTTTCGGTCGAGCAGAACTGCTCCTGGACCGCATGGCATGCCAAGCGGCGCACGCCTCCGCTCCCAGCGGACGGATCACGACTTCGCCGAGACGAACCGGCCACACCCCGATCACTTTCCCGCCCATAACTTTCTTGTCGTGCTGCATGGCACCCCAGAGAGCAGCAAATGACGTCTTGGGCAGGCGATCGGGAAGACCCGCCGCCTGAACCAGACGCCTGATACGAGCCGCGACATCCTGTTTACAGAGGCCAAGATGGACGCTAAGGTCGGCTTCCGCGACCATGCCGATGGCCACAGCCTCTCCATGGATGAGGTTTCGATAATTGCCCAGCACTTCCAGGGCGTGCCCGATCGTGTGTCCATAGTTCAAAATGCGCCGCCGGTCAGACTCGTGCTCATCCGCCGCAACGACTTCCGCCTTGATTTGGCAGGAGCGTGTCACGGCCTGCATGACGGTATCCGTATCCCGCTTGAGGAGATCGGGCATGGACGCTTCAAGCCGAGAGAAAAACACTTCATCCGCAATGATCCCGTACTTGATCACTTCGGCCAGTCCCGAGATCCATTCCCGGCGCGGCAAGGTGTGCAGCGTGAACGGATCGATGAAGACCGCACGCGGCTGATGGAAGGCCCCAATCAAATTCTTTCCCAGCCGATGATCGACGCCTGTCTTTCCTCCGACGCTTGAATCCACCTGCGCCACCAAGGTGGTCGGCACTTGCACATAGGCAATGCCGCGCTGATAGATGGAGGCGGCAAATCCCGTCAGATCGCCAATGACGCCGCCTCCGAGCGCCAGCAGCATGGACCGGCGCTCGAATCGCTGCTTGGCCAGTACATCCAAGATGCGAGCGATGGTCGTCAGCGTCTTCGACTGCTCGCCGGGGGGGAGCACGATCGTGACTGGTTCGTGTCCAGCCTGCTTCAGCGACTCAATCGTCGGCTTGAGGTAGTGACGCGCAACATGGCGATCGGTGACGATGCCGATCTTCCCGGTCTCCATCAGAGGTTTGAGAAGGGCGCCGAGGCACCGACTCACGCCGGGCTCCACGACGATGTCATAGCTCCGTTCGCCGAGACGAACGGGGACATGTTGACTGATCATGCTTGTCATCGTGGCGGTAGGATGTGTCGTGTACAAGTAAACCCGGGGATAGTAGCACAAGCCCCTGAAGGATAATAGCTTTCAAGACTGACGGGAGTACGGTCAACAAGGAGGAGGATAGGCAGCTACAGAGAGGGAAAACACGACCCTGCAATCCCCTTGATCAGGGATCGCAGGGGCGTTAGGCCTTCACGATGGACGGCGTCAGGAAGATCAACAATTCTTGTTTTGATACGCTCTCCGACTTGTTCTTGAACAACCACCCCAACACCGGAATCCGGGAAAGATACGGTACCCCCTGCACGTTGTTGTTCTGGGTATCGATAAAGACGCCGCCGATGACCATCGTTTCACCATCCCGCACGATGACTTGGGTGTTGGCCTCTCGGCGATCAATGCTCGGACCGGCCGGATTGCTGCGCGCACCAACCGCATTTCGAGTTGCGCGCACTTTCATCATGATTTGCTTGCCGACTTCCTTCGGATCACGGGACGTAATCTGTGGAGTGACGTTGAGTTCCAAGTTGGCATCCACAAAGGTGGTCTGTGTGCCTTGCAGTGAAGTCGTTTGGAAGGGAATGGATTCTCCCTGCGAAATCTTCGCCTCCCGCTTGTCCAATGTCGTAACTTTGGGTGCAGCAATGACCTTCGCCAACCCCAGCAACTCTCCGGCAGAGAGCCTCATGTCCAGGGCAAACCCGGGCGCTAATTTGCCGAACGAATAGCCTATGCCCGGTACCGACGGTAGACCCGCCACCTGCGCCGGCAGGTTCACAAGGAAATCACGAGGAATGACCGTCGCCCCCGTTCCTGCGGCCGGAGCAAACGCCCCCGTGAGGTTGCCCACAGCCGAAAACGTATTCGTTCCGAAATCGGCATTCGCAATGCCCCATTGCACGCCCAGGCCGCGTGCGTAGACCGTGTCTGCCTGAACGATGCGCGCCTCGATTTGGACTTGCGGCACCTCGAGATCCAATCCTTCGATGAGTTGTTTGAGCACGGCCATCTTCGTTTCAGTATCGCGGACCACCAAGGCGTTGGTGCCTTGGCTGATCTGCATGAGGCCTCGCGGGCTCAAATTCTGCCGTAGCGCAGTCATCAACTCGGTTGCCTGAAGATTGCGGATATAGAAGACGCGATCGACGAGATCTTCCGCTTTGACCTTCGCATCCTTGGCTCTCGCCTCTTCATCTTCTTGCTTCGCGATGTTGGCCAACGTATCGATCCAAAGAATGTTCCCCTGTTTGATCTTTCCAAGGCCGTTCATCTTGAGAATCATGTCCAACGCTTGGTCCCAGGGAACACTGACCAGTTTCATGGTGACCTTGCTCTTGACGCCGTCACCGATCACGATGTTAAAGCCGCTGACCTCAGCGATTAGCCGGAGAACGTTACTGATATCGGCCTGCTGGAAGTCCAACGATATACGACGGCCGACATAGCGGGTCTCACCCACGACCAGGTCGTCTTTTCGCGTATGCTTTTCCGCCGCTTCCGGCTCAGCCATCATTTGAATCGGACGAACTCGAAACGCCGGCGTTGCCCGATGCATCACGGGCTGGACCTTGTGTCCGGCCACCGGAGTGACCTCGGTAGGCGGAATGTCGGCCGCAGCTGCTTGAACGCCACTCATCTGAGGATTCGTGCCGGCGTTTTCTGGCAGGCTCCCGCCGCCTGCGGCCTCTTTCACCCGGACGAGCAGGTTTGCCCCTTGCGGCTCCACGGCGTACTCCGCCTGCTGACCTAAATCAAACACAATGCGGACCTTGTCGCTATGGTCTCCAATGCGAATTTGTTTCACCAGGCGATGCCCGACGTTCAGCGTCGGTCTATGGATCTCGGAGAAGACTCGCGGGATATCGACGACCAGCCGGCGCTCGCCCAATCGGAGCGCTTCGTGCGACAGGGCGCCGTCTCCTGAGATCGTCACGCTCACGACATCAGCGTCTTTTTTGACCTCAATCCCCGTCACGACGGTGGCCAGCCGTCTATCCAAGGACGCCCGATCGATGCCTGGGCGGCTCATGGACACGTCGGCGGTCACATCCGCGCTCGCGCCTTTTGAGGGGATGGTCATAGGCAAACTGACCGCGGCCAGGGCAGAAAGGATTCGAAACGTCGTCGACGCGTGTCTCTGTATGTGTGTCATTCTAGGCCCTCTTTCGGATGAAGAAGCTTGACGTACTCACGCTCCTGTTTTCTGCCATAGACATCGGTAAACCGCTCCTGCACGATAATCCCTTTTTCGGTGACCGCGCTGACGACGCCGCTATTGGGCCCCACCCTGGTGCCCCTGCGGACCGTGTAACCGTTGCCGTCGGGTGTCTGCACCATCGCCGTGTATCCATAAGCGCCCCAGATAATCGCAATGAGATTTAAATCTGTCAGTCCCACGCGCTGTAAGGGCGGCAACGTGGGATCGGTCTGACCCGGAGCGAGCTGACTGAGCACGGGAGAGAATGGATCCCGACGTCCGGCGGGATCGTAGCCTCCGACCGGAAAGGGCGGGGCGCCAGGCAGTGCATCCGTCGGGGCGGTCGCGAGATCAGGAGACGGCGTCAGGGCTGGCTGCGGCGCCTCCTTTGTGAAGTCCGCCGGAGAAGGCACTTTCACGGAATCTTGCCTGAGCGGAGCGACCTGCCCGAGATGGGATGCGAGCCCCGGCTCAGCCGATGACCGTCCCGCCATCGCGAGCAAGAGCATACATCCCATGAAGGTCCCGAGACGGCCAATTTTATTCATGTGATTCACTCACGTCCTTTAACATTCGTTACTTCGCTGGTGCAGGTGCCGCAGCCACTTTTACATCCTGAGGCGCGGCATAGGCCACCAGATCGAAAACCGTCTGCGTGACCACGCGGCCCTTTTCGGTTTTCGGGCTACCCATTTTCAAATTGGACACCGTTACGATTCGCGGCAGCCCGTTAATCCGGTCGAAAAACAGCGCCGCCGTGTGGTAGCCCCCCGTCACCTCGACGTTCACCGGCAGCCGCACGAATAATTTGGAGGGGTCTTCGCTCTTGGCGCCCGGCTTCCAGAGCTTGATGTCCAAACCCAGCTTGATGCCGAGATCCGACACCTGCTTCAACAACATGACGGCTTCTTCTTCCGGCGGCAGGCGCTCTTTTTTCTTTGCCAATTCGATTTCCAGCTGTTTACTGGCGGCAATGAGTTCATCCAGATGCTTCACTTTGATGGTCAACGTTTGGATCTCAGTATCCAGTTTCCCGACCTCGCCTTCTAGCGCAGTTATTTCTATCGACTTCGGCTCGAAGACATAGTAGTAAAACATCACGACGATTCCGGCCAGCACGAGAACCAGAAAGGCAACCTTTTGCATGAACGGAATCGTTCGAAGGGCCTCGAGATTCATTGCCGGCAACTTCATGCTCACTATCCTTTCAAGCGGAATCCCAGCTTGAACTGGAACAGGCTGACCTGGCTCTCGACAGCAGCCCGGCTTTCCTGAAGATTGATGTCCGAAAAGTAATCGGTGCGGCGTAGATTATTGACGAATTCGACCACATCGTCGTTGGTTAACGCGCGCCCTTCCACCTCGATGCTTTGTCCCGCCACACCTACTCTCACGAGCCAGAGCTTCAGAGGCTCCAAGCTGTGGCTGACATGATCCATGACTTTGACCGGACCTACGCGCGACTTTTCGAGCTGATCGATGATGCGGTTCTTGTCTTCAAGCTGCTTTTTTCGTTGCTCGAAATCCGATACCTGTTTGACTTGTTCCTGTAGCTGCGCCACCTGTTTTTCTTTCTCCGATTTTTCCGTCTGACGCGCCGCAATCTCATCATCGAGGGACGCCGAATACCACCAGCATGCACTCAAGGTGATGACCAGCAACCCTATGCCCAAAAGCACTTGAGCCCGGACGTCGTATTGCGGTTTTGCCTGACGTCCCTTTGGCCCGGCCGACAGTAGATTGATGCGAATCATCGATCGCCTACCGATCTGAGTGCCAATCCAATGCCGACGGAGGCCATTGGAGCCATCTCGGCGAGCGTCGCCTGGTCGAAATCGCTGCCGGATGTGTCAACTTCCGCGAATGGATTGGCGACCTCGACCACCGCGTGCATTCGATCTCGCAATTGCTTCACCAGCCCAGAGACTTGCGCCCCTCCCCCGCAGAGGAGCACTTGTTGCACTTCACCTTCAGCCACCGTCGACTTGTAATAGTCGATCGTACGCGCGATTTCAGATGCCACTTCGGCATTCACGCTCTCGATCACGCTTTGAGCGGCGGCCGCTTGGTTATTCCCAGAGGATTTCCCGCCTTTTTTCAGTTGCTCCGCCTCTTCATAAGAGAGCCCCAGCTCCCGCTGGATGGATTCCGTGTAGCGGTTACCGCCGATCGGAATGTCGCGTGTGAAGAGGGACGTCCCTTTCGAGACAATGTTGATATTCATGACGCTGGCGCCCACATTCACGAGAGCGGTCGTCTCTTCCTGGGACATTGGATAATTGATCGCATGCATGTTTTCGATGGCAAATGCGTCCACATCCATGACCAACGGCACGAGTCCCGCACCCTTGACGAGCTCCGTCAACTCGTTGATCTTGTCTTTCTTGGCGGCCACAAGGATGACTGACATTTCCGCTTCACCCGATCCGTCACCTTCCGACGGTGGAAGTACGTGAAAATCGATATTGACTTCATTAATGTCGAAGGGAATGTATTGCTCCGCGGCGAGTTTGACCTGGCCTTCCAGCTCATCGTCCGGCATGGGAGGCAAACTGATCTTCTTGATGATGACCGCATGGCCTGAAATCGAAACCGCCACCTGCTTGACCTTGACATTCAGTTCATCAAACAGTCCCTTGATGGCCGAGACGACCTGGCCTTCGTCCATGACCGTGCCGTCAACGATGACCTCAGGCTCCAAGGGTCTGAAGCCGAACTTCTGCAACACATACCGTCCACGGTTCTCCTTGAGCTGGACGAGCTTGATGCCGCTGGACCCAATGTCCAGTCCGACCAACTGCCGCTTGGGACTCAGCAGCGATACAATGTCCTTGTCGACGAGGCTTTTCAGTGAATCCAGCATATGTGCCTCAAACTGTACATGACTTCTTTCTCAGCGCAAATCTTTTTGCATTTTTCCAACACGCATTCGAGGGTGTCATCACTTTTCAGACGATGGTAAAGAGGAAAAACGCATCAAAGTGGCTTCAATATTGATGTTTCTTACTGCGCCACCTAAGTATAGTCCATGTGTCCTCGCTGTCAAGAAATCAAGCAAAGGGGCGCCGCGACGGCGTTCGAAGGTATCCAGCGCCGAGAAGAACGGCTTATGGCTTGGTGAGATCGCGGTGGGAGAGAGTGACGTGATGTCCGGCTGAAGAGAAACTTTCTTGCAGCCGCTTCGCGATGACGACTGAACGGTGGCGACCGCCCGTGCAGCCTATCCCGACGTTCAGATAGCTGCGACGCTCGCGCTCAAAGAGCGGGATCATATAGGCAAAGAATTGCTCCAGCCGGTCCAGGAAGCCCTTGGCATCCGGATCATCGAGCACATAACTCCGAACCCGGGGATCCTCGCCCGTGAGCGGCTTGAGATCGGGCACGAAATAGGGGTTGCGCAAGAACCGGACGTCGAACAACAAATCGATGTCGTACGGCACGCCAAACTTATAGCCGAATGTAATCAACGAGATGGTCAGGCGGCGAGCGGATTGTTCCTGGGTGAAATGCCGGCTCAGCAAATCGCGCAAGTCATGGACGCTGAGATTCGAGGTGTCGATGATGCGATCGGCGTGGGCACGAATTTCCGCCAACCGCTCTTTTTCGAACCGCACGCCTTCCAGGACAGGCAGTTCGGGCAACAACGGATGCGGCCTGCGGGACTCCGAGAAGCGACGGACGAGCACAGGATCGCGGGCTTCCAGAAACAACAGCTCGACGGAGTGCCCCAGGTCTTTGATGCGCTGCAGGATGCCGGTCAAGTCCGCAAAGAACACCCGCTCCCGGATGTCGATGCCAAGCGCCACATTTTTGATCTCGCCCCCCTGCTGATGACAGAGTTCGACGAAGGTGGGAAGCAACGCTGGAGGAAGGTTATCTACACAAAAGTACCCGACGTCTTCGAAGCATTTCAGCGCGTGCGACTTCCCCGCCCCAGAGAGACCGGTGATAACCACGAGCTTGAGTCCTGGCATCTCGACCCCTTCAGGGATCAATGAGCACGACGTGGCCGGTCTCAGACCGGCGAAGAATCTGCAGCTTTCCAGAATCCACGCACGTAAACAACACCATGGCGCCCGGATCAGCGTCCAGGCGATCGCGAGCCTCTTTGCGCGACAGCACGGCAATCTTGGGATGCACGATTTTCAAGTCGTTCAGATCCGCGGACGCTCCGACAGGAGCGGGCAGCTGCGTCTTCTTTCTTCCTTTGTGCGCAACCCGGCGCTCCTTGTACTTCCGGATCTGTTTGTCGAGACGGTCGACCAGCTGATCAACCGTGGCATACATCTCTGTCGTTGAGGTCTTCGCCTGGAACCGCTTCCCTCTGATTGAGCACACGACTTCCGCCGCATGCTGGTGCTTGGTCACGCTCAGGACGATCTCCAAGCGGTCCGGTGAGACATCGTATCGTTCCAGGCGCTCGAATCGGGACTTGATATACCGTTTCAAGGCAGAGGTGACAACCATATGTCGTCCGGTAATTTTCATGCACCGCACTCCTTGGAATTGAAAGAAGTTCGCCGGTCTTGCACTGGTCTAAAAAAAGCGTTTGCGCTGGGTGGCTGGCGGGATATTTTCTTCCGCCCGGTACTTTGCGACCGTCCGTCTGGCGATCAAGACTTGGCGCTCACGCAAACGCGCGGCTATTTCCTCGTCCTTGAGCGGATGGTTGGCATCTTCCTCCGCCACCATTTTCTTGATCATCTCCCGCACTGTCACTGACGAAAGCATATCGCTGGGTTGATCCGCCCGCTGCAGACCGGCGTTGAAAAAGAACTTGAGTTCCAGCATGCCTTGCGGGCAGTACATATATTTGTTGGCCGTCACCCGGCTGATCGTGGATTCGTGCATTCCGATGTCTTCGGCTACCTGTTTGAGCACAAGTGGCTTGAGGTACTGAATGCCTTTTTCAAAGAATTGCTCTTGGAATTTCACGATGCTGGACACAACCTTGACGATGGTCTTGTTGCGTTGCTCGATACTTCGGATCACCCACTGGGCGGCCCGCAACTTTTCGTCCAGATAGGCCTTGGTTTCGGTCGATCCGCCTTCGCCAGAGGCCATCATCTGTTTGTAGTAGGGGCTGATGCGCATCCGGGGTAATCCGTCGTCGTTCAAGAGGACGACCCACTCTCCTTCATTTTTGACGACGAACACGTCTGGCACGATGACGTAGTTCTGAGTATTGGAAAAGGGACGGCCTGGCTTGGGTTCGAGTGCTTCAATAACCTTTGTGGCCTGGAAGATTTCCTCGACGGTGACGTCGAGCGCTTTCGCGACCTTGGCATATTGCTTCTTTTCTAGGTCCTTCAAGTGATGGAGGACTACCGCCTCCACGATCGATCCTTTGAGCGCCCCCGGACGGGCGCCGAGAGATCCCATCGGGCTCTTGCCCAAGTGGCCGAGCTGCAGCAGCAGACATTCGGGAAGATCCCTCGCGCCCACCCCGGTGGGATCAAACGTCTGGATGTCCCGGAGAACGGACTCGGCTTCTGCTTCCGTGAAGTCCGTTCCGGTGATAATTTCCGAAAGGGGCGTGCGCAGATAACCGTCGTCGTCCAAATTCCCAATCAGCAAACGACCGATTGCCTTGTTGCGCTCCGACAAGCCGGATAAGGACAGCTGCCAGAGCAAGTGGTCTTCGAGCGACGCCGCTTTGGCGACGGTTTGTTCATAGGAGGGAAAATCATCCGATGAAGACGATTGGCCTTCACTGCCTCCTGTCCGGCGGTCACTGCCGAAGTACTCCTCCCACCCGGCCGCCGACACTTCGTCGGGAGTGTCCCGTTCCTCGGGGGTTGAGGATTCATCCGTTTCGGAGGGCTCCGTAGACGACGAGGCAGAGGCTGCAGCCTCTTCCGCCTTTTCCTCGGCTGTCGTCGATTCGTTCTCTTCCACTTCCTCTGGCAGCTCGTCCAGCAAGGGGTTTTCCATCAAATGCTGAGCCAGACTTTGCTGCAGCTCAAGGCGTGACAGCTGCAACAGCTTGATTGCTTGCTGCAACTGCGGCGTCATGATTAATTTCTGGCTGAGGCGGAGATCAAGACGCAGTTTCATTGAAGAACACGCCCCTTATAGAGTGAACCGTTCTCCCAAATAGACCGCCCGCGCGGTCTCGCTCTTTACAATCACATCAGGAGGACCGGATTCCAGGACGAGGCCCTCGTTGATGATGTAGGCACGGTCGGTAATCGATAACGTCTCTTGCACATTATGATCCGTGATCAGAATGCCAATGCCTTTGCCCTTCAATCTCGTAATGATCTGTTGAATATCCGCGACGGCAATCGGATCGATACCGGCGAACGGCTCATCGAGCAACATGAATGTGGGATTGGTAGCCAAGGCACGGGTAATTTCCAACCGGCGGCGTTCTCCACCGGACAGCGCGTAGGCCATGCTCGTTCTGATGTGTCCGAGGTCGAGCTCACCGAGCAAGACATCGACGCGTTCTGCCCGCTCAGATCGAGAGTAATCCAGCATTTCCAGAATTGCTAGAATATTGTCTTGCACTGACAAACGACGAAATACCGAAGACTCCTGAGGCAGATAGCCGATGCCGTTTCTCGCACGCTTGTACATGGGTAAGGCGGTAATCTCTTCAGCGTTCAGGCGGATTGAGCCTTCGTCCGGCTGGGTCAATCCAACGATCATATCGAAGATGGTTGTCTTGCCGGCGCCGTTCGGGCCCAACAACCCGACGACTTCTCCGGCCGACACTTCCACCGAAACACCTTTCACGACTTTTCTCGCCCGAAAACTTTTTACCAGGCCGTCGGCGCGCAACACCGCACGCGGCTCGCTGGAACGAGCTACGCCATCGGTGTCCGGCGCGAGACGCACCGCTTCCGTCACTTGGTGCCACCCTCCGGCTCGATACGTACATGTGAGCCGCCTTCAACGACCGTTCGGTCTTCCGCCAGGAACATGGTGATGCGCTTGCCGCTGACTCGGGTGCCTTTGTCCCATGCGACGGGATCCCCGGTCAGGACGATCTTGTCTTCGTCACGGTAATAGACGGCCTTTTGGCATGTGGCGTTGCCTGCATCCCGCTCGATTTTGACGCGGCCCGTAGCTTCAATTTGGCTGACTGCCCGGTTCGATACCGTATCCGGACCTTTCGCTGTTGCGGCTCCCGCCTTCGGCGGGTCGCTCGCCTTCTTGGAATCCGAAGCCTCTTGGTTGCGGAAAGACACCACCATCCGGTCGGAATAGACAACGAGCGTGCCGCGCGTGAGCACGACAGCGCCATCGAACACGGCCTGGCTTTGCTGGTTCTTAAATGTCATCCTCTGGGAGATGACGGTGGTTCCGAGCGCTTCGTCTGCCCCGTTCGAGCCAGCCCCCATGGCAGCCTGAACGGCCGTCGGCAGACTCATCGCGCACCAGCTAAGAAGCAGGAGCCACATCCACATGAACGTCCTCAAGTACTTCGAATTCTTCCGTATCAAGGTGACCAAGCAAACCCCGTCCTTTCACATCCAGACCATGGCCGATGATATGGACGGGGTCCTCAGTGCGGATTTCGCGTGTCTGATCCGTCCACGCGAGGTGATTGGTATAAATTGTGTACCCGCTCTGTGTGTAAATCACCAACGGCTCAGACCGGTTCGCAAGAAGAAAGTTCTTCGTGTCGGTATTCAAGGTCCCTTCATCTCCATGCACCGTCATTTCCCTCCCCTGTACACCGAACAGTGTCACGGCAACGTTATCCAGAATCGCCCTCTTGTCCTGTTCATAGAGACGCGCCTGTTGCGCGTCGACCTGCCACTGCACTTTGTCCCCTTTGGTCTGCGTAAAGGTGAACTTGGAAATGATGGCATCGGCCTGATTAATGGTCCCCGGCGCTGTGGCTGTAGGAGGAGGAGACGCGGTGGAGTTGGTCATCAGGAGGTAGACCAGGAAGCACACCAGCGCCAGGCTAAGCCCCAATAAAATCCGTTGTGCCCAGCGCTGCCACACAATGTTTCCGTCCGGCGCCTCAAAGAAAAAAGTCTGGCACGATAATAGCATTCAGCTGCAGGCAAGTAAACTCTGTGCGCCGTTAGCAACGAAAAAACATGCAGCGCTGAGGCGAGATTCTGATTGATCACACGACGGCACTGAAGGCCGCACGTCGCGAGTAGGTCTCGGGGCGAGACCTACTCCGGTTTATCTGTTTTGGCAGGAGTCGGCCCGGGCTTTTTTGAGGTCGAGGCTTCGGCGCGTGCCACGAGCTCAATCGCGACCAGTTCAGCCGCATCGCCAATCCGCCGCCTGGTCTTCACCATTCTCGTGTATCCACCGGGACGATCCTTGAACCGTCCGGCGACATCGCTAAAAAGCTTGGAGACCACATCCTTGCTGCGCAGGAAACTCAACGCACGCCGCCGGGCCGGCAAGGAACCATCCTTTCCAAGCGTGATCATGCGGTCCGTAAAACCACGGATCTCCTTGGCCTTGGCTTCAGTCGTCTCGATCCGCTCATGTTCGAGCAAGGAGGTGACGAGGCTTCTGAATAACGCCCAGCGATGTTTTGTCTGGCGCCCCAGCTGTCTGCCTTTTTTTCGATGACGCACGGTGCCCTCTTTCTATTCGTTTTTAGAACCGCTGCCTGAGGCCATTGCATCCAGCTTGACCCCGAGGCTCAATCCCATATCCGTCAAAATTTCTTTGATTTCATTGAGCGACTTCTTGCCAAAATTCTTGGTCTTCAGCATCTCGGCCTCTGATTTCTGCACGAGGTCCGCGATGGTCTTGATGTTGGCGTTCTTCAAGCAGTTCGCTGCACGAACGGACAACTCCAGTTCATTGACGCTCCGGAAGAGATTTTTGTTGATCTCGCGCTGAGCATCGTCGCCGCTCAACTCCGCGCGGCCTTCCACTCTGGCTTCCGGATTGATGAAGATATCCACATGGTCACGTAAGATTCCGGCCGCAGTCGACAAGGCGTCGCTGGGGGAGATGGTCCCGTCCGTCCAGATCTCGAGAGTCAATTTGTCATAGTCAGTCATCCGACCGACACGCGCGTTTTCCACGTGAAAGTTCACGCGCTTGATCGGCGAAAAAATGGAATCGATGGCGATGACGCCGATCGGCAACCCTTCTTCCTTGTTGCGTTCCGCGGGTACATAGCCTCGCCCATGCTTGACCGTCATTTCCATGTCGAGCGTGGCATCCTTGTCGAGTGTGGCAATGTGAAGATTGGGTGTGAGGATGGCAATGTCGGCATCGTGAATGATATCGGACCCCTTGGCTTCGCCAGGTCCTTTCTTCTTCAACCGGATCGTTTTCGGCTTGTCCGTGTGGGAAGCCAACCGTAATCCCTTGACGTTCAGGATAATCGACGTGACATCTTCCGTCACACCAGGAATCGTCGAAAACTCGTGCAGCACGCCCTCGATCTTCACGGTCGTGACCGCCGCTCCGGTCAGGGATGAGAGCAGCACACGGCGCAGGGCATTGCCGACGGTCGTTCCGAAGCCACGCTCATAGGCCTCCGTGGTGAATCTCCCGAAGGTGGCGGAAGCGGTTTCCTTGTCCACTTCAACCCGCATCGGGATCTGAAAATCTTTCATCGCTTTAATCATGAGTCCCCCTTCATCCTGTCAGCCGCCGCACTTTCTGCGATGCACTCTGCACAAAGCCGGCGTTGTATGAAGTTGCCGTTACCGCGAATACAATTCGACGACCATCTGTTCATTGACCGGCAGCGTGATCTGATCCTTGGTTGGTAATGCCCGCACGGTGCCCTTGAAGCCGGCCTTATCGAGATCCAACCATTCCGGAATGCCTCGTCCATCTACCGACTCTAGCGCCGTCTGGATCGATACCAGGTTGCGGCTTCGCTCCCGCACCGCCACGACGTCACCGACCCGGACTTGCGCCCCGGGGATGTTGTTCTTCCGGCCATTGACCGTCACGTGCCCATGACCGACAAGCTGGCGGGCTTCCTTGCGTGAAGCTCCGAACCCCAGGCGGTAGGCCACGTTATCGAGGCGACATTCGAGCAGCCGCAGCAAGGCATCGCCCGTCACACCCGACTGCCGTTCCGCCCGTTCAAACACACCCCGGAACTGCCTTTCTTGAAGCCCGTATATGCGCCGCAGTTTCTGTTTCTCCCGCAACTGGGTGCTGTAGTCTGAGATTCTAGGCCGGGCCTGGCCATGCTGGCCGGGGGGATAGCTCCGACGTTCAATGGCACATTTTTCTGTCATGCAACGCGAGCCTTTTAAAAACAACTTCTCGCCTTCACGACGACACAGCCGACAGACTGGACCGCGATACTTTGCCACTTGCTCTACCTCCGGTTTTCGGGCACGCCCTGCTTGGTCTGCCCGCTTCGTTCCGATTCACCTCTACGCATGTTCGTTAGACTCGCCGCCGCTTCGGAGGCCTGCAGCCGTTATGCGGGATTGGCGTCACGTCACGGATCAGATTAATCCGCAGTCCCGCTCCCTGCAACGAACGAATGGCCGACTCGCGTCCAGATCCCGGGCCGTTTACGTACACGTCCACCTGGCGCATGCCGCTTTCCATCGCCTTTCTTGCGGCAGCCTCCCCGGCCCTCTGCGCGGCAAACGGCGTGCTTTTACGCGACCCTTTGAAGCCTTGGTTGCCGGCGCTCGCCCATACCACCGTATTGCCGCTCATGTCGGTGATGGTGACGATGGTGTTATTGAACGAGGCCTGGACATGGGCGATGCCGCTTTGGACGATCCGTCGTTCTTTCTTCTTGCCTTTTTTTACGCTCATGAAAGACTCCTACAATGACTATGCGGTCGGCGCTGGACGGGCGGCCGGTTTTGGCTTGCTGCCGACTCCGGCACGACGCCCCTTTCGCGTGCGCGCATTGGTTTTTGAACGCTGGCCGCGGACGGGCAACCCTTTACGATGACGAAGGCCACGATACGTTCCCGTATCAATCAGGCGCTTGATATTCATCGAGAAAGTTTTTCGGAGATCACCCTCAACCTGGTATTCCTGATCGATAATTTCGCGGATCTTGACGATCTGGTCCTCACTAAGATCTTTGACCCTGATGGCGCCATCGATCCCGGCCTTGTCCAAAATATTTCTGGCGGCCGCCCGGCCGATCCCGAACACATAGGTCAGGCCGATGTCCGACCGTTTTTCTCTCGGCAAATCTACCCCGGCGATACGTGCCATATCTCCTCCTACCTTCCCTTCAAGGTCTTCCGCAGCCGAGGCTGGATGAGCCTCCACTGCGCGCATTGAACGAGCGCTGCTTCATCGCGCGCGTTCGGCGAGCACGGAGGCTCGCCAGCCTCCGGATGCCCCAACTATCCCTGCCGTTGTTTGTGCCGTGGATTGACACAGAGTATTCGGACTACCCCACGGCGTCTCACGACTTTACACTTGGCGCAAATCGGCTTGACTGATGATTTCACTTTCATGGACGCAGACTCCTACTTGAACCGATACGTAATACGCCCACGGGTCAGATCGTACGGCGACATTTCCACCGTGACCTTATCCCCCGGAAGAATGCGGATGAAGTGCATGCGCATTTTGCCGGAAATGTGCGCCAGAATCTTATGGCCGTTGTCGAGTTGCACGCGAAACATGGCGTTGGGCAGCGTCTCCAGAACCGAACCTTGAATCTCGATGATGTCTTCCTTCGGCACGAACCGTTACCCTTTCTCCTGCTGAGTCACGCCTGCTGTGCTATAACCGACTCAGGACGAGCGCCGGACCACTCGGCTGAATCGCAATCGTATGTTCAAAGTGAGCCGACAGGCTGCCGTCGACGGTCACCGCCGTCCAGCGGTCGTCCAACACCCGTACAGCCGATCCGCCCATGTTCACCATCGGTTCAATCGCCAACACCATGCCGGGCTGGAGCCGAGGACCCTGTCCCGGCTTACCGTAGTTCGGCACCTGCGGCTCCTCGTGCAGCTGGCGCCCGATCCCGTGTCCGACAAACTCGGTGACGACCGAATAGCCGGCCGCTTCGACATGCTGCTGAACCGTATGAGAAATATCCGACAGCCGGTTACCAACCCGCGCCTGCTGGATCGCGAGCAACAGCGATTCTTCCGTCACTCGAACCAGCGTCGCTGTTTTCTCATCAATTCGCCCGACGGCCACGGTCACCGCCGAATCGCCGTAAAATCCGCCGACGATCGCGCCCAAATCCAACCCGACAATGTCGCCGTCCTTCAGCACCCGCTTGGAGGGAATGCCGTGTACGACCTGCTCATTGACCGACGTGCAAAGCGTCTTCGGATAATTGCGGTACCCTTTGAAGGCCGGAATTGCGCCCCGGCCGCGAATTTCGGCTTCCGCCAACCGATCCAATTCATCCGTCGTCACGCCTGGCTTAACGGCGCTTCTCAGCACTTCCAGCGCCTCTGCCACTACTCTTGACGCCTTTGCCATCACGGCAATCTCGTCTGGCGTCTTGAGGATGATCATAGCGCGCTGTAGGGCGCCAGGACGCCGAACAGGGCTTCATACACCGCATCAACGGAACCAGACGCGTCCAGTTCCGAGAGGAGCCGCTTGTTGGCGTAGTACTGGATCAACGGCGCCGTTTGTTCTTCGTAAACCCTCAACCGTGTTTCGATCGCTTCAGGCTTGTCGTCGCTCCGCTGAACCAACGTCTCACCGCACCGATCACACAGAGTACCCTTCGGAGATGGGGCGAACTCCACGTGGAAGGTCGCCTGACACTTCGGGCAACTGCGGCGCCCGCTCAACCGCTTGATGACAACTTCCCGCGGCACCTTGAAATTCATGACCCGATTAAGAGGCCGCCGGGTGGTGCGCAGGACCTGTTCCAGTTCTTCAGCCTGCGGTACGGTTCGCGGAAACCCGTCCAGCACGAATCCGTTTGCGCAAGCGGCCCCCGCAAGCTTGTCTCGAACGAGCCCTATCACGACCGAGTCAGGGACCAGCCTACCCTGGTCCATGTACTGTTTTGCCTCAAGCCCTAACGGGGTCTGATTGCGAACCGCCTCACGCAACAAGTCGCCCGTCGAGATCTTGGCAATCTTAAATTGACCCGCGATCCGATCCGCCTGCGTCCCTTTGCCAACTCCCGGCGCACCTAGAAACACGACGCGCATGCGGTCCTCACCCGCTCCGGCCGCGGAGTGGACCCATGCCCTTACCCAAGAATCCTTCGTAGTTGCGCATCAACATGTGCGACTCGATCTGCTGAGCCGTATCCAGGCCGACGCCAATGACGATCAACAACGAAGTCCCGCCGAAATAAAACGGGACGTTCAGCTTGTAAATCAGAAATTCAGGGATGACACAGACGATGGCCAGGTACAATGCCCCGGCAAACGTGATGTGCGTCAGTACCTTATAGATATAATCGGATGTCCTCTGGCCCGGCCGGATGCCGGGAATGAACCCTCCGTATTTCTTCATGTTGTCGGCCTGATCCATCGGATTGAAGATGAACGAGACGTAGAAAAAGCTGAAGAAGATGATGAACGTGATGTAGAGCAGGTTGTAGAGGGGGTGCGAGTAACTGAGCTGACGGCCCAAGTCCTGTATCCAGCCGATGTCTTTGAGCCGCCCCCAGGACAACACGGTCTGCGGAATGGCGAGAAGCGACGAGGCGAAGATGACCGGGATCACCCCAGCGGTGTTCACGCGCAGCGGCATGTAGGTCGACGTGCCGCCGTAGACCCGCCGTCCCACGACGCGGCGCGCGTACTGGAT
>Ga0075419_10000053_pt1 | contig 54525 bp, 51 predicted proteins | sample SoiMetdeltSBSDD3_FD_76900 | JGI IMG/M metagenome (GOLD analysis project Ga0075419, IMG submission 76900) | Bulk soil microbial communities from a Populus tree surrounding site in Tennessee, USA - Soil MetaG P. deltoides SBSDD3 | ecosystem: Environmental > Terrestrial > Soil > Tree plantation... | reverse complement strand
GTAGGTGCCCCAGGTGTCGCGGAGGGCGTTGCAGACTTCGCCTACGGTGGCGCGGGCGGCGAGAGCCTCCTTCATCGGGTAGAGGCAGTTCGCGGTGCCGCGGGCGGCTTCGCGGAGGTCGTCGAGTGCCTTGTCGACGGCGGCCTGGTCGCGCTCGGCGCGGAGCTTGGCAAGGCGTTCGACCTGCTGTGCCTCGATCGCCGGGTCGACCCGGAGCGGCTCGTACGGCTCCTCCTCCGCGGCCGCGAACTTGTTGACCCCGACAACGATCCGCTCGGCTGTGTCGATCTGCAGCGCGATCTTGTACGCCGACCGCTCGATCTCGTTCTTCTGGAAGCCCTTCTCGATCGCCGCCACCGCGCCGCCGAGCTCCTGGACCTGGCGCATCAGGTCTCGGGCGGCCTCCTCGACCTCGTCGGTCAGCGACTCGACCACGTACGACCCCGCGAACGGGTCCACGGTCGCGGTCACGTCGGTCTCGTACGCGAGCACCTGCTGGGTCCGCAACGCCAGTCGGGCGGCCTTCTCGGTCGGCAGCGCGATCGCCTCGTCGTACGAGTTGGTGTGCAGCGACTGGGTCCCGCCGAGTACCGCGGCAAGTCCCTGTACGGCGACCCGGACCAGGTTGACCTCGGGCTGCTGCGCGGTGAGCTGGACGCCCGCGGTCTGGGTGTGGAACCGCAGCATCATCGACTTGGGGTTCTGCGCGCCGAACTCGTCCCGCATCACCTGCGCCCAGATCCGCCGCGCGGCGCGGAACTTCGCGACCTCCTCGAGCAGCGTGGTCCGGGCGACGAAGAAGAACGACAGCCGTGGCGCGAACTCGTCCACATCGAGGCCGGAGGCAACCGCCGCCCGGACGTACTCGATGCCGTCGGCAAGGGTGAACGCGATCTCCTGCGCGGGTGTCGCACCCGCCTCGGCCATGTGGTAGCCGGAGATCGAGATCGTGTTCCAGCGCGGCAGCTCGGTCTTGCAGTACGCGAAGATGTCGCTGATCAGCCGCAGCGACTCCTTCGGCGGGTAGATATAGGTGCCTCGGGCAATGTATTCCTTCAGCACGTCGTTCTGGATCGTGCCGGTGAGCTTGCTCCCGTCGACATCCTGCTGCTCCTCGGCCACCAGTTGGTAGAGCAGCAGCAGTACCGCGGCCGGCGCGTTGATGGTCATCGAGGTTGACACCTGGTCCAGCGGGATCTTGTCGAACAGCACCCGCATGTCGTCGATCGAGTCGATCGCGACGCCGACCTTGCCCACCTCGCCGTGCGCGACCGGGGCGTCGGAGTCGTACCCCATCTGGGTCGGCAGGTCGAACGCCACCGAGAGCCCCATCGTGCCGTGGTCGATCAGCTGGTGGTAGCGCTTGTTCGACTCGGCCGCCGTGCCGAACCCGGCGTACTGGCGCATCGTCCACGGCCGGGACGTGTACATGCTGGGGTAGACGCCGCGGGTGAACGGGTACTCGCCCGGCGCGCCGAGCTTGGTCGCCGGGTCGAATCCGTCGAGCGCGTCGGGACCGTAGACCGGCTCGAAGTCCCAGCCCGACTCGGTCTGGTGGCTCATAGACTTCCACGGTAGGCGTCGGTACGGCGATGTGACATCCCACCGGCTGGTGAGATCCCACACGTCCCTGTGACCTGCGCCGCCAACGCGAGGAGGCCCCGATGACCGCGCAGATGCCGGACCTGTTCGTCTGGCGCGGGCACGAGTACGCGCTCGTCGGCATCGACGGCGGCCCGCTGTTCGATCCGGCCGACCACGGGCTCGAGGTGCGGATGATCAGTACGGCGTGCTGGCGCGGCTATATCTGCCGGTACGCCGTCGACGGTGACGAGCTCGTCATCCAGGGGCTCATGGTCGGCATGGACGAGCCGCCCTCCGAGCTGTTCGGCGCGGCCCGGGACAGCGGCGGCTGGTACCAGCCGGTCCGGGTGCCGGTGCCGTTCACCGGAGGGCTGCTGGTCGGCGACGGGTTCGTCCGCGAGCTGTACGTCCACATGGGCTTCCACCCGGCGTGGAAGTATCGCCACGTGCACGAACTGCTGTTCGAGTCCGGCCGGTTGACCGCGCACCACGACCGATCGGCGGCGATGGCAGAGATCCGCAGGTCGGAGCCACAGCTGCGCCCGGACTCGCACGATGCCGACGAGACCAGGCGCTGGATCGAGCGGACGTTCGACCGGTCGTACTAGAGAGTCGCGGCGTACGGGTCCCAGTCGTCGGGCAGCACGCCGGCGATCTCGACAGTGCTGCCGACCTCGACGAACGCCGCCACCTCGACCGACTCGATCACCGAGGCCATCACGTCCACGACATGGTGCGCGAGGTCACCGGACGCCCGGTGCGGCCGCCCGGTCCGGATCGCCCGGGCCAGGTCGAGGACGCCGGTACCGCGGCCGGGCGCGGAGCCGATCGAGGCGACCGTCTCCCAGCCGTCGCCGTTCAGGCCGTGCCGGCGGACCTCGCCGTGGAAGGTGTTCGGATCCGGCAGCGCGAGGGTCGCCTCGGTGCCGGTGATCTCGACGAACCCGGTCCGCGCCAGCGGCGAGTCGAAGCTGAAGATGCTCTGCGCCGACTGCCCGGCCTCGAACCGCATCAGCGCACCGACATGCGTCGGCACCGTGACGTCGAACTCCTGCCCGGCCAGCGGACCGGATCCGATTGTCCGGGTCGCCCGGGCGGTCGAGGCGAGCCCGGCCACGGCGGACACCGGACCGAGCAGCTGCACCAGCGCGGTCAGGTAGTACGGGCCGATGTCGAACAGCGGGCCGGCGCCGTCGGCGAACAGGAAGGCCGGGTTCGGGTGCCAGGACTCCGGCCCGGGCGACTGCATCAGGGTGAGTGCGGTCTGCGGCTCACCGATGCCGCCGGACTCGACCACCCGCCGGGCGGCCTGCAGCCCGGGACCGAGGAAGGTGTCCGGCGCACACCCCAGCCGGACCCTTGCCTCGACCGCCGCCGCGAGCAGCCGCTCGCCGCTGGCCCGGTCCAGCGCGAACGGCTTCTCGCTCCATACATGCTTGCCCGCGGCAACGGCCGCCAGCGCCACCTCGACGTGCGCGGCCGGGATCGTCAGGTTGACGACGATCTCGACATCCGGGTGGCTGAGCACCGCGTCCGGGCCACCGTGCACGGCGACGCCGTACGTCGCGGCCTTGACCTGCGCGACCTCCGGCCGCAGGTCGCCGACCGCGTGGACGACGATGTCCGGGAAGCTGCCCAGGTTCTCGAGGTAGGTGTCACTGATGACGCCGGCGCCGATCACGCCGACCCCGACCGGACCCGAGGTCATGCGGCCGCCTGCAGGTAGGCATAGCTGTCCGAGACGGCGTCGAACATCTCACCGGCGAAGTCGTCCAGCTCGACCACGGCCAGCCGCCCGGGCGCGGCCGCGAGGATCTCCGCGACCGGCATCGAGCCGGCACCGACCGCGACCTGTGCCTTCGGGTCCAGCGTGCGGTCGCCGTCCTTGATGTGCAGCGCGGCGACCCGCTCGCCGAGCCGGCCCAGCAGGGCCAGTACGTCGGCCCCGCCGGCCGCCGCCCAGTAGGTGTCCAGCTCGAGCCGGACCGACGGCGCGAGCCGTTCGGCGAACAGCTCGAGCGCGTGCCGGCCGTCGATCACCGACTCCAGCTCGAAGTGGTGGTTGTGGTATCCGATCGCGATCCCGCGCTCGCCGGCCCGGTCGGCGATCTGGTTCAGCTGGACGGCGATCTGCTCGACACCCTCCGCGGTTCGCCAGCGCTCGGGGTCGACGTACGGCTCGATCACGGTGGTCACGCCGAGCTGCACGGCGGTGTCCAGCACCGGCTCCAGCTCGGCACCGATCACGTGCGCGTGGCTGGTCGGGGCGGTCAGGTCGTGCGTGCGGAGCAAGCCGGCGAGACGGGGTCCGCGCTCGACCAGCCCGAACGGCTCGACCTGCCGGAAACCGATCTCCGCGATCCGCGCGATCGTGCCCTCGGGATCACGGTCGAGGTCGGCGCGCACGGTGTAGAGCTGCAGCGACAGGCGGTCCGGTTCGATCACGTGGTCTCCTGAGGAGTCGGGCGGCACAGGACTGAGGGAGCGCTCCCACGGACATCCTACGTCTACGTTGTCAGCCCGTCCAGCGCGTTGAGCGCGAGGTCCAAGTCGGCCTGCGTCGAGTACACATGGAACGACACCCGCAGCCGCCCGCCACGCACCGCCGCCCGCACCCCGGCCGCCGCGAACGCCTCCTGCGCACCCGGTGCGTCGGCCGACACGATCGCCGAGTCCGCCGGCTCCAGGCCGATGCCCGCGCGGAACGCGTTCGCCAGTCCGACGTTGTGCTCGTTGATCGCGGGCACCCCGATCTCCTCGACCAGCTCCAACGCCGGCGCCGTACCGACGTGGCTGAACCAGGCCGGCGACTGGTCGAACCGGCGCGCGTCCGAGGCCAGCTCCATCGGCAGCCCGTAGTACGACGCGTGCACGTCGGCGCCGGAGTACCAGCCGGACTGGGCCGGGCGGATCCGCTCGAGCAGCGCCGGCGAGACGTAGCCGAACACCGCACCGCGCGGCGACATCAGCCACTTGTAGGTGCTCGACACGAGCGCATCGACCTGCGACGCGTCCACCGGCAGCCAGCCGACCGCCTGGGTCGCGTCGACCACGACCAGTGCTCCCACCGCCCCCGCCGCCGCGGCAACCGCGGCCACATCCGTCACCTCACCGGTCGCGGACTGCACGGCGCTGAACGCGACCACGTCGACGCCCGGGACGATGGCCTCGGCGAACTTCTCGACCGGCGCTGTCACGACCTTCACCCCGCGGTCGGCATGCACCGCCCACGGGAACACGTTCGAGGTGAACTCGATGTCCGGGATCAGCACTGTCGCGCCGTCCGGCACCGCCGCCGCGACCAGCGCGACCGCCGCCGAGACCGTGCTCCCGGTGAACACCTGCGCGGCGTCCACGCCGACCAGCCGCGCGAACGAGGCCCGGGCCTGCTCGGTCGACTCACCCCACGGCTCCCAGGAGGTCTCGCCGACCCGCCAGTCCGCGAGCGCCTGCTGGAGCGCCTCCCAGGCCGGCGTCGGCGGCAACCCGTACGACGCCGTGTTCAGCCATCCCGGCTTCGGGGTCCACAGATGCTGTGCTTCGACGATGTCCACGCCTCGAATCCTGCCAGGGCCGACCAAGACGGTTGGAAGGTTCGCGCCGGCCGGCGGCGTGTGAGTGACATTTTCTGTCCCCGCGTCGCTGTAGGTTCCGTGTGCGCGTTCGGGTGACGCGGCCTCGGGGGCCTGTCCCGTTCGGATGTGGGGGATTCCTTGAGACGCTCTCTGCGGTTGGTCGTCGTGTTCGCGGTGCTTGCCGCGCTGCCCGCGATGCTGGTACCGGCGTCGGCGGCCAACCTCGGCCTGGCCGACACCGCCGACGGCCTGCCGGTCGCACCGCAATCGCTGCAGACCTTCCCCGTGGTCAGCGCCGTCGGCCTGATGTGGGAGCAGGCCCGGCCCGAGGACCCTCCCGTCGACCACTACATCGTCAAGCGGCAGCGCCACAACGGTCACTGGGAGGACGTCTCGCCACCGCTGACCGAGACGCACTGGCTGGACACGTCGGTCGCACCCGGCGAGAGCAACGAGTACTACGTGGTCGCGGTCAACGCAGAAGGCGAAGGGCCGGGCGGCGGCATCATCACCGGAACGCGGCCGGTCGCCGATCCGGCCATCGGGAGCATCGATGCGCTGGTGGTCGACGCCGGCCCGGGTATCGCGGGCAGCGTGCTCACCACCGAGGTCGCCGAACCCGTGACAGCCTCCGAGCGACAGGGGTCCGTGCGATACCTCTCCGCGGGCGACATCCGGATCAAGATTCCGGCGCTGATACCCGGTCCCGGCTACTACGACCTGGCACCGCACTCCGAATTCGAGATCGAGCAGAACGGAGTCACCTGTCCCAACCTCGACTATCCGAAGCTCAAGGTCAGCGAACTGCTCTACACCCAGGACCTGCGGCTCGCCATGATGGCGGCGGAGTTTGAGCTGATGTCGTGCGGCAACGGCGGTCCACAGACCGACTACGGCGCCATCCGGATCGACAGCACCGAGCCGTACTCGGCTATCGCGGTCACTCCGACAACTCTCGACTTCGGCCGCGTGCGGCGGGGCACCACGGCCGAGCGCAGCGTCACGCTCACCAACACGGGGATGACCTCCCTGACGATCAGCGCGGCGCAGGTCGCCTACGGCTACCAGCATGTCTGGCAGGCGCGCAACGAATGTACAGAGCCGCTCGCGCCCGGGGCCGCCTGCACCGTCGTCGTCGGCTTCACCCCGGACAGCAACCTGAGCCGTGACGCGAGGATCCGCATCTACGACTCGACAGCACGCGGGACCCGCTTCGTGGACGCCTCCGGGATGGGCGAGTCGGTCCCATTCGCTCCCGACGTCGACGTCCGGCGGACGTTCACCGGGATCGACGTGTCGTGGAGCCCCCCAGCCGACACGGGCGGCTGGCCGTTGACCGGATTCGTCGTGCACCGGACCGCGGGCGGTACGACGACCCGATACCCGTTGCCGGTAGAGCAGCACCGGTGGATCGACCTGGATCCGCCTGCCGGGGCGAGCTACTCGGTATCGGCGGTGAACCAGCTCGGCGAGGGCTGGGCAAGTCAACCGCAGAGCCCGGCCGCCGCTCGCGAGCAGCTCACGATGTTCACCGGCCGCACAACCCAGCAGGCGGTACTGTCCGGAGTCGCGATTTGGCACGGGTCGCAGCCGGTGCCCATAGGCACGAGCGCGCCGGCCGGGACACGCACCGAGGTCACCACCTCGCCCGATGGGCGGCACGTCGCCTACACCATCGCTGACGGCGAGAACCAGGTCCTGTGGATCAGCCGGCTCGATGGGACCGGCAGCAGAAAGCTCTCGGAGCGCAGGGAGATTCACGACCCGTCCTGGTCACCCGACGGCACCAGGATCGCGTTCACCACGCACGTCGACGCGAGCACGCCCTGCGTCGACATCGTGAACGCCGTCGACGGCGGGACGCCGGTGCGAGTGGGCTGCGGGATCGAGTTTCCCGCCTGGCACCCCGACGCCCAGACGCTGCTCGTACGGGACTCGAGACTCAGCGGTGCGCCCGTCGCACGGGTGAGCGCTCGCGCCGACGGCGGTCGCCTCCTCGTGGTGGCCGGTTCATCAGGGGCGCTGAAGACCGTAATCTCGCCCGACGGCCGATGGCTGGCCTTCGCGACCAGCGACAACCGCGTTGCGATCCTGCCGGCCGCCGGCGGCACGCCGCTGTACAGCCGGGCCTTCGAGCAGGGAGTCGTCAAGGCGCTGTCCTGGCGACCCGACGGGCGCGTGCTCGGTGTCCTCTACCGGCGAAACGAAATCGACGCGATCAGCGCGGTCGGCGTGCCCGACGGCGTACCGGACACACCGTCATTCATGTACGCGGGAACGGAGGACGAGTACATCGCAGACTTCGTCTGGCACGGCATCGGCCTGCTCGTCGGTCCTACCCCGGCCGTGGTGGGGCCGTCGACATCGATCCAGTTCGATACGTCCGCACTTGCCCCCGCCAGCACCGTGACTTGCCAGTTGGACCAAAGCGCCGCCGCGGCCTGTACGACGCCGTTCAGGCTGTCCGGTCTGACCACTGGCACACACACCGTCCAGATCAAGGCGGTCGAGCAGACTCCCGGCGAGTTCCCGCACGAGGTTGTCGCCGCCCGGACCTTCGTGGCAGACGCGACCGGACCGACGACCCGGGTGGTGTCGCCGACGTACGGCGCGACCACCGCCGCCACTGCCACCGTCCGGTTCGCCGGCACGGACGTGAGTGGCATCTCGTCGTACGACGTCCGGTACCGCAGGGCGCCGTTCAACGGACCGTTCGGGGGGTTCAACCAGCCGTGGACGGGGCTCCACAGCACGACGGTGGACCTCGCTCTCACGCCGGGCTACGAGTACTGCGTATCCGCCCGGGCGAGGGACCAGTTCGGCAACGTCGGCGCGTGGTCCGCCGAGCGGTGCTTCGCCCGCCCGATGGACGACCGTTCGCTCACCGCCGCCACCGCCGGCTGGGCACGGACGTCGTGGTCGGCGTTCTACCTCGGCACCGCGACGCAGACCGGCGCGTACGGCGCTTCGCTGACGCGGGCTGTGCAAGGCAAGCGGTTCTACCTGCTTGCCACGAAGTGTCCGACGTGCGGGACGGCTTCGGTGTACCTGGGCGGCCGGTACCTCACGGCCGTGAACCTGTCCGCCGCGACGACCCAGCGGCAGGCGCTGGTAGCTCTGCCGGCGCAGTCGTCGGTCTTCAGCAGCACGCTGAGGATCACCAGCCGCAGCGCCGGCAAACTCGTCCAGATCGACGGTCTGGCGGTCCGCCGCACCTGACGCGCGGCCGGCGTGAGCGCCCGGCGAGGGGCCGGGTTCTACCCTGCGTCGCCGGGCGTTCACATTTCGCGGGTCGAACGGTCGATCGGCGCTTGGCGACTTGTCATGCGCAGGTCCCCACGGGTTCACCGCGTGCGGAGAACCTCCAGACGTGCGCATCGTCATCGTGGCGGAGTCGTTCCTTCCGCAGATCAACGGAGTGGCGAACACCGTGCGACACGTGGCCGACCGGCTGCTGGCCCGCGGTGACGAGCTGCTGATCATCGCGGCCGGCGCCGGGCCGGACGGCTACCACGGCGTCCCGGTGGTCCGCTCCCGCAGCGTCGGCATCCCCGGTTACAAGGACTTCCCGGTCGGCATCCCGGCGGCGCAGCTCGCCCGGGCGATCGGTGACTTCGAGCCGGACCTGGTGCATCTCGCGTCGCCGTTCGTGCTCGGCGCCTACGCGCTGCGCACCACCCGCAGGCTCGGACTGCCGACGATCGCGGTGTTTCAGACCGACGTGGCGGGCTTCGCCCGGCAGTACCCGTGGGCGGTGCGCGCCGACCGCGGGGTCTGGGCCTGGGTGCGCCGGGTGCACTCCAAGTGCGACCGCACGCTGGCCCCGTCCTCGTCCGCGGTCGCGGCGCTGGTCCAGGCCGGCGTACCGCGGGTGCACCACTGGGGCCGCGGTGTGAACCTCGACCTGTTCGACCCAGCGCACCGCGACGAGACCTGGCGCCGGGAGCTCTCGCCGGACGGGATGCCGATCGTCGGATACGTCGGGCGACTGGCGGCCGAGAAGCAGGTACGGCGGCTGGCGGAGCTGGATCCGGCCAGCTGCCGGGTGGTGATCGCCGGCGACGGGCCGGACCGGGCCACCCTCGAACGGTCGTTGCCGCACGCAACGTTCCTCGGGATGCGCCGCGGCGCCGACCTGGCGCGGATCTTCGCCAGCCTGGACCTGTTCGTGCACACCGGCGAGCACGAGACGTTCTGCCAGACCATCCAGGAGGCACAGGCCTCTGGGGTCGCCGCGGTCGCACCGGCCGCCGGCGGGCCGCTGGACCTGATCACGCCGGGCCATACCGGCGCGCTGTTCGACCACGCCCGGCCCGGCGCGCTCCGTACGGTTGTCGAGGGACTACTCGCCGATCCGGCCGGGCGGGCGGCGATGGCCCGGGCGGGACGCGGCCGGGTCCGGTTCCGGACCTGGCCCGCGGTGGTGGACGACCTGGTCGAGCGCCACTACGCCGCCGTACTGGCCGGCCGCACCGCCGAGCGGCGCGCGGCATGAGGCACCGGACCAACCTCAGGATCGCCCAGCTCGCGAACTTCGTCGGCCCCACCTCGGGCGGGATGCGGACCGCGATCGACCACCTCGGCCGCGGGTACGTCGCCGCCGGCGCGGACCGGATCCTGGTCACGCCCGGCGAGCGCGACTCGGTGACCGAGACCGCGGCCGGCATCGTCGTACGGCTGCGGGCCCCGAAGGTCGGCGGCGGCTACCGGATGATCGCCGAGCCGTGGCGGGTCACCGACACGCTGGAACGGTTCGGGCCGACCACGGTGGAGATCTCGGACAAGTCGACGCTGCTCCCGGTGACCCGGTGGGCGCGCAAGAACGGCATCGGCTCGGTGCTGTTCAGCCACGAGCGGCTGGATGCGATGGTGTCGCTGCGGACCGGCCGCCAGCTCGGTGTCGCGGCGGGAGTCGGCGCGCTCTACAAGCTGCTCGGCCGCGCGTACGACGCGATCGTGGTCACCTCGCGGTATGCCGCGGACGAGTTCGGCGAGGTGAGCATCCCGCTGATGCGGATCCCGCTCGGCGTCGACCTGGACACCTTCCACCCCGCACGCGGCACGCCGGCTCCCGACGGGCTGCTCAAGCTGGTGCATGCCGGCCGGCTGTCGCGCGAGAAGAGCCCGCACCTCGCCGTCGCGACCGCGGTCGAGCTGCACCGGCGCGGCGTACCGCTGCGGCTGGACGTGTACGGCACCGGCCCGCACCTGGACGAGCTGGTCGCGATCGCCGGCGAAGCGCCGGTGGTCTTCCACGGCTACGTCGGCGACCGTACGACGCTGGCCCGGCACCTCGCCGCGGCGGACGTGGCGCTGTCGGTATGCCCGGGCGAGACGTTCGGGCTGGCCGTGCTGGAGGCGCTCGCCGCCGGTACCCCGGTGGTGACGGCGGACACCGGCGGCGCCCGCGAGCTCATCGACGCCTCCTGCGGTCGGTGGGCGCCGCCCCGGCCCGATCTGCTCGCCGACGCCGTCCTCGACCTCACGTCCCAGCCCGAACCCAGCCGTCGTACCGCGGCCCGCACCCGCGCCGAACGCTACGACTGGCCCACCTGCGTCGACCGCATGATGACCCTCCACACCCGCCTGGCCACCTCCACCCCGCGCCGCCACTCCGCCGCCTGACCCCCGCCCGCCCGCGTGAACCCCAGCTCGCCCGCGTCCGCAGCCCGCCCACCCCGCCCGACCGTCGCATTTCGCATGGTTAACCACGCGAGCGAAGGGTTGACCACAGTCATAGCCGGGGACAACCCGCGGCTCGCCGGGTTCACCACGCGAATATCGGGCCGGCGCGACGGCGACGAGGTGGTGGCGGGCGCGGGGTTAGCGATCTCACAGCAGGAGCGCTACGCCGAACGCGCCTGACACGGATAGCATCAACCACGGCCTGGATCCCGCCGGGCCGGGCCGATGACGGCACCGAACCTCGTCGAGGTCGCGCCTCCCCGAGCGCCGCCGACCGGCTCCGTTCAGCGTCTCGATCGGAGGATCGGTTTGCCCAGCAAACCGCCCGGCACGCTCTACCGCGGGCGTGAGGGCATGTGGTCGTGGGTCGCGCATCGGATCACCGGTGTGGGGATCTTCTTCTTCCTCTTCGCGCACGTGCTCGACACCGCGCTCGTCCGGGTCTCGCCGGAGGCGTACAACGAGGTGATCGGCACCTACAAGCACCCGATCGTCGGTCTGCTGGAAGTCGGTCTGGTCGCGGCGATCCTGTTCCACGCGTTCAACGGGATCCGGCTGGTGCTGGTCGACTTCTGGGCCCGGGGCCCGCGGCTGCAGCGGCAGATGATGATCGCCGTCGGCGCCGTCTGGGTGGTGCTGTTCGTGCCGTTCGTGATCCGGCACCTGATGCACGTGTTCGGGGACTGAGGCAACGATGACCGAGATCCCCAGCATCACAGCGCCGCGCTCGTCCTCCAGGGCCAGACGGCTCAAGGGCGGCGGCCGGAGCACCAGCCGTGGCAACTTCGAGCTGTACAGCTGGCTGTTCATGCGGCTGTCCGGCCTCGCACTCGTCGTACTCGTACTCGGGCACCTGTTCGTGAACCTGATGCTCGGCGACGGCGTCAAGGCGATCGACTTCGCGTTCGTCGCAGGGAAGTGGTCCAGCCCGTTCTGGCAGGTCTGGGACCTGCTGATGCTGTGGCTGGCACAGCTGCACGGCACCAACGGGCTGCGGACGATCATCAACGACTACGCCGAGCGGGACCAGACGCGGTTCTGGCTGAAGATGTTGTTGTACGCGGCATCGATCGTGGTCATCGTGCTCGGCACCCTGGTCATCTTCACCTTCGACCCGTGCCTCGACCCCGCCTCGACCCTGGAGGTCTGCCGATGATGCGGCATCAGTACGACGTGGTGATCGTCGGCGCGGGTGGCGCCGGTATGCGGGCGGCGCTGGAGTCCAGCAAGCGGGCCCGGACCGCGGTACTCACCAAGCTGTACCCGACCCGATCGCACACCGGCGCAGCCCAGGGCGGCATGTGCGCCGCGCTGGCGAACGTCGAGGAGGACAACTGGGAGTGGCACACCTTCGACACCGTCAAGGGTGGCGACTTCCTGGTCGACCAGGACGCGGCCGAGGTGATGTGCCGCGAGGCGGTCGACGCGGTGCTCGACCTGGAGAAGATGGGCCTGCCCTTCAACCGCACACCCGAGGGCAAGATCGACCAGCGCTTCTTCGGCGGCCACACCCGCAACCACGGCGAGGCCGTGGTACGACGCTCGTGCTTCGCCGCGGACCGTACCGGACACATGATTCTGCAGACCCTGTACCAGCAGTGCATCAAGCAGAACGTCGAGTTCTACAACGAGTTCTACGTGCTCGACCTGCTGATGACCGATGGTGCCGCCTCGGGTGTCGTCGCGTACGAGCTGGCCACCGGCGAGATCCACGTCTTCTCCGCGAAGTCCGTGGTGTTCGCGTCCGGCGGCTTCGGCAAGGTGTTCCGCACCACCTCGAACGCGCACACGCTCACTGGCGACGGGATGGGCATCGTGTGGCGCAAGGGCCTGCCGCTGGAGGACATGGAGTTCTTCCAGTTCCACCCAACCGGTCTGGCCGGGCTCGGCGTACTGCTGTCCGAGGCGGCCCGCGGTGAGGGCGGGATCCTGCGGAACAAGGACAACGAGCGCTTCATGGAGCGGTATGCGCCGACCGTGAAGGACCTGGCGCCACGCGACATGGTGGCCCGGGCGATGGCGAACGAGGTCCGCGAAGGCCGCGGCTGCGGTCCGGAGGGCGCGTACGTGATGCTCGACCTGACCCACCTCGAGCCGGCGCACATCGACGCCAAGCTGCCGGACATCACCGAGTTCGCCCGCACCTATCTGGGCGTGGAGCCGTACACGGAGCCGATCCCGGTGTTCCCGACCGCGCACTACGCGATGGGCGGCATCCCGACCAATATCAAGGGCGAGGCGCTGGCGAACAACGACGATGTCATCCCGGGCCTCTATGCCGCGGGAGAGGTCGCGTGCGTCTCGGTACACGGCGCGAACCGGCTCGGCACGAACTCGTTGCTCGACATCAACGTGTTCGGCCGGCGCGCCGGGATCGCCGCCGCCGAGTACGCCGCGACGGTCGGCCACCTCGACCTCCCCGACGCGCCGGCGCGGTTCGTGGTCGACCTGGTCGAGGGGCTGCGGAGCGGAGCGGGCGACGAGCGGATCGCCGCGATCCGGTCCGGCCTGCAGGCCACGATGGACCTGAACGCGCAGGTGTACCGGACCGAGGGCTCGCTGAAGCAGGCGCTGACCGACATCGAGGCGCTGAAGCAGCGGTTCGCGCGGGTCGGCGTGCAGGACAAGGGCAAGCGGTTCAACACCGACCTGCTCGAGGCGGTCGAGCTCGGCTTCCTGCTGGACCTCGCCGAGGTGCTGGTGGTGTCCGCGCTGGCCCGCAAGGAGTCCCGCGGCGGGCACTTCCGGGAGGACTACGACAAGCGCGACGACGTCAACTTCATGCGGCACACGATGGCGTACCGCGAGATCGATGCCGAAGGCAACGTCAACGTCCGGCTGGACTACAAGCCGGTGGTGCAGACCCGCTACAAGCCGATGGAGCGCAAGTACTGATGGATGTCAAGGTCAAGGTCCTTCGGTACAACCCCGAGGTCTCCGACGAGGCGTCGTGGCAGACGTTCGCGCTCTCCATGCAGCCGACCGACCGGGTGCTCGACGCGCTGCACACGATCAAATGGGAGCAGGACGGGACGCTGACGTTCCGCCGGTCCTGCGCGCACGGCGTCTGCGGCTCCGACGCGATGAGGATCAACGGGCGGAACCGGCTCGCCTGCAAGGCGCTGATCAAGGACCTGAACCCGGACAGGGAGATCACCGTCGAGCCGATCAAGGGCCTGCCGGTGCTCAAGGACCTGGTCGTCGACATGGAACCGTTCTTCGACGCGTACCGCTCGGTGATGCCGTTCCTGGTGACCAGCGGGCACGAACCGACCCGGGAGCGGATCCAGTCCCAGGCCGACCGGGACCGGTTCGACGACACCACCAAGTGCATCCTGTGCGCCGCATGTACGACGTCGTGCCCGGTGTTCTGGTCCGACGGCCAGTACTTCGGACCACAGGCGATCGTCGGCGCGCACCGGTTCATCTTCGACAGCCGCGACGAGGGCACCGAGCAGCGCCTGGAGGTCCTGAACGAGAAGGAGGGCGTCTGGCGCTGCCGGACCACCTTCAACTGCACCGAGGCCTGCCCGCGCGGCATCGAGGTCACCAAGGCGATCCAAGAGGTCAAACGAGCCCTCATCTTCCGACGCGTCTAAACCGTTCATCGGGCCCTTGTGACCCGGCGTGTCGTCACTCGTCGGGCCCTTGTGACCGCCGGGTCAGGTCGTCGTACGACGATCGGCGCGCCAGGCCTTGAGACCGAGGCGGGCCAGGACCACCGCGATCAGCAGGTTGACCACGATCAGGACCGTGTGTCCCACGTAGTAGCCGGTCGGGCGGTCCTCGGTCGCCGCAAGATTGCGGATGAACGTCGCGTAGGTGATCACGTTCCACGCGGCGATCCCGAGGAACAGGTAGGCGTACCGGCGTCCGATCTTCACCGGGAAGACTATTCCCGACGCAACCGGATCGCCCGCCGGTGACTCGTCCTTGGTAGACCGGGTCTACGACATCCGGAGGGCCGATGACGCACGAGCAACAGGTCCGCGAGCTGTACGGCGGCTGCTACCGCCGGCTGGTCGCGCAGCTGTTCGCGTTCTGCGGCGACCTGCAGGAGGCCGAGGACGCGGTGCAGGAGGCCTTCGTCCGGGCGGTGGCCAAGCCGCGTCAGTTCGCGCGGGTCGACAATCCGGAGGCGTGGCTTCGGACGGTCGCGGTCAACGTCGTACGACGCCGGTACCGGCGGGCGCGGATGCTCAGCCGGATCGTGTCCAGCGGCGCGGCGCCGGTCGTCGTACCGGATCTGTCGGCCGACCATGTCGCCATCGTCGCCGCGCTGCGCCGGTTGCCACCCGAACAGCGGGAGGCGATCGCCCTGCACCACGTCGCCGACCTCGGCGTCCGGCAGATCGCCGAGCTGCTCGGCGTACCCGAAGGCACCGTCAAAGCCCGGCTCGCCCGCGGTCGCGCGAAGCTCGCGCCACTGGTGGACGACCTCGCCGACGAGCCAACCGGACCGGACGAGCGAGCCGAGTCGGCCGAACCGGCGAGGGAGGCCGATCATGCCTGACCTGAAGGACCTCGCCCGGGCAGTGGAGGACGTGGTCCGACCCGCTGACCTCGACGGCATCCTGCGCCGCGGGCGCCGCCGCCGGGCACGGAACGCGATCGCCACCGCGGGTGCCGCGGTGGTTGTGGTCGCCGTCGTGCTGGCCTTGCCCGGCATCGGGCTTCGTGACCTGGCGTCCGGCCCCGCCGCGGACCCGCCGGACACACTGCCGGTGCTGAGCACCGGCCTTCAGGTGCTGCCGCCCGCACCAGAAGGAGCCGACAGAGGCACCGCTGTCGCGGTCGAGGCACTGTTCCGCGACTCCGGCCGGCTGTTCGCGCTCGTGACGGCGGGCAGCTGCGACGTCTGGTCATGGGCCACGCTCGGTTCCGCTGGCACGCCACCGTCGATCGGGATCCGGACCGTGGTACGGCCGGACACCGAGTACTGCGCCGACTCCGGCCACCCGCGCGCCGTCGAGCTCCCGGCCGCGGCGGCCGCCGTGGCCCAGCTGAGGGACTCGTTCTCCGCGGAGGTGCTGCAGGTACCCGCGCCGGATGCGGGCGTGATGTTGCGAGACCAGATCATCGTGCTCACCACCCGCACGGCCGATATCGGGCTGGAGCGGCAGGCGATCGTCGAGCTGCGCCGGGTGGGCGGCGTGCTCTACGCGATCGTGACGGCACGCACGTGCGACGTCTGGGCCAGCGCGAGGGTGCGAACGGGACCACGACCGGTGGTCGATATCGCGGTCGGAAGCCGGCCGCAGTCGGCGTGCACGGTATCCGCAGTGGCACGAGCCGTTGTGCTGCCGGACGATCAGATCGGTACCGCGAGGACGATCACCGACGGGATGACCGGCCGCACGCTGACCGTGCCGCCCCGATGACCGCCGGCACGCCTGTCACAAGGGCCCGATGAACGACGACACGCCGGGTCACAAGGGCCCGATGAACGGGAACAGGGCGGCCGCACCTCACAACGGCCGCCCCGGTCCTGAGGGGGTCGAGGACGCCGAAGCAGTCCATCTCGCCGAACGTTGACGGGTCAGCACCCTCTGCGACAAGAGCGCAGGCAAGAAACTGCGTGATTGACCAAGGTCAAGGGTTACCCTGCAGCACCGCCCGTAATGAGATGACTACGGACCGCGAAGGCCCATGGTTCACAGGCCGTTTCAGGCCAGGAAGCCCGAAGCATCGCCGCCGTACCGACAGGTGCTCCCTCATCGCGTATTCGTCAGTCCGGCCCGGCGTGACGCCGGGAGCCCGACCCACCTCAGGTGGTGTCGGGCTCCCGGTCCTTCGTGCCGCGCGTTCAGACGCGCCTGGACGTGTTCCTACTGGTCATCGTGGATGCGATGACGACGAGAACTGCCGCGACCGCGATGGCCACGATCCAGCGCACCCAGTCGATACCGGCGCTGCCGTTGCCCCCGAACGCGGTGTAGATGAACCAGCCGAGGATCACGCCGCCGATGCCGCACAAGATCGTGAGCCAGATCGGGATGTTGTCCTTGTCGCCGGGAGCGACGAACTTGCCCAGCAGACCGATGATGATGCCTGCGACGATGACTCCGATGATCTCCATGTGTCCGTCTCTCTCGTTGTTCTCGAGTCGCTGAGGCGACGTACCCCAGCGACCGCGCTGTACCCATGCCGAGGGGTCGACAAACGATCGTCACCGAGACTGGTCCGGACTGACGAGCGAACCACGGCGCCCACAGCCGGACTGACGAATGATCAGTGAGTTCTGGGGTCGACGGCGCGGAGGAGCTGGGTGCGGTTGCGGACGTTGAAGCGGCGGTAGAGCCGGGTCAGCTGGGACTCGACGGCTTTGACGCTGAGGTAGAGGGCGCCGGCGATCTCGCGGTTCGTCGCCCCGCTGTGCAGCATCTCGACGATGGTGCGTTCGGCGTCGGAGAGCTCCGCGGATCCCTGCCGTCCCGGGTCGTCGAGCCTGGCCAACTCGGCCGCGGCGATGTCGCGCCACGGCACCGCGCCGAGCGCCTCCAGCTGCTCGATCGCGGACGCGTACGCCGACCGGGCCAGCGACCGGCGACGCGCCTGCCGCGCGACCCGGGCGCGAGCGAGCTCGCACCGGGCCAGGTCCAGCGGGTTCGTCGCCTCGCCCGCGGCGGCGACCGCCTCGTCCAGCATCACCAGCGCGGCCGCCGCGTCGCCGGCCTTCGCGACCCGCAGCGCGTCGGCCCGGCGCAGCGGTACGTCGATCACGGTGCGGCCGAGTTTGTCCGCCCGCTCCCGGACCGCCCGCAGGGTCCGCTCGGCCTCCTCCAGCTCGCCGGCCGCGACCAGCACCTCGACGAAGTCGGCCTGCCAGGCGATCACCGCCGGGTCGTTCACCAGGAATGTCAGGTCGAGCTCGGCCGCCTCGGCGCAGGCCCGGCCCGCGGCCCGGGTGTCACCCTCCAGCAGCTTCGCCAACCCGAGCACGACCAGCCCGATCGGCAGCCACTCGTTGTTGTCGTTCTCCCGGCAGCGCTGCACCGCCTCGGACGCCAGCCGGACCCCTTCGGCGACCGAGCCGCCGGACAGCTGGCCGCGGGCCGCGACGATCTGCCCGACCTCGACCTCGTCGCCGATGTCCTCACCCAGCCGGGCGCACTCCGAGCCGGTGAGCAGCGCCTCCGCGGACCGGCCCGACCGCTCGTTGATCGCGGTCGCCGAGATCAGCACCGAGAACAGCCAGCTCACGGCACCGCTGCGCCGTACCTCGTCGAGCAGCGTGCTGATCTGTTCGTACGCGACCTCCAGCCGGCCCTGGAACAGCTCGGCCATCGCGGCCATCTGCCGGGCGCCGACCACGACGTACGTGAGCTCCCGGCCCTGTGCCAGCCGGCCGGCCTCGTAGTAGAACGTGTCCGCGCCGTCGCCGGTCAGCGTCTCCAGCGTCGCGGTCATCGCCAGCGCGGCCAGCAGTACCTCGGCATCGCCGGTACGGCGGCTCAGCTCGAGCGCGGTGTCGGCGTCCTCGCGAGCGTCGTCCAGCCGGCGGTCGAAGTAGGCGCCGGTCGCGCGTAGCACTCGTACCTTCGCCTCCAGCAGGTCGTTCCCCTCGGCGTCGGCGAACGCCTGCTCCAGCAGCTCGTTGCGCTGCTGCCGGTCGGCGGTCTCGTTCTCGATCAGCACCAGCCGCGCCTCGGTCCGGGTGGCGACGTCGGCGGCCACCCGGACCGCGAGCCGGGCGGCCTCGCTGGACTCCTGCACCAGACCCGCCGCCTGCGCGTCCCGGGCCGCCTGCAGCAGCCGCTCGGCCTGCGACTCACGATCGGCGAACGGGGTCCGGTCCGCGGCCAGCCGGGCCAACCGGGCCGCCGTACCGGGGGCGCCGCGGTCGCGCGCGGCGGTCGCGGCGTCGTCCAGGCGGCGGGCCAGCCCGGCGTCCTCGCCCTGGGTGGCCAGCGCCAGGTGCCGGACCTGCTCGACCGGCTCGTCCACCACGCCGGCCAGCTGCCGGTGCGCCTCGCGCCGCTCCTCCGAGGTCGCCTCGGCGTAGATGTACTCCCGCAGCAGCGAGTGCCGGAACCTGACCGACGTACCGGACATCTCCACCAGGCCTAGCCGCTCGGCGTCGGCGACCGCGGCCTCCGCGACCGGTCCGCAGGCCCGCGCCAGTGACTGCACCGTCGGCCGCGGCGACGACGCCGCCGCCAGCAGCACTTCACGGGTACTCGGCTTCACCTCGCTGAGCCGGTCGCCGAGCAGCGACTTCAGCCTGCTCGACACCGGCAGCGGGTCGTCCGGCGCCAGCCGGTCCGCATGTCGCAACACAGCCCGGCCGAGCTCGAGTGCGAGGAACGGGTTGCCGCCGCTCGCGTCGTGGATCCGCTGCAGCGTCCGCGCCGGCAGAGCCTCGCCGAGCACGGTGCGCAGCATCGCGCTGACCTGCCGCGGCTGCAGCCCGGGCACCTCGACCTGTACGGCGCTGTCCGGGCTGGCCTGGTTCTTCGACGGCGAGTCGCCGGCCGCGACCTGCTCGGTGACCAGCATCTGCACGCCGGCGTGCACCCGGCGGGCACAGAACGCGAGCACCTCCAGGCTGGACGGGTCGACCCACTGGATGTCGTCGATCACGACCAGGACCGGCGACATCGTCGCCAGCCGACGCAGCACCTGGAGCACCGCGAGCCGGACCGCCAGCTCGTCGCGGACCGAGTCCGGCGCGCCGGACTTGAGCAGCGCCACCTCGAGCGGCTGCCGCAGGTGCGGCGGCACCGCGTCCCGGACGCTCTCCCAGACCGGGCTGAGCAGGTCCAGCAAGGTGACGTACGGCAGCGCTGACTCGCTCTTGGACGGCGACGCGGTCAGTACCCGGACGCCGTCGCGGGAACGGTCCGCGATCACGGCCCGCGCCACCGCCGACTTACCGATACCGGCAGGGCCGAACAGGATCACGCTGCCGCCCGCGTCGAGCTCCGTCCGGACCTGCGCGATCAGGTCGTCACGGCCGACCAGGAAGTCGTGCAACCCGTCCTCCGTCGTGTGCTCGATGCTGCCGTACAGGGTATCCGTGCTGCGCTGCGTGAAGGATTGCCCCCTCTCTGCAACTTTTTCCGCGCAACCGCTTCCAATTCTGCCGGTTCGAGGTCTAGTTTCCGCTCAGTAACCGTCTGGTACCCCCAACCGGCCAGCCACAACAGGAGCGCACCATGCGAACTGTTCTCCGCCCACGCAGCGCCGCCCTACTCTTCACCGGCGCCGCTCTCGCCCTCAGCCCGTTGGCCGGACCGGCCGACGCCACCCTGCCCGTCGACCGGATCGACGCCGCCATCTGCTACACCCCGGACCAGCACGGCGGCGTCGCCGCCAAGGGCGGTCCCGGAGGCGACACCCGTGAGGTGAGCGCGTCCGAGCAGCGCGCGATCGAGGCCCGCACCGCCGCCATCCTCAAGGCCAAGCGCGAGCGCGGCATCGGCGTACCGAAGGGCGCCCTCGCGGCGGCCACGGTCCCGGTCTACGTGCACGTGATGCGCGACGCGGCAGGCAACGGCGACGTCACCGACACCCAGATCAGCCAGCAGATCGCCGTGCTGAACAACACCTTCGCCGGGCAGGAGTCCTCGGCGGCGGCGAACACCGGCTTCAGCTTCACGCTGGCCGGCACATTCCGCTACAACAACAACAACTGGCACAAGGACAAGCAGAGCTCGACGTACCGCAAGCGGACCCGCCAGGGCGGTGCGAACGCGCTGAACATCTGGCTGGTCGACTTCGCCTACCTCGGCATCGCCACCTTCCCGTGGGACTACGACCGCAGCCCGGGCATCGACGGCATCCGGGTGCACTTCGACTCGCTGCCCGGCGGCTCGATCGCGAACTACAACCTCGGCGAGACCGCGACGCACGAGGCCGGACACTGGTTCGGGCTCTACCACACCTTCCAGGGCGGGTGTACGACGACGAACGACGAGGTCGGCGACACCGCGGCGCAGTCCAGCCCGACCAGCGGCTGCCCCGAGGGCCGCGACTCCTGCCCGCTGCCGGGCCTGGACCCGATCCACAACTACATGGACTACTCCTACGACTCCTGCTACAACCAGTTCACCCCGGGCCAGAGCACCCGGATCAGCAACATGTGGACCGCGTACCGCGCCTGATCGCCTAGCGAGGGCACCGGTCGCGGCGGCGGCCGGTGCCCTTCGCGTGCGGGAATGCCCGCGACCATCACCCGATCGCTTCCCAATCAGGCCGTTCGCGCCATAGGTTCCATCGTCAGAAGGATTGGTACACCGACCGGTCCGACGACCTCTGGAGCCCGCCATGCGATCTCTCCTCCCCCGCCGCGGCGGCGCGCGCCGTACCGCGGCCCTGCTGCTGACCGGTGCCGCGCTCGCTCTCAGTCCGCTGGCCGGCGCCGGTTCCGCCAACGCCACGCTGCCCGTCGACCGGCTCGAGGACACCGGGTGCCTGTCGGTCGACACCGGTGCCGGTGCGACCGAGGCCCGCGGCGGCCATGGCCTCGACCACCCCGAGGTGAGCCCGGCCGAGCAGCGTGCCATCGAGGCCCGCACCGCCGCGATCCTCAAGACCAAGCGGCAGAACGGCGCCGCAACGCTCGCGTCGGTCACCGTGCCCGTGTACGTCCACGTGATGCGTGACACGGCCGGCAACGGCGATGTCACCGACGCCCAGATCCGGGCACAGATCCGCGAGCTCAACGAAAACTTCGCCGGTGGCGAGTCGTCCGAGGCTGCGGAGACCGAGTTCACGTTCACCCTGGCGGGCACATTCCGCTACAACAACGACGCCTGGCACCAGGACAAGCAGAGCACCAAGTACCGCAAGGAGACCCGCAAGGGCGGGATGGACGCGCTGAACATGTGGCTGGTCGACTTCGGCTACCTGGGCATCGCCACGTTCCCGTGGAGCGGTAACACGGACATCGATGGCATCCGGGTGCACTACGACTCGCTGCCCGGCGGCTCGATCGAGAACTTCAACCTGGGCAAGACCGCGACGCACGAGGCCGGGCACTGGTTCGGCCTGTACCACACGTTCCAGGGCGGCTGCTCGGCCAAGAACGACCTGGTCGAGGACACCCCTGCGCAGGCCAGTCCGACCAGCGGCTGCCCGATCGGCCGGGACTCCTGCGAGGACCCGGGCCTGGACCCGATCCACAACTACATGGACTACTCCTGGGACTCCTGCTACAACCAGTTCACCCCGGGCCAGAGCACCCGGATGAGCGACATGTGGACGGCTTACCGCGCCTGAACCACTCCCGGATAGGCACTGACGGGTCATAGAGTGCCCGGGATGCGTGCTTTCCTGACGGCTCTGGCCACCGCCGCCCTGGTGGCCAGTGCCGCTCCCGCCGGCGCCGCCGACGGCAACCCGTCCCACGGGCCCGTCGGCGGGGCGCGGCTGGGTACGAGCCCTGCCGTGGTGGTCGCCGGGCACGCGGCGACACCGATGCCGGCAGTGCGGGCCACGGCCTGGCTGATCGCCGACCTGGACACTGGCGAGGTGCTGGCGGCCCGGGCACCCCACGCCCGGCTCCGGCCCGCCAGCACGCTGAAGACCCTGACCGCCCTGGTACTGCTGCCGCGGATGAACCGCTCCCGGGTGATCACCGGCCTCGATGCCGACGCCGCGATCGACGGCAGCAAGGTCGGCGTTTCGCCCGGCCTGCGCTACAGCGTGGACACGCTGTTCCTCGGCATGTTCCTGAACTCCGGCAACGACGCGGTGCACGCACTCGCGCGGACCGACGCCGGCGGCGTGCCCGCGACGATCCGGCGGATGAATGCGAAGGCCGCCGAGCTGGGCGCCCTCGACACCACGGTGACCGACCCGACCGGGCTGGACGCGGACGGCCAGCTGTCCAGCGCATACGACCTGGCGCTGATCGCCCGCGCCGGCCTGCAGCGCAAGGACTTCAGCCGGTACGCCGCGACACGGATCAGCTACTACCCGATGCGCGCCGGCGGCCGGTACCAGATCTCGAACCAGAACCGGCTGCTGTTCAGCTACCCCGGCGCACTCGGTGTGAAGACCGGGTTCACCACCCTGGCCCGCAACACCTTCGTCGGCGCCGCGCAGCGCGACGGCCACCGGCTGGTCGTAACGCTGCTGAACTCGCCGCACGGCGTGACCCAGGACGCGGCCGCGCTGCTCGACTGGACGTTCGCCAACCGGGCCACGCTGGACGGCATCGGCACCCTCGTCACCCCGGCCGAGGTGGCCAGGATCCGGCCGACCGCCCCGGCCACCACCGAGGTACCCGACCCGGTCGAGCCGGCCGGGTCGGCCGCGAAGCCCGACCTGACCGCGGACGGCCCGCTGCGGGTCGTTCAGACCGCGGTCGCCCGGCTGCCGATGTGGGCGTACGGCGTGCCGCCGCTGCTGCTGGTGCTGACCTGGATGCGACCGCGTCCGAAGGCCCGCCGCGCCAAGGCCCGCCGCGGCCGGCGCTAGCCGCTGTTCGCCTGGCGCGCCTGTGAGATCGGCGTTCCGGTCGGGTTCGGACGTCAGCGCCGGCCACGGAGCAGGGTTCGGGCGGCGCGGCCGAGGGTAACGGTGAGCGCGGTCGCGGTGGCTCCGAGCACCGCGCCGGCCGCGACGGCGACCGTGTCAGCCTTGCGCTGGGGAATCTGCACCGTCCGGTACGCCGGCACCGCGGGCGCCTGGTCCGCCGCAGCGTCCGCGCGGGCCTGGCCGATCGCGCCGGACTGCGCGTACTCGGCGACCTGGCCGGTACGCTCCCGGTGGTCCAGGGTCGCCTCCTTCGCCCAGGCGGCGACCAGCATGATGACCCGGGTGAGCAGGTATATCCAGACCAGCAGCGCGAGCGGGAGCGCCAGCGCGCCGTATGCCGCGTTGTTGCCGATCACCTGGTTCACGTAGAGGCCGCCCAGCTCCTGCGCGAGGACGAACACCACGCCACCGAACAACGCGGCGATCAGCGCGACCTTGCGCGGCAGCACGATCCGCGGCAGCACGGTTTGCAGGTAGAGGAACAGCAGCCCTCCGAGCAACGCGCCGAGGGCGTACCGGACCAGGTCCAGGCCCCAGCCCGCGAACCAGGTCTCCTCGATGCCCATCCAGGCGACGACCCGCTCAGACAGGGTGCCCAGCACGGTCGTCACGCCGGTCCCGACCAGGGCGAGCAGGCCGAGGCCGACCAGTGCGCCGAAGTCCGCGACCTTCCGACTCACCATGTTGCCCGGCCGGTCGTCCAGCTCGTGCATCAACCGGATCGATGCCCGCATCGAGTCGATCCAGCCAAGGCCGGTGAACAGCAGCGCGACGCCGGAGATCAGCCCGATGGTGCCCGCGTTGGCGATCAGGGCGTCGAGATCGACCTTGTCGCCGATGCCGGGCAGGTTCTTCTCGATCGCCTCCTGGAGGTTCTGCACCGCCTCTTCGTCCAGCAGCGCACCGGTGATGGCGGCCGCGATCAGGATCAGCGGGAACATCGACAGGAATCCGAAGAACGTGGTCGCGCCGGCCAGCCGGTTGCCGCGCTGGTCGCCGTACCGCTTCCAGGCGCGCGAGACCTGCGTCCGCCGGAACCGCGCCCAGATCCGCTTCGCCCCGTTGATCATGTGCCGAGCCTAACCTCCACGGGACGAGTCCCGTGAGGTTCGTTCAGCCGGTCAGCGCGAAGCCGCGCTGCGGTCGCCACACGCCGTCCTCGCCGTGCTCATAGCGGCTGAACGCGGCCACCTCGAACGAGCAGTCGTAGTCGCCAAGCACCTGGAAGGCGGTGTCCAGCGCGTCCTTGTCAAGGTCGTGCGCGACCGTGACGTGCGGGTGGTACGGGAACCGCAGCGATACGTCGAGCGGTCCGGACCGGACCAGCGACTGCAGCACCTCGCAGGACGAGATGCCCTCGGCGAGCGTGACGAAGACGACCGGCGAGACCGGCCGGAACGTACCGGTCCCGCGCAGCCGGATCTTGAACCGCGGGTACCGGGCGGCCACCGCGAGCAGGTGCTTGTCGATCTGCTCCAGCGCGGCGTCGTCGATCTCGGTCGGCGGCAGCAGCGTCACGTGCGTGGGTACCAACGCGGCCATCGGGTCCCCGAAGTCGGCCCGGTGCTGCCTCAGCTCGGCGCCGTACGGGTCGGGGATCGGGATGGCCACACCGATCGTGGTCACCTGCGGCCTACTGCTTCCGCGCGGCCGGCACGAACCCCAGCCGGTCGTAGACCGTGGCCAGGGTCGGTACCGTCACCGCTCGCGCCCGCTCGGCGCCACCGGCCAGGATCGCGTCCAGCTGCGCCGGGTCGTCCAGGTACTGCAGCGTCTTCTCCCGGAACGGCGTGACGAACTCGACCACCAGCTCGGCCAGGTCCTTCTTGAAGTCGCCGTACCCGCGCCCGGCGTACTCGCCCTCGATCTCCGCGATCTTGCGATCGGTCAGTGCGGAGTAGATGGTCAGCAGGTTCGACACCCCGGCCTTGTTCTCCGGGTCGAACACGACGTCGCGGCCGGAGTCGGTGACCGCCGAGCGGATCTTCTTCGCACTCGCCTTCGGGTCGTCGAGCAGCTCGATGATGCCGGCCGGCGATGACGCGGACTTGCTCATCTTCGCCGTCGGCTCCTGCAGGTCGCCGATCTTGCCGGTCTCTTTGAGGATGTGCGGCTCCGGCAACCGGAAGGTGTCGCCGAACCGGTGGTTGAACCGCCCGGCCAGGTCCCGGGTCAGCTCCAGGTGCTGGCGCTGGTCCTCGCCCACCGGCACCCGGTCGGCCTGGTAGATCAGGATGTCGGCCGCCTGCAGGATCGGGTAGGTGAACAGTCCGACGGTGGCACGGTCCGCGCCGCCCTTGGCCGACTTGTCCTTGAACTGCGTCATCCGGCTGGCCTCGCCGAAGCCGGTGATGCAGCCCAGCACCCAGGCGAGCTGGGCGTGCTCCGGGACGTGCGACTGCGCGAACAGCGTCGAGCGCTCCGGGTCGATCCCCGCGGCCAGCAGCTGCGCCACCGACCGCAGCGTGCGCTCGCGGAGCAGCTTCGGGTCGTAGTCGACCGTGATCGCATGCAGGTCGACGACGCAGTAGAACGCGTCATGGTCCTCCTGCAAGGCCACCCACTGGCGGACCGCGCCGAGGTAGTTCCCGAAGTGGAAGGAGTCGGCGGTCGGCTGGATACCGGACAGCACACGGGGCCGTCTTGGCGCACTGGTTCCCGCCGCCGAGGTGGGGGAGTCGGCAGACATGCGCCCGATTCTGCCAGCGCACAGGGGCTGCCCGTTAATCCGGATAGCGTGTTCGGCTGTGACAGCTGACCGCACCGCCGTCGTCCTGCCGAGCGGGACAGGGGTCTGACCTAGCCGCGCCGGAACTTGGTGACCGAGCTGTCCTTCTTGACGTCGTCGGCCGCCTTCTGCAGCCGTTCGGCCCACTCGGCGACCGTGATCGCGCCGGCCATCAGCGCCCCGGTCGCCTCCGCGGTGGCGGTCCCGAGTGCGGGGTACCAGCTCGCGAAGTACCAGTTGATCGTCTGGTCGCCCGCAATCCTCAGCAGCTCGCACGCGGACTTGAACGCGGCGTCGGCCACCAGCAGGTCGCCGGCGCTACGGACCACGGTGAGCGTGCTGGTCAGCTCGGAGAAGTTCGCCGCCGCCTTCACCGACAGCATCGCCCGCAGGAACTCCATCCCGCCGATCCTGTTCTTCGCCGCGGCCGGTACGACGAACGACTCGGACGGGGTGACATGTACGCCGTTCGGCAGCCGGGCCGAGCCGTCCAGCGGCGGCAGCGCCATCGCCGTCAGCCCGAACCCCTTCGGAGTCGCGTTCCGCATCTCGTTCGCCAGCCAGCTGCCACAGGGCAGGAAGGCCGCCTTCGAGCCGACGAAGCGGGTCTGCGACTGCAGCGGGTCCAGCCCGCGGCTGCCCGTGAACACGTACCCACGGCCGGCCAGCCCGCTGAACGCTGCCGCGGCCGCCGCCAGGCTCGGGTCCTTCCAGGCACCGTCCTCGAGGTTGTCGACGTGCTTCACGACGTCCAGCCCGCCGGACTTCGCGGCCAGCGTCATGATCGCCTCGAACAGGTACTGCGGACGCAGCCCCGCATAGATGAACGGCGCCAGGTTCTTCGCCTTCATCTCCGCGGCCGTGCGCAGCAGCTCGTCCCAGGTCCGCGGCGCGCTCCAGCCGTACTTGTCGAACAGCGGCGCCGAGTACCACAGGGCGTAGACCGTGTTCACGTAGTTCAGCACCCGGGGCACCCCGTCGTACGAGCCGGACTCGACCGTGCCCGGGATGAGCATCTCGCGAACCGTCCGGTCCGGCTGGTCCCAGGACTGCGCGTCGAGCAGCGGGGTCAGGTCCGCGAGCTGCCCGGCGTTCTCCAGCCGGCTGGCGTTCAGCCTCTTCGCACCCGAGTTCGCCAGCACGTCCGGCGGGTCGCCGGCGTCGAACCTCGGCTGCAGCGCCGTGGCGATCTCGGGCACCGCGGTGACCTTGCCGCGCTCCCGCGCACCGGGGTAGACCTCCCGGTACATGTCCAGGTCGAACCGCAGGTGCTCCTGGCCGTAACCACCGTCCGGAACGACGATCTCGAGCGGCGCGTCCGGGTTCACGTCCAGCGAGCGCGGGGCCGCTGGCGTCGTACGGCCGCCGGCCGGACGGTCGTCGCCGTCGCAGGACGCGAGCAGGCCGGAGGCCGGGACGAGGGCAGCGGCGGTCAGCAGGGTCCGGCGGCGCAGGTCGCCTTGCATGCCACCACCTTGGCGCCCGCGTGGGTCACTCAGGGCTCACTTGAAGGCGTCACTTCAAGGGGGTCACTTCAGGGGGTCACTTCAGGGTGGCGCTCGTCAACCCGGCCTGGATCTGGCGGTAGAAGATCAGGTACACGATGATCACCGGCACCATCGCGATCGCGAGTGCCGCGAACAGCGCACCCCAGTCGTTGCGATAGCGCATGCTGGACAGCATCGTCGCGATGCCCTGTGACAGCACCGGTTTCTGGGTCGACAGGAACGACGGCAGCACGAACTGGTTCCACTGGCCGAGCACGTTGAAGATTCCGATGCTGAGCAGTCCGGGCTTCGCCATCGGCATCATCACCCGGAAGAACACCTGCGTGTGCGAGGCACCGTCGACCATTGCCGCCTCGGCGATCGACGTCGGCAGGGTGCGGAAGAACGCGTGCATGAAGAACACCGTGAACGGCAGCGAGTACGCGATGTAGACCAGGATCAGGCCCTGGTACGTCGACAGCATCCCCTGGCCGGGCAGGCCGCCGTACACGGCCGGCAGGTTCCGCACCACGAAGAACAGCGGCACGATCGCCAGGAACACCGGGAACATCATCCCGGCAGCGAACAGGTAGTAGATGAACCGGTTACCGCGGAACTGGTACCGAGCCAGCACGTAGGCCACCATCGACCCGAACAGCATGGTGCCGATGACGCTGAAGGTCACCACGATGACGCTGTTCAGCAGGTAGTCGCCGACGCCGTACTGCCAGGCGTTGGAGAAGTTCTCCCACTGCAGGTCCTTCGGGAACGGCGGCCACTGGTCGCCGAAGATCTCGTCGGTGCTCTTCACCGAGGCGAGCAGCGCCCAGACGAAGGGCACGACCACGATCACGGTCCAGCCGATCAGCATCAGGTGCGCGAACGCACTCATGCCGGTCTCGCCGGTGTCCCGCCCCAGCCGCGGCTGGTCCGCGACCTTCCGTGCGTCCGCGGACGAGGGGGTCCGCGGCTCGGTGGTCTTCAGGTCCGAAGTCATGGCGGCGGCGCCTCTCAGTACTCGATCCGCTCACGGCGGGTCGCCCGCAGCAGCACCGCGGAGATCAGCAGGGTCAGGAAGAACAGCACGACGCCCATCGCGGAGGCGTAGTACGCCCGGCCGTACTGGAAGCCGTAGTCCGCGATCTGCAGTGCGATCACCTGGGTGGAGTTGTCCGGTCCGCCCGGACCGGCGGTCATCACCGCGACCAGCGCGTAGGCGTCCAGCGCGAGGATCGCGAGGAACACCCACGAGGTTTGGATGGTGTCCCACAGCAGCGGCAGTGTGACCCGGAAGAACGTCGACACCCGGCCGGCGCCGTCGATGATGGCCGCCTCGAAGATATCCCGGGGGATCGACGACATCGCCGCGTTGAACAGCACCAGGTAGAAGCCGACGCCGCCCCAGACCAGCACCCACAGCACGCACATCAGGGCCATGTTCGGGTCACCCAGGAAGCCATACGGCCCGAGCCCGAAGAGCCCGGCGACCGAGTTCAGCAGGCCCGACGACTCCGAGCTCATGAGCACCGACCAGATCACCGCGATGACCGGCACCGACAACACCTGGGGCAGGAAGAAAGCCAGCTTGTAGAACCCGTTGCCGCGCACACCCTGCACACCCGCGCTGTTGGATCGCCCGCCCACATTCAGCAGGAAGGCGAAGAACAGCGCGAGCGACAGGGTGAACAACGGCAGGAAGACCAGCAGCAGCAGGTTGTGCGAGAGAGCCGTGCGGAACATCTCGTCGTTCGCCAGGGTGCGGAAGTTCTCCAGCCCGACGAACGTGAAGTCCGGCGAGACCCCGGTCCAGTCGGTCAGCGAGTAGTAGAACGCCTGACCGAACGGCGAGATGACGAAGACGAGGTACATCGCGATCGGGATCGCGAGGAACCCGACGATGAACCGAGTCTGGTGGTGCCGCATGGCTCTCCCAACCTGCCTATGCCAACCCTACGACCGCTCGCGCTTCTGGGTCTTCGGGTCCTTGGCGGTGTCGTCAGCCAGCTTCTGCATCCGGTTCATGTACTCGTCGGGGGTGATCCGGCCTGCTGCCAGCTCACCCATGATGCTCCGCGACGGCTTGTCCATTGTCGAGTACCAGGCCGCGTAGTAGGTGCTCCAGTTGTTCGCGGCACCCGAGGTCAGCAGGGCGTTCGCCGACTTGGCGCCCGGGGTGAGCTTGACGCCCTCGGCGGCACCCTTGACGATCGTCGGCGATCCGGTGAGCTCGGTGAACTTGCCCGCGCCCTCCTTGGACACCATGATCCGCAGCAGCTCGATCCCGCCGGGCTTGTTCGCGGCCTTCGAGGCGACGATGAAGTTCTCGCCCGCCGAGATCTCGGTGCAGTCGAACGGCAGCTTCGCGCCGTCCAGCAGCGGTGTCGGCGCGACACTGGTCTCGAACGCCGGGTTCACCTTCGCCACCACCGGCTTCTGCTCGTTCTCCAGCCACGAGCCGCTGGGGATGAACGCCGCCTTGCCCTCGTTCCACCGGGTCTGCGACTGGATGTGGTCCAGGCCTTCGGTGCCCTGCATGAAGTAGCCCTTGGCCTTGATCTCGGCGATCGCCTCGGCCGCCAGCTTGATCGAGGGGTGCTTCCAGGCGTTCGGCGCCAGCGAGTCGATCGCGTAGATCACCTCGGGGCCGCCGTGCTTGACGGCCATGTCCAGCAGCACCTGCTGGATGTAGTACGGGTGCTTGCCCTGGTGGGCCATCGGCGCGACACCCGCCTTCTTCATCTCCTCGCACAGCGTGAGGAACTCCGCCCAGGTCTTGGCCGGCTGCCAGCCCTTCTCGCGGAACAGTTTGGCGTCGTACCAGATGCCGTAGACGGTCAGCACGTACTGCAGGGACAGGATCTTGCCGTCGCCGAGGATGTTGCCGGCCTCCAGCGCGATGGGCTCGACGGTGTCGCGCACCTTCTTGTTGGCGTCGTCGACCGACGGTGCGTCGAACAGCTCGGTGAGGTCGGCCAGCTGCCCGGCCGAGGCCAGCGTCGACATCGGCAGCATCTGGGCGCCGGAGTTGTCGATCATGTCCGGCGGGTTGCCGGCGTTGAAGCGCGGCTGCAGCTGCTGGGTGATGTCGGTGATACCAGCGTGCTTGACCTCAGCGTCCGGGAACTTCTTCTTGTACAGCTCCTGGTGGAACTTCGCGTAGTCGTCGCCGTACCCGCCCTTGAAGATCACCACGTCGAGCGGCGCGTCGGCCTTCACACCGAACGGGTTCTCGGCGGACTTCTCGCCACCGCCGCTGTCGCCGCTGCTTTCGTCACCGCCGCCAGTGGCGCAGGCGCTCAGCAGGGTGCCGCCGCCCGTGGCCATCAGTGTGCCCACCGCGGCACGCTGCAGGAACAGCCGACGCGATTGGCCTAGTGGAGTGGTCATGCTGTCTCGCTCCTTGGGTTGATGGAACTGGCCGGGCACCGGGAGGGCGTGGGACACATCGGGAGGGTCCGTCCTTTCCGGGTCGGTCAGGCGGTACGACGGATCCGGCCGTCGTACCGAGCTTCGAGGGCGTGGTTGTGCTCGTCGCCGCCGGGGATGTTCGCGGACAGGTAGACAGGCGGCGTCTCGCCGGCCTCCACCAATCGCCGGACGACCTCCGCGACCATCAGCTGCGCGACCAGCGCGGCTGTGATCGAGGAGACGGCGCAGACCTTCCCGCCACCGGGCAGGTCGAGCACGGCGTCACCGTACGGCGCGCCGTTGTCGAGTACGACGTCCGCGTGGTCGACGAGCTTGGTACCGGACGGGTGCCGCGACTCGACACCCGACGTGTGCTGCAGCGAGGTGATCGCGATCAACCCGTGGCCGCGCTTCTTGACCAGCTGGGCGAACTCCACGATCGATCCGTTCACGCCGGAGTTCGACGCGATCACGAACACGTCGGCCGCGGCCGGCTTGGCCAGGTCGTACAGCCGGCCGGCGATCGACGGGTCGCGCTCGAGGATGCCGCTGCTGAGCACGTCCGGCGACTCACCGCCGAAGATCACTACGTCGCGCAGCGCGATCCGGTTGGTCGGCACCAGCCCGCCGGCGCGTCCGGCGATCTCCATCGCCAGCGCCTCGGAGTGCCCGGAGCCGAACGCCTGCACGACGCCGTCGTTGCGAAGGGCCGCGGTCACCAGATCGGCAGCGGCGGCGATCCGGTCGTCCTGTGCCGCCACGGACTCGAGGAGAGGCCCGAGCGCGGCCAGGTACTCCCGCGCGCCCACCGTGCTCGTCATCCGTCTGGTACCGACCCCTCAACTAGTGTGATCGACACAACACGGGGAGGTGCCGATAACTGCGCATTCCCCGCTGTGCTGGACAGAACTTTTCTCACCCTCGACCCAAAGTCAAGGCTGATCTCATGGAACTGCGAAGATCGGGACCGATGCGTGACCTTGCGCGAAACCGTGCGTAACAAGGATGTACGCGCAGGACTACACAACCTACAGTGGTCTAGACCTCAGTATAAGCAGACTGGGCTGGCAGGAGTACAGATGCGGCAGACTTCGCTCGTTCTCGGCGGCGACCTCGGCGGCACCTCGACCCGGATCGTGGTCGCGGACACCGCGGGCCTTGTCGTCGGCCGGGGTACGGCAGGTGGCAGCAACCCGGTCAGCCACCCGGAGACCGCCGCCGCGGCACTGTCGACGGCCCTCGACGCTGCCCTGCACGGCCTCGACCCGGCTCAGGTCGAGGTGGCAGTGATCGGAGCGGCCGGCGGCGTCGCGTTGGCCAGCCCGGAGGTGGCCGGTCAGTTCGAGGCTGCGTGGTCCGGTACCGGTCTGCCCGGCGCGCCGACGTACATCGGCGATGTCGAGGTCGCCTTCGCCTCGGCGACCACTGCTCCCGACGGGACTGCGCTGATCGCGGGTACCGGCGCCGGTGCGGCCGAGCTGCGCGACCATCGAATCGTCCGTACCGCAGACGCCAACGGCTGGCTGCTGGGCGACGACGGCTCCGGCTTCTGGCTCGGCCGGGAGGCCGCCCGTGCCACGCTGCGAGCCCTCGATGAGCTCGCTCCGCTGGGGCCGCTCGGCGAGGCGGTGATCGCCGAGCTGCTCGGCGGCCGGCCCGAGGGCGTTCCACCCGAGACCGAGTGGAACGGCGCCAAGGAACTACGCGACCAGCTGATCCGGTCCGCGAACTCCCGACCCCCGGTCATGCTGGCCGAGCTGGCGCGCACCGTCTCGACCGGCTACGACGCCGGTGATCCGGCCGCGGTGGAGATCGCCGAGCGGGCGGCCGAGCTGCTGATCGGCACCATCAACCGGATCCGGCCTGTCGACTCGACCGGTCCGCTGGTGCTCGCGGGGAGCGTCGCCGGCGAGTCCTCCCCCGTCGGCCGGCTGCTGCGGGAACGGCTGAAGGACGTGCCCGGCCAGGTGCTGACCGCCCGGAACGGCGTCGGCGGCGCCGCCTGGCTCGCACTCCGCACCCTCGACCCGGCCCTGGCCACCCCCGAAGCCCACGCCAGCCTCACGACCCCTTCCTGACCACCTCCCGTACCGCCACGCCGTCCCGCTGCCGCTGGCCCGGCGTGTCCCTACGGGAGGTCGAGCGTTCAGGGGTCGGCGGGGTCGGTATGCGCGTCCGGCGCGGGGTCGGGAGTGGGCACGCGGCTGACCCGGACCCGGGCGACGCGGCGGCCGTCCATCTCGGTGACGGTGATGATGTGGCTGTCGACCGGGACCTCGTCGCCGTCGCTCGGCACCCGGCCGAGCCGGGCCGCGACGAAGCCGGCGACGGTCTCGTACGGGCCGTCCGGCAGCGCCAGACCGGTCTCCTCGGCGAAGTCCTCGATGTTCAGCAGGCCGTCGACCTCGATGTCGCCGCCGCGGAACCGGGTGGTCTCCTCGACGTCCTCGTCGTACTCGTCCTTGATGTCGCCGACGAGCTCCTCGACCAGGTCCTCCATCGTGACGATGCCCGCGGTGCCGCCGTACTCGTCCAGCACGATCGCGAGGTGCGTGCTGCGCCGGCGCATCTCGGTCAGCGTGGGCAGCAGCTTGGCCGTGTCCGGCAGCATCAGCACGTCGCGGACCAGGTCGCCGACCCGGACCGAGCGGGACGCCACCGACGGGTCGAACAGGTCGCGGACGTGCACGAACCCGGCCACGTCGTCTGCGTGACCGTTCACCACCGGGTAACGCGAGTGCGGGCGTTCGGAAGCCAGCTTCACCGCCTTGTACGCCGGCATGCTGGCGTCCAGGAAGTCCACCTCGGTGCGCGGCACCATCAGCTCGCGGAGCTGCCGGTTGCCGGCCTCGAACACGTCGTCGACGATCCGGCGCTCCTCCTCGCCCAGCGACTCGTGCGCCGAGACGATGTCGCGCAGCTCCTGGTCGGTCATCTGCTCGCGGTTCGCCCTCGGGTCGCCGCCGAGCGCCCGCACCACGAGGTCGGTGCTCTTCGACAGTAGCCAGATCACCGGTCGCGAGAACGATGCGATCCTGTCGACCAGCGGCGCCAGCGCCAGTGCGAACGTCTCGGCCCGTTGCAGCGCGAGACGCTTCGCGGCGAGCTCACCGAGCACGATCGACACGTAGGAGATCGCCACGGTGATCAGGACCAGCGCCGCGGCACTGGCCAGGCCTGGCGGCAGACCGAGGTCTTCCAGGTGTGGCGACAGTGCGCCGGCCAGGGTGGCACCACCGAACGCCGCGGACAGGAAGCCCATCAGCGTCACGCCGATCTGCACGGCTGACAGGAACCGGTTCGGGTTGGCGGCGACCCGGGCCACGGTCTCGCCGCGCTTACCACGCTGGGACAGCGCCTTGATCTGGCTCTCCCGCAACGAGACCAGCGCCATCTCGGCGGCCGCGAACACACCACCGATCACGACGAACACGATGATCAGGACGACATTGAGCAGGGTTTCGTTCATAGGAGCGGCGATCAGCGTCCCATCGGACTCGGTAGGTCGTCCATGCTGGCAAGCCTAGCGGCGTCGCTGGTCAGCCCGCATGTGTGAATTTGTTGACTTATGATCGGGTGTGCCAACCTCTTGCCGGCCCACTCCGGAAGGCGACGCAACCCCACATGGACATCGGCGTGACCGCGCGCAGAACCGAAACCCTGTTGTCGGACGGCCGCGAGCTGTTCTACTACGACCCAGCCGACGCCCCGGCACGCCGCCCGGTCGCCGACACCCGCGGCCTCGACGTACCGGCGCCGCAGGTCGAGATGCGGACCGACCCGCTCACCGGTGACGTGATCGCGTACGCGACCCACCGCAACACCCGCACCCACCTGCCACCGGCCGACGAGTGCCCGCTGTGCCCGACCAGGCCTGGACACGCCACCGAGATCCCGGACCCTGCCTACGCGGTCGCGGTGTTCGAGAACCGTTTCCCCTCCTTCGCCGGCCCGGGCCGGTGCGAGGTGGTCTGCTTCACCAGTGACCACCAGACCTCGTTCACCGAGCTGTCCGTCGGCCAGGCCCGGCTGGTGGTCGATGCCTGGGCGGACCGGACCGCGGCGCTGAGCGCCCGCCACGACGTCGCGCAGGTGTTCTGCTTCGAGAACCGAGGTCGCGAGATCGGCGTGACGATGCACCACCCGCACGGGCAGATCTACGGCTACCCCTTCCTGCCGCCGCGAATGCGTACCCTGCTCGACCGTGCCCGCGAGCACCGCGCCGTTGCCGGCGGCAACTTGTTCGCCGATGCGCTGGCCGCCGAGCGAGCCGACGGGGGCCGGGTGGTCGGCGAGAACGACAGCTGGACGGCGTTCGTACCCGAGGCCGCCCGCTGGCCGGTCGAGGTGCACCTTTACCCGCACCGGCAGGTCGCGGACCTGACCGAGCTCTCCGACCACGAGCGCGGCGAGTTCTGCCTGCTGTACCTTGACGTGCTCCGCCGCTTCGACGCCTTGTACGACGTGCCGCTGCCGTACATCGCGGCCTGGCACTCCGCCCCGGTGCGGGTCGACCGCGACCTCGGCTACCTGCACCTCGAGCTGCTGTCGGTCAAGCGGGCGGCGGACAAGATCAAGTACCTGGCGGGATCGGAGTCGGCGATGGGCGCGTTCATCAGTGACACTCGGCCGGAGGACGTGGCCGACCGGCTGCGGAAGGGCGGGCCATGAGTCTCACCGACGAGTTCGGTTCCTCGTACGGCCGTGCCCCGGATGGGGTCTGGCAGGCGCCGGGGCGGGTCAACCTGATCGGCGAGCACACCGACTACAACGATGGTCTGGTGCTGCCGATCGCGCTGCCCCGGCGGATCGTCGTCGCCGCCGCGGCCCGCGACGACGGGGTGCTGCGGTTCCGGTCCCGGCAGGACGACGCAGTCGTCGAGGTCACGCTGGACGACCTCGCTCCGGCGTCGGTGCACGGCTGGGCCGCGTACCCGGCCGGGGCCGCCTGGGTACTGCGGGAGGCGGGGCACACGATCGGCGGCGCCGACCTCCTGGTGGACTCCGACCTGCCGACCGGTGCCGGCCTGTCGTCATCGGCCGCGCTGCTGTGCGCTGTGGCCACCGCCTTGCTCGACCTGGCCTCGATCAGCGTGCCGCCCGAGGAGGTCGCGCAGCTGGCGCAGCGGGCCGAGAACGACTACGTCGGCGCACCGGTCGGGCTGATGGACCAGATGGCGTCGATGTGCTGCACCGCCGGGCACGCGCTGTTCTTCGACGTACAGGCACTGTCGCTGGCGCAGGTGCCGTTCGACCCGGCCGCGGACGGGCTGCGGCTGCTGGTGGTCGACGTCCGCGCGCCGCACCGGCTGGTCGACAGCGAGTACGCCGCACGCCGGGCGAGCTGCGAGCAGGCGGCGGCGCTGCTCGGCGTACCGTCGCTGCGCGCGGTGACCGACCTGGACGCAGGCCTGGCATCGCTGTCCGACGAGACGATGCGCAAGCGGGTCCGGCACGTCGTCACCGAGATCGCCCGGGTGTCCGACACGGTCGAGCTGCTGCGGGCCGGGCGGCTGCGTGACGTCGGGCCGCTGTTCACCGCGTCGCACGCGTCGATGCGGGACGACTTCGAGATCACCGTGCCGGAGCTGGACGTCGCGGTCGACGCGGTTCTGGCCGCCGGCGCGCTCGGCGCCCGGATGACCGGCGGCGGGTTCGGCGGCTGCATCATCGCTTTGGTCGAGGCGACCGCCGCGGACGCGTCGTACGCCGCGATCCAGAAGGCGTTCGCCGACCACGGCTTCGCCGAACCCGCCGTGATCGTGGCGGACCCCTCCGACGGCGCCGGCCGCCTGCACTGACCGGTCGTCCACAGGCGCCCCAGCACGCCTGCGGCTGATACGACCAGCCCGCGGGGATGCCGCTGAATGTCGCGAATGAGCCGACGAGTTCGCGCGGGAGGTCCGCCGCGATCGCGACAGCCGGTGATGGACGCCTTCGACGCCGACGTCCTGATCTTCGCGGCGACGCCCGGGCACGTGCTCGGTCGCCGGGTCCGCGCACTGCTGCCGCACGGGCCGATGGGTCCGACGGACCCGGCCGGGACCGGGTCCGTGCTGCTGGTTCTTGAGCTGCTCAGCAAGCCGCTGCGCGACGGCGCCACGGACGAGGTCGACACCCTCGTCGAGATCCTTTCGCGGCTCGACCTTCGTCCCGTCGACCGGAGCACCGCGAACGTCGCGACCGTGCTCGGCGCCAAGTACCGGCTGCGGGCCGCCGACGCCACCCATCTCGCGTCCGCGGTCGTCGTCGGCGCGGACCGCTTCATCACCAACAACCACAGGGACTTCCCGACCTCGATCGAGGAGATCGACGTGGTGTACGCCGCCGACCTCCCGGACCTCAGCCGACCGAAGCGGCGTGCAGGGTTTTGAGCTGGCGGCGGATCGGGCCGGCGTAGGCAAGGGTCGCGACGAGCTGCAGTACGCCGAATACGACGTACGGGGTCCGCAGGTCTGTGCGGTGCGCGAGCCAGCCGGCCAGTACGGCGCCGAGCGGCGCGGCGGCGAAGGCGACCATCCGGTACACCGAGGTGACCCGGCCGAGCAGCTCATTCGGCACGATCCGCTGCCGCAGCGAGATCGTCACCACGTTCCACCAGGCGCTGCCGAAACCGATCACGACCACCGACGCGAACACCGCGGGCACCTTGGTCAGCAGACCCATCGCGGCGATGCCGGTACACATCATCAACGACGCCGCCATCAGCGTGGTGAAGGTCCCGACCCGCCGCGCCAGCCGGGGCGCCGCCACCGCACCGAGCACCCCGCCGACGGCGTACATCGCGACCAGCCAGCCGAAGCCGGCCTCGGGCAGCTCGAGCACCTGCAGCACGTAGAGCACCAGGATCGCGACGACCCCGGTGCCGACCATGTTCAGCACCAGCAGCAGCAATGCCAGCGTGCGCAGAAGCTGGTGCCGCCACAGGTACCGGACTCCCTCGACCAGCTCCCGCCACAGGTGCGCGCCGTCGGACCGGATCGGCGCCGGCACCGCCGTACGCACCGACGCGACCAGTACCGCGGCGACCGCGAACCCGACCGCGTAGATCGCGAACGGCAGCCCGTGCATCGCGACGAACAGGGCAGCCCCGACCGGCGGTCCGATCAGGGTGGCGCCGAGCGTGAGCGAGACCTGGTGGTAGGCGTTCGCGCGTTCCAGCTTGGAAGCGTCGACCAGGTCCGGCAGCACTGCCGAGGACGCGTTGTCGAAGAACGGCGCCATCAGCCCGAGCGCGAAGCCGGTCAGCAGCAACACCGGGATCGTCTGCATGTCGAGCAGCACCACGATCGCGAACGCACCGGCGACGAGTGCCCGGGCGGCGTCGACCACCCACATCACCGTGGTACGGCGCCAGCGGTCGACCAGCACTCCCGAGATCAGCCCGAGCAACAGCCAACCGGTCTGTGCGGCCACCTCGGTCAGCGACACCAGCCGCGGGTCCCGGGTCAGTGACGCGGCCAGCAGCGGCAGCGCGCCGAACTGGATCCCCTCTCCGATGAACGACGCCGTCGCGGCCGTCCACAGCACCCAGTACGGCTTACCGAGGCCGTCCGCGGACCTCATTCGGCAATGACCAGCTGGCAGCCGGAGCCCTTCATCGCGCGGCGAACCGGAGCCGGCAGCCCGGCGTCGGTGACGACGATGTCCACCTCACTCCAGGACGCAAACGAGCTCAGCCCGACCGTGCCCCATTTCGTGTGGTCGGCAACCACCACGACCTGCCGGCTGGCCGCGATGAACGCGCGGTTCGTCTCGGCCTCCATCAGGTTCGGGGTGCTGAGTCCATGGTCCGGATCGATGCCGTGGGCACCGAGGAACAGCTGGTCCAGGTGCAGCGACCCAAGCGCCGCGGTCGCGATCGGCCCGACCAGCGCGTCGGACGGCGTCCGGACACCGCCGATCAGCACCACGGTCCGATCCGTACGGGCGTCGCCGTGGAAGATGTCCGCGATCCGCGCCGAGTTCGTCACCACGGTGAGCTTCTCGACCCGCAGCAGGTGCCGCGCCAGCGCGTGCGTCGTCGTACCGGCGCCGATGCCGACCGCGCTGTCCGGCTGCACCAGCCGGGCTGCCTCGGCCGCGATCGCCTGCTTCGCAACGGATTCCTGGTTGAGCTTGGCGTCAAAGCCCGGCTCGTGCGCGCTGCGCAGCCCGACGCTGGTCGCGCCGCCATGCACCTTGTGCAGCAGGCCGTTCGCGTCCAGCGCGTCCAGGTCGCGCCGGATGGTCATGTCCGAGACACCGAACCGCTCGACCAGCTCGGCCACCGTGACCGCCCCGCGGCTGTTGACCTCGGCAACGATCGTGGCCTGCCGATGCGCAGCCAACGGCCCGGCCCGCCCCCGCCCAGCACTCGTACTCACACCCGACACCCTAGGTCCTCGCCCGGGGACTCTCCCTCCCTTTATCGATCGTTCGATAAGGCTTTGCCGAGGACAGCCGTGCGCTGCGAGGGTTGGGTATGAGGTTTCCCGAGGACGTGCCGGTGTTGACCGACGGTGGGCCGGGATTGGTGCTGCGGGCACATACCGCCGCGGACGTCGACGCGGCGTACGAGATGTGCTCCGATCCCGAGTTCCAGCGCTGGACAACGGTGCCGGTTCCGTATGAGCGGCAGCACGCGGAGGGCTACCTGCTGGACAAGATCCCGGCCGGCTGGCGGGACGGGGGCATGTGGGCCTGGGCGATCGAGTACGACGGCCGCTTCGCCGGCACCATCGACCTGCGCGACGGGCGCGGCAACGGTGGCGAGATCGGGTTCGGGCTGGCGCCGTGGGCACGCGGCAAGCGGGTGATGAGCCGGGCGGCACGGCTGGTGGTCCAGTACGCGTTCGAGGGGTTCGGCTGGGACGTCGTTGTGTGGCGGGCGTTCGTAGGCAACTGGGACTCTCGCCGGGTGGCCTGGCGGACCGGGTTCCGCGAGTTCACCACGGTCCGGGGCAGCGGGGTGTCCCGAGGTGTCCGGTACGACGAGTGGGTGGCGACCATCCGGTCCGGCGAGGAGCTGGAACCGCAGGGCCGCTGGCTGACCATCCCCGTGATCGACGGTGAGGACATCCGGCTCCGCCCGGTCCGTGACGACGACGCCGCCCGCGTGGTCGAGGGCAGCAACGACGAGCGAACCAAGCAGTGGCTCCCGCTGCTGCCCGAACCATACGGCGACGACGACGCGCGGACCTGGTTCGCGCAGATCCGGGAGAGTGCCGCCACCGGCGAAGGCATCTCGTGGATGATCGCCGACCGCGCCAGCGACGAGCTGCTCGGCAACGTCAGCGTGTTCCGCCTGAACAGCCCGTCCGGCAACGAGGTCGGTTACTGGATGCACCCGGCCGCGCGTGGCAAGGGTGTGATGACCGAGGCCGTCCGGCTCGCAGTCCGGTACGCCTTCGGCGAGCTCGGCTGCCGGAGACTGTTCCTGCGAGCGACCGAGGGCAACGCCGCCTCGCAGCACGTCGCCCGGATGGCCGGGTTCCGGCGCGTGGGCACAACACGCGCGGAGAGCACCCGCCGGGACGGAACCTTCGAAAATCTGCTGCTCTTCGACCTGCTGCAGACCGACGCAGCCGTGGTTGAATCGGCCGGGTGATCGACTGCGAGGAGCTGGTACGCCGCTGGCAGGCCGGGTGGTCTGCGTCCCGCGGCTGGACTCGCGTGGTCGACGACAACGGCATCCTCACCGTGCGTATCGGTGAGGAGGACCGGGCGATGGAGTTCGTCGTCCTCGACCCCGACGCGCACCCGGAACGGCTGAAGCGTGCCGCCGACCTGGCACTGGACAGCAAGGGCACCGCCTGGGTCACCCTCGCCACGCTGGACCGCGAGGGCACCGAGGACGCCCTGATGGACCTCGGCCTCGATGTGGAACGCGATCCCGAGTGGCTGATGACGATCGAGCTGTCACAGCAGCCCGCGCTACAGCTGCATCCGCGCTACGCGCTGGTCTCCGAGCTGGAGGAGAACGTGATCGTCACCCGCGCCACGCTGCACGGCGCGGTGGCGTCGAGCGGTCGGATGGCGGTGGTGGGTACCGACGCCGTCGCTGACCGGATCGAGACCGACCCCGGGCACCGGCGCCGCGGGCTGGGCAGCGCGGTGATGGCCGCGCTGGTCGAGGCGGCCGAGGCCCGCGGTGCGACCCGCGGCATTCTGATCGCGTCCCGCGACGGCCAGCGGCTGTACCGCTCGCTCGGCTGGAAGAAGGTCGCCGACATCGTCGTCGCCCGCGCCCGATGACCCAGGTGTGTCACGGGTAGATAACGACGGGGATGTCGGGTAGCCTCCTGGACCGGACGACGGGGTCTGCCGACGACAAGGATTCTACGAAGCGATGCGAGCTGGTCACCGTGCTCCCCGTCAGCGTTCCCGCCTGGTCGGTCCGGTGGTGTCGGTCGTGGCCGTGCTGGTGGTCACCGCACCGGTCACGTGGGTGATGCTGGCGTTCGAGAACGGCCACCGGCTGGCGGACAACCTGCCGACGGTCGCCCGTACGACGCTTGCAGACGACGTGTACTCGTCGCGGACCAACGATCCCAGCCGAGGTGACGCCGTCGGGCGTCCCGCAACCATCACGCCGCCGTTGAAGCCGTCCAGCCGGCCCCAGACCCGCCCGACCGGTCCGGCGAGCACCGCGCCCACTCGTCCCACCGCTCCGACATCCACGCCGACGAAGGCCCGCGCCACCCGGCCGACGACCGCGCCGACGTCCACCAGCACCAAGCCCGCTGGTACGCCCACGACGTCGACCACGACCACCGAACCGCAGGGCGGCGGCTCGAGCGGGTACGAGTCCGAGGTGCTCCGGCTCACCAACGCCGAGCGCAGCAAGGCCGGCTGCGGCCCGCTCAGTGCGGACAGCTCGCTGGTCGAGTCCTCGGGTGCGCACGCCGAGGACATGGTGGACCGGCATTTCTTCGACCACACCAACCCGGACGGCGAGAACCCGTTCGAGCGGATGGGCGACGCTGGCTTCAAAGGCTCGGCGATGGCGGAGAACATTGCCATGGGCTACGGATCGCCCGCGGAGGTCGTGGCCGGATGGATGCAGAGCGAAGGCCACAAGCGCAACATCCTGAACTGTGGTTATAACAAGCTCGGCGTCGGGTATGACCCCGGCCGGATCAAGGCCGGATACGCAGCGGGCAGCTGGGTGCAGAACTTCGGCACGAGCTGAGGTCCACCGGACGGGGCGACCCTCTGTTCCGGTAGTGTCCGGTCGGTCGTCGGAGCCTGCGCCGTCAGACTCCGGCGTCCACAGGGCCGCAGCACTACCGCGGGCGACCGCGAAGGGATATCTGGACGTATGCCGACACCGCCCGGTGGCAGACGCCGGCAGTCGACCGACGGCAAATCCGCACAGGCATCCGGTGGCCGACACCTTCCACCGTCCGGAGGCCGCCACCTCCCGAGCGCCGACGGACGCCGCCCGGGCTCGGAGAGCCTGCGCTCAGGGTCGGGATCGGACAGCCGCTCGGGGTCGGAGAGTCGGCGCTCCAACGCGGAGAACTGGTTGCAGGGATCGGGTCGGCTGCAAGGAACCGACGCCTGGCTGGGCTCCGAGAGCTGGCGGCGCGGATCCGACAACGGGCTGACCGACTCGTCTGCGAGCCGGCTCGGTCGGTCGGGCAGCCGATCGACGGGCGCTGACGGACGGCTGGCGGAATCTTCCGCGAGCTGGCTGAAGGCTCCGGACAGCGGGTCAGCCGAGGCGCCCGGCACACAGCCGCTGCGGACAACCAGCATCCCCTCGTACACGCAGGTCCCGGCCGGCCGCCGGCTCAGCGACCCGCCGCCGCGTCCCGCGACCCAGGCTCCGCCGGACGAACCGCCCGAGCCACCGGAGCGTGGCAAGCGGTTCAAGCAGTCCGAGGACTCGACGGGCCTGGCCCGGGCGGTGCTGGTCGCGATCCTGCTGCTGGCGCTGTCGGTACCGGTCGCGCTGTACGTGTTCTCCGACCGGGGTGACACCGCGGACCAGGCCGTCAACGAGTCGCTGCCGGTCGGTGCCGACGACAGGCTGCCGACCAACCCTGACAGCCCGAAGCCGTCCGCCAAGCCGTCGGCGACCTCGTCCGAGCGACCGACGGCGACGCCGACGGCGACTCCGACCTCCGAGCGGTCCGAGAGCACTGTCCCGCGGGATCCGACCCGGTCGCAGTCCGTCGAACCGACCCGCGCCACCACCGGCCCGGTGAACCGGCCGACCCAGCCGCCGTCCTCGACCACCCCCACCCAGGCGCCCTCCCCCACCCCGACCGACGACGGCAGCATGTCTCCCCGCGAGCTCGAGCTCTTCAACCTGATCGACAACTCGCGCGTCGACCGCGGTTGCGCCCGCTTGAAGCGTGACAGCGACCTGACTGGCAATGCCCGCAGCCACGCAGAGAACCAGGCCGGCAGTGGCAGCAACAACACCGGCGGCGGTACGGACGCGATCGCCGAGGCCAATTCCCCCAACGCCGCGTTCGACGCGCTGCAGCAGTCCTACTCGGGTGTGCTCTTCGACTGCGGCAGAGACACGCTCGGCATCGGCTTCGCGGATGTCAAGCGAGGCAGCCTCTGCGACGCTTTGTCCGTCTGCACCCACGAGCGTCGCTGGGTGGCAGATTTCTCGTAGATCGGGGCAACTATCTGTCGGCTGGTGACGAAAAGTTGCCCCAAGGTTCCGACGCGCGGTCACCGGCCGTCGTACAGGAACGCGGCGACCGGACGGGTCACAATGGGGACATGCGTGAGCCGTGGGAGGACGACGAGCCGCCGGTACTGCCCGCGCACAAGGGCATCCCGCCCGAGGCACAGCGGATGGGGCTCAGCCGGAACACCGAGGAGGGCGCGCTGCTCGAGTTCGCGTCCGCGCTGAACCACACCAAGCCGTCGCACCGCATCACCGCCTGGCTGATGCTGCTCGCGTTCGTCGCCCCCGCCCTGCTCTCCTTCCTCATCACCGTCTTCTGACGACAACGCGAACGTCCGCCGAAGCCGAGCCGACCAGACTCGCCTTCGGCGGACGCAAGCACGCGGAGACTACGCGGAGGCCATCTTCTTCTGGAGGTTCTCGTCCAGTGCGGCGAGGAACTCCTCGGTGGTCAGCCAGGCCTGGTCCTTGCCGACGAGCAGCGCCAGGTCCTTGGTCATCTTGCCTTCCTCGACGGTCTCGATGCAGACCTTCTCGAGGTTCTCGGCGAACGCGGTGACCGCAGGCGTACCGTCCAGCTTGCCGCGGTGCTTGAGGCCGCCGGTCCAAGCGAAGATCGACGCGATCGGGTTGGTCGACGTCGGCTTGCCCTGCTGGTGCTGGCGGTAATGCCGGGTGACGGTGCCGTGCGCGGCCTCGGCCTCGACGGTCTTGCCGTCCGGGGTCATCAGCACCGAGGTCATCAGGCCGAGCGAGCCGAAGCCCTGCGCGACGGTGTCGGACTGCACGTCACCGTCGTAGTTCTTGCAGGCCCAGACGTAGCCGCCCTCCCACTTCAGCGCGGCCGCGACCATGTCGTCGATCAGCCGGTGCTCATAGGTGAGCCCCTTCGCGTCGAAGTCCGCCTTGAACTCGGAGTCGAAGACCTGCTGGAAGATGTCCTTGAAGGCGCCGTCGTACGCCTTGAGGATCGTGTTCTTGGTGGACATGTACACCGGGTAGCCGCGCTGCAGGCCGTAGCTGAACGAGGCGCGGGCGAAGTCCTCGATGGACTTGTTGAAGTTGTACATGCCCATCACGACGCCACCCTCGGCCGGCATGTCGACCACGGTGTGCTCGATCGGCTCGCTGCCGTCGGACGGCTGGAAGGTGATGGTGACCTTGCCGGCGCCGGGGACCTTGAAGTTCTGCGCCTTGTACTGGTCGCCGTGCGCGTGACGACCGACGATGATCGGCTTGGTCCAGCCGGGCACCAGTCTTGGGATGTTGGAGATCACGATCGGCTCGCGGAAGATCACGCCACCGAGGATGTTGCGGATCGTCCCGTTGGGGGACAGCCACATCTTCTTGAGCTTGAACTCCTCGACCCGGGCCTCGTCAGGGGTGATGGTGGCGCACTTGACGCCGACGCCGTGCTCCTTGATCGCATGCGCCGCGTCGACGGTGATCTGGTCGTCGGTGCCGTCGCGGCTCTCGATCCCCAGGTCGTAGTACAACAGGTCGACGTCGAGGTAGGGGTGGATCAGCCGGTCCTTGATGAACTGCCAGATGATCCTCGTCATCTCGTCGCCGTCGAGCTCGACGACGGGGTTCTGCACCTTGATCTTGGCCATGGCCTCGGGAGTCTCCTCAAAGTCCGATTTGCTTGACGTCAAGATATCTTGTCGCGGGACCGGCGGGCAGATCGGGCCAGGTGCACGGCTGCCTGGTCCTCCGCCGTGAGCCACTCGAGCACTTCGACCTCGTCCCCGACCGCGACCCGGCCGGGCGTGATCACCGCGGCCTTCGCGCCGAAGCTGACACCGCCGCCGAGCTCCGGCTCCCGCCGGTACGACGCCAGCGTGCGGGTCGGTTCCGGACCGGCCTTACGGCCGCTGGCCTGGTCCACGGTCGGCACCGCGCAGCGGATCGCGCGGGTGGCGTGGGCCAACTCGACGGTGCCGATACGCGCGCGTCGTACCCGGTCCTCGGTGTGCGGCTCGGGCCAGCCGGTGACGACGATGTTGGGCCGGAACCTGTTCATCGGGATCGGCTCCGCGCCGCGGTCGAGGATCCGCTGGTTGAGACCGTCGAGCGAGGACAGCGAGGTCATCAGGATCGCGTGCGCGTCCCCGAAGCCGACCTTGCCGGGGTTCAGGCCCCAGCCGTCCCGGTCGTGCTCCGGCGCCACCCGGACCAGCGCGGCGGGCCGGCCGAGCACCGCGGTGCACCACTTGGCCACCGCCTCGCCCTGGTCGATCCCCACGCCGAACCACGAGCCGAACAGGCTGACGTCGCGCCGCGGCCCGTCCGTCACCACGTCCACCTCGGCGTCGTCCACCCCGTCCGCGGACAGCACCAGCCGCGTCATCCCGTCGGCTCCGTCGTTGTAGATCGCGGTCCGGACAGCTGCCATCGCGGGCAGGACCCGCTGGCTGAGGAAGGTGCCGTCGGGGTCGACCAGCATGAAGGTGCGGTCGTGCCGCAGCCCGGTCGGACCGACCTCGACGGCGTCGACCGGGATCCCGGCCAGACCCTTGACCGGGTAGTGGATCAGCTGCGCGATGGTCGCCACGCCGCCAACGTACCCGGGAAACCGGACTTCCAGGCCACCACAACCCGCAGGCACCGGCGAGCTCCAGCGCGCCGAGGGCCGGTGCGGCACGGGTTGTGGTGGCCTGGAGGTCCGGGTAGGAACGGCACAGGAGGGGATGCCCATGGTCGGCCGGAGAGCGGTGCTGGGGGCGGGACTCGCGCTCGGCGCCGGGGCGGTGCTTGCCGGCTGCACGGACGACGACCAGAAGCCGGCGCAACCCGAACCGTTCGACCCGCAGGACTGGGACTCGGTCCGGGGGCAGTTCGCGCTCGACCCGGGACTGGCGCACTTCGGCGCGTTCATGCTCGCCGCACACCCGGCACCGGTCCGGGCCGCGATCGACCGGCACAGGGCCTCTCTCGACGCCGACACCGCCGCGTACCTGGACCAGGCCACCGAGCTGGAGGAGAAGGCGCGCACCGCAGCAGCGGGCGGCCTCGGCCCCGGCGTCGACCCGAGCCAGATCGCACTGACCGACAGCACCACGATGGGCATGGGTCTGCTCTGTGCGGGCATCCGGCTGACGCCGGGGCAGGACGTGCTGACCACCGAGCACGACTTCTTCGGCACGTACGACGCGCTGCGCAAGCTGACCGCGCGGACCGGTGCGCCGGTCCGCAGGGCGCGGCTGTACGACGACCCGGCGACCGCGGACGCGGCCGACATCGTGACCCGGCTGAAGGCCGCGATCCGGCCGCGGACCAGGCTGGTCGTGATCACATGGGTGCACTCCAGCACCGGCGTACGGCTGCCGGTGAAGGCGATCGCGGACATGCTCGCGACGGTCAACGCGAGCAGGGCCGCCAACGACCGTGCGCTGCTGTTCGTCGACGGCGTGCACGGGTTCGGCGCGGTGGACGCCGGCGTCAACGACCTCGGCTGCGACTTCCTCACCACGGGCACGCACAAGTGGCTGTTCGGGCCGCGCGGTACCGGGCTGCTGTGGGGCAAGGCCTGGGACGCGGTCGCGCCGCTGATCCCGAGCTTCTCGGTGCCGGACGGCCCGGGCCGGCTGGCCACGCCCGGCGGCTACCACTCGTTCGAGCACCGGTGGGCGGTGACGGAGGCGTTCGAGTTCCAGAAGGCGATCGGCCGCGACCGGATCGCCGCCCGGATCACCGAGCAGGCGATCCGGCTCAAGGACGGGCTGGCCGGCATCGGCACCGTCACGCTGGTCACCCCGATGGACCCCGAGCTGTCGGCCGGCCTGGTGATGTGCTCGCTCGGCAGCCTGAGCCCGCACGAGGCGGTGCAGCGGCTGCGAGACGAGCACAAGGTCGTGGCCAGCGTGACGCCGTACGACAACCCGTACCTGCGGTTCGGCCCGAGCATCGTCACCACCCCCGAGCAGGTCGACCAGGTGGTCAAGGCCGTCGCCGCGCTTGCCTAGCCCGGTGCCCTGCTGACGGCTACCGGCGGCTGAACGTCCCGGCCGGGGCGGCCGGTGGCGAGAACCGCTCGGCGTCGGTGAGCGGAACCGCGTTGCCGGCCAGTGTGCCGAGCGGCTGCACGTCGTACGGCGGCCGGGCGCTCCGGCCCACGGCGGACAGGTCCGGCACCGGCTGCCGGGACGCGACCAGGACGACGTTGCCGAACCGGCGTCCGCGCAGTACGGGCGGTTCGGCCAGCACCACGCCACCGCCCAGACCGGTTCGCAGCGTGGCGGCGACCCGGCGGGCGAAAGGCAGTCCGGCGTTACCGTCGATCAGGTTCAGCACGGCCACCCCGGCCGGCCGGAGAACCCGGGCGCAGTGTGCGACGAACTCGGCCGTGAGCAGGTTCGCCGGCACCGTCTCGTGCTCGAACGCGTCGACGACCACGGCGTCGACCGACGCGTCGTACACGTCGGTGATCCCGGCCCGGCCCGACGCGCTGCGCACCTTGATCCCGGCCCGCTTGGGCACCGGCAGCGCGTTGCGGACGAAGTCGGTCAGGTCCTCGTCGGGCTCCAGCACGATCTGCCGGGACCGCGGGCGGGTGGCGGCGACGTAGCGCGGCAGCGTGAGCGCCGCTCCCCCGATGTGCAGCACCGAGACCGGCTGGCGGCGCGGAGCGATGGCGTCGAGCACGTCACCGATCCGGCGGACGTACTCGAACAGCAGCCGGGTCGGGTCCGCCAGGTCCACCCGGGACTGCAGCGACCCGTCGACCCGGAGCACGAACGTCCCGTCCGGCTCCGCCTCGATCGTCGCCAGCCCGCTGCCCACCCGCTGCTCCACCCGCTCATTGTCGCGTGACGTCCGCCGAAGGCGAGCCAGGCTGACTCGGCTTCGGCGGACGTGAGGCTCAGCGCTCGGCGCGCTGGGCGGCGGCGACGTCGGGGTTGTCGGAGAACAGGCCGTCGATCCCGGTACGGCGGAACAGCTCGATCTCGGCGAACAGATCGCCGTACTCGGCCGGGTTCGCCGACGAGCGGAAGTCCAGCGGCAGGAAGGAGTTCTCCGCGCGGAACGTCCACGGGTGCACCTGCAGGTTCACCCCGTGCGCGTCGCGGACCAGGGTGGTCGGCGCGAGCAGCTTGCCGGTCGCGTCCCGCGGGATGATCAGGTCCTTCGTCGGGCCGACCCCGTCGGCGTACGTCGAGATCTCCTGCAGACCAGCGGGCGTGACCAGGTCGCGGTAGGTCCGCGGGTCACCGGCGACGACGAAGTCGTACGGCGCGCCGGATCCGTTGATCAGCTGCACCAGCGGGACCCGGAGCTGGCTCGAGAGCGCCTTCAGGTTCGAGACCTCGAACGACTGCACGAACACCTTCGCGCCGGGATGGTTCAGGCCGTTGCGCTCCAGCGCGCGAACGAGCTGCGGCTCCAGCGCCAGGCCCTGCCGGGCGAAGTACGTCGGGTGCTTGGTCTCCGGGTAGATCCCGATCGGCCGGTGCAGCTCCCTGCTCAGCCGGCGGGACAGGTCGATGACCTCCTGCAGGGTGGGCACCTGGTACCGGCCGTTGAAGATGGTGTTCTCCTGCCGGACCGCCGGGATCCGCTCCTTGGCGCGCAGCGTGCGCAGCTCCGCGAGCGTGAAGTCCTCGGTGAACCAGCCGGTGACCGCGACACCGTCGACCTGCTTGGTGGTCCGGCGGGACGCGAACTCCGGGTGGTTCGCGACGTCGGTGGTCTCGCTGATCTCCGGCTCGTGCCGGGCCACCAGCACCTTGTCCTTGGTGGTCACCAGGTCCGGCTCGATGTAGTCCGCGCCGGTCCGCGCCGCCAGCTCGTACGACGCCAGCGTGTGCTCCGGGCGGTACCCGGAGGCGCCGCGGTGGCCGACCACGACGAACCCCTCGTCGCGTCCCTCCTGTACTGCGGTCTGCGTCGTACTCGGGGCGGCGGCTGGACCGGGCGAGACGGCCGGGGCGAGCGCGACACCGCCGAGGGTGAGCGCCGCCACCGCGACCGTGGTCAACCTGCGAGTGAGCAGCATGGGTACTCCTTTGCGCGTCAGGGATGTTCGGTCACGCTTGCCGCCCGTCCTGACCCGCCGATGTCCGGCGAGCGAACTCCGCGCCAAGCGCCTGTGGACAACCTTCTTCCACCGTCCCTGACACTCGCTACCGTTAGCCTCCGTTCGGTTGCACTCAGCAGCCGCAGATCGACTCACGGGAGGTTCGCAGATGCGGTTGGACCGCAGCAGGGTAGGGCGTGGGCTCATCGGGGGTGCCACGAAGGCGGTCGTCACGGGGATCGTGCTGGTGCTCGCGATCTCCGGGTGTGGCGGTGACGAGCCGGCAGAGTCCACTCCCTCGCAGGGCACTGGCGACCAGGGCATGACCGAGACGCCGAGCCCGACGCCGTCCGGCCTGACCGGCGAGTGGACGCCGAACCCGGGCCAGGCCGACAAGGTGCAGGCCGCGCTCACCGCCAAGGGCTTCGAGTGCACCCGGAACGCGGACCCGAACGCGGACCTGCGGGTCTGCTCGAAGGGCGTGATGACCGGCAAGGCCACCGACCTCGGCGGGCGCCAGATCGGGCAGGCGAACCTGCGGTTCCTCTCCGACTCGGAAGGCACCGTGGTGCTCGCCGCGGTCGAGGCGAGCGGTGACGTGGCCGATCTCGAGAAGACGATGCTGCAGTCCTTCCTGCCCCCCGCGGATGCTGCCGTGATGGAGGCCGACGGCACCAAGCTGACCTGGGGCACGGCGGAGAAGGGCACCGACAGCCAGGTCCTGACGATCAACGGCTGGGACAGCTCGAAGACCTTCGTGCCGGCGTTCACGCCGCTGAAGACGACCAAGGAGCAGGCGCTGCCGCCCTTGCAGGCCGCGAAGCTCAAGTGCGCCTTCTCCGAGACCGACGAATGGGGCTCCACGCGCCCGGGCCTGAGCTGCAAGGACCTGACCTTCAAGGTGCGGGAGGAGGACGGCTCGATCGCCGGGGCCACCGCCGAGCTGGTGCTCGTCGACCATGGTTCCGGGATCGACCGGGTGATCCTCGACGGCAGCCACTCCCGCAAGCCGGCCGAGAACGCGCGCGGCGTCCGGCTGATGGTGCCGCGGGCGATGTCCGTCGACCCCGACCCGGGCCTGCAGGCGGCCGGCGCCTGGGTGCTCGAGCACCTCGACGGCCTGCCGCACTCCGGGTACGCCGGGCAGTGGCGGGTGGACGTCGTCGTCGTACCGAGTGGCGGGATCGCCGGCTGGCCGTATGTGAAGGCGATCCTGTCGACCGACAAGCCGAACCTCGGTATGGCGGGCGCGGAGACGCCAAGCTACTCGCCGTCCGAGCCCTCGGAGTCCCCGCAGCCCTCGGAGTCGGAGTCGGCAGGCGGCTGACCCGGCAGCGCTGATGTGCGGCAGCCGGGGCCCCGCAAGGTGGGGTTCCGGCTGTTGCTAACGTCCTGACCATCGCCATCAGCCGCCATCAGCGGCCATCAGCACAGCCCGAGGAGCGTGCCGTGACCACTACACCCGTGAAGGTCGCCGTCACCGGCGCCGCCGGCCAGATCGGCTACAGCCTGCTGTTCCGGATCGCGAGCGGCGACCTGCTCGGCCCGGACACCGCGGTCGAGCTGAGGCTGCTGGAGATCACGCCCGCGCTGAAGGCGCTCGAGGGCGTGGTGATGGAGCTGGACGACTGCGCGTTCCCGCTGCTCGCCGGCGTCGAGATCGGCGACGACCCGAACGTGATCTTCGACGGCGCGAACCTGGCGCTGCTGGTCGGCGCCAGGCCCCGCACCAAGGGCATGGAACGTGGCGACCTGCTGGAGGCGAACGGCGCCATCTTCACCGCGCAGGGCAAGGCGCTCAACGAGCACGCCGCGAACGACATCCGGGTCGGCGTCACTGGCAACCCGGCCAACACCAACGCGCTGATCGCGATGACGAACGCGTCGGACATCCCGCAGGAGCGGTTCTCCGCCCTCACCCGGCTGGACCACAACCGGGCGATCTCGCAGCTGGCGGCCAAGACCGGCGCCTCGGTCTCGGAGATCAGGAGGATGACGATCTGGGGCAACCACTCGGCCACCCAGTACCCGGACATCTTCCACGCCGAGGTGGGCGGCAAGAACGCCGCCGAGGTGGTGAACGACCAGGCCTGGATCGAGAACGACTTCATCCCGACCGTCGCCAAGCGTGGTGCCGCGATCATCGAGGCCCGTGGCTCGTCCTCGGCCGCCAGTGCCGCGTCCGCCACGATCGACGCGGCGCGCGACTGGCTGACGGGCAGCCCGGAGGGCGACTGGGTGTCGATGGCGGTCGTCTCCGACGGCTCGTACGGAGTCCCGGAGGGCCTGGTGTCGTCGTTCCCGGTGACCACGAACACTGGTGACTGGGCGATCGTCCAGGGCCTGAAGATCGACGAGTTCTCCCGCGGCCGGATCGACGCAAGCACCGCTGAGCTCGCCGAGGAGCGCGACGCCGTCAAGCAGCTCGGCCTGATCTAGAACACCTTGCGTCAGCCGATCTGCCACTCCGGGTGGACGGACCACTCCTGCACCAGGGCGGCGACCTTGCGGTCGGCGAGCACGCTGATCAGCTGCCGATCGGTGATCGACGGCACCTTCCTGGGCGATTCCTGGTACGCGAACAGGTAAAGCTGCAACCATTTCCCGTCGATGACGGTCTCCACCCGGGGCAGCACGGTGCCGCCGGACGCGAGCTCGTGGAACGCCGACGCGAGCTGCCCGTTCGGGAGCCGCTGCTCCAGGCACGACACCACGGCCGCGTCGGAGTCGGATGGTTGGCCTTCCACCGGACAGCGGGTCGGCTGGGCCATACCCCACGGATCGAGACGGAACGTGATCGGGAACGTGCCCTGCGCGGACGCCGCGGTGTAGCCGGGAGCGGACGCGGCCGACCGCACGACACCGAGCCGGGCGGGTAGCGCGTCCTCCAGCGCCGCCGCCATCCGGCCCTTGAAGGCCCGGAACGCCGGGTCGTCGGCCCCCGGAGGCGGAGTCTCCGACGACGAGACCGACGATGGTGAAGGCGACGCTGCCGGACCCGCCGACGGCCACTCGACCACCGGTCCCCAGACAACGTTCGCCACGCCGACGGTTGCGACCACACCCGCGACCGCCCCCAGCCCCGTCGTCACCGCCCGCCGGCGCCGGACCGAGCTGCGGCCGGCGGCCAGTACTCGCGGCACCAGGTCCGGCATGTCGTCGACCGGCGCCACCGCACGGTCGAGCAGCTCCCTGAGCTCCGTTCCGCTCATCGGTCGTTCCCCTCAGTTCTCGTGCAGCACGTGGAAGTCGGCGCCGAGCCGCTCGCGTAGCACCGCCAGCGCCCGCGAGCTCTGCGCCTTCACCGTTCCGGCGCTGCAGCCGAGCGCCTCCGCGGTCTGGTCGATGCTCAGGTCGTCCCAGAAGCGCAGTACGACGACCGCCCGGGCCCGCGGCGGCAGCTCGGACAGCGCGGCCAGGAGTGTCATCCGCAGGTCCGAGGACGGCGATGCCGCGGCGCCGTCCGGCCGGGCGTGCCAGGCACGTTCGCGTCGCCACCGGCGCTGCCCGTCCAGGTAGGTGCGGACCATCGTCTTGTGGCCGTAGGCCACGAGGTTGTCTGCCTTGACCACCCGCGGCCAGGAGCGGTACAGCTTCAGCAACGTGGCCTGGACCAGGTCCTGTGCGGCGTCGGCGTTACCGCACAGCAGGTATGCCTGGCGGTACATCGCCTGCTGCCGGGCCGTGGCGAACTCGGAGAACTCGTCGTCGCCTCGCATCGCCCACCCACTCCCTGCGGCGTCCCGCTTACACACCTACAAGAGTGAGCCCGTCGCCGAAAGGTTGCGCCTGTCAGCGGGGGAGGTCTGGGACGAGCAGGCCGAGGGCGAGAACGGCGGCGCCCATGCCGAACAGGGCCAGTACGTCGAACGGGCGGCGGCGAACCCGGAGCAGCCCGGCCTGGTCGTCGGACAGCAGGAGCCGGAGCACCCCGGCGAGCAGCACTCCGCAGGCGAACAGCACGACGCCGTCACGCCAGCCATCGACGACAGTGACCAGCAGCCCGACGGATGCGACCGCCACCGAGATGACCAGCGGCCACTCGAACCGCGGCGCGGTGATCCGGGCCATCATCTGCCGAGCGCCGCTTCGGCGGCCTCGACCACGTTGCTGAGCAGCATCGCCCGGGTCATCGGCCCGATCCCGCCTGGTATCGGCGCGATCCAGGACGCCACCTCGCGCGCGGCCGGGTCGATGTCGCCGACGATCTTGCCGTCCGCGCCGCGGCTGGTGCCGACGTCCAGCAGCACCGCGCCGGGCTTGACCATGTCAGCCGTGACCAGGCCCGCGGAGCCGGCCGCGGCGACCACGATGTCGCCAGTACGTACCACGCCGGCCAGGTCCGTCGTACCGGTGTGGCACAAGGTGACGGTGGCGTTCTCGCTGCGGCGGGTGAAGATCAGGCCCATCGGCCGGCCGGCGGTGACACCGCGACCGATCACCACGACGTGCTTGCCGGCGATCTGGACGTCGTACCGGCGGAGCAGTTCGACACAGCCCTTCGGCGTACACGGCAGCGGCGCAGGCTGGCCGAGCACGAGCTTGCCGAGGCTGTTGGGGTGCAGGCCGTCGGCGTCCTTCGCCGGGTCGATCAGCCCGAGCACGGCGTTCGTGTCGACGTGCTTCGGGAGCGGCAGCTGCACGATGAACCCGGTACAGGCCGGATCCTCGTTCAGCTCGCGGACCTTCGACTCGATCTCGGCCTGGGTGGTGTCGGCGGGCAGCTCCACCTGGATCGAGGCGATCCCGACCGCTGCGCAGTCGCGATGCTTGCCGGCGACGTACGCCCTGCTGCCCGGGTCGTCCCCGACCAGGATCGTGCCGAGCCCGGGTGTCACACCCTGCTCGGCGAGCTTCGCGACCCGGGTCGCCAGCTCGTCCTTGATCGCGGCCGCGGTGGCCTTGCCGTCCAGGATCTGCGC